>Ga0209454_1000001_pt1 | contig 369274 bp, 294 predicted proteins | sample WorMetHERISLAND1_2_FD_187400 | JGI IMG/M metagenome (GOLD analysis project Ga0209454, IMG submission 187400) | Marine gutless worms symbiont microbial communities from Max Planck institute for Marine Microbiology, Germany - Olavius geniculatus... | ecosystem: Host-associated > Annelida >... | reverse complement strand
TGCTCCTGAAGTAAAGCAGCTTGCTGAATTAGCTAAATTTTCAAAGAATATCAACTAAATTTAAAATTTTTAAATTACAATTTTGTAATTTATTGCCTGACAATTTGAGTTTATGCGTACACTCTACAGTTTATTGAAAGATGGGCTGGGCCTGGATAATGAGCGCCTGTACGATATCTTTGCCCAATGGAATCTGGGTGAGTTGGACAGCTATCTGATCGAGATCACGCGGGATATATTTTCAGTTAAAGATGCTGATTCCGGCAGCGCGGTGGTGGACCAGATCCTTGACAAAGCCGGGCAGAAAGGGACCGGCAAATGGACCAGCCAGCTGGCGCTTGACCTGGGCGTGCCGACGACCCTGATCACCGAGGCAGTTTTTGCCCGTATCCTGTCAGCGCATAAGGACAAGCGCGTTCGGGCCGGACGTATTCTATCCGGTCCGGGCAACAACTTGCAGCATTGGCGCGCTGCGGTGGAACCCGAACCATTTATCGAACAGGTGCGCCAGGCCCTGTATGCCTCCAAGATCTGCAGCTATGCCCAGGGATTTTTTCAACTGCAGGCGGCTTCGGCCGAAAAGAATTGGAATTTAGATTTCGGCGGTATTGCGATGCTGTGGCGCGGCGGGTGCATCATCCGGGCCGCCTTTCTGGAACGGATCAAAGAAGCATTTGACCGCGATGCCGACCTTGAGAATCTGTTGCTGGATCCCTACTTCAAGCAGGTCGTCGATTCGAACCAGACCGGATGGCGGCAGGTTGTCAGCACAGCCGCTCAAATTGGCCTGCCGCTGCCGGCTATGGGTGCGGCATTGAATTATTATGACGGCTACCGCAGCGAGCGCCTGCCCCAAAACCTGCTGCAGGCCCAGCGCGACTACTTCGGCGCCCATACCTATGAGCGGCTTGATCGGGAGGGGGTGTTTCACACGGATTGGTTGAACCTGAGGCGGGAACCGGGGTTGAAATGATGATTGAATATTGATTATTGATTATTTAAGGAATCCTATCATATATAATTCGAAACTAAGTGTTTCCAGTTCTTAATTCGTGCCAGAACGGAAAGTCCGTTTCTTAGTAGGTTGGGTTGAGCCCCCGGGCATTGTTGGGTTTCGTACCTCAACCCAACCTACGAGAATCAGTTATTTAGAAATTTGTTCTATTAGGGGCGAAACCCAACAAGTCATTTGTAGTCGTTTTCCTTTAACTAATTGGCTCAAATAGCTAAAAATAAAAAAGCCTAAAACCCATGCGAAGCATGATATAAATAATCCGCCTTAACTTCAGTCAAACTTCTGGCTTAAGTCATAAAACCTAACCTGTCATCGAGCTTGATTTGGTTATTAGGGCGGATTATTTATGCGGATTATTTCTTCGTAAGATCAATGATCTCCATGCGAATATTGCGCTCCGGATGCTTGGACGACGGTCCCTCCGTCATGACGACCAGATCCCCGGATACACCGTGATCTTGGAGCCATTTCCTAGCCCAGGATTTCCAATCTTCCGGATGATCGGTTTCACATATTGGCAAGACGCCGTAAGAAAAAGAAAGATCCTGACAAGTTTTATTCTGGGAACTGACCGCCGTAATCCAGACCGGCAGCCTGAAGCGGGTGATGCTCCTGGCGGTTGCACCGCTTCTGGTGGGGACAATGACGGTTGGGGGGGTTATGCGCCTGAGCGTTGTTTCAACGCTCATGGCAATCAAATCTTTCAATTCGATTTCGTCTTCCTCCTTGCTGGTTTCAAGGGCTTCTCGAATCGGCAGCGAGGTTCGGGAAGGCTCGATGGCGGCCGCGATGCGGGACAGCATTCTCACCGCCTCAAGCGGATATTCCCCCATGGCGGATTCGCCCGACAGCATGACACAGTCGGTGCCGTCCAGGATGGCATTGGCCACGTCGGTGGCCTCGGCCCGGGTGGGCCGCCGGTTGGTAGTCATGGATTCCAGCATTTGGGTGGCGGTGATGACGGGCTTGCCCAAAAGGTTGGCCATCCGCATGATATATTTTTGTGCCACCGCAATCAGCTCGATGGGAATTTCGACCCCCAGATCCCCGCGTGCAATCATAATGCCGTCTGCGGCCCGCAAAATCTCCTTGATGTGGTCACGCGCCCCGGCCCGTTCAATTTTAGCAATGATGAAGGGATCGTGCCCCATGGCGGTTGCCGCTTGGCGCACGGCCGCAATGTCCGCGGCGGTTTCGACAAACGACTGGCTGAGCGCATCCACCCCATTTTCCATGGCAAATTTCAGCCATTCATGATCCCGGTCCGTGAACGCACTGATACCCAGATCGATACCGGGCAAATTGAGGCCCTTGCGGGAGCGAAGTTTGCCTCCCACCAGCACCCGGCAGTGGACATCGTTGCCTTTGATTTTTTCTACTTCAATCTGAATGTAGCCGTCATTCAAAAAAAGCCGGTCGCCTGTTTTGACGACTTGCGGCAATTTGGAGAAGCTCACCGACACCCGGGTGTTGTCGCCGACGATATCGTCAGCGGTCAGGATGAATTTATCCTCGGCCTTCAGTTTAATGGGCTCTTCTGCGAATTCACCAACTCTCATTTTAGGGCCCGGCAAATCCCCCATAATGGCCACCCGTTTTCCGGCGGCATCGGAGGCTGCCCTGATTTTTTGGATGGTTTCTTTGTGGCTGGCAAAATCTCCATGGGAAAAATTCAGGCGTGCGACATTCATGCCGGCCCGAATCATCAATTCCAGAACTACAGGCGAGTCGGAGGCCGGACCGATGGTGCAGACAAGCTTGGTTTTGTTGGCTGGGAATGCCATGGGTTGCTCCTCCTTATCAAATGTCAGAAGACAGACGACAGAAGACAGATGACAGATGTCAGAAGACAGATATCAGATGTCAGATGTCAGAAATTAGTTATTCGTTATTCGTTATTGGTTATTGGTTTCAGACCTCGAACGAAGAATTGCCCGGACTTTGTTTTAAATTCACACCCGCCTTCTAAAACTTTTTCATGATTCCATAATTTTATACCTTTTCCAGTGCGTTTAGGGTCACCCTCCAAATGTCGTGAGCCCCACGCCTTAAACCTTAATCCTGTCCTTAGCCCAATGCCGAAGGCCGAACGCCGAATATCAGCTTTTTCAATCCGCAATCCGCAATCCGCATTCCGAAATCGAGTGATCCGGTATCCGGCATCTGGTGACCGAATCTGGCATCCGGCAACCCGCACTTCGCGTCCCGCTCCCTGCCCTATGCGCTATGCTCTTTGCCCCTTGCCAATTCTTTCCCACTTTGTCTCGCCTGAGCTTGTCGAAGGCCGCATTCCGACTTCCAACTTCTGTTTTATTTTAATTCCAAATATTCCATCACTCCCGCTTGATATTTCGCTTTGAATGCATTGTCTATTTTTTCAACCGGGTTGGCCCCTAGAAAAAGCAGCAGATCATCCAGTTTCTTCTTTCTGTCGTTGGGATCGGAGATATTTTTCAATTTTATGAGTTCCTCCTCGATTTCGAAATACTTCATTTTATCTGCCAGAGGCAACTGCCAGAACAACAAAAATCCGCGATCCGGGAAATCGACATCTAAAAGCTTATAGCAGTATCGCATCACTGCTTTTTCCAGTTCAAAGCGGATTTCGATTATTTTCTGCTGCTCATCTTGCAGGTTTTGAATGTCGCATGGTTTGCCGACGACTTCAAAATACATTTTGACTTTCGGCTCGGTCCCGGACGGTCTTACCGTGACCCTGATGCTGGAAGTATCCGTCAGATTTTTGATCTGATAAACGATTACATTGCGGGCGGCAGTGTCGGTTTTGGATAGATGGGGTTGCGGATCTCCCTGCCAGCGGTCGAAGCGTTCTTTGACGGTGAATTCACTAAATGCGTCGATTGTCCCAGTTCTTAAGTGATCTAATATTTGGCTGATTTGTTCCATACCCCTGGCACCCAATAAACGGATTTCCGTTAGGTAATTATGGCAGTAGCCATAAGTTGCGTAAATTTCATTCAGAGAATCCAACAAAGTCTTCCCTTTTTGCTTTAGCTCAGCGGCGTGCTCTGAAATCCAGACCGCGGCGCAGGCAGCATCTTTGTCCCGGGCGTAATTTCCGGTGAGATAACCATGGCTTTCTTCGGCACCAAAAATAAAATCGTCAATTTTTCCATCGGCTTCGATTTTATTCATCACGTCACCGATGTACTTGAAACCGACCAGAAGGTCACCGATACATTGCACGCCATTTTCCAGGGCTATCTTTTGCATCAGGGAAGTGGTGACTTCGGTTTTGATCAGGGTACTGTTTTGATTGATGCGGCCATTGGATGCATATTTGGAAATTGCATAGTTGGTCAAAATGATTCCGATTTCATTGCCGGTCAAAAATTGCCATTTGCCGTTGTGCTTTGCCATAACACCGATTCTGTCCGCATCCGGGTCGGTGCTGATTAAAATATCCGCGTCAATCTCTTTTGCAAAAGGCAATGAGATGCCGAAGGATTCGATGACTTCGGGATTCGGTATGTTAAAGGTAACTTTTTCAAAGGCACCGCTTAAATTCGAGGTATGCGGGTCAAGTCGGACGTCGAAACCCATTTTCTGCAAAATCGGATGCACGGAGGTCAATCCGGTCCCGTGCAGCGGAGAGAATACGATTTTGACATCATCTCTGGCCTGGGACAAGGACACGGCGCGGACGGCTTTGTGATAGCTGTTATCCAACTCTTCTCCGACAATTACAATCAATCCCTTTTTTTTAGCTTCGGCGATATCCAGTACTTTGATTTCCGAAACATTCCCGGTAACTTCGTCCACCAGCGCCTGGTCATCAGGCGGAATCAGTTGGCCGCCATACTGATCGTACACTTTTTTGCCGTTGTCGGTGGGCAGGTTATGGCTGGCACTAAACATATCGCCGGAAATGGCATCCAGGTGGCGGATCGCAAAGGAGAGTTCCGGTGTGCTGCGAGCGGATTCGAACATGTAGACTTTGATACCGTTGGCGGCGTACACTGCAGCAGCGGCTGTGGCCAGCTGCAGGCCGTCCAGGTCCATTACAGGGTTGGGGCGCGATGCATCATAGATACCCTGCTGGGTGTATTTTCTGACATCGAATGTCAACACCACCCCGCGCTGCCGGGCCTGTTCACCAAACTGCGCAATAAGATATTGAGAGTGTCCCTGGGCTGATGACTGAATGGTCCAGGGGTTGATACGGTTGGGGCCGATACCGACCTGTCCCCGGCGTCCGCCGGTGCCGAAAGGGATGACCTGATAAAATGAGTCAAGCAGGAACGTCCAATTTTCAGATTCGATTAAATACTCAAGCTGAGGTACGTACTCCGAGTAGGCAGAATCCGTCAGCCATGCTTTCAAAAAACTTAATGCTGCGTCTACTGTATTCCTGTCGACGTCTAGCTTATCGAATCCAGCAGCAGCCCTCTCCAATAGCGCTTTACTCTCCATTTTACATATTCCTTTAATCTATAATATTTATTGACATAATCTATGGTTTATCTGAATCTTCACCGTCCAATTCGAACATGGTCTTAAATAATTTAGTTTGAAAAATCAGCCGAATCTTATTGTCCGTTTTCAAATCCTCAATAGATAGTTTGCCTAAAATTAACATCAAGCCACATGCAATCATACCTACTAATTTGGGCAATGTTTCATTTATGTGCAAACCCAATATTGAATCAAGTACTACAAAAAGGATTAGCATGAAGAAACATACTCCCAAGCCTATGATGAATGGAAGGTAAGGCCAATCATGGTATCTGTGAATTTTATAACTTTTTAATCCACCTTGAATTTCACCTTGTATATCCTTTTTAGGAAGTTGCATAATTAAATGCTGCAAATCCCAATGAGTTGATGATTTTTTATCTTTGGTTGTGATGCTGTTGAGGGTAAAGCTGTACTGAATCCTGCAACAACCACTACATGGCTGGATAACCTGGTAAAAGGAATCCAGCAGGAGTTCCCATTTTTCGGATTCGATCAGGTGCTTGATCTGGGGCACGTATTCCGCATAGATAGATTTTGCTAGCCATTGTTCCATGGATCTTAAGGCGGATTCCACCACTGACTGAGAGGAGATGCTAAGATTATCGAATCCAGCTGCCACCCTCTCCAAAAGCGCTTTTCTATCCATTTTTCATAATCCTTTAATGATATTTTTTGACAATATCAGTAATAAATCTGAATCTTCACAGTCCAGCTTGAGCATATGTATAAAATAATTTAGTTTGATAAAGCAGCCGAATCTTTTTGTCCGTTTTCAAATCCTCAATAGATAGTTAACCTATTCTGCGCAGCAGACATTAATTAATCCGCGGATTATCGGTCTAACAAATTCTTTCCATAATTCGAATACCAGCCTACAACCTTGAAATCCCTATTTTGGGAGCGGATTAATTAGCCATACATACTGGTATGGTTTCAGTTTTAATGAAGCCGCATCGTGAATTTCACCCGATATGAGATCGGACATTTTACCATCGGGTTCCCCTGAAGGCAGTGATGCCGTCGCCTCGTTGGAAGAAATGTTGGTGACCGCATAGATTGTCTGATCCTCCGACGCACGCCGGATACCGAAGAATTGGGGTCCCAAATCCAAAATTTCAAACGCCGCATTCGGGTGGAAGGCGGGCTGTTTTATTCGGGTCTTGATCAGATCTATATAAGGATAAAAAACTTGCGAACGAAATGAATCCGGGTCGTCAAGCTCCCGGATGACTTCTGCGACCTGCAGTTTTTCCCGGTTGACCGTGCGAGCGCGGCCCGTCTGCTTGACGCCGTCGGTCCAGTTGCGCGAGCCCAGCAGGCTGTGGATGTAGGTGGCCGGCACCCCCGGCAGCGCATATTGAATTGACTGGGAGGCCAGGAATCTGTCCGCCCGGGTAGATTTTTGATCGGCCAGAATGGCATCGACATAGGTGATATTCAATTCATAAGGGCTGTCCGAGCCGTCCGGGTTGCGCTTATAAGAGACCTGGCCTCCATTGGCTTTAACCACATCGACCAGCGCCTCCAGTTCCCGGGTCGGCAGGATGCCTTCCAGGGGTCGTACACCGATGCCGTCGTGGGATGCCGTAAAATTAAAAAACGTGTTGTCGGCCGAATCCAGTCGGAGCCCTTTGGCCCAGTCCGTCAGAACGGTCGCGTCCTCTTTGACAAAGGTGTAGAACAGCAGGGGCGGCAGGGTGAAATTGTACACCATTTGGGCCTCGTCGCGACCGTTGCCGAAATAGCTGATGTTTTCCGGATGGGGCACATTCGTTTCCGTTATGATCATGACATCGGGTGCGACAACATCCAGGATCGCCCGAAACAGTTTTACTACGGCATGGGTCTGGGGCAAATGGATGCAATTCGTGCCGATTTCTTTCCACAAATAGGCAATGGCATCCTGGCGGAGAATCGTTGCACCCTGCTGGACGTAGTACAATAAAACTTCGGTCATCTTGGCCAGCACATTCAGACTGGCAAAATTGAGATCGATTTGATCGGCGCTGAAGGTGGTCCAGAGATGCACCAGCTGTCCGTCCTTTTTGCGGTATTCCGATAAAAGCGGCAAAGACCGGGGACGGGTGACCATGGATAAATCGACTGACGGATCTACCTCGATTGCGAAATCTCCGAAACCGCTTTTATTTGACAAATAGTCATCAAACCACTGGCTTTTAGAAGAAAAATGATTGACCACATAATCAAACATCAGCTGAAAATCACGGCCCATGTCCTGCACGTCCTCCCAGGAGCCGAGCGCCGGATCGATCTGAAAGAAATCCATGACTGAAAATCCGTCATCCGACGAGTAGGGAAAGAAAGGCAAAAAGTGGACGGTGGAAACAGCACCTTTCAGATAGCGGTTGGCGAATTCGTGCAACGTGGCAATCGGAGCCTGCCCGGGCTGCTGCAGCGTGTCGCCGTAGGTGATCAAAACGATATCCTCCTGGGAGAAAAACGCCTGCTTTTTCTTTTCCCGGCGCTCGAATTTTTCAATTATCGGCAGCAGCCGCTCAAAGGCCGCCGGGCCGGTCTCGGCGCCATATATATCGCTAAGCAATTTTTTAATCGTTTGCATGTCTTTCATGCCTGACCCTCCATTGAATATTGATGAATTCGTAAACAGCCGAATTCATCATGTGTTTGGTGTTTCGTGTTTGGTGTTTGGTAAAACCCTTCGCACGTCATATCAAAATGTTAAACCACTAAGCACTAAACACCAAATACTAAACACTCTCGCAAACAGGTCGTTTTTCGCCTTCTTACGAGACTGTCAATCTTCAATCTTCAATTTACATTATTCATTGTTCATTATGCCCGTCTAATCCAACCCTTGGAACTCAGGAAATCGCGCAGTCCCCGGTGCAGGACGCCGTAGGAAAAGTGTTTCAGTCCCAGGTCATAATTGAGATCCACCATCTTGCGGCACAGATCGGGATCATCCAATACCTTTTTCGTCTTTTCCACGGCTTCACCAGTGACATACCCGTCAATCTCGATAACCGAGAATCCTTTGGGTTTGATATCAGCGGTGTAGATTGAATAGGCATTGACCACGATCGGTTTGTGAAAATACACCGCTTCCAGAAAGGCATTGCCGAATCCTTCAAAGGTGGACGGATAGGTGACCAGATCGCAGTAAGGGTAGATATCTTCCAGGGTGTAGATTTTTCGGCCGTCAGCCGTCAGGCCCCGGTGTTCGTTGATGATGTCCGACACGAATATCGTGTCCACATTCATCAACTTCGAATACTCCTTCAGCCGTTGTTCGTAATCATATCCCTCATCCCCGGAGGCATGGGAGATAACCAGTTTGGCTTTGCGCCCGAGGCGGTTGACCAACTCGATGGCATGTTCGATGCCTTTGCGCTGAACCACCCGGGTGGGCTGCAATATAAATAGTTCGTCATCTGCGATCCCCAGGGCTTGACGCACATCCGCCGTGTAATCGTCGGGCGGCGGCGGAGGGTTCTCGAAATCCATGACATTCGGCGCAACGTGGGCCGATACCCCGGTACGCAGACTCAACTGGGAGTCGGCGACAGAATTGATCACCACGTGATGGATGGAGGGCAGCACCGGCGGAAAAGCCATTCTCAAATAATCCTGCACCGCATTGATCATAAACCGGTCTCTTTCCCAGTAAAAATCATGATGGTGGGCGATGGTTTGAATATTGGTTTCGGCGATAAATTCGGTCAGCGCGATTCCCAGGGGGATGTTCAGCGGAATCGTGAGCGCATTTTCGGGTATTATAATATGAATATCGTATTTTTCCACAAAGTCGTAGAGCGCATCTTTCAATTTGATGGCCAGGTGGTACATCTTTTTGGAAATGGCACGATCCCGCAGGGTACCGCCGAACGATTGCTGGTAGACATCCATGATGTCGGGGTGGGTGAAGTGGGCCTCCGGAACCAGGTAGGATCGATCTTCCGGCCGGTCCAATTCCCCGGCAAAGTAATAGCAGGTAAATCCCTCGGCTTCGAAAACGTCCGCCCATTTTTCAATTTCCAGAGATACGCCGTCCGTGCCGGCAATTCGGGTCGATACGAAAGCAACCCGGCTATAATCCGTCATTGAGATAAAATTCCGCATCTTCAGCTCCTCCGATGGTGAACAGTTGTGATACCTTCCCGCAATGTGCGTTAGCTGCCTATCCTTAGATATAACGATTATTTGAAATGGAGTATTGGCAGGCGTTATTGGTTATCAGTTAATCGTTATTGGAATTCGCAGTCCACCAATTTTTTTTGATCACCGGCGACATATAAAGATAGAACCCATCTTTTTAAACCATTAACCAATAACGAATAACAAATAACAGATAACTCTGATCGGGATTCCGCATTTCAACACTCCATCACTCCAATACTCCAACACTCCAGTTTTTCAGCCCCATCCGGCGCTGCCCAGAACCTGCTCATTTTTTTGCGCGACCATCTTGATCAATTCCTCCCGGGCCGGTCCGAGGTATTTTCGCGGATCAAACTCGGCAGGATTTTCGGCAAACACTTTACGGATGACGGATGTCATCGCCAGCCGGCCGTCGCTGTCGATGTTGATTTTACAGACGGCCGAGGCCGCGGCCCGGCGCAGCTGCTCCTCGGGTATACCCACCGCGTCGTCCATTTTCCCGCCGTAGCGATTGATCATCTCAATATATCGCGGGATAACGGCGGATGCGCCGTGCAGTACGATTGGAAATCCCGGGACCCGTTTTTCGATTTCTTCAAGAATGTCAAAGCGCAGGGGCGGCACTTCTTCGCCGGGTTTGACTTTAAACTTATAGGCGCCGTGCGAAGTGCCGATCGATATGGCCAGGCTGTCGACGCCGGTTTTGGCGACAAACTCCTCGACCTCTTCGGGCCTGGTATAGTGGGAGACTTCATGGGAGACTTCGTCTTCCACCCCGGCCAGGACGCCGAGTTCCCCTTCTACCGATACATCTTTTGAGTGAGCGTATTCGACCACCTCGCGAGTTATGCGGGCGTTTTCCTCAAATGGATGGTGGGAGCCATCGAGCATTACCGAAGAGAATCCGCTGTCGATGCAGGATTTGGCAAGTTCGAAATTGTTTCCATGATCCAGGTGAAGGGCAATCGGTATATCGGAACCTTCCGCCCTGGCCATCTGAACGGCACCCTCAGCCATATAGCGCAGCATCGTTGGGTTGGCATACTTGCGGGCACTGCCGGACACCTGCAAAATGACCGGTGATCCGGATGCGACGCAACCCAGAATAATGCCCTGAAGCTGTTCCATGTTATTGAAGTTGTAGGCTGGAATGGCATAACCGCCCTGCATGGCTTTGCGAAACATCTCCTTGGTGTTTACCAACCCGAGATTTTTATAGTTGATTGTATCGGCCATTGTGCGCTCCTTAGACTGTTAATGGAGTATTGGAATATCGGAAAGGTGGAGTACTGGAACTATTTACATCATTACTTCAATGACGAATAAAAAGCAAGCACCCTAAAATTGAAGCTCGCTGGTTGCCCTCCTGAGAATATTCCCGCTTTCGATCAGCAAAAGCCCTTCTTCTTCTGAGAGCTCCGGCGCAATAGTGGCCTTGATGCCATCGGCTCCCAGCACCCGCGGCAGCGACAGACTCACCCCCCGCAATTCTTGGATATCCGAGTCTGAATCGGTTTTCCAAAAGGGACGGCATGCAGAATATCTTCGGCATGTGCCTGCGCCAGCTCCCGGTTAAGGTCGACCAGCACGAGGTCATTGGCGGCCCCTTCCAGGGCAATGGCATAGGCCCCCGAACTGCCGACCAACCCGCTTCCGACGATACCGACTTTCATGAGTGCCTCCTTTAATTCTTTTATAAAACGAGTTAAGACAGCATGTGTCGGGTGTCAATGCAGTACTTGAAGCGCAGGTATCTTTAATGCCTCTTAAAAATATAACAAAGCAATTCACCGATTGTGCATCTTTGCAAATTTTAGATTTTGGATTGCGGATTTCGGATTGGCGGAATCTTTCGATTGCGGATTTTAGATTTTGGATTTCGGATTGACGGGTTCGCTGCGCTCTTTCCATTTTTAAAAATACGATAGGATACCTTAAATCCGCAATCCGCAATCCGCAATCCGAAATCTAAAATACTCCCATCTGTCTTTCACCAATTAAGCATTGTTGAAATAATGCGACAGAAATATTGCCCCTACATTCCGTCTTTAATTCGCTGAACTGTTTGCTCGGCAATTTCCAGCTCTTCATTGGTGGGAATGACAAGGATTTTTAATTGTGTATTTGAGCTTTGAATTTCGAGAATCCCGTTGGATTGGCGGACGTTTTCATTTTCGTCGATTTCGATGCCCAGCCGCTCTAATCCTTCGCAGCATAGCGCGCGGATGCCGGCCGCGTTTTCGCCGATGCCCCCGGTGAACACCAGCACATCCACCCGGCCCAATGCGGCATAATAAGCGCCGATGTACTTTTTTACGCGATAGCAGTACATGTCAATGGCCAGTCGGGCCAATTTATCCCCTTGAGCAGCCCGCCGGTTAATTTCACGCATGTCGTTGGCGCCGCAAATTCCCTTGAGACCACTTTGTTTGTTCAGCAAAGACTCGATTTCCTCTGTAGCGCAGCCGGCTTGATCGGCGAGGTAGAAGATGATAGCCGGATCAACATCGCCGGAGCGGGTGCCCATGATCAGGCCTTCCAGGGGCGTCATACCCATGGACGTGTCGATGCTTTGGCCTTTTCCTATGGCAGTCGCACTGGCGCCGTTTCCCAGATGCAGGGTGATCATATTGAGGTCTTGCCGGGGCCGCTGTAAATGCCGGGCCGCCTGTTTGGCAACATACGCGTGGGACGTGCCGTGGAAGCCATAACGGCGTACCTGATGATCCTTGTAAAAATTTTGCGGCAGCGCATAATGAAACGCCCGCGGGGGAAGGGATTGATGAAATGCCGTATCGAACACCGCCACCTGGGGCACCTGGGGCGCAGCCGCCAACGCGACTTCGATACCCTCCAGGTTGGCTGGATTATGCAGCGGTGCCAGCGGAATCAGCCGGCGGATCGTTTCGATGACTTCCCGGCTGATCAGGGCCGGTTCGTGAAACTTTTCTCCCCCGTGTACCACACGATGGCCAATGCCGAATAATTTGCCGCTGTCACGCATGGCACCGGATTCGTTCATGGCCGACCCGATAAGCTGAAAACCGGCCCGGTGATTTTCCACGGCCCGGGTCCTGACAATTTCTGACTCCTTGCCATGCTCATCGCGTGATTTATGCACCAATCGGCTGGCGGCCTCACCGATCTGCTCCAGCAAACCGGCCGCCAGAACGGATTTGCTTGACATGTCAAAGAGCTGATATTTGATGGAGGAGCTGCCGGAGTTGATGACGAGAACTTTCATAGTCTTTTCTCAGCTTTTCACAAATTCAAATTGGTTATAATAATTATGGTTTAAATAAGATAAATCCTTATAAAATTGCGGATTGCGGATTGCGGAATGCGGATTGTTTGAAAGGATTGGGTCGGATTTTAATCATAATTAGATTTACTTTCAACCTTTCGTTACAGTCCTGCATATTCAGTAATTAAATTTGAATTAGGCTTAAAATACAGTGGTCACATTTAGAGCGGATAATTAACAAATTGCTATAATTCTATCTATTTTTTCTTGCGGTATTGATGGATGAAACTACAATCGATAATATTTCATTTCCCTCTTTCAATAATTGGGGGACTAAATTATTTTTACATAGTTCCAACTCTTTAACCAGCTCCAACCAAAATAAGCTTTCGTCAGCTTCTTCTTCTACGATTCCCATCTTTGAGATAAAATCGGCCCGTGATCTTGCCCTGCATGCCGCTCGATAATTAGCGGCTACAGATGTACCCGCCCGAAAAAGCTGATTGCTGATTAATCTACTTTCTTGATTCTTGGGCAATATTCGGCATAGCTTGATAATCTCTTTTGCATATTCTTTAGTTCTCTTTTTCATCTCCTCCGGATTCATATTTCGCGCCTCTCTCATGCATTTCATTTCCACGATTTAATTTATTTTAAACAGTAAATCGAAAACTCGTCCTATCAATCCGCATTCCGCAATCCGCATTCCGCAATCGAAGTTCCGCAATCCGCAATCGAAGTTCCGCAATCCGCAATCGAAGTTCCGCAATCCGCAATCAACCTTCGGTTGCCTGCGCCTGAATGGCCGTGATCGCGACGGTATTGATGATATCGGAAATGGTCGCGCCGCGGCTGAGGTCGTTGACAGGCCGATTCAATCCCTGCAGGATCGGGCCGATGGCGACGGCATTGGCCGATCGCTGGACCGCCTTGTACAGGTTATTGCCGGTATTCAAATCCGGGAAAATAAAAACCGTCGCACGACCGGCCACCTCGCTGTCGGGCATCTTGGTCCGGGCGACGCCGGCGTCCACGGCGGCATCATACTGGATGGGTCCTTCGATTTTCAACTCCGGCCGGCGGGCCCTGGCAAGCCGGGTGGCCTCGCGTACCTTGTCGACATCCTTTCCCCTGCCGGATTCCCCGGTGGAATAGGAGCACATGGCGACGCGGGGTTCGATACCGTATATTTGAGCGGTTGCGGCCGAACTGACGGCGATGTCGGCCAGCTGCTCGGCCGTCGGGTCCGGATTGACCGCGCAGTCGCCGTAGACCAGAACCCGGTCTGCCAGGCACATGAGAAAAACGCTGGAAACAATCGAGCACCCGGGTCGGGTGCGGATGATTTGAAGGGCCGGCCGGATGGTATCGCCGGTGGTGTGAATGGTGCCGGAAACCATGCCGTCGGCCGCTCCCCGGTGAACCATCATGGTCCCAAAGTAGCTGACATCCGTCATGGTATCCCTAGCCATTTCCCTGGAAATGCCTTTGTGCCGGCGCATTTGGTAGTAGGTATCCGCGTAGATATCCACCAGATCCGACGTCAGGGGATCGATAAAGTTGACACCCGCCAGGTTGAGGCCAAGGCTGCTGATTTTTTGCTGAATTTCGGACGGATTTCCCAGCAGGGTAAGATCCGCCACCTGGCGCCGCAGAAGGATCTCGCCGGCTCGCAGGATGCGCTCTTCCTGCCCTTCCGGCAATACAATGTGTCGGCGGTTGGATTTGGCCCGCTCGATAAGTTCATATTCAAACATAATCGGGGTGACACGTGTGGACCGGACCAAGGCGACCCGATCTTCGAGCTCCGGAATATTGAGATGGGTCTCGAAAAAGCCCAGGGCCGTCGCAATTTTACGTTCGTTGCGGGCGGCGAGAGCGGCCCGGACCGCGGCGGCCTGGAGCGCGGTAGTGTAGGTATCGGCTTGCGCACTGATAATGGGTATGGGTGCGATTTTTTCAGACCCTTCAATCAGACGCTGGACCTGGGGCTCGACGGTCATGCCGCCGGTTAACAATAGTCCGGAAATAGTGGGGTAGGCGTCTGAGACGGCCGCCGCCAGGCTGCCCAAAATTACATCGGAGCGGTCACCGGGGGTGATGACCAGGGTGCCGTCCCCGATATGATCCAGGAAATGCGGCAAGTTCATGGCTGCGATCTTGATATCGAAGACCTCCCGATTCAATCGATCCGGATCGCCTTGGAGTATTTCGCAGCCCAAGTCCAAAGCGACATCCCCGACAGTCGGGTTGCCCAACAGGGGCTCTTCCGGAAGAATATGGACGGTATTGTCGTCAAATTGCTCTACTAGCTTCGGCAAGCTGCCCGACGATACACGATTGGCAATAGTCGACAGGATTGTGCATCCGTGGCTTTCAAATGATTCCCGGGCAAATGAAATTTCCTCATTGATTTGCTGCGAAGATTTATCCCGGCCGCTGACCACTACCAATACGGGGCAGGCCAGATTGTTGGCGACGTCGGCATTGAAATCGAATTCAAAGGCCGAGGCGGCACCGGTGTAGTCCGTTCCTTCGCACAGGACAAAGTTGCAGCGGTTTTCCAGGGCCTTGTACTTGCCGAAAATTTTTTTTAGAAGCGTATTATACTGACCGGCGGCGACCATGGGCTGGGCCTCCCCTTGCAGACAGCCGTACATTGCTTCGTAGGGCAAATCCAAATTGTACCGGTCCCGGATCAACTGAATGCTGTCGTCCGGCTTCCCATCCTGGATGATCGGTCGGAAAAAACCGATCTTATTCAATCGCCGGGACAGCAATTCCATAACCCCGAGGGCCACCAACGATTTGCCGGCGCGCGGTTCCATGGCAGCAATATAAAGATTCTTGGACATGGCGTTAAATTTCTTTTGAGATTCATTATTATTGTGATATGTATTTTTTATATAGAACCAATTTCAGTAACTTGCAAGCACTATGGCTCCTGAATTACATAGCAGGCTGAATGCGATATCAGCCGGGCATGCGGTTGAAGTCTTCATTGTTCGGCGGAAATCGAATTTAAATTTCATTCGTCCTTGCTTTTTGTCGCATTGATATGTAAATTCACTTTTCAAGCATTTTTAAACCTCACACTGAAAAAAGACCCGCGATTGGAGTGAGTCCGGTGATGGTCATGACGGCCCATCCGTTGCCCGCGGGAGGGGAACCACAAAATGACAGACAATTCAACGGTTGAAAGCACTACTGAGACGGCCGCGCTGACTCCCAAAAAAAGGCCGCTGCAATCCTTTTTTGACTTCTTCGGTGGCAAAGCACTCAGGCTCAACAACGATCTGGGGGCTATGGCCATATTTTTCTTCCGATCTTTTTTCATGATATTCCGGCTCAAAGCGATCCCTGATATCATCAATCAAATCTACTTTATCGGTGCCAAATCCGCCCAGATCGTGATGCTGGTCGGCTTTTTTACCGGTATGGTGCTGGGCCTGCAGCTATATTTCGTGCTGGTCAAATTCGGTTCGGTCGGGGTATTGGGAACGGCCATCGCCTTGACGCTGATCCGTGAAATGGGCCCGGTGCTGTCCGCCATCATGATCACCGCCCGGGCCGGATCGGCGATGACCGCCGAAATCGGCATCCAGCGCATCTCAGAGCAGATCGACGCCCTATCCACCATGCGCATCGATCCGTTGGGTTACCTGATCAGCCCCCGTATCGCGGCTGCGATCATCAGTTTTCCGATATTAACCGCCTTTTTCGACCTGATCGGGATCCTCGGGGCCTGGGTCAGCGGTTGCCTGCTGCTGGGGGTTAATTCCGGCACCTATTTTTACCGGGTGGTATCAAGTACCCAATGGGATGACCTTTCGGGGGGCTTTATCAAGTCTCTTGTTTTTGGCCTTTTGGTGGTCACCATCTGCACGTTTCAGGGATATTTCACGCACATGCGCACCGACGCCTACGGAGCCAAAAGTGTCAGCTTGTCCACCACTTCGGCGGTTGTGATCTCGTGCGTGATGATCTTGATTTCCGATTACGTCGTAACATCTTTTATCGTTTAAAGCCAATCGAAAGAAACCATCCGATGGGATGTTAATAGTTTTTTGTTATTAGATGAAGATCATGGCCTCCAGTACTTTGATCAGCTTGCTTGCGGAGTCAATTTCTTAAACTTTGTGGCCGTAGAAAAAATCAGATTGATAAAAAACCTTTAGCCTATTAACCTATAACCAATAACTTTCAGTCGGGTTCTACCCAATTAGAGTAGGAAACGCCATGGATGAAAAAAGACAGCCGCTGATCGAATTTAGAGGTGTCAGCAAAACCTTCGGTACCCGCAACATACTCAATCGCATCGATTTTTCAATTTATGAGGGCGAGGTGACCACGCTCATCGGCCTTTCCGGCACGGGCAAAAGTGTGACCCTCAAGCACATCATCGGAATGCTCAAACCCGATGAAGGAGAGATTCTGTACCGTGGTCAACCCATCGATAAAATGACCAAAAAGCAATGGAATGACTACATCGGCCAAATCGCCTACATGTTTCAGAACAATGCCCTGTTTGACTCGATGACGGTTTATGAAAATGTTGCCATGCCGCTCAAATACGGCACGAATTTGAGCAAGCAGAAGATCGATGAGAAAGTCAGGGCACGTATCGAGCAAACCGAGTTGACGGAAGTGTCCGATAAATACCCCTCGGAGATTTCCGGCGGCATGCAAAAGCGCACTGCCCTGGCGCGGGCCCTGGTGTCCGATCCGAGCATTGTGTTGTTTGATGAGCCCACCACCGGCCAGGATCCGATTCGCAAAAACGCCATCCTGAGTATGGTGGCCGAATATCAGAAACGCTTCGGATTTACGGCGCTGATGATCAGCCATGAAATTCCGGATGTCTATTTTATCTCCAACCGCATTCTGGCCCTGTATGATCGCAAGATCGTATTTCAGGGGGATCCGGAGGATTTTGAGGCCCTGGATCATCCGTTCCGGCAGGAGCTCATTTCAAGCCTCGAAAGCCTGGGGGAAGAACTGACCGGGCTGTATTCCAAACGGCACTTCAAAGTGCGTTATCAAACCGATTTGAGTCAGCGGCAGCCGGACGCCACTTATGCCGCGGCGGTCTTTACACTGGATAATATTGATGCCATCAGCGAACACCTGGGCCATGATGCCACCCAGCAGATCATTCGCTCACTGGGGTCCTATATCAACAAGCATTTTGGTGCCGTGGGCGGATTCTCTTCCCGGCAGACCATCAACGAATATGCAACCGTACTGCCTTATTCGGACCTTGATGAGGCCAATCGGATTATGGATGATTTTACCCGGGACTTCCAGGAGCATGGGATTAAAGGCATTGAAATGCAGCGCAGTGAGGAAGGATCGGATGAAAACTGTATCGAATTTTCCGTGCTGGCCGGTCTGGCCCAAGGCAAGCCCCAGATTGAGATCGAGTCGGTCATGGAATTTGCAAGATTTAACCAGAAAGAAATCTCTCGATTTACGTGTTAACGTGGAGGAAAAAGTACTATGAATAAATATTCCAAGGAAACCGTGGTGGGCATTTTTGTGGTAATCGGCCTGATTTGTATTGGTTACATGACCGTCAAGCTCGGCAATGTCGGGTTTTTCGGTGACAACACCTATTCCCTAATCGCCAAATTCAGCACGGTGACGGGTCTGAGGGAAGGCAATCCCGTGAACATGCTGGGTTTGGAAGTCGGTCGGGTGCATAAATTTACCATGGACCAGGAAGACCAGGTCGTGGTCGTGGAATTTAAAATCAATAAAGGAATTGAGATCTTCGATGATGCGATTGCGTCTGTCAAAACCGAAGGGCTGATCGGTGACAAATACGTAGCCATCGATCCCGGCGGCGGCGGAGACCTGCTGGCCAATGGCGATACCATCACCGATACCAACTCGCCCACCGATATTATGGATCTGGTCAGCAAGTACGCTTTTGGTGACGTCGGCAGTGGGGATGACGAGGAATGATGGGCGATTGCGGGTTTTGGATTTCGGATTTAAGGAATTTATCGATTGCGGATTGCGGATTGCGGATTTGGAAGTGCTGAGCGCATCGAGCAGAGGGCAAAGCGCAACGAAAAAACAAACACAACGATCTCTAGGATTGAAGATATCCCGAAGGGAGAATAATATGAGAAAACGCTATATCGGGTCAATATTGATTTTGGCGGTGCTGTTGATGATACCGCTGCAAAGCTGGGCGGCCACACCCAAGGAAACCGTCGAGGCCGGCGTCAATAAAGTGATCGCCACTCTCGGTGATCCGGCCTTTAAAGCCAAGGCCAAGGATGAGCAGATCGACGCCATTGGGAATATCATCGATGACATTTTCGATTTCAATGAGCTTTCAAGGAGAACTCTGGGCCGGGAGTGGAGAAAGATGAAGCCCGAGCAGCGAAAGGAGTTTGTCCAGTTGTTCCGGGAATTGCTCCAGGGGGTCTATGCGGACCGCCTGCTGGCCTACTCGGATCAGAAAGTTCTCTTTGACAAGGAGACCATGCTGAAAAAGGGCCGGGCCGAAGTCCAAAGCTACCTGCAGACCTCGGACGGCAAAAAAATTCCGTTATTTTACCGGCTCACCGATAAGAGCGGCAGCTGGAAGGTTTACGATGTCATCATTGAAGGGGTCAGCATGGTGAAAAATTATCGTACCCAATTCAGGAAGATTCTTGCCAAAGATTCGCCCGATAAGCTGTTGAAAATCCTGCGTGACAAAGTCGAAAAAGGTTAAAACGAATTTTGTACTTCAGCTCGAAAGGAGTGCCCATCCCGTGAAAAAGCTATGGTCAATTGCGGCAGTACTAGTCTTCTTATTCTTTTTCAGCACGAATCCCGCGGGTGCCTTTAATGACGAAGCGACCCTTTATCTGGCCCAGGCAACCCAGGAAACACCCAAAGGTGAAATACTGGAACAGGCAGAAGAAGATTTAGACGATGAATACGATGATGAATATGACGATGAATACGATGATGAAGATGAATATGCCGAGGAAGAAGACGTCGAACTGATTCCGGACCCCTGGATCGAGATGAACCAGGGGCTATATGTATTCAACGACAAATTGTACTTCTGGCTGCTCAAACCGGTGGCCAGGGGCTACGGTTTTATCATCCCCGAGGAGCTTCGGCAGGCCATCGTCAACGCGTTTTACAATATCCGTTTCCCGGTGCGTTTTATCAACTGCCTGCTGCAGGGAAAATTTCGCAAGTCCGGGTACGAATTCGGTCAATTTTTCATCAACACGACCGCCGGATGTTTAGGGCTTTTAAACCCGGCCGCCAATTATCCGCATTTGCAACCCAGCCGGGAAGACCTGGGCCAGACCTTTGCGGTCTGGGGATTCGGCAATGGCGCCTATATTATGCTGCCGTTTTTAGGACCTTCCAGCCTGCGGGACGGACTGGGGCGGTTGGGAGATATTTTTCTGGATCCGATCTGGTGGCTGTTTGACGATATCTGGGTGTCAGTAGCCATTCGCGCCGGTGAGGCCGTCAACGAAACGTCCACGCGGATTGGTGAATACGAAGCCTTGAAAGAAGCGGCCCTGGATCCTTACGTCATGATCCGCAACGCCTATGTCCAGAACCGCAACAAGCTGATTGCCGAGTAAGCCGTTCGGGGAATAGAGGCCGGAGGACCCGTCTTCGCTCTTAGAGCTTCGCCGCGGCACGCAGAGGACAGAAAGCAGTTATCAGTTAATTGTTATTGGTTATTAGGATCCCGTACCTGCTGACGAAGTTCCGGCATGCGGTATCCGGTATCGATAAGTCAGATGGCAGCGTCCGGAGACCTGATATCGTAGGTTAATTGACCCATAGCGAAATATAGATAGTGGGAGCGGCTTTTAGCCGCGAATAGTTTTTGCTGAAAGTTGCTCCCCAAACCAAATATTTATTTTGTTGTTGCAGCGTGAATGAATTTCCCCGTGAATCCCTGTCAGGTGCGGGTAGGTGCAATAATTGTATAGTAGTCTATAAACGTTTTTCCGATACCAGCAGCGCAGCCATTCATCAATCCTATCCAGACCCTGTCAGAAATACCCCCAGCAGATCCGAAAGCGCAACGTTCAACCAGTTGTTGTTCATTTATAGATAAATTGTGGATTACAGCACTTTCAAAAAGGAGGTGTCGCATGTCAACTATCGGTATCGGTTTAATGGGATTCGGCCGGATCGGAAGAAATCTTTTCCGCATTCTCTATCAGAGCGAAGATATTCGGCTGAGGGCGATCAGCGATATTGCCGATCATAAAGCCCTCGAGTATTTACTTCGTTTCGATACGATTTTAGGCCAATTCCCGAATGAAGTCAGCATCCGGGAAGGCAATCTTTACGTGGCCGGGCGCCAGATTCCAATGCTGCAGGAGCAGGAACCGGGCGATGTGCCCTGGGCCGACCTGGGGGTGGATGTCGTTATCGAAGCCACGGCCCGTAAATGGTCGCGGGAGCAGCTCCAAAAGCACCTTCAACGCGGGGCCAAACGGGTGATTCTTTGTGCCCCGCCCCAGGATCCGCCGGATATTACGGTGGTGATGGGTGTCAATGACGATCAGCTAAAATCCGAGCATCGTATTATTTCCAATGGTTCCTGCACCGCCCACTGCGCTGCGCCAATCGTCAAGGTATTGCATGAGGCCTTCGGCATCCGCCGATCATTTTTGAGCACGGTTCATGCCTACACCAACCAGCAGCGCCTGGCGGATGTTCCCGCCGAGGACAAGCGCCGGGGCCGGGCCGCTGCTGAAAATATCATCCCCCAGGAAACCGATGCGGCCCTAATGGTGTCGGCCTTGATCCCCGAGGTCGAAGGACGAATCAGCGGGGGGTCGATGAATGTTCCCGTTCCAAACGGTTCGGTGGTGGACCTGGTTTGCTGGCACGATAAGCCGGTGACACCCCTGGCCATCAATGAGGTCGTTCGAACGGCAGCTTCCACGGATAAATGGCGTGAAATTATCGATTTCGAGGATGAACCCATTGTTTCCAGCGACATTATTCGCAGTCCCTATTCGGCAACATTTGACTCGCTGGCAACCATGGTAATGGGAGATCATGTCTCAAAAACCCTAGCCTGGTACGACAATGGCTGGGGATACGCGCATCGGGTGGTCGATCTCATCAACCGCTTCAGCGCGCTGGAAAAGGAGGCGGCATAATGACGACACAGGTTGGAATAAACGGTTTCGGCCGGATCGGCCGAAGTGTCTTTCGTATTTTAAGCGAGCGTGACGATATTAATGTGGTCTGCATCAATGACCTGTTTGACAATGAACAGCTGGCCTATCTCCTCAAATACGATACGGTTATGGGTATTTTCAAAAAAGATGTGAAAGCAACCGCGGATGCCCTGTTTATCGGCGATCAAAAAGTTGTCATGACCGAGCAGCGGGACCCGGCCGCCATACCCTGGAAAGATCTAGGGGTCGATGTGGTTATCGAGTCCACCGGGGTATTTCGTGAACGGGCTCCGTTGGAAAAACATTTAGCCGCCGGGGCCCAAAAAGTTTTGCTGACGGTACCGGCTAAAGAAGCGATTGACGCCACCATTGTGCTGGGAGTCAATGATGATGACCTCAAGGCGGAGCATCGGATTGTCTCGAATGCCTCCTGTACCACCAACTGCCTGGCACCGATAGCCAAGATTCTTGATGAATCGTTCGGCCTCGAGCAGGGATTTATCACCACGGTGCATGCCTACACCAACGACCAGCGCCTGGCCGATGTGCCGCACAAAGACTTCCGCCGCAGCCGGGCGGCCGGCGAAAACATCATTCCCACCACGACCGGTGCAGCCAAGGCGGTCGGCAAGGTCCTGCCGCAACTGCAGGGCAAACTGGACGGCCTGGCTATGCGGGTTCCGGTTCCGGACGGCTCCATCGTAGATCTTGTCGCCCGATTGGGAAAAAAACCATCGGTCCAGGACATTAACAGCGTAGTGCGGGAGGCTGCCGAAGGGCCGATGCGGCAAGTGCTCGAATACAGCGATGCGCCTCTGGTATCAAGCGACATCATCGGCAATCCCCATTCTAGTATTTTTGATGCCCTGTCTACCGATTCATTGCAGGACGGCTATGCCAGGATTGTCTCGTGGTATGACAACGAGTGGGGCTACTCGAATCGGGTCGTGGATTTAATCGATAGGATGACGAAATTATGATTGCGGATTGCGGATTTCGGATTGCGGATTTATTCGATTTTGGATTTTAGATTTCGGATTTTGGATTTATGAAGCATAGCGCAGAGGGAAAGATCTGGGTTTCAGGTTTCAGGTGTCAGGTGTCAGGAAACCTGGATGCCGGATGCCGGAATTCGTTAGCAGTTATCGGATCCTAATAACTGATAACAAATAACCAACAACCGCCTTCTGCGTGCCGCGGCGTAGCTCGAAGAGCGAAGACGGGTCCTCTGACATCTGACCTCTGCTTTAAAAGAAAGGAAGCATATGACGACACATGTTGATCAAGTTGAAAAAATGCGGCAGGATGCCATGGCTATTTTTCGAGCGGCGCTTAAAGCGGCGGATCCGGCAGAAGCTATTCATCGGTATGTTAAACCGGCCGGTGACGGTATCCAAATTGGCGAGCGGCTATTTAACTTTCAGGACTATGATCGCATTCTGGTGGTGGGGGCCGGCAAAGCCGGTGCCCCCATGGCCAAAGCGCTGGAGGACCTGCTGGGAGATCGCATTGCCGATGGTGTGATCGTCGTCAAAGAAGGCCACGGCCTTCCTTTAAAGCACGTGCGGATTCACGAGGCCGGCCACCCGGTTCCCGATGAGCGTGGAATTCGTGGCGCCGAAGACATACTGGCGCTGGTCAATGAGGCCGGTGCCCGTGACCTCGTATTAAGTGTGATATCCGGCGGAGGCTCAGCATTGTTGGTGGCACCGGCTGAAGGCGTTACCCTGGTCGATAAACAGGAAGTGACACGTCTGCTTCTGGCCTGTGGGGCCGACATCCATGAAATCAATACCGTCAGAAAGCACCTCTCCCGGGCCAAAGGGGGCGGGCTGGCCCGCCACGCGTATCCGGCAACGGTGGTGAGCTTGATTCTTTCGGATGTTGTCGGAGACGATCTGAATGTGATCGCATCCGGGCCCGCCGTGCCGGATACCAGTACGTTTGCTGATACAAGGGATGTTTTCAGCCGTTACAACATCCGGCAACAGCTGCCGTCATCTGTCCAAACAAGGATCGAGCAGGGCCTGGCAGGAGAAATCCAAGATACCCCTAAAGCCGGTGAGGAGGTTTTTCGAAAATGCTATTCCGAGCTGGTGGGAACCAACATCCAGGCCCTGATTGCGGCCGGTCGGGAGGCCCGGCGCCACGGCTATCAGTCCCTGATCCTGTCTTCAACAGTGGAGGGCGAGGCCCGGGAAGTGGTCAAAATGTTTGCCGCATTTGCCAAAGAGGTTCGCAACTCAGCCAACCCGCTGGCCGCGCCCGCCTGTATTTTGTGCGGCGGAGAAACTACGGTGACGATCCGGGGCGACGGCAAGGGCGGCCGCAACCAGGAATTTGCACTGGCATCCGCCCTGATCATCGACGGCATGCCAAATATTGTCGTGTTGAGCGGGGGCACTGATGGAACCGATGGTCCGACCGATGCCGCCGGGGCTATTGCCGATGGCCGAACCATTGCCAGGGCCGGGAATCAGAATCTCGATCCGCTGGATTTTTTACAGCGCAATGATTCCTATCACTTCTTCGAGCCTCTGGATGATCTGATAATCACCGGGCCGACCCGCACGAATGTATCGGATGTTTATATGGTGCTGGTGGGGTAAAGATGAGCGCTGCGCTTGAGGAGCGCTGCGCTTGAAGAGCGTTTCACTTGAAGAGCGCTTCGCTTGAAGAGCGTTTCACTTGAAGAGCGTTTCACTTGAAGAGCGCTGCGCTCGGGGAACGGTCCTTCGGACCAATAGGAGCGCCCTTGCAGGGCTTGTAGGGAAAAAGGCGTCGCTCGCCAGCCTTGTTGATACCCAGGATTGAATCCCTTAGCAGTCTGCTTTTGCCTCAAGCGAAGCGCTCGTCAAGGCCGCATGGCCGCTCCTCAAGCGAAGCGCTCTTCAAGCGAAGCGCTCCTCAAGCGTAGCGCTCCTCAAGCGTAGCGCTCCTCAAGTGAAACGCTCTCCAAGTGCAGTGCTCCTATTTTAACGGTTTGGTCTTGCTCAGCCACTTCTGGGCCTGCTGGTCGCTGATGCGATGGAGTTCGAAACCAAACCTGGTATAGTCGGCACTGATTAGAAAATAGTAGGTGTTGCCCTTCTCGAAGGGCACCGTAACGGTGGGCTCGGAGACGCCCAGGGAGTGGAACCCGGGCTTGACGAAGAATTTGATATATTCCCCGGAGCGCAAGCGGGCGATGATAGATTCGTCCAGCGCGACTTTCAATGAAAATCCCCACCCCATAAGGTTGTTGTCCCGAATGACATATACCTGCGCGTTATCAGCCGGGTTATCCAGGGCCGGAAAGGTGTCGGTTTTGCCATGAGCACAGGAAAGTAAAAATACGGCCACTAGAGATAAAACCAAATGTCTGTTCATATTCTAATATCCCGGATTTTAGGGATTGAGGTTAGCCCTTCTTTTTTTTAGGCGGATTACTCTGCGAGACTTGCCAGAGCGCTTCGGCAATTTCACGGCTGAGTTCGCTGACTGTGCTGCTTTTTGCCGCTATCAACGCTTCGGTGGATCCATCTATCGTCGGGTGGCTGGTGACGGTATGTTTTTCATAAAACGATTTGGCGCGACGGTTGTCCAAAATTGACCAGCGTGCTCTGAGATGGGCCCTGTCACCCGGCATGCCATCGAAGCGGGTAACATAAACCGTGACGTAAAAATCTACCATATCGCGCCGGACAAAGGGAAAAATTCCGACTTTATCCGTTGACAGCAGCACCGATAGATTTTCCGCCAGAACCCTGCTGAAGTTCTCCGGCAGCGGTCCGGCCCACTGGGCGAAATCGGCAATTTCGACCTGGTTTGAGCTGCCGCGGGTCACGATATCCGATCGATCAAGGTACAATGGCATTCTGATCGGTCCGACCCCGATACCGATACCGGATAGATCCGCTACCGGTTGAATAGAGATCTCTTCGCTTTGCAGCGAACTCAGAACATAATATTGGGTCTGCCTTTGGGTGCCGGCGCCAAAAGGCGAGCAGCCAACCATAACCAGTCCTAGGGCAAGGAAAAGGATACCCAAATTTCGTAAATGGTCAATGCGCATTATTTACCTTCCTTTGGTTTATCTTTGCTTACTTTTCCTCGGAACAACGCATCGGGATTTCGTTCGAGGTAGTCGGCCAGGGCCCGAATAGACCGGGCGGCCAGCGTCAGTTCTCTCAAAAAGAGGTCGACATAGTAGCGCAGATCAGACTCATCATCCACCATGGCGTCGATTTCGTCCAGGGCGGATTCAGCCGCTTCGAATGCGGATCGCAACTGGGCGGTCGTTTTATTCAGATCGTCTTGCAGCGGGCCGATGCGCTGGTTGACGTTCCTCAGCAGCTTGTCGGCGTCATCGGAGGTCGTTTTTAAGCTTTCAGCCAGGGGGCCGACATGGCCGTCGATATCCCGGAGCAGTTTTTGGGCATCCAGCAGGGTTTGATCCACTTGGGCAAACAGCGGATCCACGTTTTCATTCACATTAATGATGAGGTTGCGCGCTTCGCGCATGGTTTGTTTGAAATAGTGCAGACTTTTGCCAAATTCAGGTGAATTTACAAATTCGTTTAGACCGCTCAATGAGGACTGCAAATTGGCGGCGATCTCGTCCAGGGGCAGTTGTTCTATTTTTTTCCCGAGCAGCTGAAAACCGGATTTGATGGTTGGGATTTCCCGGACGTCCGGACCCAGTTTCAGTTCTTCCAGGCCATGCAGGTTGAGGGGGGCGTCTTTGTGAAAATCCAATCCGATGAGAAGTTGGCCGGTGACGATGCTTTGCATCTCAAGTGTCGCTCTAAACCCATCATCCAATAACTGTTTCCATTCATCGTCTTCATCATCCGGGTCAAAATCCATTCCAATTCCGACTATTTTGTCCGGAAACAGGCTTATATTGACGGGGATTTTAAATTCGAAATCCTGGCGATAATAATGCAGTGCAATGTCTTCTACCTCTCCGATGCGAACACCCCTGAACATGACCGGTGCACCGATCCTGAGACCCTTGACCGAACCGCTGAAATAGGCTACGTACTGATGCTTTTCCTGGAAAAATTTACCGGAGCCGAAAATTAGAACCGCGGCCACCATCATGGCAATCGCTGCCACAACGAAAACACCGATGAGGGTTTTATTGGCTTTTTTGCTCATGAGCTACTTTCCCCCATTTAGGAGATTTTATTTTGCTGCAAGAAATCTGGTCGTTTGGGCCAAGTCAGTGACAGTCGGCTATGCTATCCGACTAAGTCATTTATGGTTTCAGGTGTCAGGTTTCAGGTGTCAGGTGTCAGCAAAAGCGAATTATGAATGCTGGCCCCCTATACTTCAGGCTTTGTATCACCTAGCTCGTCGAAGGCCGCATTCCCACTTCCGCATCTTGCCGCGCCATAGTCCAGTCCCACCGGACGACGGCGGGTCCGACTTCCCACTTCCCTTTATCCTTCCCCTCGCGTTAAAAACTTACGCACTGTTGGATTGTTTGATTCTGCCAGCAGCTTTTTCGGATCGCCCTGGGCAATCATGGTTTTTTGCTCTGGGTCGAGAAAAACGGAATTGTTAGCTATCGCGAAAATACTGGCCAACTCGTGGGTGACGATGACTACCGTGGATCCGAGACTTTCCCGCAACTCCAGAATCAAGTCATCCAGCAAGCGGGCGCTGATGGGATCCAAACCGGCCGACGGCTCATCAAAAAACAATATTTGGGGATCCAGGGCCATGGCCCGTGCCAGGCCGGCACGCTTCTGCATGCCGCCGCTGATTTCGGATGGATAGTAGTCATCGAAACCTGCCAGGCCGACCAGCGCCAGTTTCAGCGCGATGATTTCCTTTATTTGAGCGGACGATAAATCAGTATATTCCTGCAGCGGCAGAGCAATGTTTTCAGCCAGGGTCATGGAACTCCACAGGGCGCCGCTCTGGTAGAGGATACCGACGTTCCTGATAATTTGATCGCGCTGATCCGGTTCCACTTCCCAGAAACTGACGTCTTCGTAGAAAACTTGTCCCTTGGCCGGCTTGATCAATCCGATCATATGCCGCAACAGGGTGCTCTTACCGCAACCGCTGCCGCCCATGATAATAAAGATGTCGCCGCGGTTGATCGTAAAGTTGAGATCCCGCTGGACCACAAAACTGCCGAAGGCCATGGTCAAGTCTCGCACCGTTATATGCGCTTTTCTATTGTTATTGTTCTCAGGCATGTGATCGTTTTAATATTTCAGAGATAGAAATTTCCAAATACCAAGCACCAAAATTCAAATAAATTCCAATTATCAAAGCTCCAATTAACCAAACAACTAATTTCGCACCGTGATTGCAGTCATCCCTATTCAGATCAGTCATCTTCTTCAATCAGACTGAACGTTCGCGGCCAGCGGCCGTGCTTATATCTATCCTCTGTCGTCTGTCGTCTGTCGTCTGTCCTCCGACCTCCGACCTCTGTCGTCTGTTGTCTGTCCTCTGTCCTCTGTCTTCTGTCCTCTGTCCTCTGATCTCTGACTTCTGTCGTCTGTGTTCTATCCTCTGTCTTCCTAACCATGAACCTCTGAACCCGGAACCTTGAACCTCCTAAATCCCCAACACATTGCACCCCACCGTTACAATGGCGGTGGCAACGATAATCGCCACGATGGACGTAACCACGGCCGATGTCGTGGCGTCACCCACCGCCGATGCACTGCGTCCGCATTGCATCCCGCGCAGGCAACCGGCCAGGGCCACCAGAACACCGAACACCCCGGCCTGGAAAAGGCCGATAAAAAAGTGATTTAAGTTCAAGGCGCCCTTCGTCTGCACCAGATACTGCTTAAAGCTGATATCAAGCATGCCGACCCCCACGACCAGACCGCCGAGAATGCCCATCAGATCCGCGTAGATGCACAGCAGCGGCATCATCACAACCAGGGCCAGCATCCGCGGTAGCACCAAGAATTCCATGGGAGAGACCCCCATGGTTTTCAGGGCATCGATCTCTTCATTGACCTGCATCGTACCCAGCTGGGCGGCAAAGGCCGCCCCGGTGCGGCCCGCCATGACAATCCCGGCCATAATTGCCCCCATCACCCGCAGCATTGCAATACCGACCAGATCGGCCACGAAAATCTGGGCGCCGAACATGGCCAACTGCACCGCGCCGACAAAGGCCAGGATAAGGCCGACCAGGAAGCTAATCAAAGAGACAATCCCAAGGGCGTTGGCACCGCATTGCTGGATGAACAGTCCGAGGTCACTGGCCCGGAAACTGGCTTTGCCCACCAGGAATTTTAGAAATGCAGTGAAGGCCTCACCGATAAACGCCAGGGTTTCAAGCACAGATTGCCAGGTTCCCAGTGCCGATTCCCCGACGCGGCTTAGAAAGGGTTCGCGGGCCGTTTTTTTACGAGCGCCTTTTCTTTCGGGAACGGCTGTCGCCAGGTCAATCAGTCTTTGGACGCCTTGCGGCAAGCCGTCCTTTTCAAAGGCGAGATCGTTTTGGGTACAATAGTCGTTGATCTTTATTAAAAAAGTCAGCAAGCTACTGTCCCAAACCGTTAGGTTGACGGTATAGAATCCAACGCGGCGAATGGTGCCGACCGACTCGATCTTTTTTTTAACCTGGCTGGCCGAGGGCAGTTTCGTCCCGATTTTCCAGTTGCCGGTGATCTTGATACGCAGAACTTCCTTGGCCGGCCGGTCGGGATCGATCATGTCGGGTCGGGCTGAAGCCTCTTTTTCAGCAGGAATTTCTGTATTATCGGCCATCTAAGTTTTAGCCCTTTGAAATTTTTCAACTATAAAAAAACCCAACCCGGCGAAGCCGGAATTGAATATTGAATATTGAATATTGAAGATTTATGGTATCGCTTCGCTCTGTCTCTCTAATTAAAATCGATAGAATTGCTCATATTTTCAATCCGGCTTTAACATAAATCCTGCGCAAACATGATGTGATTTCAATAATAGACACTAAAGACCGCTATCGAATTGTCAATGGGTTGCTTCTTAGCCCGGGTAATCGCCGGGCACTGATCGAATATTGTCCCGTTGCAGATAATGGCATCTCAGCTTTTCGGTTTCTGAACCGATTTTTGCATGACGTCCAGATATTTATCCAGTTCTTCCATGCTCGCGAAAACTTTAAGCGATGGGATAGCCTTGAGAATATTAAATACTTTCTGAATTTGCGGCTGGAGGTTCATGAATACCATGCGGCTGTCAGTTTCTTTTAGTGCCTTTTTGGTCTTCAGTAGGACCCGGATGCCGGTACTGCTCAAATAATCGGCAAATTCCATGTCAAAAATAAGAACGTCGGGCTGTTCAGCCAAAATTTCATCCAACCGTTCGCCCAAAATCGAATGTGTATTTCCATCGATGGAACCGATAGGAGATATGACATATACACCCGGTCCCCGGATTGTTGTTTTGACTTTCAACGGCATCTTGCCTCCCGTGGTGTAGAATTAAGTATCTTTCAGCCTTTCTCCATGTTACTTCTAACAATTGTTCCTTCTTATATTCTTCAGAGATTGGGGATTTTGGAATTTAGATTTTGGATTTAAGGTATTCTATCAATCTAATAATTAAGATAGAGCGAAGCGATACAACAAATCCGCAATCCGCAATCCGCAATCCAAAATTGCTCTCAAAGCTCAATGCCGGTCAGACAAAAAATAATTAATTTACCATAAACTATGAGCTATCAGCTATCAGCTATGGGCTATCAGCTATGAGCTACTATCTATGACCTCGACGCTATCCCGACCCAAACCACTTCTTAAATAATCCCTTTAAAGTAATATGATCATCGATCTCACTGTCCGGGGGGGGGGCTGTTTGACGTCCTTCCGGCCACCATTCCACAGGGTCGAATTTGCACGGAAGAATGCATTCCAGGGCCGGCAGCAACTTCTCTTCCACCAACACTTTCTCCCGCTCGACAATTGTCCGGAAATAGATATTTATTTCCTCCACATACCAACCCTTGGTTTTTTCGAGCAAATCCAGATCGACCCGAACCATTCTTTCGAATTCTCCACCCAGCAGCGGCCGGAGTTTCTCCTCTGTAATGTTATCGCATAACCTTTCCAACTGATTATCAGGCGCGCCTTCCGGCCCTTTATCCACCATAATGGTAAGGGTCAGGTATCCGCCGCCGTAGGGTCGATGCAGAGATGAAAGTTTAACCACACCTTCCTTGCTCTTGCCGTCTTCTTCAAGGGGAAATACAAAGCCGAAATACGCAATCATCTTCTCATTGGCTTTGACAGCCAGATAACTTTTCCTGGGATCGAATTCCTGGGTCATGGTTAGTCGTCCTGTCCAATTTTCTCCGCTACCCGTCCGGATAGTTGATATGGTAAAGATTTAGTTATTTGGTTAATTTGTCGATTAGTTGATTAGTTGATTGCTCCGCCGGCCGAATCCAAGAATCTTTACGTTAGGCTCTATGCTCTCTGCGCCGTGCCCCCTGCGCTCTGCCTGTCACTAGCTACTACAATTTCTCACCTTCTCCTCTTCTCACCTTCCCATCTTCCTGGTTTGTCCCGCAACCCGCACTTCGTCGGCCGGGTGTTTTTTTTGCTTTAGTATTTCAGCTTTCAGCTTTGAGCTTTGAGCTCTCCCTTCCCGCAACCCGCACCTCGTCAGCCGGATGCTTTTTTATTGCTTTAGTATTTCAGCTTTCAGCTTTGAGCTTTGAGCTCTCCCTTCCCGTACCCCGCACCCCGTAACACGTAACCCGCAACCCGTAACCCGCATCCCGTCTCGCGATTTACCAATCCGGTTTGTGAAATATCGATCTGACTTCCTGGGAAGGCGGATATTCAGTTTCTTGGGGTGACAGGATATTGCCCCAGTTGGTCCGGTTTTCCATTTCTTCTTTAAGGCTGGCCGGGATAAAGTCGTTGCCGGCGCGAATCTCCCAGCCCCCGCCCAGTCCCCGGTACATGGCGACCAGGTTTAATCCCACGGAACCGGCGGTAAATACAAGGGCATCCTGCTGTTCGGTCAAAAAACGCTGGGTATCCAGCACCCGCTGATAGTCCACCAAGCCCTCCCGATACTGAATCATGGACAGGTCCACCGACCGTTTGGAGGCCTTGACGGCATCGGCCAGGAAAAACACCGCATCCTGGGATTGCAGAAAAGCGACCATGGCGTCTTCCACTTCCTGGGCCGCCCGCAAAACCGTGTCTTCATAGTTGACCGCCAATTCCTGGAAGCGGGCATCCGCCACCCGGACGTTGTTGGTAATCCGGCCGTAGTTGAAGATGTCCCAATTAAAGCCGGCACCGGCGGTATAGAAGAAGCTGTCTTGATCGAACAGATTGTGGTATTTGGAGTTATTCGAACGATTGTCCGTATGGTCGCCGGTTTGAAAACCCAGGGTGCCGAACAATGAGAAGTGCGGGAAAAGGTCGGCTTTGGCAAATCCGATTTGAGCGCTTTGCGCGGCCAACTGGCGTTCGGCAACCCGGATATCCGGCCTGCGGCGCAGCAATTCGGTCGGGATCCCAACGGCCACCTCTGCCGGTACTTCCGGTATGAGTCCGGGGCCGCCCAGCATGGCATCGATTTCGCCGGGCAGTTTGCCCAGCAAAATAGCCAAGGCATTTTTAGCCTGTCGAATATCGGTTTGAAAACCGGGAATCCCGGCCTCGGTACTTCGCAGAAGCGATCTGGCCTGGGCCACGTCGAGTTCCGTTACGGCCCCGGCTTTGAACCTGACTTCGGCGATTTCCAGCGATCTTTTTTGGATTTTGACATTTTCGCGGGCAACTTCCAGGCGCTCCTCGGCTGTTCGCAGCACGATAAAGGTGCGCGCCACCTCTGAGGTCAGCGATACCAGAATGTCGTCGTAATCCGCGATGGATGCCTCCAGGTTGGCGACGCCGGTTTGCACTGCCCGTCGGAATTTGCCCCAAACATCCAATTCCCAGGCTGCATCCAATCCAATGTCGAAAACGGAAAAGTATCTATCGGCAGCCGCGATATTCGGCGCATTTTTGCTGGTTTGGTTGATGCTGGCCGAGCCGAAGCCCGCCTGGGACTGTGGGTATTGAAAGCCAAAGGCAATTCCCAGCTGCGCCCGGGCTTCGTATATTCGCAGCCCGGCAATTTGCAGGGGCAGGTTCTGCTGGTAGGCGGCCTCGATCAGGTTATTGAGAACCGGGTCCTGAAACACCGTCCACCAGTCTTGCATGTTGGCATCCTCGGTTTTGATTTCCGGTTCATTCGATTCCAGCCATTTATCCGGCTGCGGCGCTTCAGGTTTGACGTAGTCCGGTCCAACCATGGTGCAGCCGCTGATCACAAGCATTAGGATGATCGGCCCGAGTATTGCAGACGCAATGGGTATGTTCCGAATTCGACCAAAACCCGCAGGCGGTAGACCTTTGGTGCTAGAAATTGTCATCATGTCTTCTCTCCTTTAAGCCTAATTGGTTGGCAAATAATTACCTGAGCCCCCCATAACCAACCTGGCGGTGAATGTTGCGGTATTTTTTGTCAGGGTGAATGGAAACTTATTGATTAATGCGTCCCCGAGGTGAAGCTCGATGAATGCGAGCTAGCGAACTGCATTAAAATCTGTTCATTCATTAATTCAACCAGTTGGAGAATGCAATAAGAAATTTGGCGCAGGCGGCTTTTCAGGAAGGGTGGCGGGGTCGGAATTCCAGGCCATGGCCTTGCATCCTGGGGTCAAATTATGGACAATCGGCTTCAATGAATGTCGAATGACGAATGGTGGTTTCGCTCGCGCAGCGCAGGCGCTTGCGCCGCGTGTCGCTCTGTCGTTTTATAATAGACCGTTCGACAAAAGACTCACGACAGGCCGTTCGACAAAAGACTCACGACAGGCCGTTCGACAAAAGACTCACGACAGGCCGTTCGACAAAAGACTCACGACAGGCCGTTCGACAAAAGACTCACGACAGGCCGTTCGACGAAAAGCTCACGACAGGCAGAATACATTATTCGATGTTCGATCCGCCGAGGCTGATCAGTGTTTCTGCCGGCCTGCGACGAGCTCAATCGGATCGTGGCAGATCAGGATCTATCATCTCGGTTTCCTGACCCCCGAAACTTTGTATGAAATAACAGAAATCGATAGGCTTGGCTTGACCGACATTGTAGTGGCGGGGTTTATCCCCGCCTAAACGGCGGGTACCGCCGTTTGCCACCAACGAATCGGCTAAGTGAGCTTACCCGTGATAGTCGCCAAGCTCTTAGCGGGGATAAACCCCGCCACTACAATGGTAGCGCTAAAGAACAGGTTAAGACAATTTGGACTTTAGGGCATCTTTTCGGCAAATCGCGGTTGAACCTTCGACAAGCTCAGGTGAGCAAACCGTTCCTACGATCTATGAACGTATGCTTTACGGATGAAGCTTCTTTTCCGATCAGACGGGCTGTCCTTTAGCCGGAGGCCGCCCCTCTTATAAAGCTCCAGCTATATTAACCCCAAAACAGGGTATTTAAATCTTGCTCGTCGTCCTCGTCCTCGATACTGAGAGGCTCAAAAGCTTCGAGGATGAGTACGAGCACGAGGACGAGCACGAAATGGCCAATGAGTTCATCGGAAACTGCGTTGATTTGGATATGTCAACCCACTTTAGCCGGTTCCACCTTCACCGGCACCACCTTCAAGGCCGGCATTCTGGCTTTGGGATCGATCGGGACAGCACTCATCAGAGAATTGAAGTTCGGCTCGCTGTAGTGGATCGGAGCGAACAGATAGCCCCGCTGCAACTGGCTGTCCAGTTTCAGCGGCAACAGCACCGTTCCGTGCGGGCTGGTCATCCGCACGGTTTGGTTTTCGTTTAGGCCGGCTGTCTCGGCGTCTTCAGGGTTCATATCCAGATAGGCGGTCGGTCGCAGCCCGGCAAGCTTTTGGGACCGTCGCGACATTTCGCCGGTATTGAAATGCTCCAGCAGGCGGCCGGTGATCAGGATGTATGGATATTTTTCGGTGGGTTCCATGAGGGTTTCAGGCAAATCAACCGGCAAGAACCGCGCGCGGCGGTCGCGGAACCCGAATCCGTCCTCGTAGAGGCGCGGTGTTCCCGGGTGAGTTTCATCATAGCAGGGCCAAAATATTCCGTTGGAGTCTCTGAGCCGCTGGTGGGTAATGCCGGCGAAAACCGGCGCCGCACTTCGGATCTCCTGCCAGATGTCGGCGCTCGATGTATACTGCCAGTCGGCCCCCATGGCATTGGCCAGCATCTGAAGTATCTGCCAGTCCGGCTTGGCCTCTCCCGGCGGTTTGATTCCGGCGGCCGTGTACTGCACCCGGCGGGCGGCGTTGGTGAAGGTGCCGTCTTTCTCGCCCACCGTGGCGGCCGGCAAAACGATGTGGGCGTATTGGGATGTCTCGTTGGGAAAGATGTCCTGTACGATCAGCAGGTCCAGTTTCTGAAGCATCCAGGTCACAAAATTGGACTGGGGTTCGGATACGGCCGGGTTTTCGCCGATGACATAAAGCGCCCTGATTTTGCGGGAAGCAATATCGTGGATCATCTCGGGGGCCGCCAGACCCCGGCTGGAAGGAACTTGAGCGCCCCAGATCGAACCGACATGGATTCGGGCTGCCTCGTCGTCTACCTCCATGTGGCCGGCCAGGAGATTGGGCAGTGCTCCCATATCGCCGGCACCCTGAACGTTGTTCTGCCCCCGCAACGGAGCCAGACCGCAGCCGGGTTTGCCGATATTGCCCGTCAGCAGGGCCAGGTTTACCAGTGCGGTAATATTGTCCGTGCCGTGGGCATGCTGGGTGAGTCCCATGCCCCAGATGAATATGGTTCGTTTGTTGTGGATCAGTTCCGCGGTTTTTTCCAGTTCGGTCCGGGAGACACCGGCCCGCCGGCAGGCATTTTCGATATCAAGGTCCGCAACCGATTCGCACACTGCCTTGAATCCGATAGTCTGCTTTTCACAGAACTCCTGGTCATGCCAACCTTTTTCGATGATAATTTTGCCCAGGGCCTTGATCCAGAAAATGTCCATGCCGGGCTTGACCTTCAGATGCACCGCTGCTTTTTTGACAAGGTCGGTTTCCCGCGGATCGGCCAATATCAAATTTAAACCGCCTTTTTTGTCGCGTTTTTTGATGCTCATCCAGATCACCGGGTGGGTGAAGGTCGTGTGGGCCCCGACCAAGAACACCGTATCAGTGACTTCATAGTCCTCCAGAAAAGTGCTGACGGCGCCATACCCCAACTGCTGTCGCAGGGCGGCTTCAGATGGACCGTGGCACAGCCGGGCGCAGTTGTCGATATGGTTGTTGCCGATAACGGCTCGCTGGAATTTCTGGGAAAGATAAGCCTCTTCATTCAAAATTTTGCCGCTGCACAGCAAGCCAACGCTTTGCGAGCCGTATTTGTCAATCGTCGCCATCAGAGCCCGCGAGGCTGCGGCAATAGCGCTTTCCCAGGAAACCAGCTCCAGTTTGTCCGCGCGGCGAATATACGGCTGGGTCAGGCGTTCGGGATGATTCAACAATTCGTGGACGGTAAATCCCTTGACACAGGCATATTTGGCGTTCAGTTCGGGATTGCGTCCGGCAGCGCGGCATTTAATCGGCCGGCCCTTTTCATCCAGGGACAGTTCGAGGTTGCAGCCCACCCCGCAGTAAGGGCACACGATGGGAATTGATGAAGACATGGTAGGGCCTCCTTATGGCTTTCTATTTGACAATGTTTGAAAAGAACAGAAGGTTTCAGTGTTTAGGTGTCAGGCAAACCAACGGCAAAATCACGGCTGGTCAAATCGAAAAAGAAACTGCGCCAAATTTACGCAGTTTCCTATGAACTATTTGGCCGTTTCGTACTCGTACTCGTCCTCGAATCATTTGAGCCGCTTTCAAACCCGAGTACGAGGACGAGCACGATTTAAAATCCCCTTCTTGGGGTAAATGTAGATGAAGTTTCACACGAGCGGCGGCCTCGATTCGGCTGAGCTCGTCGCAGGCCGGCTAAAGGCCAGCCGGTCTGATCAGAAAAGAAACTGTTGTGATTCGGTTCCAAAATCGGCCGTTGTTGGGTTTCGCATTTCATGATGACGCCGGAAAAATGTAGGTTGGGTAGAGTGCAACGAAACCCAACAAAGCCCGGAGTTGGCTCAACCCAACCTACAATAGCAACCTAGCCTAAGATGCAATCAACTCCAGCTTTTGAAATGTAGTTTCACACGAGCATTGCCTCTGGCGGCGAGCGTCCAGTCTGATCAAAGAAAAGAAACTAATGAACGTCGAACATCGAACGTCCAACATCGAACGTCGAATAAAACATTCTATCTATTTTAAAACGGCTGAGCGACGTGTGGGGTCGTAGCTCGAAGAGCGAAGCCCCAAGCGATTCCACCATTCGTCGATCGACATTCGTCATTCGTCATTTCATATGAGGAGTCAGATCATAGAACCGATCAAACATCATCCCTGGAATTGCTATATTTCAAGGCGAATTAACCGGGCATCTTAGCGCGAAAAAAGATCGAATACAAGACCGGCACCACTCCCAGGGTCAGAACGGTGCCGAAAATCAGGCCGGCACCCAGTATGACGGCCATGGCATAAAACAAGGGATCCACCGATATGATCAACGGCAGCACGCCCAGTACGGTCGTGACGGTGGTCATCAGAATCGGGCGAAACCGGGTGATGGCGGCATTGATAATGGCATTGTAGCTGTCAACACCCTTGGCGCGTTCACTGTCAATCTTGTCGAGCAGGACAATGCCGTTGTTGATGATTACACCGGCCAGGCTGAGCAATCCCAGCATGCCGAAAAAATCAAACGGGGCGCGCATCAGCAGCAGTCCGAAAAAAGAACCGGTAAAGGCCAGGGGAATCGTGATGAAGATAATAAGCGGCCGCCGGAACGAATTAAACTGCCAGATCAGCAGTACAATGATGCCGAAGAAACACAACGGCATCCAGCGGGTGAGCTTTTCCATGGTTTCGACTCTTTTTTCCAGCTCACCACCGACTTCCCACCAATACCCCGGCTTCAACTCCAACTTTTCGATCAGCGGCAGGGCGGCATCGAATATTTCCTCGCCTTTGAGAAATTCGTTCTTGACCTCGACCGTCAGGCACTTTTCCTGGTTGCGCCGGGCGATGCGGCTGAAATCCCACTGGCCGCGCAGATCGGCGATCTGGGTCAACGGGATCAGTTCATCAGCGTCCGGAGATCGTATCAGCACATTCCAGAGGTCACCCAGCGTCCGCCGCTCTTCTTCCACCGACCGTCCAACCACCGGGATGGCAACATCACCCTCGCGGTATTCGGTGATTTTCAGGCCGTCCATGTGCGACTGCAACGATCGGGCGACGTCCTGGGATGTGATTCCCGCCCGGCGGGCCCGGGCCTGGTCAACCTCGATAAGGGCCTTGGCCACTTTGTTTTCCCAATCGCTTTTTACGTCCAGCGCACCCGGCATGGCTTTGAAGCCGGTCAGCAGTTGATTGCCTTTCTCCAGCAGGTACTCGGGATCAAGGCCATACAGACGCAATTCGACCCAGCCCGGTTCGGTTGATCCCAGCCACATTTGTTTGACGCGGCCGTTGGCTTCCGGAAATTCATTCAAAAAATGCTGTCGCGTCCGCTTCAACAGCGCCGGCACCTGATCGCTGTTTTCGGTATTGACGACTAAGAACGCCACATGGGGATCCGGATCGAGGGGTGAGAGTACCAGGAAGAAACGCGGTCCCCCGGTGCCCACGTAAGCGATGGTGCTGGTGACTTCCGGATTAACCTTTTTGTCGGACAGCCAGTTCGTCAAACGCCGGACGACATTATCCGTGGCTTCAATGCGGTAGCCGGCCGGCAGGTCCACATAAATCAAAAACTGATTGCGATCGCTGGGGCCGAAAAATTCTTTGACCAGAATGGACCCGACATAGCCGCCGAGCACAATTGCCGCCACCGCCGCCGCCAGGACTACAATACGCAGATGCAACAAGCGCTTGAGCAAGGCGCGGTAGATGCGGTACAAGCGGCCGCCGTAGGGATCCCGGGCCGGCTTGGCAGCGGCATCTTCCGGGACGGTCTTTTCATTTGCGGCGGAGTGTTTTTCCTGTTTGACTTTCATGAACCAGAAACTCATGGCCGGGGTCATGTACATGGACAGAAACCAGGAGGACAGCAGCAGGAGGATTACGACCATCGGCAGCGAGAAGGCATATTCACCGGTCTGGCCGTCGATTAACAGCATGGGCACAAAGGCCAGGATCGTGGTCAGCGAAGAGGTGAGCAGGGGAATGGCCAGGGTGCGTCCGGTTTCGATGCAAGCCTTATATTTTTCTTCACCCCGCTCCAGGCGCGAGCGGATATCTTCGGCAATCACGATGCCATTGTCGACCAGCATGCCCAGGGCAATAATTGACGAGGCGATCGACACCCGCTCCAGTTCGATGTCGAAAAACCGCATGGTAATCATGCCCAGCAGCATGGTCATGGGCACAAAAGAACCAACGATCAGCCCCGTGCGCATTCCCAGGAAAAGCATGACCACCACCAGTACAATCACCAGGGTTTGGTAGACATTGCTCAGGCCGCCGTTGACCGCCGCCTCCACCAGATCCGGCTGAAATGTGGCATACTCCAGCACGTAACCGACGGGCAGCTGCGATTCCAATACCTTTACCTTGCGGGTCAGCTTCTGTCCGAACTCGACGGAATTGACCCCCGGCGTGATCGAAACGCTGATGACAATGGCGCGTTGCCCGTTGAAGTATGCCAAGTCGCTGGGAGGGTCGGCATAGGCCCGTTCGATTTGCACAAGATCCTTCAGGCGGATGGTCTGCTGGGTTTCCGGGATGGTAATTTGAACGTCTTCAATATCTTCGATGCTCTCAAATTCACCGGTGGGTTCCACGATGACTTCCAGATCAGAGACATCAACCGTACCGCCGGGCAGAACCACGTTTTGACTGATAAGCGTCTCGACGACCTGGCGGCCCCGGAGACCGAACTGGGCCAACCGAGTGGTTGAAAATTTGAGATAGACTTTTTCATCATGCACACCATACAATTCGATTTTGCGGATACCCGGCAATTCGTACAGGCGGTCGCGCACATCCCGCGCCACCAGGCGCATTTCCGCCATGGTGAACCCTTCGCTCCACAAGGCAATGGTAGCCACGGCCGTCAGGCCGAATTCGTCATTGACAAACGGACCGATGGTGCCGGTCGGCAGCTGGGGTTTGATATCCGACATTTTGTTGCGGACTTTCTGCCAGATGACATCGAGATTGTCGTATTCATCCCGGGTCTCGGCATGGATGATCGTCACGCCGTGTTTGGAGTCCGACCAGATGTCATCGATTTCCGGCAGGGTGCGGATCTGAGCCTCCAGGGGGCGAGTAACAAGTTCTTCCATCTCGGCCGGCTTCATGCCGGGGAAAAAGGCCGTTACGACCACTTCCCGAATTACGATCGGCGGATCTTCCTGCCGCGGAAAATTGTGGAATTGGATCAAACCGAAGATGACGATGGTGGCGATAAAGACCATGGTCAGACGCGATGTGTCTAGCGAGAACTTCGTAATAAAACTCATCTTGTGGTTTCCTTGTTATAGTGCATCTGTCGGTCTTTCCTGTTAGTCGCATATATTGGAGTGCTGGAGTATTGGAGTGCCGGAGTACTGGAGTAATGGAGTGCTGGAGTATTGGAGCACTGGATCCTTTGATTGCTGGATTGTTGGATTAATGGAGCTTTGGAGAAATAGGCTATTTAACTTCATAAGCGGCGTTGCTTTCCTTAACCATTATCCTTCGGCGATATTGCGGTGCACGGAGTCACTTGAAGCGAGAGCCTGACTGGCAACTTTCTTCAATTCCCATGGGAATTTGCGAAAGGTTCGATAATTGATTGCATAATACTCTATCGCATCACCCCATACCCTAAGCTGTTGATATCCCCTATTTTTATTTTTCCTCATTATTCGATCAATCCGTTACACCAGTACACCAGTGCTCCAATACTCCATCAATCCTTCATTCCATTGCTTCATCGTTCGAGCACCAAATTCCTTAACCCCATTTCTCCCAATTCCAGCACTCCAATACTCCAACACTCCAATACTCCATCATTCCATCAGCTTCACCTTCTGGCCGTCTTCCAGAAAGCTTACGCCGGCCACGGCAATAATGTCGCCGGCTTGAACCCCGCCAGTGACCACAACATCGTTGTCGCGAACGCCGGTGCTTTCGGCTTGGATTGGTGTTTTTTTGACGGTGGACGTCTCCTGGTCAAATATAAAAACATATCCCCTAACGTTGTCATCCCCCGCGGCAACTGCCATCAGGGGAATCAGATATGATGTTTCAGCCGCTTCGCCGCCCAGGATAATCGTGACTTCGGCTGTCATGCCGGGACGCACTATTTCGATCTCCCTTTCAATGGTGACTTTCACCGGAAAAGCATTGGCCGTTCCGGCCACCTTGCTGATTTCAGTGACGATGCCGTCAAACACCGTGTTCGAAATGATGGGAAAGGTGATATCGGCGGGAAGTCCGAGGTAGATGCCGTGTATCTCCGATTCCGGTATACTGACCGCCGCCTCCATGGCGCCTTCCATATAGATGTCGAAGAGTCTTTGCCCCCGGGCGACCTCATAGAAAGGCTCCACCAATCGTTCGGCGATGTGACCATCAAAGGGCGCCCGCAGTACGGTTTTCTCGAGATCCCGCTTGGCCAGGTTCAGCTGGGAAAGCCTGTATTCGACCTGCTGTTTGGCGCTGTCGTAGTTGGCACCGGCATTGTCCAGCCTTGCCTCACTGACGGCCCCAGGATCCATTTTGGCGATTCGCTCAAGACGCTCCAAATCATTCTTGCTATTCTTCAGCCTGGCCTGGGAGCGGCCCAGGGCGGCTTCAGCCGCCTTGACATTCAATTCATAGGTGCTTTTGTCAAGTACGGCCAGGACATCCCCCTTGGATACCTTGTCACCGACTTTGACGAGCACTTCCTGCACATTGCCGGCAACTTCGAAGCTGACACTCGATTTATCGGCGGCCTCGATGACGCCTGAGAACTTTCTGACCTGGCCCGAGGCGATTTCATTGACCGTAATGGTTTTGATGGCCCGGACAGACTCTATCGGCGGGGGCGGCTCCTGGCGGCAGGCGGAAAAAATAATCAATGGAATGATCGCCAGGAAGAAATAGAGATTCGTTTTGGAACATATTGACCGCATGATGGTACGCTCCTCATTTTCAAAACAATTTTGGTTTTATCACATCAAGTATTTTGAAACTATCCCGGATGCCGGATACTCGATGCTGGATGCTGCATACTCGATGCTGGATGCTCGATACTCGATGCTGGATACTTGATGCTGGATGCTCGATCCCGGATGCCGGATGCCGGATGCCGGATACCGGGTTCCAATTCCGGAAATTCGTCAGCGGTTTTGAAGTCCTAATAACTGATAACAAATAACCAATAACTGCCTTTTGACTTCTGTCCTCTGACATCTGACATTTGCTCTCTGACTTCTGTCCTCTGCAGGATGCCGGATACCGGATGCCCGATACCCGGTTCCAAATCCGGAAATTTGTCAGTGGTTAAGGCGTTCTAATAACTGATAACAAATAACCAATAACTGCCTTCCGCCCTCTGCCCTCTGACATCTACCGGATGCCGGATACCAGGTTCCAATTCCGAAAATTCGTCAGCGGTTTTGGGGTCCTAATAACTGATAACCAATAACCAATAACGGCCTTCTGCCTTCTGCCCTCTGCCTTCTGACATCTGACATCTGTCCTCTGCCCTCTGACATCTGTCCTCTGTCATCTATCTTCGGCGATCACCTGTCCCCGAGACACGAAAGAAATTCCCTGGCCGCTGTGGGTACCGATCATAACCCCTTCTATGACAGGCGGGTTGACCGGCTTATCGGATAGCCAGGTGACGATGAAATTGGCCCCGGACCCGCCGGCTTTATCATTTTCGGCGATGATGTAGCGGATCGTTGCCAGGGCACTTAAACTGAGCGGTGCTTCGAGGTAGTCTTTGACCAACTTACCCTCAGAGTCATAATATTTAACCGTCGTGATAGTAATCGTGGATTTGAGATTGGTATTGCGGATGCTGAGAGTTGCCGCCAGGTCAAAGGGTCGGGCTTTGACACCGCTGTATATATGCGAGTAGATTGGGACATATATGGTTTGACCCGCTGATAGTTCGATCTTTTCGGCAGAGCCGGCGTGCGGATTCAATATGCCCGAAATAATGATCAGCAGTAAATACAATGTGTACTTTGGCAGACGGATTATCGGTGACATGATATTGCTCCTTGCTTTAATCGATTATTTTTCTCATTATTAGTCATTCTTCATTCGTCATTTGTCATTCAATCCGTCTCCAAAATCCGGCAGGCATGTTCGGCAAATCCGAATCCGGCTTCGGCATAAAAATTGAAGGCCGCATGGACGCCGGCCTGGCTCAACTCCTCGACCTCATCGTCGAATTGGGCGGTGGCGGCAATTTGGCCATTAAACCCTCTGCTTTTAAGTTCCTCGACGGCCCGCATATTGGCCGAGTGGTTGGGCATGGCGAGCATCACCAGGCGCATTCGGCCCGTTCCGCGCATTGTCGCTCTGGCCCAAAAGTCGATGTCCGTGGCGTCACCCAGGATTACGTTGCGCCCCGCGGCCTGGTGCATTTTAACGACATCGGCGTCGAAATCGATTCCGATTACCAGATCGCCATGTTTATCGCGCATTTCGTCATAGGCGGCAGTTCCCACCCGGCCCATGCCGAAAACTGCAACCTCGGCTTTACCCGGATCAATGGGTTGATCATCCGGGTGTCGTAGGTTTGATTGGTATTTGCGCAATTTTTCGGCCCGGCGGTCAAAAATCGTGTGGGCGGCGGAATTCAACGGTGATGCCAAAATAAAGGATACGGACAGCGCAATGGCGATGATTGTCAGCCATTCGTTGCCGATCCAGCCGTTTTTGACACCGATCGAGGCGACCAGGAGGCCGAATTCGCTATAGTTGGCCAGGCAAAAAGATGCCATCAGGGAAGTCCGGGCCCGCAATTTAAAGCGTGTGAAAAGAAAGAAAAACAAAACAATTTTTAAAGCCACGGCCAATGCCAACAAGGCCGCGATGCCGAAAGCCGCCAGGGAGGGGGCACCGGATAATCCGATGCTAAGAAAGAAGCCCACCAGGAACAGGTCTTTGAAGCTTAACAGGATATCCGACATTTCACCGGTTTTGGGATGGCCGGCTACTATAACCCCCAAAACCAGGGCACCGAGATCCGGCTTTAATCCGACAAACTCGAACCCGGCCGCACCCAGTCCCAGTGCCAGAAAAATACTGAAAAGCAGGAGCAATTCACGATGGCCGACCCGGCTCAAGATGGCGAAAAGCGCGGGTCTTACAGGCAAAAGACCCGCCACGAACACAATGGCCCAGGGCGACGGGATCTTACCGCTGGAAAATGTTAAAAATAAAACAGCGAAAATATCCTGCATGATCAGCACACCGATCGAGACGCGGCCGTGCAGGGAAGACATCTCCGCTTTATCTTCCAGGATCTTGACTGCAAAGACCGTACTGGAAAAGCTCAAGGCAAAGGCAATCAATAGGGAAAGACTCAAATCCAGAGCCCCGAATACGGAAAATCCGGTAAGGGAAACCGCATAAAGGGCAGCCCCGAAAACGATGACCGTGATTGTCATATGGATCGACGCCCCGGCCCATATTTCCGGCCTGAGCAAACTGCGAATTTTCAACTTGAGGCCAATGGTGAACAACAGCAGCATGACACCCAGATCCGCGATAGTGTCCAGCACTTCACCCCCCCTGATACCAAACGAATGAAGTACAAAACCGGCAATTAAGTAGCCCACCAGCGGCGGCAATCCGATGCGATATACTGCGAAACCCAGGATAAATGCGACCAGTATCCAGAGGGGGTCCATTGACAATCTCCCTATCACTGAAGGCTCATCGGTGAAAAGCAAAAGGATCAATCCGCCTGGTTGAACGGCTCGCTCAGCGTTTTCGATCGATCGCTGAAAATTGAAGAAGCCCGCAAGATCGCAGTGGCGGCGAAACAAATAGCAATATAATCTCTATCACCAGATGAATCAACCAGGAATTTGTTGACTTCATATAATGCCTGAATTAGTTAGATACAACTGGTTTTGTCTAAATGTTTTTTCCCGCTGGCTTGAAGAGATCTAAATGAAGGAGGTGTAGGCATGTACAAAAATCTTCTGTGGAGTGTCGCGTTGATGGCGTTGGTTATGACCGGATGTGCCAAGGAACAGATTTACAGCAGTGTGCCGCCGCTGCAAACGGTCAGCACCTCAGATTATGAGGTCACGCTTGAGCCATTGAAAGCCGAAGGTTATGACTACTACAACCGTTTCAGCTATCAATTTACCAATAAAGCCAACAGCAACCTTACCATTGACTGGTCGGAAACATTTTATCTGCGCAATGGAAAGCGTCACGGGCATTTCGGTTGGGAAGGCTTAACCTTTGAGCAACTGCGGGAGGTCAAAAAAGAACCGACAATAACCATCGGTCCGGGAGAAAAAGATTCCATTGAAATTTTTCCGGTAAGATTAATCGGCTGGAGGGAAGAGGGCGTTAGACTGAAGGCAACTACGCCCGAAGCGGGATTTAGCCTTACCCCTTTGCCGGTAGGGGAGAATGGGATGAGTATTGCCGTTTTTAAAGACGGAAAACTGTTGCGCAAGAGAATCCTGGTAAAAATTAGCTTGGATTAAGACAAGATATCGGAGTGTTGGAGTACCGGAGTCGTGGAGCGTTGGAAATAACTCCTTTCCCCATTACTCCTATTCTCCAAGATTCCATGGCTTCGCTGGTTTAGATACTGTTTACCCATCAATTGCGTGGCAACGCAATTGTTCATTTCCCGAACAGCCGTTTAAAAAACCCGCCCGATTTCTTTTCTTCTTTCTTTTTATCACCGGTCTTGGAAGCTTCAGAGTCAGCCTTCTCTTGCTTGGCCGAGGCTTCCAGGGCAGTAGCACAGGCATCTTTTTTTCCAACCGAGACATCCGCAAAAAAAGCGGCAATGCCGATCGGTCCCAGTGCCAGGGCGCCGGCCATTTTGCCGATGACGAAAGCTGTGCGGCCGGGATCTATGACGAGTGCCGGCTGGGCCAGGGTGCCGCCCAGTCGAAACGGCTGGGACAATTGTTTAAGGCTGAAGCTGACATTGGCGGGCATGGCGCCTTTTTTGGGCGTGGGCTTGATGCCCAGATCCAGGCGCTCGGTTTTCAAGTTGATATCCCCGGCCCCGAAAATGCTCGTGCGGTCCGTGTCCAGCAACATCCTGACTTCTGCCAAGCCGTCTTCGATATCTATCCGATTGACGAAGCAATTGATCGGGGTGAATTCCCTTTTCTCCTGAAACGGATTCAGCATTTGCAAGATACCGCTGCCCAACCATCTCTCGAGCAGTTCAAGGTATTCGCTGGCCGCTTTCCCGTTGCTCATGGCGATGCGCAGGTTGCCGTTTAAGGCCGCCATTAGGGCCGCAACCGAGTCACCGGCACTGTTCAGGTTAAAATCCGCATCCAGGTTGCCTTCCACGCTGCGCTGATATCCCAGTTTGTCAAGCATCGGACCGATTTCCAGCTGATCGATCTGCAGGGTCGTTGTCAGGGCAGCCGATTTTTCCTGTGACCGCAGCGCCAACTGGAAGTCAGCTCTGCCGCCGCCGATTGTAAACTTAAAGGGTTTGAGCGCCAGGATACCGTCTTTGAGCAGGATGTCCAGCATGACGTCATCGAATGCCAGGTTCGGCAACAAAACCTGCTTTTCGCGCAATTTTAAATCGACGTCAATTGCCCGCAGTCCTCCCAATGGGAACGGTTCCGCCGAAAACACTTTGGCAGACGAGACAGAGGAAGTCGAAGTCGGGAGATCGCCTTTCGTTCTTTTTTCCTTCTGGGGCGCAGGGCTGGGCGGCGGCGCTTTTGCGACAGGCCTGTCTTTATCCTCCGCCATAATGGGACGCAGGTCCAATTTGTCCGACGACAGCTCACCTTTCAGCCTGGGTCGTTTGGCGGATAGATCCAACTCCAGCCACCCGGTTTGATGGTTGTCTCCCACCGTCAACTTTAAGGCAGGAATTTTATAGATTTTCGGCGCGGGGTCGATGAACTGGGCGGTGACATTAAACGGTCCCTTAAAAGGAATTTCCGGTCCCCCCAGCTTTTTAAAGTTCGACAAGTCGCTGCCGTCGGCCTTAAATTCCAGCTGCATACCCTGTACCGGCGACAGATTGCTGATTTTTCCCTTGAGCAGGACTTTGACCAGATCTTGACGACCCAGCTTGAAATCCAGCTGGTCAAGTGCGTATTTTTGGCCGGTCTCGGCCAGTTTAAACGCCAGTTTCAGCGGCCCCAGATCCTCGATGCGTGCGAGGGTTGCGAGGGCCGGGAGCGTCAACGGCTGCAGGGTAAAACGGGGGGCTGTGAGATTGGTTGCCAAACCCAATTTTTCGCCGCTCAAGTCGACATCGAGTGAACCGCTGATGTCGTTTTTGCCAAGTTTGAGTTTCAGGCCGTCGAGCTTGTATTTCTTGGGGGCCGGATCCGTGAATTTGCCGGACAGATCAAAGGTCCCCTCCAGAGGGATGGACTGGCTGGTAATTTTGTTGAGGCTGGTTGCTTCCGTCCCGTGGATCTTGAAATCCAAATCGATGCCGCTTACTTTTTTTAAGCTCCTGAAAGAGCCTTTGACATCGACCGCAACCAGTTGTGGGCTGCCGGCCGCAAGCTCAATATGCTGAACGGACAGGCCTTCATCGGTGACCACCACTTTCGAGAATATTTTCAACGGACCCAGATCATCGATCTGGTTCAGTTTGGCGTAGGCCGCTTCCTTGGGCATCGGAACCCACTTAAGATTAAATCTGGGACCGGATAGGTCCACCACATATTGCGGTGGTTGGGCTGCCAGGTTGATATCTACCCGGCCTGCCAGTACCGTATCCGCCAATACCATTTTAGCATCTTCTATCTTGAACACCATCCGGGCTGGGTCGTTGATTTTGCCCGACAGACTATAGGTTCCCTGGCCCGGCACCGGGGCGAAAAGAAACGGCTGGGCGAGAATATCCTTGAGTCTGCCCGATTCACTGCCTTGCAAAGAAAAATTGACATCAATACCCTGCAGCTTTACGGCATCCTGCACCGATCCGGTCAGTCGCAACTTAGCCGATTTCAAGGTCCCAGCCTGCAAGTCGATTTTTTTGAGGGTCATCTGCGGGGCAAAACCCGCCAGCGCCACCTCCAGCTTGATCGGTCGAACTATCCTCAGCCCCTTGGCCCACCCCTGTTTGGCGAGCTCCGGCAGCAAAACGCTTGGCAGATCCAACTTCGGCAGGGACAATTTTGCCGCCAGATTGGGTTTTGCGTCCCTCAAATTCAGATCCAACGTGCCCGTAATATTGTTTTTACCGATGGTGACCTTCAAATCAGGAATTTTGAGGTTCTTGTGGACGGGAATGAGCACCTTGCCGGTGGCGTTGAAGGCACCGCGAACCGGAAACGGTTGACCGGTCAACTGCTCGAAATTGGACAAATTCTTACTGCTGGCCTGAAATTTGATATCAACGCCTTGCAATTGCAGCAGGTCGTCAACCTTGCCGTTTAAGAGTATCTTGGCCAGATCCGGATTGCCCACCTTAAGGTCAATTTTTTCCATGGCCGGCTTTGTAAACGGATCCGTAATTTTAAAATCCAGTTTGAGCTGCCCGTATCTTAACCGTTGCGAGGCCAGATCGGCAGTTAAATATGGTGTTTTTTCGGCCAGATTTAAATCCGCCTTCCCATGGATTTCATTGTCACCCAGGACGAATTTGAAATTGCGCACGGTATACACATTGGCCGCAGAATCCGAAATTTGAGCATCGAGCTTGAAGGCGCCCCGCTCCGGCAACGCCGGAAATCCCACTTGCGACAAGTTTGCGGAATCCTGTCCCAGAACGTCCAAATCAAGATTAATGCCCTGCAGGTTCAGTACGTCCTTAATATCACCGCTGAGAATGATGGCTGCCAGTTCCTGGCTTCCGACCTGAACATTCAGCTTCTCGACGGCCAGACGGCCTGCAGCATCATTGACTTTCGCCGACAATTTGAAGGCGCCCAATTCAGGCACACCCGAAAGCCCGGCCAGCCCGGTGATTTCAGCCAGGGACGGCCCTGCGGCCTTGACATCCAAGGCGAAGCCTTTGAAATTGACTGCGTCGCTGAGTACCCCCTGAATCGTTGCGCTGGCGCCGCCGGCCGTCACCGTCAGGTCAGCCGGCAAGGCATAGTCCGGCTCAACCCAGGCCCAGATCGCTCCCACAGAACCTTTGACCATCAATGGCTTATCATCAAAGGCACCTTTGAAATCGAGCTGCAGGGGTTCATCAAAGCCGGGTATTGAGCCTGCCAGCCGATCGATTGTTACCGAAAAAGTAAAGCCCGAGCGAGCGTCTTTATAGGTAAAAAGCCCTTTTTCGATCAGAACATCGCTGAAACCCAGCGGGGGCGGCGGAATGGGCGCATCGTCCCGGCTGTCGCTTAGCGTATCGAATTCGAAGTTGTTGGTACCGGAACCGTTGAATTCAACAATCACGACCGGTTCAACCAAAACCAGGTGGGCCAAATCAATTTCTCCGGTGATCAAGGGTAAAACGGCAACCTGAGCTTCCAGCCGTCTGACGCTGGCCAAATCCGGTGTTGAACTCCAAGGAGCATTGGCAAATTTGACGTTTTCAACGACCAGGGTCGGCCGCAAGCCCAGTTCGAATTCAATATCGCCGGCAATCGCCAGTCCACGGCCGGTGGCATCCTTAACGGCTTTGGCGATCATCGGTTTGAACTTATTGAAGTCATACAAGATGAGAAACCCATAAAGGGCGACAATCAGGACAACGAACAGCAAAACAGCGGCAATCAGTATTTTTTTCAAACGCTGCATTATTTATCCAATCACCTGATCCGGCCGAGCCGGAATATTTCACCACTATCGCACCATAACAGTGAGCAACTCATGATCATACGGTGTATTTTCGCGTCTTTGTGCCTCAGTGATGAATTTTTTATTGAATGAAAACGATTCGAAATTAGTGTCTATTGCGGATCTGCCGGCGTGCGGAGAACCGGCAATGATAAATGGATGAACACCTTCGCCTTTAAACGCAAAGCATCCTCGGACGTAAACATGATTATGGATAATACAACCTGGTTAGGTGAACAAGCAGATTTTGCAATCCCGGGCATATTTCAGAAAGTCCTCGGCCGTCCAGACCGGAACGTCCTCAATCAGCTTGTCCTCCTCGATTTCCATCATCTGGACCGACATATGGCAAGCCACTAATTCAACACCCTCCAATTGGGCCATCTCTTGCATGTCGGCCAGGCTGGGAATGTTAGCCTGTTCGATTTTCTTTTTCATCATGCCGGTGGCAAGGCTCGTCATACCGGGGATTGCGCCCATGACACCGGGCGGGAAAAACTTGGCCCGTTCAACTCCACCTTTGAGGACCAGGTTCAATCCCATAAAGGAATAAAAAATTTTGGTTTCCATGCCCTGGCGGGCCGCGTTGATGCCCAGAACCAGCGAAGGGTATGCCCCATCCAAGGTATCTTTTACACAAATAAATGCAGCCTTTTCTCGTTCAGCCATGATTTGTCTCCTTTCATTAGGCCCTTAACGGGCTTTATCTGACAACATGTTGTAAGTTACGGAAGGTTTTCCGCCGCAGGCGGATCAGTGTTCAGATGTCAGGACTTAGAACCTCCTATCCAAACAGCAAGATTTGGACTGTTGAGGTGTGCATTCGGTGTTGGGGCATACTCTAAAATCTCAAAACTGATATGTCGTCCCGCGAAGCGGGGGCTTGCGGCGCCAGAGGCACACCGAACAGGTATAAATAGATGCGTCATCCCTCGACAGCGGGGTGAAGGCTGATATTCATTTATGAGTATTATTGAACTGAATATTTCCCTGAATGAGCCATTATTCAGTGTGGATTGATTAAAAACCGAATTTAATGCCGGCACAGACAAAGTTCGATCCCCCGGCGCCGACCAGCCCAAAAACCGATGACCGGTGGTGGATGCGAAAAACCAGGTCCCAGCGGGGATACTTCGGCAGGCCCAAAGCAACTTCCACCAACAGGTAGTTCAAGGCCCGCTTGGCATCTTCATCGTCTTCTGTTTCCACGTTGGACACATCCGTATAATAGGAGAAACCGTCGCCGATCGCCAGACTGGTGTCAATGTATTGATCCCATGGGAAATGATGCCAGCGTCCGATGATCAGTCCGACGAATTCCCAGTGGGTGTCGGCATTAAAATGCTTGCCGATCTGGCCTTCGAGTTCGAAACTAAGGTAGTGCTTATAGTGCCAAATCTCACGGGCCAGGGCCACCACGCCCACGTAGGCATTATCTTCGAATGTGGGTTGAAACGTGATCACATCCTGGAAATCGTCCTGGGCGTGGGCGCCGGCGTAGGCGGTCAGAAACCACTTGTACCGTTCTGCTTCAGGCTCCACTTTTTTATCCTGCGCCCATGCATCTGAGATTGTCAAAACCAAGAAAGTAAGAATTACAGCAGGCAACCATCGTATCCGGAACAGAATCAATTCTACGCACCTCAATCGAATTTTATCAGCTGGCTATCTATCTCAAATTCTGCCGAGGAGGTCAACGTTATTCGATTTTGGATTTTAGATTGCGGATTGCGGATTGGAAAGACCGGTATTATTCGATTGCGGAATGCGGATTTCGGATTGCGGATTGAAAAGACCGGTATTCGGCGTTCGGCATTCGGTATTGGGTATTGGGTATTAGGTATTGGGTATTAGGTATTGGGTATTAGGTATTGGGTATTGGGTATTGATTGCGGGATGCTCGATTCTGGATGCTGGATGCTGGATGCTCGATGCTCGATGCTGGATGATCGATATTGGATATCGGATACCGAACGCCGGAGGTCGGAGGTCGGAAATAAGTCCGCGGTTTTGGGATCCTCTGACCTTCTTACCTTCTCAACTTCTCATCTTCTGTCTTCTGTCTTCTGCGTGCCGCGGCGCAGCTCGAAGAGCGGAGACGTGTCATCTGTCCTCCGTCCTCTGACCTCTGTCATCCGTCCTCTGTCATCCGTTTTCCGACTTCCGCATTCCGACTTCCCAATTCATAATTTTGTCCTTTTGCTATATCATCAACAGGACGGTTAGCATCAGAAAAAAATACAAAACCAAAACGGCGTATATGGGCCACCAGCGTCGTTCTTCTTTGAGCAGATCCGCGCCGCTGAGAACATATTGAGAGATATCCCGCGCCCGGGTCTCAGGGGCAATCCGGCAGACGATATGGGAGACGGCGGCGGCTATCAGAAATCCGGTCAGGTTCCACCACATCCAGTAAACACCGGGCATGGACAGCCATAATGCCAGATTGAATCCGACGCCGGCCATGATACCGGCGGTGATGCTCCGGGCAGTGGCTTTATTGGAAATAACCCCGACAATAAAGGCCGCCAGGATTGGGCCGTAAAAGGCCGAACCGATTTTATTGATGGATTCGATGACGGTTTCAGAGATATTGCCCACCAGAAAGGCAAATCCGGTGATCAGGATGCCCCAACTGACGGTGGTCAATTTGCTGATCAGCAACAAGCGGTCTCTATTTTTGAGGCGGGGGGCGATAAAATCATGCACGGTGGATGCGGAAAGGGAATTTAGGGCGGAATCCAGGCTCGACATGGCCGCCGAGAGCAGGGATGCGAAAATCAGAGCCCGCAATCCCTGGGGCAGATACAGCAGGATAAATTGCGGTACCAGGTAATCCGGTTGGTTGTAAGGTACCCGTTGATTCAATTCGGGGGACTGCTGGAATACTGCCAGCATCACCATCCCGAGCAGAACATAGAGGGCGGTCAACGGAAATCGGGCAAATCCGTTGAGCAGCAGCGATTTTTTGGTCTCGGTCATGGTGGCGGCCGACAACTCACGCTGTACTTGGCTCTGGTCGGTGCCGTAGTAAGACGCATATAGAAAGATGCCGCCAAATAAAAATGCCCAGAACGGCACGGTGGTGCCGGCATCTTTGAGGCCGGTCGACGGATCGACGGCCATGCGCCGGGCTGCCGGAAAAGAGGCCCAAACGTCATCCAAACCACCGACGATCCCCGTGGCGTAGACGATGCAAACAAATATCCCGGAAATCAATACCACCATCTGAATTACGTCCGAGTACACGACAGCCGTAATTCCGCCGATGGTGTCGTAAATCACGGTCACGACGCCGATGATCAAAATGGTCAACCACAGGGGAATGCCCAGGCAAACCGCCAGCACGATGCCACTGGCATAGACACCGACCCCGGTAGCCAGTCCCCGGCTGATCAGGAATACCGCACTGACCAGATAGCGCACCGATGAACCGAAACGCCACTCCAGGTATTCATAAACACTGACCAGCTCGAGTTTGCGAAAAAAGGGAATTAATAATGCCATGGCCAGAATGATCGCCAACGGTACGGCCAATTCATACTGGAGCCAGGTCAGCCCGCCGCCTTCTTTCAGGGCCACAAAGGCCGGAATGGAAATAAAACTGATGGCTGAAGTCTGGGTTGCCATTGTAGACAGACCCACCGTCCACCAGGAGAGTTTGCGGCCTCCCACAAAATAATCTTCTTCATCGGATTGACTCCTTCCCAGGTATACACTCAGCCCGATCATGGCGCTCAGGTAGATGATGATAATGAACCAGTCAAGGACATTCATTTGGAAAAATCAAATTACAAGCACCAAATTACAAATTAATTCCAAATGTCAATTTCCAAATCCCAAATAGAATTGCAATCCAAAGGTTTGGGATTTTGAGTTTTGGCAGTCTCGTAAAAGGGCCAAAAACGATCTGTTTACGAGAGCGTTTAGTATTTGGTGTTTAATGTTCAGTGTTATAACATCTCGATATGACGTGCGAAGGGTTTTACCAAACACAAGATGAATTCGACTTTTTACGAATTCATCAATTTTGTCATTTAATATTTTTAAGGCTGACACCCGAAACCCGACACCCCAAACCGAAATACTATTGTCATAAGTTGTCGCATTTCAGGCTTGCCAGCTTCCCATCCTCCCTGTTCTATATATTCCTAGATATCGAAGCCTGTCGAATCTGCTTGGGGGATTTCGATTTTGCTGCGTTCGAATTCCGAGATCACCTGGGCGCCCAGCAGCAAAATAATGACCGCGATTTCGATACTGAGCAAGGCTACCACGGCGGTTGCCAGAGACCCATAAATGACATTGACGAGGGATATGGTCGAATAATACCAAACCAGGACATGGCGGATTATTTCCCAGAGAACGGTGGCAGTGATGCCGCCCGCCACAGCATACCGGAGCGGAACGCGTCCGACCGGCATGACCAGGTACAGGGACGTCATCATTGCAAAGACACCGAAGGTGCCGGAAAAATAAAGTCCCACCCGGGAAGTGTGCTGCATGTTCAAATCGAGGCCGAGAACCATAAAATGCTTGCTCGATAACGCATCCAGTGCTCCGGCCACCAGGGTCACGATGAACAAGCCCAGCCCCATCAAAAATATGTAGGCATAGGGGATAATGGCCGATATCAGAAAATGCCGCCGATGGCGGCGGGCCCGGTGGGAGAAGATGACGGCCATTGCATTTTCAAGCACCGTAAAGGCCATGGAACTGAAAAACAACATAAAGAGAATTCCGAAAATTCCCACTAGTTGTCGCCTTTCGAAAAATCCCCACACCTGCCCGGCGACCATCTCGGCATGTTGGGGAATCACTAGCTTCAAGTTTGTCAAGATGGTGCTGTAAAGCTGCTCATCTTCAATGAAATGTGACAAACCAACCAGAATCAGGGCCAGCATCGGTATCACGGACAACAATGTATAATAGGCAACCGCCCCGGCCAGCAGGAGGCCCTGATTGCGCTTGAAACCGATCAGCACCCGCACATAAAAATTTCCCGGCCGTTTCAATGCCGATCGGGCGCGGGTCGTTATCCTATTCATATTCGTTCCAATATTGAAATCTTGATCTTCGGCTCCTGGCCACAGTTAATTTGGAGGTGGATTGATACCACGGTACTGGAGTGATGGAGTATTGGAGTAATGGAGTGTTGGATTCACTTTAGGCCGATGCCGAGGTGCTTTTTTATAGAGATCAAAGCGAATCGATTATGTTTTCAGTGACTATGCGTAATGTTGCAAAGCCCAATTCAGGTTGGTGAGTGAATATCGTTATAACCCTCCAAAAATGTCCGGAATTGTTTTTTCCACTACTCCATTGCTCCATCACTCCAATACTCCTGGCCGATAAACCTAGATCGGCAATTGGAGCAAGTCAAAGCCGAACACCACCGTCCCCGGCACATCACTTATCATCCAATTTGAGGTTTTTGAGAACGTCAAAGCGGCTGTCTGCAGGCCGGCGATTGCAGCCACACTCACCGGCATTTAGATTCGCGCCGCAGCTGGGGCAAAGGCCCTTGCAATGCGTCTTGCAAAGCGCCTTGACCGGCAGCGCCAAAATGACCTGTTCCTGAATTCCATCCTGCAAATTGATATCCTCCCCTTCAAAATAGATCAGCCCCGTTTGTGCAGCGCTGATTTCCACTTCGTCCTGATCTTCGTCTTCCCGGCTACCCGGGATCCGGTGTATGTATGTGAGGTCAAACCGGGAATGGAGAGGCTTTTCATACTCATCCAGGCATCGTCCACAGGGCAGGCGAGCCAGCGTATTGATGTGGCCCGTTACTGCTATCATATCATCGATCCTGATCGCTCTCAAGGTAGTCTTGATCGGGGACAAGAAATTACATTCTTCCCGGCTTATCATTTCCGACAGCACCGGAAAGGCTGCGGGCGGTTCTTCAAATTCGAGGGCCAGTTCTTGTCCCTCCTCCCTTATCTGATCAATTCGAATTTGCATTTTCTCTTGATTCTCCTAGGCTTCAGCGGTTCACGGTTCAGGACTCAACGTTCGGGTTCGACTTGAACGCTTCCATAATCGTAAGCTTTGCGAGAAGTTCAACGAAAATTGAACTGTGACAGGGCGTCAAATCCCTTTGATTGCAGACCGTAAAATCTGAAGATATAAATGCCCGTAAGCTGAAGCAACCTTGAACGTTGAACCCGGAACATTAACAACCATATGTAATGATCTTACATTATATAGGAATTCACCGGAATAGAAAACAAAACCTTATTGGTTCTCATTGCTTGGTCAAAATCAATATCATCAAAAACAACTATTGCATACCAACCCGGATTAAGGATAAAAATCACAACATCAAAAAAATCGCTAGATCCAGGATTCAATATTGATGAATTCGTAAAAAGTCGAATTCATCATGTGTTTGGTGTTTGGTAGTGCACTTCGCACGTGATATTTAGATGTTATACCACTAAACACCAAACACGAAACACCAAATACTAAACACTCTCGTTAACAGGTCCTTTTTCGACTTTTTACGAGCCTGTCGATAATAAAGCATAGATTCATGACAACCCAGGCACAATCAATTCTTAAAACCATCTTCGGGTATGACGACTTCCGGCCCCTTCAGGCCGAAATTATCCGCCAGATATTGAACCGCAAGGACGTACTGGTGGTGATGCCCACCGGCGGAGGCAAGTCGCTTTGCTACCAGTTACCGGCCCTCGCTTTTAGTGGATTGACCATCGTCATATCGCCGCTGATTTCCCTGATGAAGGACCAGGTGGAGCAGCTGCTGCATTTGGGGGTGCCGGCTACCGTCTTGAACAGCTCCCTGTCGGCGGTTGACTATCGCCGCAACGTTGCGCTGGTTAAAAGCGGAAAAGCCAAGCTGCTATACCTGGCGCCCGAAGCACTGTTGAAACCCAACATGCTGGAGCTGCTGTCGTCGGTCAAAGTGGAATGCCTGGCCATCGATGAAGCCCACTGCATTTCGCAGTGGGGGCATGATTTTCGGCCTGAATACCGTGAGTTGATCAAAGCCCGGGCCAGTTTTCCAAATGCCGCCTGCGTGGCGCTGACTGCCACAGCGACCCCCCGGGTTCGCGCAGACATTCAAGCCAGTCTGCACATGGACAACGGCCACGAATTCGTAGCCAGCTTTAACCGTGAAAACCTGTTTATCCAGATTGTCCCCAAGGACAACCCGCAAAAACAGGCATTGCAGTTTATCGGTAAATTTGAAAATCAATCCGGAATCATTTATTGCCACTCCCGCAAACAGGTCGAGTCGCTTTATGAATTGTTAAGGGAAAACGGCTTTTCGGTCAGGCCATACCATGCGGGTCTGGCCGATACCGAGCGCAGCCGGAATCAGGAAGCATTTATTCGGGATGACGTGCAGATTATTGTCGCCACCATTGCCTTCGGAATGGGAATCGATAAACCCAATGTGCGTTTCGTCATGCATTATGATTTACCCAAGAATATTGAAAGCTATTATCAGGAAATCGGCCGTGCCGGCCGGGACGGATTGAAATCGCATTGCCTGATGCTGTTCAGCTACGCCGATGTGCAAAAGATCAAATATTTTATTGACCAGAAAGAACCGGCTGAAAAACGGGTGGCCAATATTCATCTCAGCGCCCTGCTGCGATTTGCTGAGAGCGAGGCCTGCCGGCGGGTCCCCCTGCTCAACTATTTCGGTGAAAACTATTCGAAAGAATCCTGCAGCACCTGTGATAATTGTTTGGCCGAAGATAGGGAATTGATCGATATCACCATTCCCGCCCAAAAATTTCTTTCCTGCGTAAAACGAACCGGCGAAAGGTTCGGCGCCGGTCATCTCATCGATGTCTTGCGGGGATCGAAAGCCAAAAGGGTTTTTCAGTTCGGCCACGACAAGTTATCGACCTACGACATTGGCGCGGAATATTCCAAAAAACAATGGCAGCAGCTGGCCCGGCAGTTTCTTCATCAGGGCTTCCTGGTGCAGGATATGGAATTCGGCAGCTTGAAATTGACGGACAAAGGCTGGGATGTGCTCAGGGGCCGCATTGAAGTCCGGGGACAGCTGGACCAGGCGCGCACCGTCGAAAAACTGGTCGATGATTCACGGCGCGTCGAGGAACTGAATTTTAACCATCGCCTATTTGAAGTATTGCGCCGGCAGCGCAAAGAGTTGGCTGATTCAGCCGGAGTTCCTCCGTATGTCATATTTTCAGATAAAACCCTGGTTGAGATGGCGACCTATTTCCCCCAGTCCCGCAACAACCTCCTGGATATTCATGGCGTCGGCGCGGTCAAGTGCGACCGGTTCGGGGCAACCTTTATTGAAATCATCCGTGAATTTTGCCGTGAAAATGATATCACTGAGCGACCCAAGCGGCCCGGCAAAACATCGCCACGCCAGCCGCGAAAAAGTTCACAGGGGAAATCCGGCCCACCCAGACATATTCATGTCGGGGACATATTTAACAGCGGTCGTTCCATCGCAGAGATCATGGACATCTTCAAGATTAAACAGGCCACGGTGATCGATCACTTAAATAACTATGTCAACGACGGCTTGGCGCTGCGCAGCGATGAGATCTATGCCCTCTCAACCCTGGCGCCGGCACAAAAAGACGTCGTACTCAAAGCCTTTGACAAATGCGGCTGTGATTATCTCAAACCCGCCTTCGACACGCTCGCCGGTGCGGTCTCATACGAAGAGCTGAAGCTGCTGCGGCTGTACTACCTCGCGCAGCGAAATTCGGCACGGGACACTTGAATATGCCGTTAATCATTAATATGTTCGAGGTGGAACCAACCCGCGACAATAGAATAGTAGTCCAAAAACCCCAAAAAAAGTAATCCATCGGTGTGGCCTAAATTTTTCTAAATTTCAACGTATTGGAGTACGGGAGTGTTGGAGTGTTATCGGGACCGTTCAGTAACTACTTTTAATCTGAAAGTTGCCTGTTTATTGGTATTAGAACCATGGATAATCAGCTGAATCCGGAAATCCTGCAAGAGCAAGTTATGTTGGGTGTGGGAATCTTTTGTGGCAACTTGAGCATCATAGCTCAGGGCATTCCTGAAATAGAGAAACCTAATAAGTGAAGAGTCGCAATACCATCAGACCCGGGACATCGGGATCGGACTGCATACGCTGCGGCGTCTGCTGTGAAAAAGGAGGCCCGGGATTTCATCAGGCTGATCGAAAGCTGATCGATAAAGGCCTGATTCCATCGCGCTGTCTTTTTACCATCCGCCAGGGCGAAATGGCCTATGACAACGTACAGGGACGCTTGATACCGGTGGATTCGGATATCATCAAGATCAAAGGCAAAGGAGACACCTGGACCTGTATGTTCTTCGATGAACCCGGCAAGCAGTGCTCTATTTATTCTAATCGCCCCCTGGAGTGCCGGGCTCTGAAATGCTGGGATACGCGTGAGCTGGAGAAGCTCTATGCCGAGCACCGGCTGACCCGTGCTGATCTGATGTCCGAAGTTGAAGGGCTGTGGGATTTGATCGACAGCCATCACAGGCGCTGCGATTACACGCGGATTCAACAGCTGATCAGGAATTTGGCGGACGACCCCCGGAACAGCGCCCGGCGGAAGCTGGCCGAAATCATTAAATATGATATTGAAATCCGCGAGTTGGTCGTCAGCCGGGGCGGGATGGACCCCGACATGCTGGATTTTTTGTTCGGACGGCCGTTGGCCAAAACCCTGCCACGATATGGAATCAAAGTTCGGCAGCGAGGCGAGAAGATTACGCTGATCAAGGTATAGGGAGGGAGGTAGAAGGTGGAGGGTAGAAGGTAGAGGGTTGAGTTACGAAGTGGGAAGTCTGAATGCGGAAGTCGGAAACGGATGATATAGAATCCGTCTTCGCTCTTCGAGCTACAACCTCACAGGTTGCCTTCAGCCACGACCCGACAAGTCGTTCAGTCTTCTTGAAATAGTTAGAATACATTATTCCATGTTCATCAGTTTTTTATTTGATTAGACCGGCCGCTCACGGCCAGAGGCGACGCTCTTATGAAACTAAAAATGTCGATAAGCTTGACCGACAATGTAGCGGCGGGGTTTATCCCCGCCTAAACGGCGGGTATCGCCGTTTTCCGTCCACGAATCGGCTAAGTGAGTTTAGCAGTGATAGTCGCCAAGCTCTTGGCGGGGATAAACCCCACCACTACGATGGTTGCCCTGAAGAACAGGCTAAGACAAATTGGGCCATAGGGCACCTATTAGGTAAATCGCGGTTGCCCAGCTAAAAAACAGCGGGATGCGAGCAAAAACCGCTTCCACCCTCTATAGTAGCGTCATAGATCAATAATAGTTTGACTGGACGCTTGCGGCCAGCGGACCGCCTCAGGCGGAACACCTGAACACCGGAACCTCTTTTTAACCCTTGCAACCCATACCGATGGTCTTAGTTTGTAATGATATGATTATTTGCGGAATTATCCTGGGCAAGTATCAAACCAAATGGGGAGGTGAAGAATAATGAAAGCCATCGTGGTTGGAAAATCGGATAAAGAGCCGATTTTGAGCTGGCAGGACGTTCCGGACATAAGCTATGGTCCGGAGCAAGTGCTGGTGGACATCAAGGCGACGGCCGTCAACCGGGCGGATCTGCTGCAGGCCCAAGGCTTGTACCCGCCGCCCGACGGAGAATCGGAAATTCTGGGGCTGGAAATGTGCGGCGAAGTTGCGGCGGTCGGTGCTGCCGCCAAGGGCTGGCAGATCGGCGATCGGGTCCTGGGACTATTGTCCGGCGGCGGTTATGCGCAGCAGGTGGCCGTTCATCCTCAAATGCTGATCCGGCTGCCGGATGACTGGTCTTTCACTGAAGGCGCCGCCGTTCCGGAAGTCTGGCTGACGGCTTTCAGCAATCTATTCATGGAAGCGGGACTGCAGGCCGGCGAGAAGGTGCTGATCCACGCCGGCGGCAGCGGGGTCGGCACGGCCGGCCTTCAGCTGGCCGCTGCCGCCGATGCCACGGTTTATGTTACGGCCGGTGCCGAGGATAAATTGGATAAATGCCGTGAGCTGGGAGCGGGCCTGGCGGTCAACTACAAAACCCAGGATTTTTTCAGGGAAGTCATGGACGTCACGGGCGAGCAGGGCGTGGATATTATATTGGATCCGGTCGGCGGTGACTATCTAGCCCGGAATCTCAATCTCCTCAGGATCAACGGCAGGCTGGTAATTATCGGTCTGTTGGGGGGCAGCGCGGCTGAAATAAACCTGGGGGCTGTACTCGGCAAAAGCTTGCGTGTCATCGGCACCCGCCTGCGGGCGCGTCCATTGACGGAAAAGATTTCAATAACACAGAGATTCAAAGAGCGTTTCTGGCCGCTGCTGGAGACGGGCCGGCTTCGACCGGTCATTGACCGGGTTTTTCCGATTGCAGAGGCCCAGTCAGCCCATGGCCGCGTGCGGCAAAACCTGAATACGGGAAAAGTGATTTTGGAAATGTGAAATTAATTCGCCGGCGCCTGGGTATAGTAAATTTTTTCGGCTTTCAAAGAACAATTAAAAACTCTGGACGTGCTGTTTCTCAGGGCGAATTAATTATCCATTCGATCTGAAACGTGCGTTTTACAATCGCTGCAACGTGATCGTCAAAAAAGAAGTGCTCGATCAGCCAGTTCCTGCCGGCATACTGAATTTGCAGATGAGTGTCGTCGATAAGTCGATCGACCCGGCATTGCAGAAGATCTTTGATGCCGACGCCGGTTGCTTTCAGCACGGCCTCTTTGGCCGTCCAGAAACGAAAAAACGCCCGGATCGAATCTGATTTCAGGTCTGCCAGGGCCCATTCCTGCTCGGTGGCGGTTTTTTGGAACAGGCCCTCTGAGAAATGGCGCACCCTTTCGACATCGATACCGATCGGCCAGGGTGCGGCAACCCCGCAAACATATCGGGTTTTATGCGATATCGACCAATGGATTCCGTCGCAAGGCCGGGGTGCCCCGTTGTCATCCTTCATCAATTCGCCAATCTGAACGCCGCTCTCGGCGGCGGATATTTTCAGAGCCCGCCGGGCATGCCGGCTGAGGTAGATTACCCGGTCCTTGGGTTTATAATTATGAACTTCGTCCGGCACCGGGAGAATGACGGGGAAGAGAATACGATTGTGGAATGCGGAATGCGGATTGGGGATTGAATCTATAACCATAATGAATTTTCGTAACGTCAGGGTGTCTTCAACTACTAATATACAGTCTTTTTATTTCGGATTTTGGATTTTGGATTGCGGATTTATGGTATCGCTTCAGGCTTCGCCTTCGGCTACGACCCGACAAGCCGCTCTATCGTTTTTAATAAAATTGATAGGATTCCTTAAATCCAAAATCTAAAATCCAAAATCTAAAATTGCATCCAGATTATTCACCTGCATCCTCCTTGGAAATTTTTAAGGCTGCCGCATAGATTTTGTTTTTCGCGATGCCCGTCTTCGCGGCAATCTCCCTGGCGATTGCGGATAGGGAATCTTGTCCGGATGCGACTGCAGCCTCAATTTGTTGTTTGACCACGGGCCATGGGATTTCTTGGCCACTGTCATGGCCGGCGATCAGCAGGGTGCACTCACCTTTGACACCGGCGCGATCCTTGAGCCTGTCCACGATTTCCGATAAGCGGCCGCGAACGAATTCTTCATGCAATTTCGTCATTTCCCGGGCCAGCATGCCCGGCCGGTCGCCCATGATCTCAATGGCTTCATCTAGTAATGTCAGAATTCTTCTGGGAGACTCGTACAATATAAGGGTTCGGGGTTCACTTGCAAGTTCGTTCAACTGTCGCAGACGCTTGGCTTTCTTTTTAGCCAAAAAACCAGCAAAAATAAAGGAGTCCGTCGGCAGACCCGCAACGCTGAGGGCTGCGGTAGCGGCACTCACTCCCGGGATGGGTGTGACCTTCAGATGATTTTTCAAGGCCGCTTCGATCAGGCGGTATCCAGGGTCCGATACCGTCGGCGTACCGGCATTGCTGACAAGGGCCAATGAAGTCCCTTGTTGAAGCTTGGCAATCAGCGCCGGCGTGCGTTCGGCTTCGTTGTGCTCGTGATAGGAAATCAGGTTGTTCTTAATGGAATGCAAGGCCAAAAATCCACGAGTTTTGCGCGTATCCTCGGCCGCGATCAAATCGACGTCACGCAGCACCTTCAAGGCTCTCAAAGTGATATCATCCCGGTTGCCAAGCGGTGTTGCCACGACATAAAGGATGCCAGGACTGCTGAGACTAATTTCTTTTTTGGGACTTTTTTTATTCAAAACCATCCCTAATCTTCTTTTACCTCAGAATTGGGGATTTTGGATTAAAGGAATTCTATCGAATTTATATGATGATAGAGCGTAGCGATACCATAAATCCGCAATCCGCAATCCGCAATCCGCAATCCGCAATCTGCAATCGATTCGCAATCCGCAATCCGCAATCAAAATTCCGGTGCAATGAATATTTTCAAATCTTTTAAGGTCGTCTGCGCATATCCGGCGGCCGGTATTACTCATATGCCAGATCGAACGCATTCTTGACGATTTCTATTTGAGGCTCATCGCGATTGGAGGTGATAGCGACCACATCAAAGCGGGCCTTGGCATCGATTTGTTGCGTGGATTTAAGATAATATAAGGCCACCATTGAAATCTTACGCTGCTTTTTAGGGGTAACCGCCCATTTGGGGCTGCCATAGCGGATGGATTTGCGCGATTTGACTTCCACGAAAACAATCGTCTTTTTTTCCCGGGCAATGATATCGATTTCTCCCAGCCGGTTGCGGTAATTTTGCTCGATGATTTTATAGCCGTTTTGCTTCAGGTACCAGACAGCCAGGTTTTCACTGCTTTCCCCGAATTTCTGTTGTTTGGTTCGCATGCTGAATGTCCGTTGTTCCGCTAAAGGTGGAATCTTTCTTTGCCGGAGTTTAACCTAACGCTGTAAGAATTCCTTATCGTAGGGTGGGCTGTGCCCACCAAATAGCGCTGAATTTAACTGTCGAAGGTGGGCACAGCCCACCCTACATCGAAGACACAGCACTCAACCATGGGTGTGATCCAGCAATAGTATTCCAATTTCGATTAACCCCTGTAATTATAAGTATTTATTAACATTTACGTCATTTTTTATGCAGCAGACCGGTTTACTTTAGCATGTCGGAACCAGGAGCCTCAAGTTTTTAATGGTCAGCCGACTATTGTTAAGAGGATGCGCTATTCTTTTTTCCGGTTTTCCAGGAACCTCAGGTCTTTCGGCTACTACCACGAAGGGCAAGAAGGACACGAAGAGGGAACGGCCATTTGTTCTGCTTTCCCTTCGTGATCTTCGTGGTTATTTAACACGGATCGAATTCAACTGGATCTTTTTAGGTATGCGTGTACGTTTTTTCAAGGGATCTTCTTCGAATACATCGGTCGTTTTAGCCGGCGGCCGGCCTGATCCCCCCACCTCTGAACCCAGAACCCAGAACCTTGGAACGGTTAAGTATATTCTTTGACGCCTTTAAAACTCTTGCGATGGATGGGGCTGCAGCCGAATTGCCGGATGGCTTCTTTGTGAGCCTTGGTGGGATAGCCTTTGTGGCGCGGAAAACCAAACTGAGGATAATAATCATGGTAGGTTTGCATCAGGCGATCCCGCGAAACTTTGGCCACAATCGATGCTGCGGCAATGGAGATGCTCAAAGAATCGCCCTTGGGGATGGGATTCTGGGGCTGTTCGCAGGCAATCCGGAATATGCCGTCGATCAATAAAAAATCGGGGCGGGGGGCGAGGTTTTCTACCGCCATGGCCATGGACAGCAATGAGGCCTGCAGGATGTTAATCCGGTCGATTTCAACCGCATCCACAATGCCGATGCCCACTGCGGTCGCCCGGGCATAGATTTTATCATATAACCGATCCCTTTTTTTGGGGGATATTTTTTTGGAATCGGTTATGTCCGGATCATCGAAGGTTGTCGGCAGGATTACGGCTGCGGAAACCACGGGACCGGCCAGGGGACCCCGACCGGCCTCGTCGATGCCTGCTATTTCACGGCAGCCTTTGCGGGTGGCTTCTTTTTCGAAATACCACAAATCTTTAATTGTATCTCTTTTCCCTGATTCGGGCGGCCTTGCCCCGCAGTTTGCGCAGGTAGTAGATTTTGGCGCGCCGCACCCGTCCCCGGGTCAGGATTTCTATTTTATCGATAATCGGCGAATGCATCGGAAATATGCGTTCGACGCCGATGCCGTAGGAAACCTTGCGCACGGTAAACGTCGCATTGCTGGTGCCCTTGCGTTTGCTGATCACAACTCCCTGAAAGGCCTGGATCCTTTCCTTTTCGCCTTCTTTGATCTTCACATGAACCTTGACGGTATCACCGGCGCCAAAATTGGGCAGGTCCATGCGAATATTCTCTTTTTCCAGTTGTTCGATCTTTCCCATATTGCCTCCAAAAAAATGTTATTGGTTATTAGTTATACGTTATTGGAAAAATTAGTTAACCTTAATCAATAACTTGACTAAATTATAATCCCATCGCCTCGTCGTTTTGGGCGGCCGGGTTGTGTTCCTTACTTATTGCCCTGGTTGAGCGAATCATTCTAATTTGGTGTTTTTGGTTCTTTGTTTTTCGTGGATTTTAATCACCGCTCCAATGTACAACCTTGCGGTCGGCGAAATTTAAAGATGGATCTCATTCCTCTCAAACTATTAACAAATAACCAATAACTAATAACTTCCGATTCCCAACAGACGATCCAGTATAATGCCGGCGGCAGTGCGAACCGAAAGATGGTTGTATTCTGTGGGACCTGCGATAGGTTCCAGTAAATAATCCGCTTCAGCGATGAACGATTCGGATAACCCCCAGGCGGTTCCGAAAACGAGCAAATGCGGCTCAGCGGTATTCAGAATTTTTCGAAATTCCGCATAGCCCGTGCTCCTCGGGTATTGACGGGCGCAGGTGGCAACCGTTTTCGGATAAATGCTTTCAATGGCTTTGATGTCTTCGAGGACATCGGCGATCGTGTCTTTGACCCTGATCAACTCAAGCGCACTGCGCCTTGCCGGATTATAAACCCCGCCGGAGCCGCTGGTCCAATGTGACGTAATTTTTTGCACCAGCCGCTGCTGATCAATCAGCGGGGTGACCACATAAAAATATTTAACCCCGTAAGTTTTAACCGCTCGCGAAATATCGTGCAAATCCAGGTTGGTCACCGCCGACGTGATAATATCACCGCGCCTGTCGACCACCGGGTAATGGGTTAATGCCACATACAAATTCGGTAAAGCCGAATCCCGGTTGACCTGTTTATCGGTTAGCCGGTCTGCCGGTTTTTTTGTTTCGGGCATACCGGTAACGGGCCAACGGGCAAACTCTGTCTAGTTGTGTTACAAGATTTCGGATATTGCATCCGCTCAAGGTCCCTTCTTTTCGCCCTGATGAAACGCCAATATCTTTTCGATCTCGCGGCCCCATTTTATTAAAATTTCGCGTTCCTCCCGGGTCAGGGCCTTGCCGTGCAACAGATCCGGCCTTTTGACCAGGGTGCGCATTACCGACGATTCAAGACGCCATTTCTCGATTTCCCGATGATGGCCGGACATCAATACGGCGGGCACTTCCTGTCCCTCGAAAATTGCCGGCCGGGTATAATGCGCGTGCTCCAGCAGATCATCGGAAAATGAATCTTTTTCAGCCGCGTCCTCACCCCCCAGGGCATCGGGTATCAAGCGGGTAACCGCGTCGATGACAATCATGGCCGCCAGTTCCCCCCCGGTGAGCACATAGTCCCCGATGGAGATTTCATAGTCGATCAGGTCGCGGCAGATCCGTTCGTCGACACCTTCATAGCGGCCGCAAACCAGAATCAGTCCCACCGAATTTGCCAGCTCCCAGGCCATTTTCTGGTTGAATACCCGTCCCTGGGGTGTCAGCAATACCGTTTTAGCCGCGTTTTGCGTTTTGGATGCCTCCCTTATGGCAGCCGCCAGCGGTTCGGGCTTCATAACCATTCCGCTGCCGCCGCCGTAAGGCCGGTCGTCCGTCATCTGATGTCGGTCTGCGGCGTAGTCCCTGATGTTGATTGCCGTCGCAGAGATTTTTTCGTGCTCGATGGCCCGACGAATAATTCCGTGGCGCCAGAACACGTCAAACATCTCCGGAAAAATTGTCAATACCTTAAAGAACATATAAACTAAACCAGGCCATCCGGAAGTTTGACCTGCATGCGTTTGGCTTTTATATCGATGTTCAGAACCACGGAATCAAGCGCCGGTATCAACACTTCTTTATGTTTGTCCTGCACCACGTAGACGTCATTGCTGCCGGTTTCGATAATTGACTCCAGTCGGCCCAGGTACTCGTTTTCGACCGTGTAGACCGCCATGCCGATAAGATCAAACCAAAAATGGGCATCGTCCTCCAATTCCGGCAGCTCGTTTTTGGAAATAAACAACTCGGTGCCAACCAACGCCTCGGCCTGGTTGCGATTGTCTATCCCATGAAACTTTATCAAGGCCGATCCGGTGTGAGGCTTAACCCATTCGATTTCAAGTCTATTTTTCGGTCCACCGCCTGGGCGGGCAACTATCGAGCAGCCGGATTCAAACAAGGACAACGATTCCGCATATGAGCGGATTTTGTTGGTGCCTTTGATGCCATGCACCCCGACGATCCGGGCGATGAGCACTTGGTCTTTATATTCCACAGACCTATTCAACGTATGGCAATAAATTCAGGTCAAAAAGACCCCGGACGCTGTTATGACCATCGATTCGATTTCGTGCTGGGTGTCTTTTTGATTTGACGGCAATCTGCTATGCTTGGGCCGGCTCAACCGGCTCAACCGGCTCAACCGGCTCAACCGGCTCAACCGCAGGACTGAAAAAGCCCTCCTTTTTGAGAAGGCTGTGCACGGTGTCGGTCGGCTTGGCGCCCTGACCAATCCAATAGCGGATTCTTTCCGATTTCAAGGTCACTTTTGCCGGATCGAGCAGTGGATCATAGGTACCGACGTTTTCCAGGTAGCGGCCGTCCCGGGGGCTTTCAACATCAGCAACGACGATGCGATAAAAGGGTTTTTTCTTAGCTCCGTGTCTGGCCAACCTAATTTTTACAGCCATGGTTTCTTTTCTCCTTCAAAACGGCAGCATTCCCTGCGGCATTCCGCGCATACCACCTTTGTTCATTTTTTTAAGCATCTTTAGCATTTGAGCGTAATTTTTTAATAGGCGATTGACATCCTGAACCCGGGTCCCACTGCCTTTGGCGATTCGGCGGCGCCGACTGCCGTTGATGATGGTGTGCTGCTGACGTTCCCGGGGCGTCATGGAATTGATGATGGCTTCAATTCTGACAAACTCTGTTTCATCCACATCCAGGTTCTTCATGTGCTTCATTTTCCCCATGCCGGGGATCATTTTCATAATATCACCCAGGGAACCCATCTTGCGTATCTGGACCATCTGGTCCCGAAAATCTTCCAGAGTAAATTGACTCTTTCTGAGCTTTTTTTCGAGTTCGGCAGCTTTTTTTTCATCAACTGCGTCCTGGGCTTTTTCGATCAAGGTGAGCACATCACCCATGCCCAGGATACTGGAAGCCAGTCGATCCGGATGAAACGGTTCCAGTTCGTTTAATTTTTCACCGACTCCGATGAACTTGATCGGCTTGCCCGTAATCGATTTAATGGACAGGGCCGCACCGCCCCGCGCATCGCCATCCATTTTGGTGAGGACGACCCCGCCAATGTCCAGGGTCTCGTCGAAGGACTGGGCAATGTTGACTGCATCCTGGCCCGTCATGGCGTCGGCCACCAGCAGGATGTCCGACGGCTTGAGCTCAGTCTTGATGCGGCTGAGCTCATCCATTAGTTCTTCATCGATATGCAGGCGTCCGGCAGTGTCCAGCAAGAGCGTGTCGCAGCCCTGGTGATGGGCACTGGTCTTGGCTTCCCGGCAGATCTGCACCGGATCCATGTCCGCACTGGAGGAAAACACCGGTACGTCCAACTGCGAACCCAATTTCTTGAGCTGATCGATAGCCGCTGGACGGTAAACATCCGCCGGCACCAGAAAGGGTTTGCGGCCCTTGCTGCGCAAAAAGACCGCCAACTTGCCGGCTGTCGTCGTTTTACCGGAGCCCTGCAGACCAACCAGCATCAAGGATATCGGGCTTGAGCCCGACAGGTTCAAGTCCTCGTGACTGGAGCCCATCAATTCCGTCAGCTCTTCGTTGACGATTTTGACCACCTGCTGGCCGGGTGTCAGACTCGCCAGTACTTCCTGGCCCAGGGCCCGTTCTTTGACATCGGCGATGAATTTCTTGGCAACCCGGTAGTGAACATCGGCCTCCAGCAGGGCCATGCGCACCTCTTTGAGGCCCGCCTCGATGTTTTTCTCCGATAATTTGCCGTGGCCTTTCAGCTTGCGAAATGCGGCGTCGAGTTTATCGCTTAAATTTTCAAACATGATTTTTACCGGTCTGTTTCCATAAATTCTTGAAAATATAATTTCAATGATGTTATGTCAAGTAAATTAATTTCACTTTGGGAATTATCGAATCACCTTGGTTTCGGCTTGATTCAGCACTTTATTCTACGTCGGCGTTTCTCGATGGTGAAATTAATTTAATTGAATTTTTAAAGATTGCAAATTATTGCTCAAACTGGTTTTTTGTGCTTTTAGGACCGTAGCAATATTAATCATTATTTTTGTGAAATAAACAGACAGAATGTCAGATATACCATCTAATTATAGACTTAATATCATCGAGTTTACCCGGGAAAGGCTAGTCGACTGGTTGACCGAACGCAATATTGCAAGCTATCGCGCCGAGCAGATTTTGAAGTGGATCTATTTGCGTCAGGTCGACAATTTTGATCTGATGACCGATCTTTCGAAAGACATCCGGGCATTGTTGACACAGCACTTCGTGATCGGGCGGCTCGCGGCTGAAACTATTGAAACTTCCCGCGATGGATCCCGTAAATACCTTTTTAAATTAAGCGATGGCAAACGCATTGAAAGTGTTCTGATACCCGAGCGCGATCATTATACGCTGTGTGTGTCAAGCCAGGTGGGCTGCGCCCAGGGCTGCCTGTTTTGTTTGACCGCCAGCGGTGGATTCGAGCGCAATTTGAGTCGGGCTGAAATTATCGCCCAGGTACGGGACATTAAAAATGAACTGGATGATCCCGGGCAGTTGAGGAATATTGTTTTTATGGGCATGGGGGAGCCTTTGGCCAACTATAAAAACCTGATCAGCGCCCTGGATACGATTACCGACAATGACGCGGGGCTGCGCTTTGCGACGCGCCGGATTACCGTTTCCACCGCCGGGCTGGTCACACGGTTTGCGGCCCTGGGTCGCGATACCAAAGTGAACCTGGCCATCTCCCTGAATGCCACCGACGATGACACGCGCAGCCGATTGATGCCCATCAACCGTAGATATTCGATAGATGCGCTGCTGGCAGCCTGCCGTCAATATCCCCTGCCCGCCGGCCGCCGAATTACATTCGAATACATTCTGATCAAAGGGATCAATGATTCCCTAGCGGATGCCAGGCGTCTAGCCAAACTCCTGCAGCCGATTCGCTGCAAAATCAACCTTATCCCCTTTAACCGACATGAAGGCTGTGATTTCGAGCGACCCTCGGAATCGGATATCCAGGCCTTTTACAAAATTCTGTTTGATAAAAATTATACGGTGATCATCCGCCGCAGCAAGGGGCAGGATATCTCGGCTGCTTGCGGGCAACTGCGGGCGAGGAGCCTGGCGCAGAGCGCATAGGGCAGGGCGCTTGGGGCAGAGGGCGAAGGGTAGAAGGTTGAGGGTTGAGGGCGGAGGACTGAGGGCAGAAGGCAGTTATTCGTTATTTGTTATCAGTTATTCGGAATCCGTAACCTCAGACGAATTTCCGGCATCTGGTATCTGGCCTCCTGCAACGGGCAGGGGGCAGAGGGTTGAGAACTGAGGGCCGAGGTCAGATATCAGAGGACAGAGGACTGAGAGCAAACAAATTTTGGATTTTAGATTGGAGATATTGGATGGGTGGTATCGCTAAGCTCAATCAATCTGATAAAATAGACAGAATGCCTTAGATCCCAAATCCGCAATCCAAAATCCAAAAGCCGAAATCCCAAATGGGCAGATCCGATTTTAGCTGTTGTGAAGTTGGCGGCAGATTAAAATAGATCCGCAGAAGGCGAACCACAAATTTTCAATCTTCAATACCGGCTTGTCCGGTTGGGGTGATTCTATGTCTCGGATAATAACCTCTCCCGCAGGGAAACACATGGATGAATTAGACTCACTAAAGGGTTGGGTGGCGGTTGGATGTGCTTTTGTTTCGATGTTTATCTGCTTCGGCGTGGTTTACAGTTTCGGTGCTTTTTTTGATCCGATGTCGGCTGAATTCAAGGCCGGCAGCAGTGCCACATCGGCCGTATTTTCCATTACCTCCTTCATCTTTTTTACCGGGGGGATTGTCAGCGGCATGGCCGCCGACCGCTATGGCCCCAAACCGGTTCTGATATCCGGCGGCATTGCCATGGGCCTGGGCCTTTATCTGACCTCGCTGGTCGATTCCTTGTGGCTGGGATATTTTACCTATGGATTGGGCGTCGGAGCGGGGGTTGCCTGCGGCTACGTACCGATGCTGGCGGTTGTCGGTGCCTGGTTTGAAAAGCGCCGAACTGCGGCCCTGGGCGTTGCCGTCACGGGTGTCGGGCTTGGAACTCTGGTCGTCGCCCCGGCAGCGGCCGCCCTAATCGAATTATACGGGTGGCGCCAGACCTATGCCATCTTCGGGATCAGCAGTGCGGTGGGCTTGATCGGTTGCGGTTTTTTGACGCCGCGTCCACCGGCATCCGCCGGGCAACAATCGAAAATGCGGCTGATGGAACTGGTCAGAGTGCCGGTGTTCGGCTTCATGTACTTTGCCGGGTTTTTTATGACTCTGGCCCTTTTCGTTCCTTTTGTATTTCTGGCGTCCTATGCCAGAACCCAGGGGATTGACGAGGTTGCCGCAGCCTCCCTGATCGGCATTATCGGCGGTGCCAGTATCGGCGGTCGGCTGGGGTTTGGTGCTCTGGGAGACAAAATCAGCCGGGTGCATCTGTATCAGTCGACCTTCGTCATTGTTGCGTCAAGCTTTCTGATCTGGCTTTTCTCAGGGCAATCCTTTGTCCCGCTGATGGTTTTTGCGCTCATGCTGGGCAGCGGCTACGGCGGATTTATTGTCCTCTCACCGGCAGTCACGGTCGAAATTTTCGGCCTTGTCGGGCTGGGCACTATATTGGGCGCGACCTACACAGCGGCGGGCGTCGGCGGATTACTGGGTCCGACCCTGGCCGGCTTTCTGATCGATAAAACCGGCGGTTTTGCGGCCGCCATTATTGCCGCCTTGATTTTTGCTTTTATCGGATTTTTACTATTGATTCCGGTTGAACGGTATCTCAAGAAACGGACGGAAAATGAAGGCAGCCGGGGCCAATAATATTGCCATCGAATTGAGGCGAGAATAAAGATTTTGGATTTTGGATTGCGGATTTTGGATTTCAGATTTTGGATTTAAGGAATTCTGTCTGTTGTGAATATATATGTCGACAAGCCTCATTTACACTTGCCTGAAAACCTGATCCATTGGGCTCGGATCTTTACTAATTGATAGAGCGAAGCGATACCGACAATCCGCAATCCGCAATCCGCAATCCGCAATCTAAAATCCAAAATTTACGGCGCCGGTAATAGCCAAAGCCGGTTTCAATTATTTTATTTAGCTTGAATTTCCACCACGGTGCGACCAGTGATTTTACCATCTATATAATCGTTGAAGAGATCCGGTATGTCATCAAAATCGACTGTCCGTGTGACGATGGTATTCATAGCGGCCGGCTTTAAATCGGTTGCCAAACGTGACCAAACCTTTTCCCTCAGGCTGACCGCACAATAGGTCGAATTGATTCCCAGCAGATTCACGCCTCGCAGGATAAATGGCATCACCGTCGTAACCAAATCTTGACCGCCCGCCAAACCGATCGATGCGATATTTCCATAGGGCTTCACCGTACGCGTGATCCATGCCAGGGTCTTGCCGCCCACAGCATCGATCGCACCGGCCCACAAACCTTTTTCCAGTGGACGCTCGCCCATTTCCAGCGTGTTGGCATCGACTACTTCTTTAGCACCAATTGATTCTAAATATTTTTCTTTGCCATCGATGGTGAGGGCCGCGACATCATAGCCGACACCCGACAACATCGAGGTTGCCATGCCGCCAACACCTCCGGTAGCTCCGGTTACCAGAATGGTGCCTTTTTCAGGCGTCTGATAATTATCTTCCATTCGCTGAATGGCCAGGGCCGCCGTGAAACCTGCCGTCCCGATAGCCATCGCGTCGCGTAGTGTCAATCCTTCAGGCAAGGGGACAATCCAGTCCCCTTCAACTTTGACAAACTCAGCAAATCCTCCATCATGCTCTTCCCCCAAGCCGCGTCCTACGACAAGCACCGGATCTCCCTCTTTAAAGCGGGAATCTTCGGAAGTATAAACGTGTCCTGCGGTGTCGACTCCGGCAACCAGCGGAAAACGTTTCATAATAAGACCTTCACCGGTAGCAGCCAAAGCGTCCTTATAATTGATATTGGAGTAGGCCGCTTTTATCACAACGTTTCCGGTGCCAATTTGATCGATCGACATTTGTTCAAATCGAGAATTTATTTTTCCGTTTTCGTTGTGGACTCTAAAGGCTTTGAATGTGCTCATTGTATACCTCCTGCAGTTGCAAATAGGCAAAAATATGAAATAACAGCGGTTTACCCATCTAAAAACAATTTAAATATTTGCTTGACAAATATTTATATATATGAAAGGTGAATATTGCAACGACAATTTTTTGAATGGCGTTTATTTAATTAAAATTCTTCCAACCGATGACAGTTCAGATAAAAAACGAGGCAGACCTGATCCAAATTGCCCATGAATTTGCCCGGAGTCAAATTGCCCCCAATGCCCCAGCCTGGGAACGCGATCGACGCATCGGTTTGGAGACCCTAAAAAAGGCAGCAAAATTAGGTTTCACCGGTATTCAAGTTCCGGTTGACCAGGGGGGACTGGGTTTTCCGTTTTCCTGTAAGGTGTGTATTATGGAGATTTTCGCAAGGGAGGACTTCGGATTTGCGCTTTCCCTGGTGAATACGCACAACGTTGCGGAAAAACTGGCCCGCGAAGCACCATCTCGCCTGATACCGGCATACGTACCCGATATCCTCGCGGCAAATAAATTGGGATGCACAGCGCTGACGGAGACCGGGGCCGGTTCCGATGTGGCCGCAATGCAAACTTCGGCAACGAAGGTATTCGGCGGATGGATTTTGCAGGGCGATAAGGCCTGGATAGTCAATGCCACTCAAGCGGATATAATTATCGTTTATGCACAAACCGAAGCCGGCAGCGGGACCTCCGGAATCGCGGCCTTTGTAATTGATGCAAAACGGCCCGGTTTTATACGGGAATCGAACTATGATGTGGCGGGACAGCATTCCATTGGCACAGGCGGTTTTCGTTTAGACGGTTATGAAGTCCTGTCCGATGAAATGTTGGCGCCACCGGGGAAGGCATTTAAATCCGCGATCGCCGAAATCAACGGGGCCAGGGTCTACGTTGCCGCCATGTGTTGCGGTATGGTCGATAAAGCACTGCAAACTTGTGCTGAATACTGCCGCCATCGCACCACCTTCGGCAAACCCTTGAATTCGCGACAGGGGTTGCGATGGAGATTGGCCGATGCTGAAATAGATTTAACCGCGGCGCGCCTGATGGTGAGTCAAGCAGCAGCCCAGATCGACGAGGGGATCGACGCTCAACTCAATGCGGCACAAGCCAAGATATTTGCCACCCGCATGGCCGAACGACACCTGCCGGCACTCATTCAAACGATGGGCGCGGAGGGATTGCACGAGCGCTATCCCTTGTGTCGGCACCTCATCGGTTCTCGAGTTGCCGGATACGTTGATGGCTCGACAGAAGTGTTGTTGGAGCGCGTAGCCAGCTTCATTAAGTAAACTGAACGGCTATTGGATGATTTCGACTCTAGCCTATGTGACACAGATATTTATCGATATTATGGAGGTTTTCAATGCGTGTATTCCAAATCGAAACGGATTGGGGGATGGACAACCTGAAGCTCGGCACACGGCCCGAACCCAAAGTCGGACCAGGTCAGGTCTTAATAAAGATGAAGTCCTCTTCTCTGAATTTTCGTGATCTTTTGGTACCGGAACGGGGCTATGGCCGTGCAACCGGGAATCTACCGTTGATTCCCGTATCCGATGGTGTGGGTGAAGTCGTAGAAGTCGGCGAAGGCGTCACCCGGGTCGCCACTGGAGACCGCGTCTGTCCCGTTTTTTTTCAGAGTTGGATCAGTGGGGAGCCCAATCAGGAACGTTTCAGCCGGGCGTTGGGCGGACCGCTGGATGGTACCATGGCCGAATATATGTGCCTTTCCGAGGAGGGGGTTTCCAAGGCACCGGGCCATCTGACGGATCATGAGGCAGCGACCCTACCCTGTGCCGGTTTGACTGCGTGGAGTGCTTTGTGCACTTGCAGCACAATTGAAGCCGGCGCTAAAATCCTGATCCAAGGATCCGGCGGTGTAGCCCTATTCGGGTTGGCATTTGCCAAAATGGCCGGCGCCCATGTAACGGTAATCTCTTCGAATGACGAGAAAATCGAGCGATTGAAAAATCTGGGCGCCGATGCCACGATCAATTATACGGAAACGCCGGATTGGCACAAGGCCTCCCGTGAAATCACGGAAGGGAGGGGCTATGACCATATCCTCGAATTGGGAGGTGAATTGACCCTTCCGAAATCACTCGCCTGTATAAAAGTAGGCGGCACCCTATCCATGATCGGCGTTTTGTCAGGGTTGGGCATGAAAGCTTCCCTCGGGTATGTGGTAACCCGTCAGGTTCGTCTGCAAGGAGTGACCGTAGGCCATCGTGACGGGTTTGAGGCCATGACCCGTGCCATGGAATTGCATAAAATCAAGCCGATTATTGACAAAGAATTCGCCTTCGACGATTTGAAAGAAGCACTGGGTTACCTCAAAAAAGGCGGACACTTTGGAAAGATATGCATCGCGCACTGATTCAATACGATTCTATAACCCAAAAAAAGGTAATCCATCGTGGAGCGCTAAATGATTTAAATTTCGGAGTATTGGAGTAATGGAGCGTTGGAGTGTTGGCTGAAAGTTTGGAGTTCTCTTTTAATACCCCATTACTCCAGCACTCCAATACTCCAACATCGAAACTTTTCAATAACCTCAAGCAATCTTAAAATTGCCTTTTTATTGGTCATAGGTCCGATTTAATATTCCTTGTTTCCCCGAGTATCCGCAGTCATTTGAAAAGATCTCAAGAGGATGAGGTGTAGCAATGTTTTACCCGAGTCTCATCGCAAACTCCGCGCCCGATACGATTGCCTATAAGATGTGCCATACCGGTGAAACGGTCTCCTTTGGGGAACTCGAATCCAGATCCAACCAAGGGGCCCATCTTTTCAGGTCCTGTGGTCTGAAGACGGGTGATCATGTTGTGATTCTCATGGAGAACAATCGTAACTTTCTTGAGATCTGCTATAGCGCAGACCGTTCCGGTTTGTATTATACAACGACGAGCACTTATTTCACGCCGCACGAGATTGAATATATCATCAATGATTGTCGCGCTAAAGTATTCATTACCTCCTATGCCATGGCCGATGTCGCGGCTGAGCTCGTATCCCGGATACCGGATGTCACCCACCGCTATATGGTCGGGGGCGTCATCCCGGGATATGAAAGCTGGGAAACGGCCTGTGCCGGTTTGCCTGAAGATCCCATCAGCGATGAAATGCAGGGATTGGATATGCTCTATTCGTCAGGTACGACCGGCCGTCCGAAAGGCGTAAAATGGTCGTTGACCGGGAAGAGGCCGGGCGAATTGACGATGTTGATCGAACTTTTGTGCAGACTGTTCGGGTATGACCACGACACCCGCTACCTTTGCCCGGGTCCCCTTTATCACGCAGCACCCCTGCGCCACAGCATGACGACGATCAACAAGGGCGGCACCGTTTTCATCATGAAGAAGTTCGACGCGGAGGAGGCTCTGAGGATCATAGAATCGGAGCGAATCACACACAGCCAGTGGGTGCCCACGATGTTTGTCCGCATGTTGAAATTGCCTGATGATGTCAGACACAAGTATGACGTATCTTCTCAAAAGTGTGTCCTTCATGCGGCCGCGCCCTGCCCGATCGATATCAAGGAACAAATGCTCGACTGGTGGGGAATGATCATCCACGAATATTATGCCGGCACGGAGAACAACGGATTTTGCAAAATCGGTCCCGAGGAATGGGTTACCCATAAAGGGTCCGTCGGTAAGGCAACTCTCGGGACGCTTCATATTTGCGATGATGATGGCAAAGAACTTTCCCCGGGTAAAAAAGGAAAGATCTATTTTTCCGACGGACACGATTTCTCCTATCATAACGATCCTGAGAAAACAGCCGGATCCTATAATGAAAAAGGGTGGAGCACGCTTGGGGATATCGGGAAAGTCGATGAGGATGGATATCTTTACCTCCTTGAACGAGAGGCTTTTGTCATCATCTCCGGAGGCGTCAACATCTATCCCCAGGAAGCTGAAAATATTCTCACCACCCATCCTAAGGTAATGGATGTGGCAGTTTTTGGCATACCGAATGAAGATTTTGGTGAAGAAGTCAAAGCCGTCGTCCAGCTTGGCGATATGAGCGAGGCTGGACCGGCATTGGAAAAAGAACTTATCGACTATTGCAGGTCGCGAATATCGCCCATCAAATGTCCCCGCAGCATTGCTTTTCAGGATGCGCTTCCTCGTCATCCAACGGGAAAGCTATACAAGCGGCTGCTGCGTGATAAGTACTTGAGTACAGGATCAGGATAAGAAGACACTTTTGGTTTGTCTCTAACTTTATTGCATTGGGGGAGGTGATAAGATCTCAAATAGTTACCGGAATTAGATTTAGGGTAATGGCAGGTTTCTAATGAGGACAGCGAGCAGGAACCAATTTTAGGCGCTGCTACGGACAGTGTAGAAATAGATTCCGCTCCCTATCAGCAACTGTGGATCTGGAAAAAATATAAAAAAGCAAGAGGGGGGTAAAAAATGTTTAAAAAAATCAGTATTATTTCAGTTTTGATGCTAATTGTTAGTTTTTCTATCACTGGGATAGTGGCAGGTAAAACATTGAAAATGGGTGCAGTTACCGGAGCTGAGGCTAATATTTCAAAAGCTGCTGAACATTTCATTAGTTTAGTTGAAGAGAGAACAAATGGCTCAGTTAAAATTAAATATTTTCCAGGCTCAATGCTGGGTAAAGCCGCCACTCAACTTGAGAGTTTAAGAATGGGAGAGTTAGACTTTTTCGTTGGTGGCGTGGGTTGGTTTAGTCAGTTGTCTGGAGAATTTAACTTATGGGCTACAGCTTTTGTAATGAAAGATTATGAACATGCCAGGGCGGCAATGGAAGGCGAACCTGGTAAGATAGCTCAGGGGAAGTTGCTTGATCAATACAAAATCAGGATGCTGGATGGTACTTGGTATAGAGCCCCCAGACAGGTATTTTCGACGAAAAAAGCCGGTCCCATAAAGTCAATTAACGACTTAAATGGTGTCATCATGAGAACAGTTCCATTAGATGCATTCGCTATACCCTGGGGAGAGACACCGGCAACCACGACATCGATACCTTATTCAGAATTATATATGGCTTTGAAACAGGGTGTAGCCGAGGCATTTGAGGGGCCGATTGATTTGACTGTACGCAATAAAATGCATGAGCCTTGTAAGTATGTTTCGTTAACCAGCCATCAATTTGAAACAGCAGGAATAGTTATATCTGAAAGGACATATCAGGCATTAACCAAAGAAGAGCAGGAAATAATTAAAAAAGCAGCTCTAGAAACTAGAGACGTAACTGAAAAACTAATCAAGAGTGATGTTGAAAAGCAGCTGGACAATTTAAGACAAGAAGGACGGATGGAAATAATTGAAGATGTTGATCGGGACAGCTTCTTTAAAGTTTTAAGTGATGTTCCCTATAAGATGGAGGCGAAGGGAATTTGGCAAAAAGGTCTGTATGATAAAGTAAAAGAATATGCAAAATAGCGGAATGATGGAAAATTGGAATATTGGAATTCTGGGTTTAGTGGAATGGGGTCTATTTTTACAATGATGGCTCTGATCAGTTTCTATAATCAGAACATCATCCGCTTTCGATTCCCGGGATTCCATTATTCCACCATTCCAATATTCCATTGGGAATTTAAGGTAATAACCACCCCTGTGGGGTGAAGTCAAAGCAGGATCCTTTAGGCACGGATCTTTATAACTTCGAAATTTCTTAGATGAGATGATGAATTATACTGAAAAAATCATTTTCGTTATTGATAGAATATTAGTTTTTATTACTATATCTTTATTCATTATTTTAATAAGCTTAATGGCTACTCAAATTATTTTGCGATATGTTTTCCATGCGCCCATTAGAGGGGTTATAATATATTCAAATCTATTATTTACCTGGTTGGCCTATTTGGGTTGTGCGTTTGTTTCTCGAGATAATAGTCATTTAAGAGTGGAATACTTTATCGAGAAATTTCCGAAAAACATTATATTTATTCTAAATACAGTTTATAAATTATGTCCACTTTTCATTTTAATTTTATTATCTAAACACATTTATAAATTTTATGAATTTCAACATGGAATAACTGTTGCCGGCGTCGGATTTCCCGTATTATATTTCACATACGCCTTTGTAGTCGGTTTTACTTTAATCGCTGTTTATACTTTAATAAAGACAGATTCTGACATTGAAAGTATATTTATGGACAATGATGCTAAAAAATCAAATCAATGATATTTAAATTAAATCCTAGTAAATTTGACTGTAAACATTAATTGCTTGTATTTTTTCCAGTTCACCGAAAATTGCTGATTCAAACTTTTGTTCTAAGGCAAGAAAAGAAAGAAATAATAATGTGGAGCTTAATCATAATTGGCTTGCTGGTATTATTTGTGATCCTGGGGATGCCCATCTATTTGGCAATGGGAATTACTTCAATTGTATACATGTTGATTCAGGACATGTCGTTAATGATAGTGCCCCAGGTGATGGGAAGCGCTTTTCGTGAATTTGTTCTTTTAGCGATACCACTATTTATGCTGGCCGGAAAGTTTATGAATACGGGAGGTGTTACCAAAAGAATCTTTAAATTTGCCGATGACTTAGTTGGACATATAACCGGTGGACTTGCTCAGGTTAACGTACTGTTGAGTATTATATTTGCAGGTATGTCAGGTTCTGCCCTTGCAGATACAGCCGGTCTCGGGGAAATCGAAATTAAATCCATGGTTGATAGAGGTTTTGATAAAAACTTTGCTGCAGCTATTACTTCTTCATCCTCATCAATAGGGCCCATAATCCCGCCAAGTATTATTATGGTTATATATGGATCTATTGCAGGAGTATCTATTGCTGGTTTGTTTCTTGGAGGTATAATCCCAGGTCTACTTATGGGCTTAGGTTTAATGATAATTAACTATTTTATATGTAAAAATAGAAATTACCCGAAGAACGATTCCAGACCGGGCATTAAAAATTTATTCAAGTCATTTGTATATGCTATACCTCCAATGTTGACGCCTATTATAATTCTTGGTGGTATTGTATTAGGAATATTCACTCCTACCGAAGCTGCATTAATCGCTTCTTTATATGCATTTTTTCTTGGCTTTTTTATTTATAAAGAACTTACCATAAAAAAAACATTGAAGATTCTTTTGGAAGTATTAAAAACTACCGCGTCAATAATGATTATTATCGGTTTTGCAAGTGTGTTCGCTCGTATACTTACTCAACAGGGTGTACCTCAACAAATTGGAAGCGTTTTAACCAGCATCTCTTCTAATCCTGTCGTAATTATTCTGATAATAAATATATTTCTGCTAGTTTTGGGTTGTTTTATGGACGTAATTGCATCATTGATAGCTGTTACACCAATGCTCTTACCAGTAATTGATACCTTACCGATCTCAAGACTTCATTTTGGCGTAATTATAGTTTTAAATCTTACAATAGCTTTAAATACACCCCCAATGGGGGCTTCACTTTTTGTAGCAACTAAGATTGCTGATACTAAGTTAGAAGATACATTCAGGGCAATGATACCCTTTCTACTCGTATTAATCGGAGTTCTTTTTTTAATCACTTATTTTCCTGTTCTGGTGACTTACCTTCCTTCTGTCTTGATGTAGCGTTTGCATAAAAAATTATTACTCCGTAGGGTCAATTCATTGAATTTACTATACTGTCATGGCAGTAAAGCTTTTGGAAAAATATTGACAATCGAGAAAACCAATGAGTTTTCGTTAAAAAAGATTGCGTTTTATGCAGACAAGTGGGAAAACGGGGGAAAATAATCGAGATATGAAAACACTACCAATATTCTAAAACTCAATCCAGAGATGAGTTTAGTAAGATTACGAAAGGGAATGATGTCTGCTTTACCCCGGTACTCAATTTGAGTGAAGTGGCTGATCATTCTCACGGTGCGTGTTAGCTCTTTTGCTATACTTTGAGAGGGATACAATTGGTTATCAAATATGATTCGTTAGAAACCAAAAGTTTGGCAAGACAAATCGCTGATAATCTCCAAACGGCTATATTTAATGGTGATGTACGGGCTGATGAGCGTTTGCCGTCCGAACATGAGCTTGCCGAAAAATTTGAAGTATCGCGCCCCACTATTCGAGAGGCGTTAAAAATTCTAGCCGCGAGAAATCTAACCCGCTCCCGAAGGGGGCCTAGCGGAGGTACTTTTGTTAAAAAGCCAACTCAAGAAGAAGTCCGGGAAATTATTTCGAATACAACAACCATGTTGATAAATTCGGGAGAACTGGATTTTCAATCTTTTCATGAAGCACGATATGAATTTGAGACATTTTGCTGTCGTTTAGCAGCCGAGAGACGAAAGCCTGTACATTTAGAGAGAATGAAAGCTGAGTGTGAGATTCAAAAAAACCCCATTACAAGTCATGAGGACTTTTGTCATTCTGATGTTCGGTTCCATCGAGTTATTGTGGAGGCAACTGGTAATGCGCTTCTCAGGTTGATCATTGATCCCGTTTTCGATGCATTACAACCTATATTCAACATGGCCATCTATCGCTACCGCGAGCGTGATATGATTGTTTCCCAACACAAACAGATATACACTGCATTAGAGAATCATGATGCGGATAAAGCAGTCAAAGTCTTAATAGAACAATTGGATGATCTACATGAACAAATGCATAAAGCTCACGAGTGGAGAAAGAACCGGGATAAACATTTATACAACAAGTAGAACCATTACTTAGTATCAAGATTCTGGTAATCCTGCCATTGACCATTACATGCTGCAAAGTTTCTGGAGTATCTGATCTCACTTGACGCGGCATTTTGCTCCGCGTGTATAAAACATAAGAAAATCGCCCACAGTATAATTTAGTTTGATTTGTCAACAACGCCTATATTACCCGGCTTCGGGGTTTGGATCTTTACTGATTGATAGAGCGACACGTGGCGCAAGCGCCTGCGCTGCGCGAGCGATACCGAAAATCCGCAATCCGCAATCCGCAATCAGAAATTACGGTGATATAAAAACAGTGAGTACCGGATCTCAATATCAGCTGTATTTATTGGCATGACTATCTCAGACTCTCCAGTCCCGCGGTCAGTTTCTGCCAAGCATCCAAGCGTGTGCCTTGTTCGATGGGACGCCTCAACTCGGCCAGAATATCGGACACATATTCGTCCCGGCGCATCCCCACCAGGGTGCAGGATACGCCGAGTGTGGTTCTGACGGCCCGCAATGCCTTTTGACTCAGGGTGCCTTCGGCGGCCCATTCGTGGTCGGCGGCTGCCACCAGGCGCCGAATCCGATCCACCCGGTGTGCCGCTTCTTCGGCGTAAATCGAGGCGACGGCCTCAAAAGCGTCCTCGATTTTTTCCCGGTGGGAAATCAGCCAGTTTGATAAATCGTCATTGTCCTTGGCATGGGGCGCCAAAAAGTCCAGGACCCCTTGGATGCGGGGCAACAAATTACCCGTTTTTATTTGACGCCAGTTTTCATAGGAGCCGAGATTGAGCCAGTGATGTTTCAAGGTATCCCCGATTGCCATCTGTTCTTTGATGCGGACGCGCAGGCCCGGCGGTATGTCTAAAGCGGGCAGGATTTTCATCCACAGGCCCTTTTCGGACTTCGTCAGAAACTGAATTTTGCGCACGACTTCATCCTTGGGCTGAATTGCGAAATCCGGCACCTGGGCCAGGCGTATCAGTTGATTCTTGCCAAAGGCATTCAGCGGCCGGTTGACCAGGACGCCCAATTCTTTTTGGTGTGCAAAATCCAGCACACTGCCCCCGCTCGGCTGGTTTTTTTCCAATACGGCGCCCGGCTCCATCAGATTGAAAGGCAGCTGAACCAGGCGGAAATGATGCCCGGCATCAACAGATTCGGCAAGGTCCCAGATGGTTTCAAGGCAGGTAAAGTCCGGCTGCGCAGCCGGCGCCGGAAACGTGTTGGAGCTGATGCCGTAGCAGCGGATTCTTCCCCGGGCCACTTCTTCTTCCAGGTATTCAAAAGCGACTTTTATTCGACGATAATATTCGGCCCGGGCCGGCTCCAGCGGTTGTCTATTCTTCTTGGCCCATTCGAGATAGTATTCGGGATTGTGCAGCAGGTAAAAATCCAAAGTTGCCAGGTTGAGACGCTCCAGGCTGCGCGTCAGCTGATCGCGCAAAAATTCAGGGTGGATGCAATGCTCCAGGCCCTCACCATATTCCACCAGTTCCGGAAAAGGTTGTCCCTGCTGCTTGCGCTCCCTGCTCAGGGCATAGTTTTGCCCCTGCAGATAGCCGACTTTCGAAACAACCACGACTTCGCTGCGCGCCAGATCGGCGGTGTCAATCAGGTTTTCCAGCACCTGCCCCACCAGGATCTCAGAGCCCCCGTCGGCGTAGTTGGCGCTGGTGTCGACTAAATTGATGCCGCTGCCCAAGGCCCTGCGCAGCGCCGCTTCATGATGGGCGACACCGGCACTGACCCGGTAGCAACCGAAACCGGCCTGGCTTGATATCAGACCGGTCTTGCTGATTTCGTTGCAGGCTATTTGTCCGTGTGTCCTGAAATAGTCTGCGGTTGCTGTTGGGGTGGCATATCCAGGAATCATTCGCACCTCCCAATTCGATCGGTTTCTTCTGAGTGATCCGGTTATGTAATAGTCGGTTGACAATAAAAATAAAAGTAATTCGAATATCCCTAAGTCTCAAGCCTACCATAAAAGGCTTGTACATCCTCCATATATAGCCCTCTGGCGGTTGCTGGTATATTCGTTTATTATAAGGCCCGTTTTGCTAATCGTCTACTTTATTATGCGCATCGCCATACCAAATTTCGTGACCACGTACAGTCGCGAGATTCCGGACACGGATTATTTTGTAGATTACCCTAATTGTCAACGTTTTACCTGGGTACAATTCTACAAGGTTGACAAGCTTAAGGTGAGACCATAGAGGTCAATCAATCGGAGGATCATCCCAACAACGCCCACTGGCGCACAATCCAAACAGGAAGCCTCCAAAAGGGTGGGTGTCAAGGTAATGGATGTCGGCTTTTGGCCCGCCAATGTCTAAGTCCCGCCCATCGTTAGGGCCGGAGTTGGCTCCGCCTGGGCCTGCGAACCCACCGGGGTCTGCCTCTGATTCGCTCTTGCGTTGCGCATCGTCATTGTTTCGGCATACGATTGTCTTCTTATCGTCAGGGCCGACTTCCGTCCAACAGCGTCCTCCGGATATGCTATATGTCGAATCGTTCATTCGCCTGATACATTCGATGGGATCAATTTTCCCCCCTTTATCCTGGCAGTAATCACCAAAGAGTGACCCCTGCTCCCATTTGGTACGCTCACCCTGACAGCGTGGATCTTCCTCGGGAAAGGGAGGGATAAGCGGATCAATTGAAGGCCGTTCTGTGTCAGAAGGCTGGGTTCCATCGTTACTACCCTCCTCGGAAGCGGCATCCACCGATGCTTTTTCGAGTTGGCTCCAGGCGGCATTCAAAGCACCAATGGCATTTCTAACCCGCTGTTCGCTTTCCCTAGTATAACTATCTTCGGCCCCCCAGTCTTCAAGATTTTCAGCGTATTCCTGATATGCATCGGCCAAATCCTCGAGGGCGGTAGTTAAATCGCCGTATGCTAAAACCAAAGGGTGATCAGCATCACGCTCCCACTCTTGGACAGCAGCCCAATCCGCCATTGTTTCTATTCGTCTCAACCATCTCCTCGCTTTTGCAGAAAGGCTCGTTATTCCTTTTCCGGGTTCCGACTGGGAGCACTCCGGCTCCCTGAGCGCATCTAAAAAGTCATGAAAGTCTCCGCCGCCGCCGAAGTCACGCCCATTTTCGGAGTCTCCGCATTTCAGGTCTTCGGCTGAAACCGGGTTGCTGTGCCGGTTTGCTTCAATACACTGAATACAGAGTGAGGCTGCCTCAAGGAGCCCTTCAGCAGATCTCTCCTCCAGGCACTCCAGCAATTGTTCGAAATCCTCTGTGGCCAGTATCCAGAAGCTGTCTGTACCACTGCCTCCCACGGCAACGTCCACTACCCCGTCACCATTTCTGCCAATTCCATAGGCGAAATCCCCAAGGGCGCTGTAGGTGACAGAATAGGGAATAGAAGGTGCAATACCGTTCCAGATAGCACCTAGGACTACCAGGTTACCTATTCCGTCATCGTAATAGCTTATGCCTAGTTGCAGCAAGTACTCGCTATTCCTCATCAAGAACAACCCTTTGATTTTCTCATCTGATAGGACTTCGAAGTCTCTGGTCCCTCTATTCGTCTTCTTGACCCCGATCACACGATAGCTGTACTGTCTCGAACCGGACGATGTCAGTACCTCGGCAACGGCGTCCAATTCATGTTGACTTAATTGGAGGGCGAAATCAGATTGCGGCGCCAGACTCCCGGCCACTGCTGTTATAGGTATAACCAAAGCGATCAAAACCAAGGCTGACATACTGGCCGACGTCAATTTCGGTAATCTCTCTCTTTTCATTTTCCGACTCCTTTTGTAGTGATGTAATCGCACGGAAGCGGGATTTGGGAGGAAACCACGTTTCCTCCCAAATATTGATTAGAGATCTATCCGCTTGAAGACCTTACCCGCTTGCGTCTGGATGGTTCATTTAAGGGGACCTGCTGATCAGCAAATTTCATTCGGATCGTCCTACTCAGACGGCGGGTTGCGCCAATCGGGATCCCTCGGATCGTATGGCTCGCCACTTCCTGAGCGCAAGCCGCCCGTTGTACCAAATGAACCATCTCCGGTGTTGGTCACCGCTTCCGACCCGAGATTTGGACCACCGGCTCCGACGCCAAGCGGGTTTGACTCACCGCTCTCCGGCGTGCCGGGTCCGGGCTGGGAAATCATGGATCGCAGCTCTGACGGTGAGAACCCGCGGTCAAAACACAGATTGACCCCGGTGGGTGTCAGGCAGTCTCCACGGCCATACGATACACCGTCGTGAGGAATGGGTTGTTCACTGGGTTCTTTAGGACCACCGTCTCTGCCAACTTCTTTTTTCCAAAGATAATGACCGGTATCAGGGTCTAATTCCCAGGCTGTATCTCTGACCAAGTTTCCTTCGCTATCGTACCTTTTACTTCTACCTCTTACCGTACCATTGTCCGTGTCCTACCACTCTTCCTCAGTATGACCTGTATAGAAACCCTCTTCATCCTCATGATAGGTAACAGAGGATCCGGTTCGCTTCCCATCCCTACCCCAGGTAATCTGCATAGAAACATCATCAGTATCAGATCTGTAAACAGGAGCGCCTCCATCATCATAATCATTATACCAACTCTCGGGTCCCCTGACCCAGTATCGCGTACCATCACTATCCTCAATAGTAAAAGCGTCTGGAGGTGGATCCCAACTTCGTGGAGGGCTGGCTCTCCCACCAAAACCGGCAACACCCCGAGGATCCAATCCCGACGGAAGCGGCGAAGACGTATTCGATTGAGAACCATAACGATTCCATGGGAAGCCTCCCGCTCCACTTTCACAGTCGCGAGGATCCGGACACGGGTCATTCTGTAGATTACCCTGCGGTAATTCTCTATCGAAACCGTGTAAGTCGGAGGATGGTGTACTTCGGTCCATTAGTGACTGATTCAACTTTTCCAGCTCTCGAATTTCGCGCAGGTTGGCAGTCACCCTTTCCCGATTGATCTCCAAAAGCCTTCTTGCCTGGGCATCCAGCGAAGGATCGTCCGATGTGAATTCAGAAACCAGGAAGTAAGTTGCATCAGAGGTTTCCGCTCCGGAAGACACAGAGATATAGTAGACACCGGCCTCGAGGTACTCGCTAATGAGAAAGTTGTCATCTGAACCACCGTCATTTTCCCACACCAGGCTACTGTACCTGTCTTCCAGGGTGCCTTCAGTATCTATCTTACTGAGCGTGAAAACGGTTAATGTTCCTGCAGCTGGAAGCTCCACCTTGAATGAGTCAACGTCTTTTAGATCATGAAAAGCCCCGGAAATAATACTGTTGGGTGTGATTGATGTTGCTGCCTTAGCCGCCTCGCCATGATCGTCACGTTCCTGGGACGCTTCAATGGTTGACTGCTTCATGTCAGGGATCATCATCCGGGTACTATCAGCTCCCTTTGAGTCAGCTGCGCTATAAGCAATATTGACTATCAGCAATAGATTCACGATTACCACAATAATGATGTTGTACTTTTTCATTGATTTCCTCCTCTCATTAAACTAGAAATTAGGGGACGTAGTGTACTAAACCAACATAAGAAGAAACTTCAAGAGTCTCCTTAGGTCCTTCCACACGCCGGGCAACTCCAACAGCTGGATCGGTGGAACGGTCCGACATCCATGAAATATGAGAATTGAAAAATTGTCTTTCAAAACCATCAACCAATCCGCCGGAGGCGGACGAACGAATAACTCCCAATTGCTATTGATTCAATTGGTTGGCGTCTTTCCACTATCTCACGCCAGCGGTCTGGCCGGCGTACTCGACAAGCGGATGTTGATTAAGGTCATTTGCAATGACCAGCGGGTCACGCTTGTTTCCGGTCATGATTCGCACTAAATACCTATTTGGGGTCTGGGTATTCGCCTCGAGGACCTTAATTCCGATGTTTTCGTGGAGAGCTTCGATGCGCTGCGGTGAAGCACTTTTGCTATACTGGGTGACGATGTCATCGGTCACAATGACAGGTGACTCTCCGTTGCGAAAGCGCAACACTATGCCGGCGGTGCGAATCGTGTCCGGCTCCAACAATCGAAGTGCGCGCGCCAAAAAAACAATTTGCTCTCGGCTTGAGGCCTCTGGAACATGGAAGATGAGGTGGTTTGCAGCAGTGCGTGCCCGGAATTTTAAGTTGTATTTTTCTATGGTATCGATGGTGCGTTCTGCCCGAGCGGCTGCTTTTTCCTGCAGTATGATACCGACTTGGTCAACGGCAATGACAACCTTGTGTTTGTCCTTTCCCTGGATGTATATATCCGGTCCGTATGCACCCATTGAGGATTTTTCATCTTTATGCATCAGCGACGCACAGCCCACGAAGGTCACCGCTAAAACGGCCGTCACTAACGCGTGCCCATAAACTGAATATATTGACTTTCTTTTCATTTTTTTCTTCTCCTTGAATCGTTGCTTTCCATGTTTTCACGGACAACGCTTAACCCAGCGGAGCCGGAGTCGAAAAGCTGTTAGCCACGAGACGTCAGCTGCAGGAAATTAACTTATTTGGACCAGTTTGCCGGGAGTGCATAATTTTTATCGATCGTGGTAATTGGTAATTTTTGAGGTAAGTGCGGTACCGCTTTCAATTCCGATGTGCAGAGGCTGAAATGCTAAGTTCTCAGAGATCTGGGGCTGGATACAAATCCGGGGTGCCGGTGAAGTAGATTAATTAGTCGTCTTAATTTGCACTTGCCGTCTTATGCCACATTGTGGTGCAAATTGAGTGCCGGAGGTTAAAGAAAAGACGAGATACAAGGAGTAAATCAGATATCTATCCGAATTCCATGGAAAATATTTCAAGCAACGAGTTGCCGAGCTGATTCGTTTGCGGAAGAGAGAATGGATTTATATCTATCTGGTTTACAATTTAATATTTCATGTAAATTTGGTAGACATCGCGAATTGCACCCCAACCCGGAATTGAAGATTGAAGATTTTGCAAATTCGAAATACGTAATTTAGAATTTAGGACGCAGATTTTCGCAGATGCACGCAGATTTTAAAACCAATTAACGCCATCGCCTTCATCGAAAAAGAAGCGAATTACACTCGCAGACTTTGCTGCATTGCTTCTTTAGCCGCCAGGCGGATCTGGAATAATTTATCTGTGAAAATCTGTGAAAATCTGCGTCCCATACTTTTTTATCACCTTTCGCATTTCGTGCTTCATATTTTGGATTTCAGCATCCAGGTGAAATAGATGTTGCGTTTTGATCTGTGTTTAATAATATATAATTTATCAATAATGAAGGTTTTTCACCATGACCCAATTATAATAGATAAAGCTTAAACCCCTGGTATGAAACACTTCACGGTCCTTTTACTGTTGATTATTATTTTGCTGCCTGTTCAAAGCATTCATTCTGCCGGAAAAACGGAAGACCGGAGAATTCCAATGATCGATATACCCACGACGGTTGAGCGGCTCAAAGCGCATGTTCATGAGTTGACGAAGAATATCGGGGAGCGCAGCGTGCGGCTGCCGGAGAACCTTGCTAAAACCGCCGCGTACATCCATGCATTTTATAAAGGCATCGGACTCGATGTGCATGATGAGCCCTATGACTACCACGATCTTCAAGTTGTCAATGTAGTGGCCGAGTCCTCAACCGGCACCAACCCTGCGCGACGTTATATTATCGGTGCCCATTACGATTCGGTTGCCGGCACCGTCGGGGCGGATGACAATGCCAGCGCCATCGCCGTCCAACTCGAAGTCGCCCGACAGGTCAAAACGTTGATTGACGGAAAAGAACACGATCTGGCCGTCAAATTTGTATCCTTTGCCCTGGAGGAGCCGCCGGCTTACGGCACCCGCTACATGGGCAGCCGGGTTTATGCCAAAAAGGCGCGCCAACAGCGGGAAAAAATCGACGGTATGATCTGTCTGGAAATGGTGGGATACACCTGTTATGAGCCCGGCTGCCAGAGCTATCTGTTTCCGCTGCAATTTTTGGGGTATCCCAAGGAGGGCAACTTTATCGGCATTGTCAGCAATTATAAATCCGGCGGATTTGCCAAAGATCTGTTCAACTCGTTCGAAGAAAATCGTGATCTTCCCGTCGTTAAATTGAAAGTTCCCTTCAACGGCTGGATTTTACCATCCGTCAGACTCAGTGATCATGCCTCTTTCTGGAACCAGGGCTTTAAAGCGGTGATGGTCACGGATTCGGCTTTCCTGCGCAATCCCAATTATCATTTGCCGTCCGATACCATGGAGACGCTCGACTTTAAATTCATGGCGGAGCTGGTGGAAAGCATCTTGCTGTTTTTCAACTCGCGTTAATTCAACCTCTGAAGTCAAATAACCCATGGGGAACAATAATGATGTCGAACTTATTTGAGCCAATCACCGTCGGAAATCTCGAGCTGAAAAACCGCATCATGCGATCCGCCACCTACTATGCTTTAGCCGATATGGACGGCTTCATCAGCCGGCAGAGCGTTGACCTGATTCAGCGGCTGGCAAAAAATGAGGTCGGGCTGATCGTCACCGGCTACGCCTATGTCCTGAAAAACGGGCAATCCTACCCCGATATGAACGGCATCCAGGATGACGACCACATTTCGGGATATCAGGAGATGACGCGCGCCGTGCATGACGCCGGCGGCCGGGTCGTGATGCAGATCGCCCACTGCGGATGGGCGTCGGAAACAACTGCCAGGACCGGCGGAGATTATTTGGCCGTCTCTTTCTCGGACAATATGCCCGAATACGGGCGCCCGCCCCGGGTGATGACCGAGGCGGATATCGAAGAAATTGTCGAGGCGTTTGGACAGGCGGCCCGGCGGACCCAGGAGGCCGGCTTTGACGGCGTGCAGATTCACGGCGCCCACGGCTATCTGGTCTCGCAATTTCTTTCTCCCCTCAGCAACCACAGGCAGGATAAATGGGGCGGTAATCTGGCGAACAGAATGCGGTTTGTGATCGAAGTTTTCAGATCCATAAAAAAACAGGTGGATGAGGGATTTCCGATTATGATCAAGCTGGGGTGCAAGGATTACATGAAATCAGGCGAAGGCCTGACTATCGGGGAAGGGGTGCAGGTCGCCCGGGCCCTGGAGCGCGAGGGGGCCTGCCTGATCGAAGTCAGCCACTGCAGCCAGGACATGTCCTTCAGGAAAAAGAATCTTCTCGGCATTACCTCCGAAGAAAAGGAGGCCTGCTTCCTGCCTGAGACCCTTAAGGTCCGGCAAGCGACCTCAACAGCCTTGAGCCTCGTCGGGGGGATGCGCAGTTTGGTAGTCATGGAAGATATCATCGGATCGGGTGCTGCTGACATGATCTCCATCTGCCGGCCCCTGATTCGGGAACCGGATCTGGTCAGACGGTGGAAAGCCGGCGACAGAAGGCCGGCGGATTGTATCTCCTGCAGCAAATGTTTCAATGTCGACGATGCCGGCAAGATGCGCATTTATTGCAGTCAATTGCGGTAACCTGATCCCGAATTTCACGGATGTAAATAGCATGCGATATCCACCGCCCGACACAGACAAAAAGCCCAAGACGCCGGCGGGGACAACGTTATCCGGAAACGGGTTTCGCGTCTTGATTTGCGATTAAAAATATTTTTTATCATTTTTAGGTATATTTGGAAGAAAACCAAGGTGAACACCATGAGACTAAGTGAACAGAAAGTGTTGGTTATAGGGGGCAGCTCCGGCATGGGGCTGGCTGTTGCAACTGCTTCAGCCCAGGCCGGAGCAGACGTGTTAATTGCGAGCCGATCGGATTCCAAGCTTCAGGAGGCAGCCGTAAAAATCGGGTCCGGAGTCAAATGGCATACGGTTGATTTTACCGACGAGATATCCGTCAAGCGTTTATTCGATTTTACCGGACCGATCGATCACCTGGTTATCCCAGGGAGTGCGGTCAAAACCGCTGCGCTGAAAGATCTGCCCCTTGCAGACGCCAAATCCTCGATGGACAGTAAATTTTTCGGTCCCTACCTGGCCGTCAAAGAAGCCCGGGTAAACCCCCAGGGTTCGATTATTTTGTTTTCCGGTATTCTCAGCCGGCGGCCCGACAAAGGCTCCCCGATTCTGGCGTCCATCAATGCGGCGGTCGAAACCCTCGGCAAAGCCTTGGCGGTCGAGCTTGCCCCGGTGCGGGTCAATGTCATTTCACCGGGAATGACCAGAGACACCGGTGCCTACCTGGGCATGCCCGATGAGGCGCGTGAAGACATGTTCAGCGCCGTGGCGCAATCCCTGCCGGTTAAAAGGGTAGGGCTTCCAGCAGACATCGCCTCGGTCGCCGTTGAGCTGATGTCCAACAGCTTTATCAGCGGCACGGTAATCGATGTCGATGGCGGTGGCCTGCTGAGCTAGTTGACGAGTTGCGGGGTGCGAGTTTCGGGCTGCGGGTCACGGGTTGCGGGATACGCGTTGCGGGTTTCGGGGTGCGAGTCGCGAGTTACGGGTTTTGAGGTGCGGGCGGGGAGAGCTCAAAGCTCAAAGCTGAAAGCTGAAAAACTGAAGCAATAAGAAAGCTCTCGGTCGACGAGGTGCGGGTTGCGGGATGCGGGTTGCGGGGTGCAAGGTGCGGGGGTGCGAGATGCCGGATACCAGATACCGGAAACCGGTTGATGATGCTGAATTCTGATTACTAAACCCTGATCACTGATTACCGATTTCTTTCCTCTGAGCTATCGGCTATGAGCTACGAGCTTCTTTCCGACTGCCGCATTCCGACCTCCCACTTCGAAACTCTGACCTTTGCTCCTTCAATCCGCAATCCGAAATCCGCAATCCGCAATCGAAAACCTCTGTCTTCTGACATCTGTCTTCTGACCTCTGACATCTGTTTTCACTTGATCATCAACTTACGGACATCATCCGGCTGCAGGGCGATGACCTTAATGGTTTTCTTCTTTCTGCCCGTTTTGACCAGGACCTTCACCATTGCCAACTGTGGGGCCTTGCTGTGACCGGTGCAAATGGAGGCGGCCAGCATAATCGATTCCTGGGATCCGCCATGCGGCACCAAAGCAATCGGACTGGGGTGATCTTTGACATCGATGACGGCATCGACTTTTGGGTCGTGATATTTAAGAATATTCTCGTTGTCCTTCGCAGTGCGGCCGACGATTAATTTGGTCTGGGGATTCAGGCGATAGTGGCGGCCGAATTTCAACAGGTGCAGTTCGGCCTCGGTGAAGCTTTTCTGGTGTTCGAACAGGTCCCGCAGACGGTTGGTGTAGCCCTTGTCGGTCAGCAGGCAGCCGCCGGCCGGAGCGGGATAGTCCCGGACACCGAACTCGGCGGCCAGCCTGATTTGGGTTTTGCGCCCCCGGCCGGCAATATCCAACAGTTGCTCCCGGTCCACCAAGCCTTCTTTTTCCGGAATGGTTTCCGGCAGATTTTTGGCGGTCAGTGGTCGCAGGATATAGCCGTCGAACCCGGAATGCTTTTCCACGTAGCGCAGCGAGGTTTTATTCTGCGACATCGGCCGTTGACCGAGCACCTCGCCGCTGAAAAGAAAATCGAAGTTGCGCTGCCGCATGATTTCACCGGCCAGCTTGAACATCAGGGCATGGCAGTCCATGCAGGGGTTCATGTATTTGCCGTAGCCGGCCGGCGGGTTTTTCAGCATGTCGATGTAAACCGGGTAGATGGGTTTGACGGTCAGCGGTATCCCGGTCATTTCCGAGGCTTTGCGCGCCTTGGCCGCACTGAAAAACGGGGTTTCGAAACTGATCCATTCAACTTCAATGCCCTGGTTGCGCAGGACGACGCCCGCCAGGGTGCTGTCGAGTCCGCCTGAACATAGGCCCAGGGCTCGTACTTTTTGTTTGTTGTTATTCATAGCTCAGAATACGCATATTGAGGTTAGGCGATGTTTGGTCGTGTCAAGCCGCCGTCCGTTGTCAGTTGGGTGTTGTCCGTTGTATAGGACGGAAGACACTTAATTTCAAATCTTGACAAATGAAGGCCGACCGCTCTATATCCCTCACTCAGACTTTATAAAAATAGGTCAGTTCGCCTAAATTTGCAACCGACAACTGACAACCAACCACGGACATTTAGCATGACCCTTAAAACCCGCGCCGATCGCATCCGCCGGATTCTAAAAGATCGCTACCCGCAAGTCGTCACCCCCCTTTACCATGAGACCCCCTTTCAGCTGCTGGTAGCCACCATCCTTTCGGCCCAGTGCACCGACAACCAGGTCAACAAGGTCACCCGGCTGATGTATAAACGGCTGAAGACGCCCAGTGATTTTGCCCGGGCCCAGATTCGCACCATTGAAAAATATATCCGGTCGACCGGTTTTTATCACAACAAGGCTAAAAATATTAAAAGCTGCAGCAAAATGATATTGGATGTGCATGGGGGCCAGGTGCCGCGCACCCTCGAAGACCTGGTGAAGCTGCCCGGGGTCGGACGCAAAACGGCCAATGTGGTGCTGGGAGCCGTTTTCGACACACCGGGCATTGTGGTGGATACCCATGTCGGCCGCATTTCACAGCGGCTGGGTTTTACGGCCCACAAGGATCCCGTTAAAGTCGAGTTTGATTTGATGGAGATCATTCCTCGGCAGGACTGGAGCGATTTTTCACTGCGGCTGGTGTTTTTCGGACGGGAAATCTGTTCCGCCCGCAAGCCGCAATGTTCGATCTGCCCGGTCCATAAATTTTGCCCCTGGCCGGACAAGACGGCTTAATTACTCAGAGTTTGAGCCTATATCAGAAAGGAGCACACGTGAGACGCAAAGAAAAAGAAATTACGGATAAGGCGGATATTGAAGCTATTATTGAACAGTCTACGGTTTGCAAACTTGGCATGATTCGCGGCGGGGACACACCTTACATCGTTCCCCTCTGTTTTGGCTATCAGGATCATACGCTTTATTTTCACAGTGCCCTGAAAGGATTGAAAGTTGACTGTCTAAAAAACAATCCCAACGTCTGTTTCGAGTTTGACCTGATCGCTGAGCTTCAAGAAGCGGAGGACCCCTGCGACTGGGGTATGAAATACCAAAGTGTCATTGGTTTCGGGAAAGCAGAATTCATTGAAGAATCAGACGATAAACGCCGGGCTCTCGATATTATCATGGCCCAGTATTCCGACAAACCCTTCGAGTTTCCGGCGAACAAGGTCCAGGCCACCGCCGTGATCAAAGTCGAGATAGAAAGCATGACCGGAAAACAATCCGGGCTTTAGATTGAACCGTTAACTAAGGAGAAAAGTATGGCTATTCTGACAATTGATAAAACCAAGTGCAAGCAGGACGGGATCTGTGCGGCCGAGTGCCCCAGACGGATTATCACCCAGGAAGATGATGCGAGCTTCCCGCAAGTTGCCGAAGCTGACGAAGCCTATTGCATGGTCTGCGGCCATTGCGTGGCCGTCTGCCCCCACGGTGCCTTGAGCGTGGCCGGGGTGGACATTGCAGACTGCCCGGAGATCGAAAGAGACCTGGTTTTGAGCTGGGATCAGGCCGAGCAGTTTCTCCGCTCCCGGCGATCCATCCGCTTGTTCAAAGACAAGGCCATGGACCGGGAGACATTGACACGGTTGATCGAGGCGGCCCGCTACGCCCCCACAGCCAGCAACGCCCAGAACCTTGAATGGACGGTAATCGAAGGGCGGGACCGTTTGGCGCAGCTGTCCCAGGATACCATCAACTGGATGGAACGGGTTATCGCAGACCAGCCGGGTTCCCCGGCGGCCGACTACTTTCGCCCGGTGGTGGCGCGCTGGGCCACCGGCTACGACGGCATCCTGCGCACGGCCCAGACCCTCATCATCCCCTCCGCCCCCAAAGAGAGCGCCAACGGCCTGGTGGATTTGAGCATTGCCCTGTCTTATCTGGAGTTGGCCGCCCTGCCCCTGGGGGTGGGTACCTGCTGGGCAGGTCTGCTGCGGGCAGCCATGCTGGCCACCCCTGATATTGTTGAATCCATGGAACTTCCGGAGGGCCACACCTGGTACTACCCGATGATGATCGGCTATCCCAAATTCAAGTATCATCGGCTGCCGAAGCGCAAGGCACCGGTGATTCACTGGAATTGAGCATCGAGGAGAATTCCGATCATATGGGCGTGATGAAACGGGGAGGCCGCGATGACGGCAAATAAACCGATAACCGTTGCCGGTTGCCAGATACCTCAAACCATCGGTGATCGAGAGGTCAATATCAGGACGGCCATATCGGCAATGCGCGCCGATCCGGGTCATGATATTTACGTACTGCCCGAGCTCTCCAGCTCCGGATACGATGAAATGGTGTTTAACCGACTGGAAGAGCTCGCTGAAAATTGGGACGGGCCGAGTTATGCGGCATTCTCGCAATTCGCCAGCGATTTTGGCTGCTACATCTGCTATAGCTTTCCACGCAGGCGGAGCGCTGGCGAATTTACCATTGCTGCAGCCGTCGTCGGACCGGCCGGAACGATTGTCGCCAGATATGATAAATGGCATGTCTGCAGCACCGGCGAGTGCTGCGAAAAGCGCTACTTTAAAAACGGGAACCGGCCCCTTGAAGTCTTCGACATCAGCGGGGTGAAGGTAGGTATTTGCATTTGTTACGATATTCGCTTTCCGGAGCTTGTGCGCCGCCTGGCCGTGGATAACGAAATATCGCTGCTGCTGCATCCTGGCGGATGGCCACGTGATTCAGGCTTTCATACCTGGCATACCTTCGTTACGACCAGAGCCGTAGAGAATACGATCTACATCATGAGTACCAACTGGGCCGGCCTGAACAACGGCGGCACCGTATTTTGCCCCCCTTTCGTCGATGGCGACAAGGCTTGTTTGAGCAAGCTCGAAACCAAGCCGGGGGTGTTGATAGGCACGGTTGATACGGCCCATCTGACCTCTATAAGAACAAAGTATCCCTACTTAAAGGACCGCAATCTGGATATGTACTAGACGTTTAGCGAGGTCATTTCGACAATTTGTTGTCTATGTTACCACATGCATTGATATTCAAAGTTTTCAGGTGTCAGTGTTCAGGTGTCAGGATCTATCACCTCAGTTTCCTGACACCCGAAACCTGACGCCTGAAACCTATAAGCCGTGCCTCTGCTATCCGGCAGGATTCCCCCTTCTCAAAGTGCTGCTTCGAATAAAGCCCCGGGTCTAGTTATGGCTTGCCCCAAAGTAGAGGGCTTCAAATTCCGCTAGATATTTTCGCAGATCATTGACATGCGCGGGATCGGTGGTTTGCTTGCACTTCATCGCAGCAATCAGCATTTTGTGCAGCACTGTCAATTTTGCGGAATACTTTGGCTGATCCGGTTTGATGCGTTGGGTCATGAAGTATTGCGATACGATATGCTGGATTTCGGTTGCATGGGTTTCCTTGTTGGAGACCCAGCGCGCCAGCTGATTGTAGTTGACGGGATCGGCTTTGCCGAGCGCCATGATCTGTTGCATGGATTTTTCAATAGTCCCGGCGTGTTCGGCAATCAGCTGCGTACGCAGCTTGTCATCGTAAATGCCGCAGGGGATTTCGCAGTGAGCACTCGCCGTTGCAACGGCAATTGACAACGATAGCAATACTGCCGGGATTGTTAAAAAAAGCTTTTTCATAATTCCTCCCTAGGTCAAAAGCACGACGCCTGTCTCGCTTTTATTTCGCGTTTTCGTCACTTCGTGCTTTCGTGTTTAATCCGTTCTTTTTTGTTCTGTTTATTCGGATTGAGTGGGTTTTTCGGATCGCACCTGATAAAACCTCACTTCAATACTGACACTATAACAACGAATCGACGGAAATTAAGTATGTATCTTGAGATTTTATCACCTTCCCCCGATAAGCAGTCCGAATGCCAGCCTGGCCTGGAGCTAAGCGAAAACGGCCGATCCCGTTTTCCCACCAAATTGCTGACCACATGCCCAATCTTCCTGGTCAGATCAACCTCATCCTGCCAGATCATTTAATTTAAAATTTTTTGTAATAAATTGTTAATATAAGTTATTTATTATCCTTTTTGTTATTATCCTATTGACAGGCTGTAATATACCAACTATGGGTAGGCACTATCTATAAGTTCGAGCCGTTAAGAATGTTCATAAGCCGTTAAATAAATTACCTATTTGAAATTAAATCCAATGAAAAGTCTATTATCCACCAAAGAAGTTGCCCGTTTGTTGAATATCAATGAGAAACTGGTTTACACCCTGGTATCGGAAAAAGGCCTGCCGGCGACCAAGATCACCGGCAAATGGTTGTTCCCACAGCATCTGGTGGAACAATGGGTGGAAGCCAATACCCTGAATTATCCGGAATCCAACCTTGAACCTTTATCTTACCAAGGATTACTCATAATAACCGGTAGCAATGATCCTTTGCTTGATCAAACGATTTCCTATTTCAATACGCTGCACAACGATCACGTGGCCGTTTTCGGCAATTTGGGCAGTATGGGAGGCTTGCGAACACTGCGTCAAAATCTGTGCCACATTGCCGCCAGCCATCTGCTGCAGGACTCCGGCAATGATTATAATTTTGAATTTGCCATCAGGGAGCTGGATAAGATGCCGGCCATGGTGAATTTTTGCCGCCGCGAGCAAGGTCTTTTGATTAAAAAGGGCAATCCCAAAAAGATTTCTTGCGTCGCGGATCTGGCGGGCAAGGGAATGACGATCGTCAATCGGTCCCTGGCTACGGGCACACGGTTGTTGCTGGACAAGCAATTGAAAAAAGCCGGCATCAGCGGTGAGAAAATCAAGGGGTACACCCGCGAAGTTTCCCGCCATCTGGATGTGGGGCTCGAGATTCTGGCCGGCCGGGCCGATGCCGGACCATCTATCCGGGCTGTTGCCGGGCTGCTGGATCTCGATTTTATCCCGCTGCGCTGGGAACGCTACGACCTGATGATTGCCAAGGATCGGTTTTTCGATGCCGGGATCCAGCGCTTTCTCGGGCTCTTGCATGAGACGGATTTTCGCAATATCGCCGATAAGCTGCAAGGTTATGATTTGAGTTTGAGCGGTAAGATGGTGTTTCCTAATTCAGATGACCCGTCTTCGCTCTCCGAGCTACGCCGCGGCACGCAGAGGGCGGAAGGTAAAGGGCTGATGGCAGAGGATAGATGACAGAGGACAGATGACAGAAGACAGATGACAGAGGACAGAGGACAGATGACAGAGGACAGAAGACAGAGGTCAGAGGGCAAAGGGAAGAGGGTAGAGGGTAGAAGGCAGAGGGTAGAAGGCAGAGGGTAGAAGGCAGAGGGTAGAGACAAATGAAGTTGGAAGTCGGAATGGGGAAGAGGGAATCTGGAAGTCGGAAGGCGGAAGTCGGAATCGGGAAATGGAAAAGAGGCAAAGCGCAAGGCGTTTGGGGGGGATAAAATGCCCTAACGATGCCAAAATATTTAAGGTAGGGTGGGCTGTGCCCACCATATAGCGCTGATTTCAGCGGTTTTCAGATTGCTGAACATACAATATCCGCTCGAAGTGTGTCAAAAAAAAGGGAGGTGTCGATGCATCAGGTTTTTTTATTTCGAAAGGCAGTATCTTTGTTGGTTGCGATAATTTTATCGGCAACGGTGGTTGTCAGTCTCAGCGAGGCTGCAGAGCGCCAGAAAATCGTAATATTTCATGCCGGCAGCCTGAAGGTCCCCTTGGCCGAAATGGAAAAGCGGTTTGAAAAACAAAATTCTTCATACGATATTGTGCGTGAGTTTGGCGGCAGCACCAAAATGGCGCGCCTGATTTCTGAAAAGGGTCGGGCGGCCGATATCATGGCTTCCGCCGATTTTGCCGTGATCGATAAAAATCTGATTCCGGACAAGGCAGACTGGAATATCCGTTTTGCCACCAATCAGCTGGTCCTGTGCTATACCGCCCAAAGCCGGTATGCCGAGGCTGTCAATCCCGACAACTGGTATGAGATTTTGCAGAAAAAAGATATCGAATGGGGTCATTCGGATCCCAACCTGGACCCCTGCGGATATCGCAGTCTGATGGTTTTGCAGCTGGCGGAAACCTACTACAACCAACCGGGGTTGTACGAGCGGCTGATCGCCAATCGCCCCGCGGAAAACGTCCGGCCCCGGGCGGTCGAACTGGTGGACATGCTGAAGACAGGCCGCATGGACTATGCCTGGGAATACCTGTCGGTTGCCGTTCAAAATGATTTGAAATATGTCCGGCTCGACGATCACATCAATCTAGGCAATTACAAATTTGATAATTATTACCACCAGGCATCCGTCAAAGTCACCGGCAAAAAGTCCGGCACCTGGCTGGTGCGCAAGGGCAAATCCTGCACCTACGGCATTACCCTAGTAAAAGATTGCGCCAATCCGCAGGGGGCTTTGCTGTTTCTGCAATACCTGCTGGCGGCCGACGGCGGCCTGGAAATTTTGAAAACCATGGGACAGCCGCCGTTTGTGCCGTGTCGCGTACCGAGCCGGCAGGAATTTGACTTGCTGCCCGGGGAACTGAAAAAAGTCGTGGAGGTTCGTCAGTGACGATAATTAGGCGTTTGGTTAGGTAATATCGACAATTGGTTGTCGATGTCACCACAAGCATTGATATTCAAAGGTTTCAGGTGTCAGTGTTCAGGTGTCAGCCCAGCCGCCGGCCCAAAAAATGGCCACTCTAATCGAAAAAAAAACTTTGCAGTTTTGTACCGGCTGTTTTGGAATGTGGGAGCGGTTTTTAACCGCGATTTACCCGGTACGGGTAATCGTGGCCGGCCTGCGACGAGCTCAGTCGAATCGAGGCCACTCCCACCGGCCATTAACATCTACCTAAATGATCTTGAATTTTATGAAGTTTCATACAAGGATTTAGCGCCTCGGCTGACTGACACTCGAAACCTGACACCTAAATCTTACAAACTGCTCCATATCTGCCCGACAGGGCGAATTTTTCGAGCGCGGTCGCGGTATAAGCATAGAGTCTAAAAAAGGTATTCGACGAAAGGAGTTATGAATGAAGCGGTTACTAGTTGCAGTAGTTTGTTTAGCACTTATCATTTGTTTTCTGCCGGCCGGTTCGGCGGCAGCGGACAAAATCTTGATGATGGCCACCACCACCAGCACGGACAACACCGGCTTGTTGGACCACCTGGCGCCGCAATTCAAGGCGGCCACCGGTATCGAATTGCGTTGGACCGCAACCGGCACCGGGAAAGCACTTAAATTGGGTCAAAATTGTGATGTGGACATTCTGATGGTCCATGCCCCACCGGCTGAGAAAAAATTTGTGGCCAACGGATACGGGGTGGATCGTCGCGAGGTCATGTACAACGATTTTGTCATTATCGGACCGGCGGCGGATGGGGCGGGTATCAAAGGCAAGTCCATTGCAGAGGCTTTGGCGACGATCCAAACCAGTCAGACGGTATTTGTCAGCCGGGGCGACAACTCGGGAACCCACAAAAAAGAGTTGGCGCTTTGGAAGGCGGCCAAACTTCCCGTACCGGAAAAGGAAGCCTGGTACGTTCAGACGGGCCAGGGAATGCTGGCCTCCATCAACATTGCTGCGGAGCGCAATGGGTATACGATGACCGACCGGGGGACCTACATCAAGTATGAAAGCAATCTGAAAGGTAATCCACCGCTCAAGGTTTTGGTGGAAGGCGATGCCGTCCTGCTGAACCAGTATAGTGTGATTGCGATAAACCCCAAACATTGCGCTAAGGCTAAACACGGCCTGGCCGAACAATTTACCCAATGGATTGCGGCGCCCCAGGCGCAGCAATTGATAAAAGATTTTGAGTTATTGGGTAAACCATTGTTTACACCCAATGCCGATCAGTAGCAAATCGCTAACAACCGTGCTAGGATGCGACTGCCGGTGAGCCGACTCAATCGCAGCAGCGGCGGTTCTCGGCAGTCGCATTTTTAAGCCTGACCCGAAATTATCATGGAATTTATATTTGAAGGATTTATCCAGGCCATTGTTTTATTGACCGGCGGGCACCCCGAAACCTACTCGGCGATCTGGGCCACCGTCAAGGTGTCGAGCTATTCCATCGGCGGCAGCCTGATCATCGGGATACCGCTCGGTTTCTGCCTTGGCTATCTCGAGTTCAAGGGGAAGAAACCGTTGCGAACCATTGTGGACACATTCATGGCATTGCCCACGGTGTTTATCGGTCTGCTGGTTTATGCCTTGCTGACCCATCGTGGTCCCCTGGGAAATTGGGGTCTGCTCTTTACGCTGCCCGGCATTGCCATCGGGCAGACGATTCTGGCCCTGCCGATCGTTATTGGTCTCAGCGCGACAGCGGTCGAGAGCATGGATCGCAAACTTCGCACGACTATTTTATCCATGGGGGCCAATCGCCGCCAGCTTTTTATCAGCAGCCTGTGGGAATCACGCCATGGCATCCTGGCCGCCGGGATTGCCGCCTACGGACGCGTCATGACCGAAGTCGGTATATCAATGATGGTCGGGGGCAATATAAAATGGCACACACGTACCATTACAACGGCAATCGCCCTGGAAACCAACAAGGGCCAATTCGGCATGGGCGTTGCCCTGGGGCTGGTTCTGCTGGCCATCGCCTTTTGTGTGAATCTGTCACTTTCATTTCTGCGTCGTAGGTACTAAGCATTATCCAAGACTACTTTCGGATAAACTGGTCCCAGCGGGTCAGTTATAGCAAAGATTGCAGGTTGAGGTTTCAGGTGTCAGGTTTCGGGTGTCAGGGACCTGAGGTGGTCGATCCTCGTGCGAAGCTAGATGAAATGACGAATGTCGATTGACGAATGATGGAATCGCTTCAGGCTTGGGGCTTCGCTCTTCGAGCTACGATCCCACAGGTCGCCTTCGGCCGCGACCCGACAGGTCGCTCAGTCGTTTTAAAATGGACAGAATACATTATTCGATGTTCGATGTTGGACGTTCGATGTTCGACGTTCATGAGTTTCTTTTCTTTGATCAGAATGACCGTTTATTTGACCAGCGGCAGCGCTGACACCTGAACACTGACACCTGAAACCTGCTTTTAATTGTTACTTATTGATAGAAGAGTTCCAATATCTCCGTGAAAGTGGACCAACCAATGTTTGACATCAGATCCCTGGAGCATTCTTACGGCGCCAAAACCGTAGTTGCCATCGAACGACTCACCGTTCAGCCGGGGTCCATCGTGGGAATTATCGGCCCCAACGGCAGCGGCAAAAGTTCGCTTCTGCGGTTGCTGGGGTTGATTGAGAAACCGGCGCGGGGCAAAATTTTATTTAATGGGCGAGAAGTTGAGCCATTTTCCAACGAAGCCAGATTTCTCATTACCCTCTTGCCCCAAGAGCCCATTCTGATGAAACGTTCCGTGTTTAGCAATGTCGCCTACGGCCTCAAGTTGCGGGGCAATGGCCGGAATATTGCCAATGAGGTTGAAGAAGCTTTGGCATTGGTCGGTTTACCGAGCCGGGATTTTGCCCGGCGCCCCTGGTATGCACTTTCGGGAGGCGAAGCCCAGCGAGTGGCTCTAGCCGCGCGTTTGGCTTTAAAACCCAGAGTCTTGTTGCTGGATGAGCCGACGGCCAGCGTCGATGCCGCCAGTGCCCAGCTGATTAAGGAGGCATCGCTCAGGGCGCGCCGGCAGTGGGGTGCCACGCTGATTGTCGCCAGTCATGACTGGCAGTGGCTATATGAAATCTGTGATGAAATATTGCATATTTTCAGGGGAAAAATTTTTGGTACAGGCCGCGAAACCGTTGTTTTTGGTCCCTGGCAGCAGTTGACAGCGAAAAAATGGGGTAAGGTTTTAGCCGACCGGCAACAACTGCTGATTCCGGCCCCGCCCGATCCGAAGGCGGCGGCCGTATTTGATGTATTGTCCGTCAGCGAGGAAGGCTCAAAGACTTCCGATAAGGAGGTTGTCCTGAACGGCACCGTTTCCCGGCTCAGCCTGGATAGAAAAATAGGGCAATTATTTGCCACGATACTTGTCGGGGATCTTCCATTTACTGTGGGTTTAACACTGAAACAGGGCCGGGCTCACAACATATTTCCGGGCGAAAGAATTTTTATACGTTACCGTCTCGATCAAATTAAATGGATATAGAGGATCAAAATTAAACCTTAAATCTTTCTATTCTCAATATATGAGCCACCCCCACCCCCACGATGAATCCGGCGGCAAGATTGGCGGCCAGGGTTATCCCCAGAATGACCAAGATGACGAAGTATTCCCGACGTTCCTGAAGATCAATGATGGTCAGACCCAGCTGGCTGCCCGCAAATAAAAGCAAAACGCCCAGAATAGACAGGGGAATAAGGTTTGCAGCATACACCGTGTAGGGACCCAAGAATACGGCCAGCAATAGAAAAATTATTCCGATGATCAGGTTTGACCCGCCCGTACGGGCACCGAACCGATAGTGGGCGGCCAGCCCGCCGGCACCGTGGCACAACGGCATCCCGCCCAGGAAGGCGCTGATCAGACAGGCAAGTCCCATGGTAATGCACGCTGCCGGATAGGTGACCTTACGGGAGTTCTCGCCGAAATAATCCTTTGAAAGATCCGCGTAAGCGATGACGGCATTTCCCAGCGTCATTGGTATTTGAGGCAACACCAGGGCCAACAGGGCAAAGGTGTAGTCGGCCCGGCTCGGCCAACCGAAAGGCAGAAATTGCGGAAAATAAATTCCCGTCTTGATTTTATCAAGGGCATCGTGATCACCGAACAACAAACCGAGGATCAGCCCGCCGGATACCACCACGAGGCCGGCCGGTATTTTTTTGTTGTCCAGCAGCAAGAGGGTTAGCAAACCGCCGACCGTGCCGATGACGATGCCAAGCGGCAGCGGTCCGATGCGCGCCAGCGCAAGGAAGGGCTCGGCCGATTGCTGAAGCAATTGCAGCTTGGATGTGCCCAGCATAAATTTGATGCCCTGAACCATCAGCAGGGTACCGGTGGATAGTTGAACGCCGCGGACGACCGATTTGGGGATAAAGCGGCCGATAAAGTTCATGGCATTGGTTGTGCCGATGACCAGCAGGATGACTCCAATAAGAAACCCCGAAGCCGTAATTTGTGATACCGTCATCGCAGTCGCAATTGAATAGGCACCGATCACTTTCATCGGCTGTACCGGAATCGGTACACCATAATACATCCCGGACAAGATATAAAAACCGCCAACGGATAGAAACAGCCCCGTCGGGCTTAATCCATTGATCAAAATCAGCCCGATCGCCAGGGGCAGTAGGGTTCCCAAATCACCGAGGGAACCGGCAACTTCAAGACGGTTAAATTTATAGCTCGATATCATTCGCAGTATTTCAGGTTCTGGTCCGGTCAAGCTCCGGTTTTAAAATCTCCAACAAAGGCCACCACTCGGTTTTGTCGCTGAAAACCTGGTCCTTCGGGCTAGGTTAGAGGCATTTGGCTATGCTATCTGTCCAAGTTATTCATGGTTTCAGGTGTCAGGTGTCAGGTGTCAGTAAAAAAAAGAAACCTGAGTCATGAACCCTGATAGGGTTGAGGTTAAAAGTCACCAGCGCTGAGAGGAAGTTCAATTCATGAGCGACTCCCATCCGGCGGATCGACTTCAGTTGTTGACACCTGACACCCGACACCCGACACCTGAACACGGTATTAAAATCAAATATCATAATAAAATGATCAGGGCAAATTGCCATCCCGGTTTTTTGATGGTTGAAATCCCATAAAAAGTATATTATTTTTATAGTTTACATTTTATTCCCGTTCGATGCAGAACCCGACATGAAAAGTCCCGGCGTTGAGGGAACTGGCGAGAATTAATTTTGACGAATTTGAGAATTGATATGAAAACGAGAACGGTAAAAGTCGGTCGCAACGATCCCTGTCCCTGCGGCAGCGGATTGAAATACAAAAAATGCTGCCTCAGCAGCAGCAGCGCGCCCAAGGAAGATGTTGAATCCCTTTACAGCCGCAAATACGGCATTCGGCTCAAGAAAAAACCTGACATCGAAGCCATCCGCAAGGCCGGACGTCTGGTTTTGGAAACGCTTGATCTGGTCGAGTCTAAAATAAGGCCCGGCCTGGTGACCGAGGAAATCAACACCCTGGTGCATGAATTTACCATTAAAAATGGCGCGAAACCGGCGCCGTTGAATTATCGGGGGTTTCCCAAAAGTGTGTGCGTGTCTGCCAACGAAGTCATCTGCCACGGAATCCCGGGCCAACGGGTTTTAAATGACGGCGACATCGTCAATATCGACATTACCTCCATTCTAAACGGCTACTATGCCGACGCGAACAAGACCTTCTTCGTCGGCCAACCCGGTCCCGATGCAACCAGAATTGTCGATATTACCCGGGAATGCCTGAAACGGGCCTTATCCGTCATCAAACCCGGCCACACACTGGGTGATATCGGGTGGACGATTCAAACTTACGCGGAGGCCCAGGGGTGTTCGGTGGTTCGAGAGTTCGTCGGCCATGGCGTGGGCTTCGAATTCCATGAAGCCCCCCAGATTCCGCACTTCGGCAACAAGGGGGCCGGCATAACGCTGATCCCGGGGATGGTCTTTACGGTGGAGCCCATGATCAATCTCGGCAAAAAAGAACTGAGAATTCTGGATGACAATTGGACCGCCGTCACCAAAGACGGCTCACTTTCCGCCCAGTTCGAGCAGACCGTGCTGGTCACCGAAGACGGCTACGAGAGCCTGACACCGTATGCGTTATGAAGTCAGAAGACAGATGACAGATGTTTTCGATTGCGGATTTCGGAATGCGGATTTCGGATTGAAGGAGCAGAGCGCAGAGGGCAGGGGGCGTGGCGCAAAGAGCAGAGGGCCTGGCGCAGAGCGCAGAGGGCGTGGCGCAAAGATCAGAGGGCAGAATGCGGCTGGAAGTGGGAAATCGGAATGCGGAAGTCGGAATTATTCAATTTTGGAATTTGGATTGCGGATTTTGGATTGAAGCGACATCGCCCTAAAGGCCTGGCGCAAAGTGTAGAGGCAGGCGATACTCTGTTGAGCACCACAAAAGAATTTAGCCTAAAAAATGCGAAGCATATATTAATTAATCCGCCGGACTTTCCGCATTCAACCTCATTTTGTTTGCAGCAAGCAATTGGTTCTCCCAGACGCGTTCGTTTTCAAGGGCGGATTAATTAGTCCATAATTCCATATCAATCAAGCCCAGCTTGGCGGCGTAGCGGACCAGTTCCAGGGTGCTGTGAAGATCCAGCTTGTTCATAATGTTGGCCCGGTGATTTTCTACGGTCTTGGGACTGATGAACAACTTTTCGGCAATCTCTTTGCTCGACAAGCCTTCGGCTAGCAACCTCAGTATTTCCTGCTCCCGGGCAGTCAGCGATGCATAGTGCGCGTCGGTAATTTTAGCCTCTTTGCCCTGCAATTTCATCAGGGTCTGCACTACCTGAGAAGACACGGCGCTGTCCAGGAAATAGTCGCCGTTTAGCACCGTTTGGATTCCCTTCAGCAACCCTTCCGCAGCGGATTCCTTGATGACATATCCTGTAGCGCCGGCCTTAAACGCCTCGGCGATATAGTCGACCTTGGCGTGCATGGTAACGATAATAATTGTCGTCGCGGGCAATTCGGTCCTTATTTTGCGGGTTAATTGGATGCCGTTCATATCCGGCAGCGACAGGTCGATCATCATCAGGTCAGGTTTGGCACGGCGTGCCAATTCGAAGCCATGCTGCCCGCTGCCGGCTTCTCCGACCACTTCATAATGACGATTGCGCCCGATAATAGTCTTCAGACCTTCGCGAAACAAAGGATGATCATCCACGATCAGTATCGTAATCTTCTGCGTCATCCGTTCTCTCCTTGCAGGGGACTTCAATGAAAAGACTGGTTCCCTTTGAGGGCTGGGATTTAATACTTAGCCTGCCTCCCAGCAAACTGACCCGTTCTTCCATGCTGGACAGGCCCAAGCGTTTTTCTTTGATCGACCGGGCCAGGCGCTGCTCAACATTAAAGCCCTGGCCGTTGTCTTCGATCCGCAATATGATATTCGGTGATGACGCCACAAGTCGCACGACGACATGGCTGGCCCGGGCATGCTTTTTGATATTGTTGAGACCTTCCTGAATCAAGCGGTATAGATTGATTTCAGTATCGAAATCAAGGTTCAATCCCTTCATACCGGCGGTATAGAAGTCAACACTGACATTGTTTTTTTCCGAAAAATCCTCACAGTATTGATTGACCGTCCGAACCAGCCCGAGTTGATCCATCCCGGGCGGGCGCAAATCGTAGGATAAATCACGCACGGCCGTAATCGAATTTTGCAGGATTTTAGATAGCTCACCTATCTTGGGTTCCAGGACGTCGGCCATTTCCGGTTGACTGTCGAAAAGCGTTTCCAGGCTGATTTTCAAACTCGATAGATCCTGCGCGACGTGATCGTGCAGATAGCCGGCGATGCGATTGCGTTCGTTTTCCTGGGCCTTTATCAGCTGTTGGTTGAGTGCCCGAATTTTTTCCTCGGCCTGCAAGCGGTCGGTTATATCGCGAACAGCGCCGATTATTTTTTTACGATTTCCGGCAATAAACCTGCCGGCGGATATCTCACCCGGGAATATACTGCCGTCCTTTCTTTGGAAAAAGCGCAGGGGTATTTTCGTTTCTTGTGTATCCTCCCGGATAACTTTGTCGACTGAAGTCCGGGTTTTGTCTTTTTCGGCCGATATGTCTTCGACGGTAAGTTGCAGGAATTCGGCTTTCGAAAAACCGAAAAGATCCAGCGTGGCCGGGTTGGCGTCTTCGAATTGCCGGGTTTCGGCATCAAAGATCATTACGGCATCGGAGTCACTCTCAAACAGCTGCCGGTATTTTTCCTCGCTTTCGGCCAGGGCATCCATGGCTTTTTTGCGCTCGGTGTTATCCAATAGGAAGTTCAAGGTTGCCGGCCGGCCCTCCCATTCGACAAGCACGCCGTTGTTGCGGACCCATCTTATATTTCCCTTGCGGTCGACCATTTTAAACGAATATGGACTCGGCATCTCTTCGCCGGCCAACCGTTTGAGGTAATTTTCCATGACCAGTTCCCGGTCATCGGGATGGACAAAATCAAGAAAAGACTGTGTTTTCAGTATATTGCCGGTGTGACCGGACCACTCGGCGGCTGTCGGGTTGGCAAACTTGAGCATCCCATCCTGGGCAATGACGATGCCCTCGTTGGCATTGTCTACCACCAGTCGATATTTTCTTTCAGATTCCAGCAATGCCTTCTCGGCCTGAGTGCGCTGAATAGCGGCGCCGAGGACATTGGCCGCGGTCTTGAGTGCTTCAATTTCAACCGGGGACCATTCGCGCGCTGTACGGCAGTCATCGAAGCCGATAAATCCCCACCAATCATCACCCACGAAAATCGGTGCGACCATGATAGAAATAATATCCTGGTCGGATAGGATTGCACCTTCCGGCTCCGGAAATTCCGACACGTGGCCGTAAATGAGTTCGTGGTTGCTGAGAGATTCAACCCAGCGCCCGAAACCGGCCTCCAGCCACGGCAGTTCATACAAATTGCTGTTGTCAAGTTGGGGTTTAATTCCGGGGGCAACCCATTCATATCTCTGGCTGGTCGCCAGAACGCCGTCTTGGCGTGTATGATTTTCGAAAATATACACCCGGCTGACTTCGGCGGCATGCCCCAGAATTTCCAGAATGGGCTCGATACTGCTTTCGGTAAGCGGCATCCTCAGGAATCGCTCGGAAAAGAGATGGACCGCCTTTAAGATGTCATCACGGCGGCGGAGCAATTTAATCGCTAACTTGCGCTCTTCATGTTCCAATTCGAGATCTTCGCTATACCTGAATCGGTAGGGCCGTGATTTAAAAGTGTTCCCATCAACACGGCTAGAGATGTTTTTTACGGACATCTTGCGATCTCCTCAGGTTTGGCAGGTGCAGTATTATTTTGCTTATAGCATTGGCATATATTGACCAAATAGCCTGGCTTCTTCATCAGAAGTAAGCTGCGGCTGTCGGACTGCCATCCCAAAATTAGTATGCCCATACAACCAGGTATCGCGGAAACAATACAATTCAAAGTCTCGATTTTGGAGTACTGGAGGATCGGGACGGATTTAGGATCGGGATATATTTAGGGGACCTCAAACCTTCCGCCACTGCTCCAATACTTCGATATTAATAAAAAAAAGCACCACGATGGATATTCTTCTTTTGGGTCATCGATCCGAATAGCAATAATGCGGTAAGCTAAAAACCGGCTGGGACACTGAAGCTTTGAAATTGGTAAATGCTCTGCGACCTGGCGCAGGGTTGCGACTCCTTCGACAAATTTATGGGACGCACACTATCCACGACTATTTTTATAGCCCGATCACACAGGTAATGTCAATTCCCAAACCCTATTAATCCATGATCTCAAGGACGGTCCGTTTTTTTTCTTTGGCTGAAACCGACCCGACAATCGTGCGGATAGCATGGGCAATACGCCCGTGTTTGCCGATAACTTTGCCGATATCGTCTTTGGCAACTTTCAATTCCAAAACGGACGTTTGATTTCCTTCAACTTCCACGACGGACACTTCTTCGGGCTTATCAACCAATTCGCGGGCAATGTGAGCGACGAGATCTTTCATGGGGATATCTCCTTTGCTGGTGATGGCGAGTGTGGCAACGGGACGCGTTTCAAAATCGAAATGTCGAAATGACCGGGAAAATGGAAGGGTAGCCCTTTTGATAAAGAGCCACCCTTGCACCGCGCAATGTAATGCAGCCTCCCATGCGCCTTTTTCCGATTTTAATCAGCATATTTGTACATATTGGGGCCGACTTTGTCCATGGGTGGATGGGCTTATTCTTCTGGGAAAATTGCCCGATACTCAGGGTATTTTCCCGATTCGGAAAATCGAATCTGTGAAGCCTTTCGGCATTTGCCTGTTTATAACCACAGCTTATAGCGAAAATGAGATTATTTTTCTTGGCATCCCTTAGTAAGTTTGCTATGGCATAATTTCTGAATGAGTTTCAGTTGATTAAATAACTACTAATACCCAAAAAAGGAGGTCGTGCAATGTTCAACATTCTACAATCGAAAAGCAAGGGTAATTTTATTGGTGTTGTCTTGGGACTGGCAGCCCTGATGACGTTTTTGGGTTTAAGCAGTGCCGGTGCCGGGGATCTTCTGGTTTATACGGCCCTGGAAGACGACGAAGTCGCAGTATACCTGCCGGCCTTTCAGAAGGCCCATCCTGACATCAATGTGACGATCTACCGAGATTCAACCGGAATTGTTACCGCCAAGCTTCTGGCTGAAAAAGACAATCCCCAGGCGGATGTCGTGTGGGGGACAGCCGCCACAAGCCTGCTGATTGCCGACGATCTGGGGATGCTCAAGGGCTATAGCCCCAAGGGCATCGACAAGGTCAAAAAAGGGATGAAGGATCCTAAAAACAGTCCCGCACACTGGGTCGGAATCAAAGCCTGGGTCACCGGAATCGTCGGCAATACGATCGAAATGGAAAAAAAGGGCCTTCCCATGCCCAAATCCTATACCGATCTGCTTAACCCGGTTTACAAGGGGTCCCTGGTCATGCCGAACCCGGCCTCTTCCGGGACCGGATTTTTAACGGTTTCAGCTATCCTTCAGATTATGGGGGAGGAAAAAGGCTGGGATTTCCTGGATCAGCTACACGAAAACATCGCCCAGTATACGCATTCGGGTTCCAAGCCGGCAAAAATGGCCGGCAAAGGCGAGTTTCCGATCGGCATTTCATTTGCTTACCGCGGTTTCAAACAACGGTCCAAGGGAGAGCCGGTTGTGGTCGCATTCCCGACCGAAGGCTCCGGTTTCGACGTGGAATCCAATGCGCTGATTAAAAAGCCGCGCATCAAAAAAGACGCCAAGACTTTCCTTGACTGGGCCATCAGCGATGAAGCCATGGCACTGTATGCCAAGGTGTATCCCATTGTGGCCACCGACGTTAAGGTTGATGCGCCGGACGGCTGGCCGTCCGATCCAATGTCAGTGCTGATCGACAATGACCTGCAGTGGGCGGCCAAGAACCGCAAGCGCATTCTCAATGAATGGATCAAACGCTACGACAGCAAGAGTGCGCCTAAAAAATAATAGGGGTGATTGCACACCCACTTTTGTGCCGGCACAACCAGAAGATCGGGTTGTGCCGGTGCTTTTAAACCCCATAGATTGCATATAGCATTATACGATATGGCGATCGATCAACTTTATTGAGTTGAGCTTTTAATCATAAAAAATTTCAAGCACCAAGCACCAAATAACAAATTTGATATTTGAGATTTATTTGTTATTTGTATTTTGTGATTTGAGATTTATTCATCGTCTTTACATCTCGATTTATCATACCTTTTCCGATATAAATTTTAGCATCATATCCGCGGGCGTAGATAAAATGGATCGAAACAGACAAAACAACGGCAACGGGTATTTCCTCGAAGTTCGGAACATTACCAAGATGTTTGGCCCATTCACTGCGTTGAGCGATATCAGTGTCGGCATCCGGCAGGGAGAATTCGTGTCGGTCCTGGGCCCTAGCGGGTGCGGCAAGACAACGCTTTTGAGGGTCATTGCGGGCCTCGAAGAGCAAAATGCCGGGTCGGTGTGGATCGGGGATCGCGATGTTTCCCGCGAACCGGTGGCCAACCGGCAACTGGGAATCGTTTTCCAATCCTATGCCCTGTTTCCCAATATCAATATTATCGGCAATGTCCAGTATGGCATCAACCGGCGCCAATTTACCAAAGCTGAGCGGGAGCAGCGGGCCATGGAGATGCTGAAACTGGTCGGTATCGAGGACCAGTCCCACAAGTACCCGGCCCAATTGTCCGGCGGCCAGCAGCAGCGCGTCGCCCTGGCCCGGGCCCTGGCGCCGAGCCCTTCGATTCTGCTGCTCGATGAGCCCCTGTCAGCCCTGGATGCCCGCGTGCGGGTATACCTGCGGGCCGAAATCCGACGCATTCAGGAAACTCTCGGCGTCACGACCGTCATGGTGACCCATGACCAGGAGGAGGCCCTGACCATGGCCGACCGGGTGGTGGTCATGGACGAAGGCAAGCTGATGCAGTACGCCACGCCGCATGAGCTTTACGAAACCCCGCAAAACACCTTTGTGGCCGGTTTTATCGGCGAGATGAACTTTATATCGGACTGCATGGGCCGTGATCCGGATTCGATTTTTTTCGGCCAGTATATCTTGCAGTCGAAGGCCGGTCGGGCGGCCAAGCACCAGGGTCGGCCCGTGATCGTGGCCATCCGGCCGGAGGATATCCGGGTGATCCGCGATGAGTCGATCGATGTTAACATCCTGAATACGAAAGTTGAGCGCATTGAATTCCGGGGGTCCCTGTACACCATACGGCTCAGAGTGCTCCACCCGGCCGGTGGGGCTACCGACCAGCGACTGAACATGGACCTGCAGGTGGAAACCATGGAATCCATGAACATTCGCACCCAGATGGAACTGCCGATTCATTTACCGCCCGAAAAGCTGCTTTTTTTCAAGCGACAGAGGAGCGCATAGGAGCGGTGTGAGGTATAAGGTATGGGGTGTAGGGTATAAGGTATATGGTGAATGGTACAAGGTGTCGGTTGCCAAGAAATGGCCGACATCTTTCAGCATGCAGTTCACGGTAAAAAAAGTTCGATTTGTTGGATTGTGCCTGTTTAGTCGCGAAATTCAAAACCTTATCTGAGGATCGTTGTGAGTAAGCTCGAAAGTACCGCCGGATTAGCGTTTTCCTCCAAGTCCAGCGGTCGGCGTGTGACCAAGAGGTCCAGTCCGGAAGATTGGATGCGGCGTTTGCTGATTGCACTTGCCTGTTTCTGGCTTCTGGTGGGTGTCGTGTTGCCCCTGCTGGACGTGGTGGACCGTGCGACGCATATTGAATTGGTCGTCAGGATCGAGGAGCCCACTGAAGCGGAGAAAGCCGAGGACGACTTTCGGGGCCAGATCGACATTGCCGGCCATGTCGTTCTGCTCATGCGGGAAGACGGCCAAAAAGATGTCCTGTATATCAACAACCAGCCGGTTGAAGCCCGGCGCGGCAAAGCCGAAGTCCCCGGCGTCTATGTTGAATTCTATGAAGAACAGCTAAAAAGAGTGGTCTGTGATCTGGCCCGGCCGGACCCGGCAGTCGAAGACGTGCTGCCGGTCAAACCCGTGGAGGTCAGGCGCACATCCCAAGAGAACTGGCAGGTGGACGACCGCCTGCTGACCCGGCAGGAGAATCTGGCCGTCATCGAACGCTTTATCGGTATGGCCAATTTCTTTGATTATTTCGGTCTCAAGGGGATTACCCAGGGCCGGACTTTCATCGCACTCGCCAACATCCTGCTGTCCCTGACACTGATTGGGTTTTTTGTTTGGACGTTGATTCGACCGACAGTGCCGTTCAACCAGAATGGTATGCTGACGCTGGCGATTTTATTGATATTGGCCTTCCAGGCTTTCAGGTCCATCGAGTTTTTAACCCATTACATGGAGGCCTCGGGCCTGGCACAATCGGTTTGGAACAGCATGCGGGTGGGCTTCTATACCACCGTCATATCGGTTACCCTGGCCTTTTTGTACGCTTACGGAATTCACCGAACCCGGATGTTCGGCAAAGCATTTTTCCGGGTTGTCGCCATGATTCCGTTATTCGCCCCCACCATGCTATACGGACTGTCGCTGGTTTACCTGTTTGGCAATAAAGGGGTGATTACCACCGGATTTTTCGACAAACTTCCCTGGCTTGCCTGGGATATCCACTTATATGGGTTGACGGGCATCGTCATCGCCGAAGTCGTTTTTACTTTTCCGCCGGCTTTCATGATATTATTGGTGGCACTTTCCAATACGGATGCCCGTCTCTACGAAGCATCCGAAAGTCTCGGGGCCGGCAAAGTCAGAACTTTCTTCTCGGTGACCATTCCCAGCATCAAGTTTGGCCTGCTCAGCGCCGTTTTCGTGGCCTTTACGCTCTCCTTCACCGATTTCGGTGCTCCCAAAGTGGTCGGCGGCCAGTTCAATATCCTGGCGGTGGACATCTATAAACAGGTTATCGGCCAACAGAATTTCGGCATGGGGGCCACGGTGAGCATCATTTTACTGATTCCGACCGTGCTGGCCTTTATTGCCGATCGAATCGTTCAGCGCCGCGCCACGGCTGTCGTTACGGCCCGCAGTGTGCCCTTTGTGCCCAAAGCCCATCCGCTGCGCGACACGGCTTATGGCGGTATCTGTTCGCTGATTGCAACGTTTATCCTGCTGATGGTATTCATGGCCGGGGTGGCTTCGCTGGTGAAAATATGGCCTTATGCATTCACGAACCCGGAGCGCTACCCCCAGATTTGGACCCTGAAACACTATCTGTTCGATGACGTCGGCGGCGGCGGCTATGCGGCCTTCTGGAACAGCATTGAAATGGCGGGACTGACGGCGGTCTTCGGGGCGATCGTTACCTTTACCAGCGCCTACCTGATCGACAAGACCAAGGGTGCGGTTTTGCTCAGGCGCACGGCCTACTTTCTGTCGATTATCCCACTGGCCCTGCCCGGGCTGGTGATTGGAATTGCCTACATCTTTTTTTTCAACAAGACCCATTTGAACATACCGTTCACGGGAATCCAGTTTTACAATCCCTTCAACCTGCTTTACGGCACCATGGCCATTCTGATTATCTGCAATGTCATCCATTTTTACACCGTCAGCTTTCTGACGGCCACCACGGCTATCCGGCAGCTGGACAAGGAATTTGAATCGGTGGCCGAATCAATGGCCGTGCCGTTTTACAAGACCTTTCTGCGGGTAACCGTGCCGGTGTGTTTTCCGGCCATTCTGGAGATTGCCGTCTTTTACTTCGTCAGCTCGATGGCGACGGTTTCGGCTGTTATATTCCTGTACACCAGCGACAACCCTCTGGCCTCGGTGGCCGTCATCAATATGGACGACGCCGGAGACACGGCACCGGCCGCCGCCATGTGCATGCTGATCGTGTTTGCCAATGTTGTCGTGCGCAGTCTTGCCGAACTGGTCAGTCGGCGTTTCAAACGTAAGACGCAAGGGTGGCGGGAGAGATGACGGTTTTCGGCATTCGGTATTCGGTATTCGGAGTTTGTTATTTGGAGTGGAGCTCAAAGCAGAAAGAATAGAGCTGAAAGCTCAAAGCTCAAAGGTGAAAGCTCAAAGGAAACCTATGAAAGCACCGAGGGTATCGGGTAATACGAATTCGGAAGTGGGAATGCGGAATTCGGAATAAAAAATTAAGGCGTTGAGCGAATAGACTTTATTCTATTGGTATTGCACTCTTTAAGTGCAGCGCTCCTTTAGGTCAAGACAGGCAATCCTACCTTCCGCTATTCACAATCGAAAAATTCCGACTTTGTCTCGTCTGAGCTCGTCGAAGGCCGCATTCCGACTTCCCACTTCACAAACCCCATAACCTTTCAGCTTTGAGCTTTCAGCTGTTCCTGCTTCCAGCTTTGAGCTATATATTTAGGCTCTACGCGTCGTAATCTCTTTCATGCGGGCCTGAATTATTTTTTCTTCGTGGCCGCGTTTTTTGGCGGCCGCATCCGTGGCCTTGGCGATGATTTGATCGATGTCGCACGGCTTCATCAGGTAATCAAATGCGCCCTGCTTCATGCCGTCGATGGCCGATTCGACATCCGCATGGCCTGACAACATGATGACCTCCACCAGCGGGTATTTTTTTTTGATTTCCGCCAGAACCTCGAGTCCATCCATTCCAGGCATGTTCACATCCAGTATGATAACCTCAATGTTATGATTCTCTTCTAATACCTGGAGAGCCTCTTCTCCGCTAAACGCTTGCGTGACCTCCAGATTGCGCATAGCCAGCCGTTCACTGAATGTCTCTACGAACGAGACCTCATCGTCGACCAACAACACATTTGCAATACTCATCGATGTACTCCTTGCTCCATCATCCCGGCATGCCGCCGCCCCGGTCGGACGGCTGCTGGTCGCATTTGTTCAGTCTTCAATCTTCAGTCTTCAATTTTCAATCCATTACCCTCCCGTAAGCACCGGCATACCCTGTAAAGGCCACAACATATATACGGCAAAACCCGTGGCGATCATTAGCAGGACACTGGCCGGGATGCCGTACAGAAAAAACTCGGCGGTGGTAAACTGGCCGGAGTCATAGGCGATGGCGTTGGGGGCCGCGCCGACCAGCAGCAGGAAGGGCATGCCGGCCGTCACCAGAGCCGAGAATAAAATCACTTCACCCGCCACACCCAGGTAGGGTGCAATTACCAGGGCCACCGGCAGGGATATGGCGATGGCGGCCACGTTCATGATAACGTTGGTCATGATCATAACGAAAAAGGCGATGCTCATGACGAAAACGAACCAGTGGGCTTCCTGGAACATGGCCAGCCAGTTGACCGCCATCCAGCTGGCGGCGCCGGTTTGCCACAGGCAGTTGCCGATGCTCATGGCGCCGGCGAACAGCAAAATGATGTTCCACGGGATGGCTTCCAGGTCGTCGATATCCATGATACCGGTGGCAAAAAATAGGATGGTCGATACCAGGATAATGGCGGTTTTGTCGATGGGCGCCAGCGCGGGAAGGAATTGTTTGGCTGCCATAACCAGTATACAGGCGCCGACAATCACGGCGGCCTTGATCTCGTTGCGGGTCAGCGGCCCCAAATCGGCGCTCAACTGGCGGGCCTTATCCCTGAGCCCCGGAATGGTTTTTTTCTCGGGTTTGAAGAAAACCATGAAAAAGCCCCACAGGACGAAGGTCATGAGCCAGCCAATGGGAAACATGTACCAGGTCAGCTCGAAAAAGGTGATGTTCTTGCCCATGATTTCCGTGTAAAAGCCCAGGGCCACGGCACCGCGGGCGGCTCCCAGCAGAGTGACGATGCTGCCGGCGCCGGCGACATAGGCCATTCCGATAAACAGTCCCTTGCCGAACTTGGTTTTCTTATCGCCCTCCCCGTAAAGTGCATAAATCGACACCAGCAGCGGGTAGATGGTGGCCGCCACCGCCGTGTGTGCCATGATATGGGCCAGGGCTGCCGTCACGATAAAGCAGCCCAGGTAGATCATACTGGTTTTTTCACCCACGATGATCAGCATTTTGTACGCCAGGCGCTTGGTCAGCCCGGTTTTGGTGAACACCAGCCCGATCATGATGGATGCGAAAATAAACATCACCGAGGGCACCATGAAATCCGTAAAGGCATCCCGGGCCGGACGAATCAGGAACATGGCCTGCAGGACCCCGATGGCCAGGCTGGTGACACCGATGGGCACCACTTCGAAAACCCACCAGGTGGCCGCCAGCAAAAAAACGGCAATGGCGCCCTTGGCCTCGATGCTCAGCGGAAAATGCTTACCCATGGGATCCACGGCATCGGGCCAGGCCGGAGCCCAGTAGGTTATCACGAAAAGGGCCACGCCCAGGAAGAGAAACCCCGTCTTTTTCCAGTCGATATTTTTGGTTGCAGCAGTACCGCTACTCATTAATCCCCTCCTCCTCTATTCAGTGAGACCAACCTAAAAACCGGCTGTATAACTATAAGATTAGCCGAAGCTCATTCGACAAAACATTCTTTCATCCTGTGGAACACGGCGGCAAACACATCGGTCAGGCGCAAAATCCCCACAATTTTCTTATTGCGGGTCACCAGCAATGATTGATGATGCCCCATAATCAATTGATGAATTGCACCTTCGAGGGATGCTTCCGCTTCTATGTATTCGCCCTCGGTTGGCGAATACATATATTTGTGAACGGGCTGCTCGCCGGCTTTGCGGCAGATGTCATCAAGAGGGCTGGCAAAAAGCTGGTAATCCTCCAGCATGGATTGCATGAATTTTTTGGTAAAGCCATACCGTTGCGATCCCTCGCCCCGGATCATATCCTGGTATTTGGGCTCCAGGGCCTTGAGCACATCCAACTGGCTGAGTTTGCCGACAACATTGCCATTTTTATCCAGTACCAGAATGGCCCGGTGGCGATAGCGGGTGTGCTTGTCCTCGAATTTTTCCTGGGCCTCTTCCAGGGACAGGACGGCTTCATAAAGCGTGGCATCCTCGGTCACGGTTGCATATTCAGAAAGCGCCACCATCAAATCGTTGACTTTTTGTTCCTTCACAGCGCACCTCCATGCTCTGATAATTATATTAAATCATCTATCTCTGATGCTCCATTAAAGAAAAGCGCGGATTTTGACCCCCAATCCGCGCTTTTCTCTTTTTTAATTTAACGCCGGCAACCCGGTTTAAAGTGTAAGGGAGCCGTATGATATCACCCGGTGAAAAGAAACTTTTGCACAGCGAATCGGCCGGGAAGACGACGTATGATGTGTTGCGATCGACATCCCGGATTACACCGATTCGAAGCGTATTTCTATCTCAGAATCGTCCCTAAGTGCCGGCGGGTACCACCAGCACGGGGCACGGCGCATGGGCGAGGACATTCTGGGCGACACTGCCGATTAGGAAACGCTCGATTCCGCTGCGTCCCTGGGTTCCCATGCAGATGAGATCGATTTCTTTATCTTTGGCTTCCTGAACAATGAATTCATGCGGTTTTCCCCCCATATGAACAATTGTTTCGCAGGGGATACCGGCCTGATCGACCTTTTCCTTGGCCTTGTCCAGATGCTCTCTGACATCTTCGGACATCTTCTCCACCAGGTTCGGGGCGACTGCCATCTGCTCCGGGAAGAGGTCGACGACACTGATTACAAAAATTTCACTATTACAAATACCGCCCAGGCTGATGGCCTGGTCCACCGCCGTATCACTGAATGTGGAACCGTCTACGGCCACCAGTATTCTCTCACCCCGGGTTAAAGGGCATGCACATACCAATTCTGTCATTATTAATTCTCCAGGTTAGCAAAATTAGCTTAAGGATTACCGTAATTTACATTCGCTTTGGCTGTCAATGGGCCGCGAAAATGCCCACCATCGAAAGAGCCACCATTATGGACACCCAAATTGATAAACTCACGTAAAGGTAATTCTTGTCAGAGGCATATGCAACCGCTGACATAATCAGAGCCCACAGAGCCACACTGCAGCCTAAAGCCAGCCCGAACTGGGTGAAACCGTCCCCATAGGTGAACCTCTTCAGGTAAAAGTGTCCGCCGGGAAATTCCCCACCGACTTCCTTCCATACGGTCTGAGCATCTTTGCCTTCGAAAATAGCATTAAAAAGTTTATATGGGTTGAGCACATTATTGTCCGGATTGGCAACTGATATCACCGGGCCGATCGTGCAAATGATACAAGATAAGATTGTAATCCAGTATACTATAGCACCATATGAAGTCTGTGCGCGCGGCATTTTCGGGATTTCTGGAACGTTCATATCGTTACCTCCTCTAAGACTGGGATCGCGTGAATTTAATAATGGATCGCGTCACAGCCGAAAATATAATGATAAAAACCAAACCATTGAGCCAAGCGGGCACAGGTCCGATGACGCCCAGCATGCCCAACCCTTTGGTCAGCAGACCAAAACAGGAAAAAAACATGAACCCGATCAACAGAAATCTGACAAAACCGGCTTTTACCCGAATGAGTATCAGAGCACCCAGCAAACCGCCCAAGACCTGTCCGACCAGCCAGGGTGCCGCAAAAACAGGGATAATGGCCCCCATGAGCAGATAGGGCCACACACCGATGCAGTCGCCCATTCCAAGGAGAACCCCGCTGTTGGCGGCAGCCACTTTCAGGGGTACGCCCATAATGACATTTTGAGCCGGCACGATGGCCCAGCCGGCCCCCAGGCCGAAAAATCCGGAAAGCAGGCCGATACCGACAATGGCTACCAGTACCCATCCGGCTCTGGTGAGCGGATAATCGATCACTTTGTTGAGGGATACTTCGAAATACGGCTGGGAAAGCTTCAGTTTCTTGGTAAATCCATCAACTTTCTTTACTTCGGGCCATTCGATTTTTTTGCCGCCGACCAGGAAATAAACAGCCAGTGCGCAAAGAATGAGGCCAAGGGAAAGACGGACAAAACCTTCTCCAGTCTCGCCCAGGTGTTGGGCTACCAATATAGCTCCCTGTGCGCCGGCAAAGGCCCCAACACCATAGGCCGCCGCGCAGAAGATGCAGATTTTCAGGTTGGCCAATCCACCCTTCATAAATGGCCCCGTAGAGACCAGACCGCTGAACATGGCCACAATCAGACCGGTTGCCCTGACAATGAGACTGTCCACGGGGGTGAATGCCAGCATGAAAGGTGTAAACAACACACCGCCCCCAATGCCTCCTATCACGGCCACCATGGCAATCGCAAAACTTAGAAAAAAGAAGCCGAAAAGCCATCCCCAGATGGCTGCGCCGGACATTTCGCCGGGCTGCGTTTCGGTGCCTATGGTGAATAGCGCAAGTGCCACGTACGAAAGGACGAGCACAACCACCATCACCATGACTTCAAGCCAGGGTGATTTAAAATATTTCCCCATTAGCCTCCTCCTCCCCTTTGAGGTTTTTAGTACATTTGAGGTTTCTTTTTAGTACAAGGGATCGCATCTATCATACGCATTTTAAGTTGTCAAACAAATTAGGCGACGGCAGCATCACCGGCGATCATGCGCTTCCCTGAATCCAGCGGTTTGGGGCAAAAAACACCGATCCCTCAATCGACTAAAAAACGAATTATATTGAAATTTATTTGACATTTAAACTTCTCAAATATATGCATAGCCTAGTCGGTCTCGCCCAGATGACCGGGTATAAATATATTCGATTGGTTTTAAAAAATTCATTCTCAGGAGGTATTTTTATGTCAGAGGAAACGAAAAAAATTAAGCTTCTTATCGTTGACGATGAGGAGGACTTTCTGAACTCCATTGCAGAAAGGCTCGGAATGAGAGATTTTGATATTATGACTGCCAGTGAGGGAACGCAGGCCATTAAATTAGCCAAGAAAGGGATGTTTGATTTGGCTCTCCTCGACCTGAGAATGCCGGGTATGGATGGAATGGAACTCCTTGGAATTTTGAAGAAAAAACATAAATTTTTAGAAGTTATCATGTTGACCGGCCACAGTGCGATTGATTCGGCAGTCGAGGCGACCAAACTGGGCGCTTACTCGTATCTGGAAAAGCCCTGTGAACTTGAAAGGCTCATAGAAGAGTTGAAAAATGCTTATGAATCCAGACTCAGAAAAAAATTTGAGCACGACAAAAAGCGCATGGAAGAAATCGAAATGCTGGCAATGGGATCAAGTCCGATGGGTATCCTCAAATCGCTAGTGCGCATGGATGACGATGAGAAATAGATTGCAGTCGCAAAACTCCAGGCGGTAAGGTCTTCGGGATTCAGCCTTGCCGCCGGCCAAACCAACGACCGGTCAAAGCGAATTGGAGAAACTCTGAAAAAGCGAATCCTCATCCCTTGTTCTGAGGTTCGCTTTTTTTCAAATTAAACATAAGACGTTCAAGGTTAAGGGTTTTGAACCGCGCTATTCTTTTTCCCTATATTCCGTTGGATTTGGGGCAAATCCTTCCGGTATGAACCGAATCGGGTCCTCTGAACACTGGACCTTTAATCAAATTTCATATTCCCAGTCACAAGTTTGACATTTTTCCCCAAGTTTTACCCCAAAATTTTCCGCGTAGTCGATTCGAATTTGAATACCCGCTGTATTTCGGCGGATTGGCCATCCCGGTTCTGGCCGGGCTGATCCTGTGTTGTTATTCCATATTTCGCCTCCCGGATACAAGCGCGATTAATGCCTGATTTTGAAATTTAATGAATTCGTAAAAAGTTGAATTCATCATGTGTTTCGTGTTTGGTTTTTGGTAAAACCCTTCGCACGTCATACCAAGATGCTATCCCACTAAACACTAAACACCAAATACTAAACACTCTCGTAAACAGGTCGTTTTTCGACCTTCTACGAGACTGTCAAAATTCGGTAGAGGTACAATACCCGACCTTCTAAATCGCGCTCTACCTGACCTGCCTGAAACCGCAATAATCGTTCAAAAACTATTTCGCAGGCCCAAAATATTTTAGAGGCTATAAAATAATTTAATAGGTGTATTGAGTTCAAGAGCCACGACCGGCGCTGAAATTTAGGGCCCCTAGGCTTTTTAGATAGTCAACTATCTGATTATGTTTGAAAATTCATTATTATGGTTTCATTCATATTTTCAGCGTTTTATAGTTTTATCTGGCACGATATTTGTATTAACAATGGTTTCGATTTAGTTGTCCAACATCCAAGGAAATTAGAACCATGCGCAAAGATACGGGGTTTTCATTTTACGAACTGATGGTGGTGATTGCCATAATTGGCATCCTGAGCACAATTGCCATTCCCGGCGTCGTATCCTGGCTGCCCAGGCATCGGGTCGGCGGTGCGGCGCGGGAAGTGAAATCGACCCTGGAATTTGCCCGGATGACCGCCATCAGGAGCAACGCGCTGGTTACGGTTAATTTTAATTGGGGCAACGACAGTTTGACGGTGGTCGATAATGATGGCGTCACCGTGCGCACCACGGAGTTACCCGACGGTGTCAATTTGCAGGCCAACGGTTTGGTGTCACCGGTGGTATTCAACGGGCAGGGGTTTACCAATGCCGGCGGCGGGATCGTTGTGGTCCACACCCAAAACGCCGCCATCGTCAGTAATATTACCTTGACGGTCGGAGGCAGCACCCGCATTCAATAGCAGGCGGGGATTGGGTCAAACAGGTCCATATGCAATAACGCGAAATAATCGGAATATTATATGAATATATCAACCGCTGCCAATCACAAAGGTTTTTCTCTCATGGAACTGATGTTGGCCATGGCCGTCGCTTCAGTATTGATGGCGGGGATCTTTACCTTTCACCAGTCCCAGGTCAAGACCAATATCACCCAGCAGGAACTGGTGGATATGCAGCAGGATGCCCGGGTTGCCATGTACCTGATGACCAGTGAAATCCGGATGGCCGGCTGTGATCCGCAAAACAGCACCGGGGCCACCATCCGCACTGCCGGTGCGGCCCAAATCGCTTTTGACAGTGACCAGGACGGCGACGGCGTGATCAATGTCAACACGGAGCGCTTTTACTATGCCCTGAGCAACGATGCGGACAACGACGGGGTGGCCGACGGAACGCCCTGCAATTTGAATCGGGGAGACTGGGATCCGCCCGCAGCGCCGGTTCCCGTCACCCTGAACCCGGTCGCTTTGAATATCGATGCCTTGAATTTTGTTTACCTCGATGGTGCCGGCAACGTTCTCGACGACGACGGCAACGGCAACGTCACCACGAACATCGATGCCATCCGTACGGTCCAAATTTCCCTGGTAGCGCGTTCGGGGGATCAGCTTCCGGGGGGGATGTACCGTCAATTCGACAGTACCACCTACACCAACCCACAGGGCACGGTAATCTTGGCGGCCCCGAACGATAATTTTCGCCGCATCCAGCTAACGGCCGCGGTCAGGGTCCGCAACATGGGACTTTAAGGAGTTACTTATAGCATGTATTGCCATCTGCCAGAAAAAACAACCCGGCCCGAGACCGACCGCAGGGGCTTCACCCTGATGGAGGTGATGGTTGCCCTGGCGATTTTTTCCATCGGTATTCTGGCCGTCGGGACCTTGCAGATTACGTCCTCCAATTCCAACACCGGCGCCCGCATCTACACCGAAGAGTACACCTGGGTGGTGGACCAGATCGAACGGTTGACGGCCCTGGACTATGACGATGCCGCCCTGAATGCCGGAACCCGATCGGTGGTTCAGGGCCCTTACACCATTTCATGGACCGTGACGGAAGATTCTCCGGTGACCGACACCAAAAGCATATCGGTCACGGCAACCGGCGCCCACCCCCAGGCCCGGCCGCTCACGATTGACTTTATAAAGGCCCGGTGATGTCGGACCGGCAAAAACAGACTTGAAAGGATGAGCTCCATGCAGAAGACAACATCCATCATCAATAACGAGCAGGGAACCGTGATTATCATGGCCATTATCGTGCTGGTTTTGTTGACCGTCATCGGCATCTCCGCCACCAACACCAGCACCACCGAGGTGCAGATATCGACCAATGCCGTGCTGCACAATATCGCCTTCTATACAGTCGATTCAGGGATCGAGGTGGGCCGGGCGGTGCTCAACAATATCAAATTGGCCGATTCCGGCAACTGGGACAATCTGCTGTTCAACGCTTCCGACCCGCCGCCCTCGGTGCCGCGGATAATTACCTGGAACGGCGTCGACTGCACCACCCTGGATGAAATCATCGATGCCGAAGGCGGGCGCACGGTCGGGCCGACGGCCTTCACCCTGACGATCGAAGACAATGATGATCTGGACGGCGATCCCCTGGTGGATACCGACGACACCGTATTCTTAACCTCGCAGCTGGTAGCTCCCTACCGCAACGCCACGGCCACCATTCGTACTTCAGTGCGCGGCGGGGGAACGGCCTACTCCCAGGAACACTACGATGCGAGCAGTTCCGGTGAGGCCGCCCTGGAATCAGAAGGGGTCTCGACCTCTGTTCGCTGGTGATGGAAAACCGTCGCCGAAATGGAATTTCCCGGTTGAGATCTGTGCTTGAAGCCGCTGATCATTAGAAAAGGAGAGTCAATCATGAAAAGCAAAATTTTGATTATATTTATACTGGCCGGGTTGGCCTGTCTGCCGTTTAAGGCCCTGGCCTATGAAAAAAACTTTCCGGCGGGATCGATCATCATTCCCATGGATGCTTTCTACCAGCCGGTCGATGACATGGGGCACCTGGAAACTTACGGCCTGGCCTACTACCTGTTGGGCTACCAGGATCCGGCCTGCCTGACCGCCGCCGGCGGCGATGCTCAGAGAGCAAAAGATTGTGAGCACCTGATCTCCCTGTCCTGGGTGATCAACGATCTGAAAACCACCATTACGGGTACCGACCTGGTAATCGAGGACTCCACCCTGCCCCGGACGGTGGATGGGGAGACCATCGATGCCGTGGTCAGGGAATATAACCATGCCGGCGGTACGACCGCCCTTACCTTTGACACCGCCAACGGCGACAGCATTCAGAAAATAACCTATGTCGGCGGCCTTTTTATTATCGATGTCCAGGACCTGCCCCCGGGAGTCGAAGATGAGGTCTACGCGATCATCAATGGCAGCGCCTGGCATGCGGTCAACGTGCACGTGGCCCAGGTGCCGTTTGCCGCGCCGGTCTATCGCGAAATGCGCGGCACCCCTCCCAGGATCGCCCTGATGAACAACGACGAGGACAAAACCAAGGGCAATGCCTCGATCCTGGAGAGCTACCTGCGGCTGGCCGGTATCTGCAATGATATTTACCAGGTCGTGACCCCCAATGAAATCGCCGGCTTGTCGCCGGATCTTTCCGGCACCAAGATCGACCCCATCCTGGGTCCCAAGGGCCCGGGTTATGATTTTCTGTGGGCCCCCCACTGGGATGCTACCAAAAATTATGACGGCCAGAACGGATACGCCAAAGCGGATGATATCGTGAAGAAGATTCAAGAATATCTCAAAACCGGCAAAGGCCTGCTGGGCGAATGCGCCTCCATTGAAACCTTCGAGCATAGCAAAAACGGACACTTTTTAACCGACTACGGTTTCGGCCATAACGGGGGCACCAATGACGGGAACGACATTATCTACAATCATGTGTCCGTCTCCTACACCCAGATCGGCAACGTGCCCCCCCTGTTTGAACCCGAAGGCGGTCACCTGCACAACTGGCGCCCGTTTCAAATCGGCGACGACTACAAACTCTCTCCCAAGCCGACCAAAAACGCCAGCTACAATCCTACGGTCAAGCGTTATACCGTCGACAACACCGGTTGGGATTATTTCGTGGGCGGTCACGCATACGGCAACACGGATTGGGGCTATGTGGTATATCTGGGCGGCCACAAGTACGCCGACTGCAAAGACGACAAAGACAAAGACAAGGACAAGGACAAAGACAAAGATAAAGACCAACCGAAAGTGGACCCCGAGTTGCATGTGCATCCCATCGATATAGAATTCAAGGAAGAGCCGAAGGAAGAAGCATTCAAACTCGTTGTCCGGTATGTATGGAATTCTTCATCTTATGATGAATCCATCTCTTTTTCCGCTGCGACAATGGCCACTGACGGCAAAATCGGCTCGCCCCTGGAGATCGATCTGAGCGAGGCCACTAGGGATAAAAAGAAACTGCTTAATCTGATTTTCAGAAACACCGATTCTGCGGCACCCGTCACCATCACCGCCATCGGGTTGTTCTGGAATGGCGGTCATAAGTTGAAGAAACAGCACGTTAAAAAGTTTACCGATCAGCTCCTGGACTTCGACCACATCAAAAAATCCCCTTACGATTTTCGTAAACCCGGCCTGAATCCTTGGGACGGGTCCTCATGGGATGCCGGACTTGTGATCGCACCGGATAATTTTGTCATCGACCCGCTTGCCGGGACTTCGTCCGGATCCGGATCCGGATCCGAACCCCCACCCGTGACTACGGAGTTCGGCTGTACCGCCAATGACGGCTGCGAGACCAAAAACGTGGCCGGTGTGCGCTATGTGCTGAACACCCTGTTCAGCATCAAATACGAGGTGAACAGCTACGAGTACGTCCGTTCGGCACCCATTGTGAAACACCCCTGGCTCTACCAGGGCAGCTTCGAACATCCCAGCTATACCGGCCATTTCCGCCGCTATCATGTGGAAGCTCAGGAGCAGAATGAGGATTGGGATACCGCCCTTGGCGACCGCATCGCCGAGGCCGGCGCCGGCAACTCCGGCGGCCGCAAGGTGTATACGGCCAGCTATGATGATGTGACCGGCGACTGGTCCAGGATCGATTTCGATGCGGGCAACGTCGATGCGCTCGTTTCTGCCCTCAACATCGAACCGGCCGGCAATGGCACGGCCGATGAAATTAAGGTCATCGAGCGCCTGCGGGGCCGGGAATTCAACGACGCAACGGCCGGATACGATGAAAAAGGCGGCAACCGGCTGGGCGGGATCATGCATTCGGCCCCGGTTATCGTCCGGGCCGGCGACAGCCGGGTGGGCGGCAGCCGCGACGAGACCGCCTATGTGGGAGATGTCTACGGCATGCTGCACGCCATTGACACTGCCTCCGGCGACGAAAATTGGGCGTTCATTCCGGCCAATCTGCTGGGCCGGCTCAAAAACGAGCGCACCGATCCCGCCGCCGAACCGCTGTTTGCGGCGGTGGACGGATCCCCGACAGCGCTCGATCTCTACTACGACCATGACGACGACGGCGACAGCGAATGGCGCACCATCCTGGTCTGTGCCGAGGGCTTCGGGGGCACCTCCATTTTTGCCCTGGACGTGACCGATCCCGATAATTTTGATGTGCTGTGGGAGGCCGCCGACGACCCCAATGTCGACGGTCTCGCCCCCGGCGGGGGACTGGGCTATGCCTATCGCACCTCCATCGACAAGGTCAAGGTGCCGGTACTGGACGGCAGCGGCAACCCGACCTACGATTATTACGGTAACCCGGTCTACGAAGTGAAATGGACGGTATTTGTGGCGACCAGCTTCCTAAACGTGGCCGAGGAGCATGGCGGAATCAACGTCTTTGCCTTTGACCTGCAGACGGGCGCCGAACAGTGGACCTTTTCGTCCACCTATGCCAACTCGGTCAACGACATTCCCGGGGCCGTCACCACCCACGACATCGATGACGACACCTTTGCCGACCGGCTCTATGTGGGGGACATGAACGGCCGTATGTGGGAGCTGGCGCTGACCGATGATCCCGATGGAAAATGGACGGCCGGCGAAAGCGTTCACACCACTGAGGTTACCGATGATTTTGGTGGGACCTCGCCCCAGGCGATTCCCCTGTTTAATGCCGGGATAGACAATCCCATCTCGGTATCGCCGGCGGTCATTGACCGCAACGGCCATGTCATGCTGATATTCGGCACCGGCGGGGCCGATTGGGCCTCCGATGACCGGGGCTACCATCTCTTTGCCGTGGATGCCACGGCGGCGGCCTCCCTGACCCAGAGTACGAAAAGCCGCAACTACGCCAAGCTGGGCGGGGCTATCAACGCCATCTGGTCCCTGCCGCTGGCCAAAGGGGAAAAGGTCTGGTCTTCACCGACGATTGCGGCCGGCCAGATCTGGCTGGTCACCTCCTTTGGTACCATGGAGAGCAACGATCCGAGAAATGACCGGAAGGGAAAAAGCGTGCTGCGCGCGCTGGACCTGGACGGTGTCGTGGCTGTCGGGACGCCGCTCACAATCGATAGTAAGATCCGTGGCTCGGTCTACGTCTCCAACAAGCACCTTTACATGACCACCATGGACAATCGAATCATTCAGATTGGCGATGGGGATCACACCGCCGGCACCGGAAACCGCGTGGTCCTCAAATCCTGGCAGCATCAAACCGAAGGGACCGGTACAACGGCATCTGTAGATACCCAAGAGCAGGAATACTGGCAGGAAGAAACCACCTATCCGGGTTCTTCGCCTTTTTACGGTGGTGATGATGACTAGTTAACACAAACTTAGTAATGAGGACTGTGAAACGAGGACTGAGGACTGAGTAGCGAGGACTGAGCAACGAGGACTGAGGACTGAGCAACGAGGACCGAGGACTGAGCTCAGGAGAATACAGGCGCTGGAAACAGTTGCCTACTCAGTCCTCAGCACTTAGTCCTCAGCACTCAGCACTTTCACCTTTAGACTGCGTCTGTGGATACTACATTTAGGCATTCGGCATTCGGTATTCGACATTCGGTATTCGGCATTTGACCTTTGGCGCTTGCTTTAAACCATTGCTACGGGTTCAAACTCCTGAAATGTCACGCGCGTTTCTTTGATCTCAGTGCCTTGGCGTCTTCTATCTTTTGGGTCAGCAGGACCAAATCGGCCGGTTTTTCGATCACAGCCAGGGCGCCGAGACCAATGGCCTCACGGCACTTTTCTTCGGGGACATTGGCCGTCAACAGGATAATCGACAAATCCGGCCGAGACTGTTTAAACAGCTTCAAGGCTTTCAATCCATCCATGACCGGCATCATCATATCCATGATGACGGCATCATAGGATTCCGCGATGACCATCTCCAGAGCCGCTTCGGCCGAACCGGCGGTGGCTACCACCATGCCCCGGGCGCGCATGCGCTCGGCCATGATATCTAAAAAATCTTTTTCATCATCAACTAGCAATACTTTTGCGGACATCATTGCTCCATTGGGAATTTAATCGTTTAAGAATTTTTTAGCCACGAATCGGCACGAATTTCCACGAATAGTTATGGCCATTGTAGCAATTGGAATGTTGGAATCATGGAATTATGGAAAATTAATTCGTGTTGATTCGTGTTAATTCGTGGCTTCTTTCTTTGTCATTTCTATTCTGATTTCATTACATTCGGGATCGGCTGTTAATTTCGCGCCCAGCGCATCGAGCAGGTTCCGCTCACGATCAGATGGAAATGAGCTCAGCATGTCTCCGGTAAGGCCGCCAAGCCGGCCCAATCGAATGCGGACGATGTCGGCTGCTTCTTCGACGACAAGGTCGATCTGCTTTTCTTCCCCCCTGGCGGACATGGAAAACTCCAGGCACAGCCAGACCAGATGCATCAAGCTGTAGGGGGCTGTCTCCAGCTCTACCGGGCGGTCCGGCGGCTGCAGCGACACCTCAACGCCCTGCATCGCGGCAAATCTTGCGGTCAAGGCCATGATCAATTCTATGGTTTGCGCCAGGTCAACGGTCGTGCTGATTTGGTCGGTGCTGTGGGCAAAGCGGTTCATGTCGCTTAAAATTCGGTTGGCCCGGCCGACCTGTTTTTGTAAGCCTGCGGCCATGGCGCTCAATCGTGCCGGATCCAGGGGGACTCCCCGGTCGGCCATTAAGGTAAAGTCTTCCAGCAATCCCGCATTTTCATTGATGATGGCCAGTACGTTTTTAAGCTCATGGGAAATGGAGGCGGATATCCGGCCGAAAAACTGCAGATCCGAGTCTATGGTATTTTCTATTTCTGGATTCATATATACCGACCTTGTTTCACCTGATTTAAGCAATACATAACATCATAAAATTCCAAGCACCAAAAAACAAATTTCAAACAAATCCCAATGACCAAAATTCAAAATCCAAAACCAATATGCTGAATGCTCGACATCGAATATTTGGCCAGTAAGTTTTCGTCATTGGAGCTTGGAATTTGGAAATTGTTTGGAATTTGAGCATTGTGATTTGGAATTTTAATCATCAATCTTCGAAAACAAATAGGTTATTTCTGAATCTGTTATGATGATTTCTCCGGCATCACCAGCGGGACGTCAACTTTAAACGCTGTACCTTTACCGGGACGGCTGGCGACAGTGATGCTGCCGCCGATTTCCTGCACCAGGGCGTAGGTGACGGACAGGCCCACCCCGGTGCCGTCATGGCCGGTTTTGGAATAGAAAAACGGATCGAACACATGCTTCAGATCCGACTCCGGTATGCCGGGACCCGTGTCGGCGAACGAAATCGATATATATTTCTCGCTTTTCTGCAGCACATCGATTTCCAGATGGCCGCCGTCCTGCATGGCGCTGATGGCGTTGTTGAACAAATTAAAAAACACCTGCTCGAGTTTGCCGCGGTCAGTTTCAAATTGGGGGAGTTTCTCGGGGATCTGCACGCCGACGGTAATGGACCGGTATTCAGCGTCCTGGGCCAAAACATTTTTAACCTCGACAATGATTTCTTTCAAATCGATGGTTTGCACACTCAAATTAAGATGGCGCGAGAAATTCAACAGCCCCCGGGTGACCTCCGCGCAGCGCTGCACCGTGGCAATCACCGAATCGACCAGATCGATGAGCTTGGGATCCTTGGCGTAGGTGGCCGTCATCGTGAATATGTCCTTGATGTGCCCGGCTTTTTCGTTGATGATGGCCAGCGGGTTGTTGATTTCGTGGGCCACCCCCGAGGCCAGACGTCCCAGGGAAACCATTTTGTTGGCATACTCCACCTGATGCATGGTGTCGACCCGCTCCTGATCGGCTTCATGAATCTGATTGACCAGGTGGGTGGCGACCCCCAGTGTCACCAGCAGGATCATGATGATGCTGGCAGCCAGAATGATGGAAAAGGCCCAGGTGGTTTTATACCAGGGCTGAATGCGTTCGCTGCGGGGTTGCACCATCATGAGTATAAAAGGCGTATCCGGGATGTGGGCGTACCCGATGACGATGCGGTCTTTTTGATGATCGGTGCTTTCAAACACCCTCGCTTTTTCAGAGTATTGCGGAATCGGCAGCGATAACTTGCTGAATATCGGGCCGTAGTAGCGTGATGGTGTCTGCAGCACCCCTTTGTCGTTGATGATAAACAGATCGCCTTTGTCTCCCACATCGATTTGGGCGATGGTGTCCGTGAGCTGCTGCGGCAGGAGAACCGCATGCAGCACGAAAAAGGAGCCGTCCGGCATCCGGCGTTTGACTGCAAAGTCGACATGGGGCTTGCTGCGTGTCCCGGTGACCAGTTCACCGATATAGGCACCCCGGAGGAGGGTTTCACGAAACCAGTTCAGCTGGTTGTAATCCAGGTTGGCCATTGGGTGACGGCCGACATGGGTAATTTGTTGGCCGACGCCGTCGATCACCCCCAGGTCCGTAATTCCGCCAAAGCGTTGATTGAGATTTTCCAGGATGGCTTTCAGGCGGGCCGGGTCCTGCAAAGTTTGCGGGCTGTGGTCATGGGCAATAAAATCTAGCACCGACCGGCGTTCGGTCAAAAACAGGGAAACCGTGCGCCAGGAATTCGAAATGAGCTGGGAGGTGCGCAGCTCGAGTTCCGATGCGATGGTTTCCATGGTCAGCCGATAGCCCGAAAAGGCCCAGATAATCAACGGCACCAGGGCCACGGTCGCTGTGACGATAACGGCCCGCTTCCAGATCCGCAGAAAGTCAAAGTGGTGTCGGTAGGGTCCTGCGGTGACATCTTTGTGGTCCAGGAATGCTGGCTTCAATCTTCTGAGAATGGACATTTTTTATTCCATGTTAGGCACAATTTCAGAGATTCAGGGGGGCATCAATTTAGGGATTAAGGAGGCATGAATTTAGGAATTTAGGGATTCAGGAATTTAGGAATTGAATGTATTCTGTCTATCTAATTATTCAACCCCACAATTCCCTAATTCCTCAATTCCTAAATCTTTCTTTCACCAATCCTTTTAAATCCGCAATCCGCAATCTGCAATCCGCAATCGTCTTAATCCCCCAATTCCTCGATCTTCTTTCGCCGAACTTTTTCGTTGGCCTGTTGAATCGTATCGCTGATTACGTTGATTTCCAAGGGCTTTTGCAGGTAGGCAAAGGCCCCCAGTTCCAGGCATAACCGGCGGTCTTCTTCATTGCCGTGTCCGGTGAGAATTATCACTTCGATATCCGGGTGAGATTCTTTGACCTGGCGCAACACATCGAATCCATCGATTCCGGGCATTTTAAGATCGACGATGATGACCTCCGGTTCGTCTTCTTTGATCAACTTCAGCGCCGACTCTCCGTCATAGGCCACCGCCGATCCCATATCGCGCATCATCAGCCGTTCGGAGAGGGTTTTAACGAATTCGCGTTCGTCGTCCACCAGCAGGACTTTGGACGGCATTTCAAAATCGTGCTTGCGATAGATATCGGCCTTGTGAAAATCCCGGCCGGTCTTGGTTTCCACCGATTTGACCCCCTCGATCGGCTGTGTGATGGATTTGAGTTCCTCCTGCAACCGGTTGAGCCTGAGAACGTGTTTATTGATGGTCAGTATGACGGCGCCTTCCTTCGCACTGACCGCCACTGTATGGCCCTGTTGAACCAGGGCGGCTTCGGTCGCTGCCGCCAACCGGAAATCTTCCAGGGCCTGCATGGATTCAGGTGTTGGCTGGATGATATCTTTGGCGGCATTGTCCGCTATCAGGGCTGCCGCATCCCCGGTTGATATTTTATCGACCGGGATGACAATATCATACAGAATCGGGTCCCAGGGATCGCCGTTGCTGAATAGTGAATCGATCCAAAATGAGCAGTCTTCTTCGCGCTTTTGAACCAGCCGGGCTGCCTCTTTTTCCGATATACCCTGCAGGTCGGCGGCGACTGCCGTGCGGTACTTGCGCGGTGCAATCAAACATACCCTGAGGGTGTGGCTGACGGTCGCCGGGATCAGCGATCCGGCAAAGCCGGGGATCAACGCGTTATCGGTCTTGATGGTTGTGGCCAGCGCGAGCTTGATGTGGGCCAGGGAGCGTTCTTTTTCGAGGGTAAATTTATTGAACACCGAAGCTCTGGACGAGAAGGCCCGTTTGATTTTGCTCGGATCCATGGCTGCGAGCCGGCTGGCGGCGGCAACGATATCATCCTCGTTGACTAGTTCGTATCCGGTACGTTCAATGAGTTTCCGGATAATCGGCGCCTCGTGACAGAAACCGTCGCTGAATATGGTGATAGTCGGCATTTAATTCTCCCTTTACCGGGGTGGCCGGTTGATTCGACAGACTTTGGTCAACGGACAATTCATTTCCGCGCCGCCCCTGTGGGTCATTTCATGAACCGCATTGATGGCGCTATCGATTGTCGGGTAAATGTGGTCTTCGCCGATTTTTACTATCAAATGGGTTTGCTTGAGAACCTGCATGACGGAGCGGTTCACGCTGCTCAGTGAGATATCGATTCCGGCACTGCGCACCCGGTCCACCGTCAAAGATAAGGCCTCTTCACCGGATGAGTCAATATCACTGATGCTGCCGGCGGAGATGATGATGTGCTTCAAATCTTTTTTAGAGCGTCGGCGATTTCTGATCTGGTCTTCGAGATAGCTGGCGTTGGCGAAAAATAAAGGGCCATCAAATCGAACCACGTCTATATAACGGCACTCTTCCAAACCACTGGCGACTGCATCATGCAGGGTGCGGTCGACATCCAGGGACAAGTCGACCACCTTGGGCCGCATGCTTTTGTACAGAAAGACGAGGATCGAGAGGGCGGCGCCGATCAGGATGCCGCGATCCAGGTGCGGTGCGAATGCCAGGGTGCTAATGAAGGTGATGACGGAGATGACGCCGTCATACCATTGCGCCTGCCAGGCATGAATGAATCCCTTGACATTGAACAGCCCCACGACCGCCATCATGATAATTGCCGCCAGCACCGCTTGGGGCAAATAATAGAAAAGCGGGGTTAAAAACATAAGGACGACAACAACCGTCAGGCTGGTGAAAACACTGGACAGGCCCGAGACGGCGCCGGATTGGAGGTTGACGGCTGATCTGGAAAAAGAGCCGGACGTGGGGTAACTTTTGGCGATCGCCCCGCAGATGTTTGCCAGGCCTTGGCCGATGAGTTCCCGGTTGGGGTCCAGACGCTGGCCGGTTTTGGCGGCCATGGCCTTGGCCACGGAGATGGCCTCCATAAATCCCAGCAATGAAATAATGGCCACATAGGGCAGCAATTGCATGATGATATGATAGTCGATTACGGGTATGGAAAGTGAGGGCAGGCCCCGGGGGATGCTGCCGACGACGTCCCCGCCACCCGAAATTTGCAAAGCGTCGGGCGACAGAAGATGGTTGCCAACCCTGAGTCGCCAGGTACGGCCGTCCACGAGGCTGCGTTCGGCAAATTCGTTGATGGGATAAAAAGATAGCTCGCCGTCCTTTTCCCGGACACCTTCAAACAGGAATTGACGTAGCTGCCCGCGGTACTTGCGGGCCTCGCTTTTGAGCTGCTCGATCTGCAGGGCGATGCGCTCCGCCGCATGCCGGCTTTCCAATTCTGCCAGCGGATCCGCCGATCGATTTTCAGTATTCAGGCTTTGGGTCAGCCTGGCTCTTTTGCTTGTCAGCTGGGCAACCGGCTCGAGTGCCCGGTTAAAGCTGGTTATTGCTTCTTTGGCCGCTTCGGCCTGGATTTGCGAAATATCCACTACCAAGTTGTGTTCAAAACCCAGGCTCCAGGAGATAATGGTGGTAACTACCACGGCTGCCAGAACATTGGGCAGCCTGGGAGACAACCGCTTCAAGCCATACATAATAACGAAGGCCAGGGCGCCCATCAACAGGGTCGGCCAGTGCAGGTAGTGCCCGGCCGATTGAAAGACCCGGTAGATGGTTTGGTAATGGTGCGCGGCCTTGTCCATGTGGATACCGAATAATCTGGGCAACTGGGAGCTTGCGATTATAAGCGCCGCGGCATTGCTAAAACCGTTGACCACGGGATGGGAAATGAAATTTACCACCAGCCCCAGTTTAAATACACCCAGGATGAATTGAAATACACCAACTAAAAGCGCCAGCAAAATGGCGTAGGCCAGATATTGCTGGCTGCCGGCTGTGGCCAGGGGTTCCAGCGTGGTTGCCGTCAGCAGGGAGACCACGGCTACGGGTCCGGTCGCCAGCTGGCGGCTGGAGCCCATCAGCGCAGCGACCATGGGCGGCAGAAAAGCGGCGTAAAGACCGAAATAGGGTGGCAGCCCGGCCAGTTCGGCATAGGCCATGGACTGTGGGATGAGGACCAGCGCCACGGTCAAACCGGCCAGGATATCGGCTCTCAGGCTCTGGCTGCTGTAGCCCTTAGGCCACTCAAACAATGCGGAGATAAGTTTGGTCATTCAGGTTTTGGGCTCAGAGGTTCAGGGTTCTGGGTTCAGAGGTCTCGAGGTTCCGAGGTTCTGGGTTCAAAGGTTCCGAGGTTCTGGGTTTACAGGTTCGGAGGTTCAAGGTTCTGGGTTCAGTGGTTCAATAATTTGAGGTCTCAGGATTCTATTTGCGATCCTGCAGAGTTAGATCAACTGAATCGCAATATTACGGATTTTAAACCGTCGGGGTCAAGATATATTTTGTATTCTTTGCGGCGCTCTTCCAGAAAACCGGGAAAAGAAGTCCGGATCTGTGCTATACTTATCTATGGGCGAACTGCGGCCGGGCGTGATTTGACACTAGTCAATAAGTATTTATGTTAACCTAAATCAGAAGAACCGAAAAACTTATCCACCAAGGCATCAGAATACAAAGAATAAACTTCTATTCATTGAACTACGTGTCTTGTTGTATTGGATACAAAAAAGTTTATTGAAAATGACGATGGGTAACAAATTACCGGAAAAAGCCAGGCTTCTGAAACAGCTGCGGAAGGAAAAATTCAATATACCGGATTTCATTTATGTTTCAGCCGCTGATTTCAAAAATGAAAACTTCGAGGCCCTGGAGCTTTTCTTAAAGCACCATCGCGAAAGTTTCAAAGTCATTGCGCGCAGCGAGCACCCCCATGAAGAATTTTTCAAAGGCGGAACTTTTGATTCCCTGGAAACCTATGCCGATCTGGCCGGCATTCAATATGCCAGAAAAAAAATTATCAAACTGGCGGAGACGGCCAAACAACTTACCATAAAAAGGCAGCAGAAATTCAACAATTCACCGGAAATTGATCTGGCCGATATGGGGGTGATTGTAATGCCCTTTATCCACGGAACCAGTGTCATGGCCAAAATGATTGGGGATCATTGGGAGTTCGGATATTGCCGCGACCGGTCTCATAAAGTTCTGCGTGAGCCCTACATCACCAACACCCCCCACGACCGAAATCTGATCGACCTGTCTGAAAAGATCCAACAGTACCTGGGACATCGGTGTGAAATCGAATATGTGGTGTCGGAAAAAGGTGAAATTTATGTTGTCCAGGCCAAGGATATCTCTCACATCGAAACCCTCGAACAGAAAGAAAGCGAAAGATCAATTAAACTCGACGGGCTCCACCGGGTCAGAATCAGAAGAAGCCACCGCGAGCGCCCGGTCTATGTCATGGACAACAAGGCTTTTTATTTGAAAGTCATCGGCAAATGTGAAGAATTTGTTCTGGGGGATGTGGGATCCCGGCCCGCCATTGACGATATCTTAAATATCGTCAGCCAGTATCAAGCCGACCTGGAAGAATTTGCTTTAAAGCATCAGCGCTTTTGTGTTCTGGGGTTATCCATTCAGGAGCCGGAGGAACTTTACCAGATTGCCAATCATTACTTGGACGATTTCACGGATTATCAGCCCCTGCTCTCCAAGGCCCTGCATGATAACCTTTACAAAATCGACTACTTTTTATCCGAATCCGACACCCTGATCGCCAAAGACAAATTCAGGCTCAATATGTGCGGCCACGATGCCTACGGTATCGATACGGTTCGCAATCCACTGTGGTCGGTCTACTGGCAAATGGACAAACACGAGGTGATGGTCAAAGAGTTCAAGCGATTGGGATTTAAAACGGGAGACACGATCGGGATTGAAATCGATGCGGATGATAAGCCGATTGTTTATCGGCTGTAGAGGTTCAGAGGTTCTGGGTTCAGAGGTTCAAAGGTTAAGGGTATAGGGTGTAAGGTTAAAGGAAAAGCTTGGCTTTCGCTGTTCGGCGCTCGGCGTTCGGTAAAAAAAGTAACGGCGGGGTTTATCTTCGCCCATGTCAGGTGCCCGGAAATTGAAATAGCTCAGATTCGGTGTTGCCGGATTTCGGGAGCGGTTTTTAACCGCGAATTACACTGTCGGACAAGCTCTCTATTTACTTATGTTTCACACGAGAAGCTCAGAATTATCAACAACCTTGAACCTTGAACCCAGAACCTTTGAACCTTTCTCGGCTATTCCAAGACCTTGTCCTGCAGCCACCGGAATACTTCTTGGCCCTCGATTGTCGGCTTTTCCTTGCCCTGGGCCACTTGCCGGAAAAACTCTACTCGGGCTGGATCCAGGCTGCTGAATTTTTCTTCTATCAACTTCAGCGAATTATCAATATGGCTGAAGATTACGGCCGGCCCATACCATATTTCAGTGCTCGATGTTTCGGCCACCACCCCGAAAATTTCATGGTGACGGATCCGCAGCGCTTTGGGCGACGGCCGGTAGCCCAGCAATTCGGCGAACAAGGTCAGGCTTTCCAGAATCCCTTCGCTGTAGCCGTTTTCCAGGGAAGCGGCGCCTTCCCCGGCAATCGACTCGATATCAGAAGCACTGAAAGACAGGTCAAGTCGGTCGATGCATGCTTGCTGAACCATTTGCACCGATTCCTCCCGACGGCTGATCTTGACGTCCGAGTCCTTCAATATTTTGATAATATTGCCGATGCTCAGCATTTCCTTGGTATAGGGGCTTTTGCGCAGCGTTACATCTTCAACCGTGGTCCGGTATATGGGTAGCTCGTTGTCCAACACCAGAATCCGGTTTTTATCGTCCTCGGACTCTTCGATGTAAAGATCGAGGTCCCTCTCTTTCTGATAGCGGTAGGGTCCCATCTCCAGCAGGCTCCGCATGGCATCCTTGTCAATTTTACCAGGACCACCCGGCGGCCCGAAAGAGGCAATTACCTTGCGGGAAAGTCGACCGATCTGAATCTTCTTCAACAAGTTTTCTTTAAAGCCCATGGCGCACCTTCGATTTGATCTTGGTTGTTCAGCCAGATATTATAAAGGATTTACCATATTACCAGCGGCAAGTAAACTCCGGCTGGACTGCAGGGCGGCATTGCGTCATTTAATCTGGTAATTTCCTGGATTCAATAAAGTTGTTCGCCAAATCGAACCAGGAAAATTCCAAACTTCAAATTACAAATTCCAAACAAATTTCAATGACCAAAATTCCAAAAGAACGGAAAGACTGCGAGAAATCTCGTAAGTAAATGAAATGTTTTGGTCATTGGAATTTAGAATTTGGGTATTGTTTGAAATTTGAGCATTGTGATTTGGAATTTTAGTCAATTAATCGGGAAGGTAATTCTCTTCTAAATGAATCAGTTATAACAACTGAATTTGACGTCATCCTGACCGCGCTATCATCGCCTTGACCCCCAACTGTGATTGAGGTATATAGGGCGCTTATCCCAACCCTTCCTCTCAGCGCGTAGGGTTCGACTGTATCGTAAACCGGTGTTTTCTGTAAATCATTAGCGTTACCTGAATTTTTTCCAGCAAACTTCGTTGCGGAGCGCCTGACGATTAACCCGATGTTGCGGCGCCGGGGAAAATTAGGCCTAAAATTCAGGTAGCAAGAAAGCGATGAGGATTATGACTGAATTTGTTAAATTAGTTTACGGCGACAAAGAATACCAGCTTCCGGTGATCGAGGGTACCGAGGGTGAGAAGGCCATCGACATTTCCAAACTGCGGGCCCAAAGCGGTTTGATAACTCTCGACACCGGCTACGGCAACACGGGAAGCTGCACCAGCGTGATTACCTTTATGGATGGCGAAAAGGGAATATTGCGGTATCGCGGGATCCCGGTGGAGCAGCTGGCCGAAAAGTCGACTTTCAAGGAGACCGCCTATCTTCTCATTCACGGGAAATTGCCGACGCAAAAAGAACTGACCGAATTCTCAGTCCTGCTTAACGATAATTCCCTGGTGCACGAGGATATGCGCGCTTTTTATGAGAATTATCCCCGTTCGTCCCACCCCATGGGGATCCTTTCATCCATGGTCAATGCCCTGCGCAGCTTCTATCCGGAGTTGCAGAATCTGGAAGAAGAGATCAATATGACCGTCACCCGGCTGTTGTCCAAGGTCCGAACCCTGGCAGCCATGTCGTATAAAATATCAAGGGGCCACAAGGTGGTTTATCCACGACCGGACCTGGCCTACTCGGCCAATTTTTTGAATATGATGTTTGATTCGCCGGTTAGGCCTTATGAAATCGACCCGGTTGTGGTCAAAGCCTTGAGCGTCTTCTGGATTCTGCATGCCGATCACGAACAAAACTGTTCAACCTCGGCCGTGCGGATGGTGGGAAGCGCCCGGGTGACGCTGTATGCCGCCATTTCGGCCGGAATCGCGGCCCTTTGGGGTCCCCTGCACGGCGGCGCCAACCAGGCGGTGATTGACATGCTGACGAATATTGCTGAAAACAAAAATATGAAGCAGACTATCGAGCGGGCCAAAGACAAAAAAGATCCTTTCAGGCTGATGGGATTCGGCCACCGGGTTTACAAAACATTTGATCCGCGCATGAAGATCATGAAAAAGATGTGCGATTCATTATTGGAGAAATTAAATATTTCAGATCCTCTGCTGGATGTTGCCAAAGAATTGGAAGAAATAGCCCTCAAAGATGACTATTTCATCGACCACAATCTTTATCCGAATGTCGACTTTTACGCCGGTATCGTGCTGCGCGCGATCGGCATTCCCACCAATATGTTTACCGTCATGTTTGCCATCGGACGGCTGCCCGGCTGGATTGCCCAGTGGAAGGAGAGCCAGGATGATCCTAACTGGAAACTGTGCCGCCCACGGCAGATCTACACCGGCCCGACTGAAACCGACTATGTCCCTATCGAACAGCGATAGATGGTTTGGTTGAAGTTGCTGATTGAGATGACAGACAGTAGAATTCGGAAGTCGGAATGCGGAAGTCGGAAAATAGAGGTCAGATGACAGCGGACAGATTGAGGCCCCTCCACCCTCGTGTGAAACTACATTTCAAAAGCTGGAGTTGAGTGGATCTTAGGCTATGTTGCCATTGTAGGTTGGGTTGAGCCAACTCCGGGTTTTGTTGGGTTTCGTTGCACTTTACCCAACCTACATTTTTCCGGCGTCATCATGAAATGCGAAACCCAACAACCGCCGATTTCGGAATCGATCCACAACAGTTTCTTTTCTGATTAGATCGGCTGTCCTTTAGCCGGCCTGCGACGAGCTCAGCCGAATCGAGGCGACTGCTCTTATGAAACTACGTCTATATTAATCCCAAAACAGGGTGATTAAATCGTGCTCGTCGTCGTACTCGTCCTCGTAGTCGATACAGAGAGGCTCCAAAGCTTCGAGGACGAGCATGAGGACGAGCACGAAAATAAGTGACGTAGGGCGGGCCACCGTGCCCGCCACAAGCGGTTGGCACGGCCTGCGACGAACATAGTCGTGTCGTGGCCGACCCTACGTTGTCATATGAACAATGTTTCTATCATCGATCAGACTGGCCGTTTTTTGGCCAGAGGTAGCGCTCGTGTGAAACTTCATGAAATGACGAATGACGAATGGTGGAATCGCTCGCGCAGCGCAGGCGCTTGCGCCGCGTGTCGCTCAGTCGTTTTCAAATAGACCGTTCGACAAAAGACTCACGACAAGCAGAATACATTATTCGATGTTCGACGTTGGACGTTCGATGTTCATCAGTTTCTTATTTGATCAGACTGGAAGCTCATGGCTAGAGGCTGCGTTGACACCTGACACCTGAAAGTCCAATGAACGACCTCTCCTTCAACATCAGACCAGCATTCATTCAATGTCTCTGCGCAATTATTGATCCATTGGACATGTTAGAGGCTACTCTCCTATATATTTAATTTTCAGGCAAAAATAATTTAGGATAGCTCAAGTCCGATCTACTTGTGACCGATATATATTAGGTCTTGTTACCGTTTTGAAAGGCCTGGCGCGGGGTGCTAAATCGCCAGATTGGGCCGGAAAAGCGAACGCTAATCCAGAACCCAGAACCCAGAACTTTTTAACCCGGAACCTTTGAACCTTATTAAATCATGCTCATTGTCCCGTTGACCGGAAAAATCAGCTGGCGCAATCCGCCGATATTGACCATTGTCATCATTTTGATAAACTGCCTGGTCTGGTTCGTCCTGCAGGCCGGTGATACGGAAAAACAACACGAAGCTTCGAAATTCTACTTCACTTCGGGTCTGGTCAACATCGAAGTCTCCTACTTCATCGCCTACCGTGACGGCCGCCTTGATGAGCCGGTCGAGATTTTGGAGGACGACGAGCTCGACGAAGCGGAATGGGTCGAAAACTACCTGGCCATGCGGGAGGACGAAGTTTTCAAACAAAAACTCGAGCATGATGAAGTCATCACGCCATCCGATCCGGTTTACGATGAATGGAAGGATTCGCAAACCGAATATAATTTAATTCGCTCCGAAATAACCTCCCTGCATTATGGTTTTATACCGGCTCAAAAATCCTGGCTGACCTCCTTTACCCACATGTTTATGCACGGCAGCACCGGACATCTGATCGGGAATATGGTCTTTTTATGGATTTTCGGCTGCATGCTGGAAATGGGGCTGGGCCGGATAAAATACACCTTTCTTTATCTGGTCGGTGGACTTTTTGCTGTCTGGGGATTTTGGCTGGTACACATGAACAGCACCATACCGCTGGTGGGCGCATCCGGGGCCATCGCCGGTCTATCGGGTGCTTTTGCTGTGTTGTTCGGCAAAAAAAAGGTGAAAATATTTTACACCCTGGGCTTTTATTTTAACTATCTAAAAATTCCGGCCTTCATCCTTCTGCCGATCTGGCTCGGTAAAGAATTGTATCAGATGCTTTTCGGCGGCTTCAGTAACGTGGCCTACATGGCACACATCGGCGGTATGGTTGGCGGTGCCGTGATCGGATTTATTTGTTTGAAATTGGCCCTGGATTTCGATGATGAGGTGATTCAAGATACACCCGTCGACGAGATATCGCCCCTGATTGAAAAGGCCTTAAAGCATATCGCCGAATTGGACCTTGATGCCGGCCGTGAAATACTTGAGTCCGTTCTGGCCAAAGAACCCAACAATATCGATGTGTTGATCCATCTTTTTAATGTTTACAAACTAGATCCCGAGGGTCAGAAATTCCACCAGGTGGCCAATAAATTGATATTGGAGCTCACCCGCAATTACAATACCTATGAGAAGGCCCATTACATCTATAACGAATACATCGGCCATACCAGGCATCCCCGTCTTCCTCCACAAATATATATTCAACTCAGTATGATGTTTGCGGCCACCGGTCACCTGGAAAATGCCGTTAAAATCATAACCATGCTGCTGAAAAAAGTGCCGGACTCCCCGGGAATGCCGACCGCACTGCACAAACTCGCCGGCGCCTATAATCAGAACGGCATGGCCTCGAAAGGCAACAACTGCCTGAAACTGCTTTGCAGCAAATACCCGGAATCGACCGAGGCCCGGCTGGCCCGCAAGTCTTTGCAAGGCAATTAATCCATTGATCCGCCTGAAGATGATGTAGTTCAAAACTGTCGCTGTCGTCACCAACATCCAGATACTGAGACTAGCCTCAGAGTTTTAACGCCGGCGGATTAATTTGCTTGTGCTGCGCACATTATTTTTTGGCTTTCATATTATTTGTTTTCTAACCTAACGCAAACCGAAATCCAGGAATGTTCAGATAGCTTGTATGGATACTTACAATCACTATCAATCTGACATTTAGCCATTGTAGGCCTGCTTACAATATTACTAAAGGTTGACATTTCTCCGCCAATCAATTATTCCATGGTGCTTCTTGGATGAGGGGTGCGGGGTGCGGGATGCGAGTTACGGGATATCGGTCACTGATTACTGACTAGGGTATGACGAATTCGGAAAGGGGACCCGCTCTCGCTCTAAACGCGTGGCGTGGAACGGCAAGTTGCGGCATTCGAAAACAAGCTGACATCTACAATCGACGTAACTGCTCTATAATATTAAAATATTGCTGTCGTTTGTTGTCTGACATCTGTCCTCTGTTTTCTGTCTTCTGACTTCTATAAACTACAACGGCATCTTAAAATCTAATGATGCTAGTTTTTTTACTACTTATAATATTGGACTAGTAACTATGTGCGAAGAAGTGCTGCCGAACCTGTTTCGGCTGAAAATTCCATTGCCGGAAAGCCCCTTGAAGTATCTGAACTCTTTTGTGATCCGTGATGCGGCCAGATCATTGATTATCGATACCGGCCTGAATCGCAAGGAGTGCCTGGACGCCATGCAGGCCGGTTTGCGCAAACTAGGTATCGATCTTGCGAAATCGGATCTTTTTATCACCCATTTGCATGCCGATCACTTTGGGCTAGTCGCCAAACTAGCGACAGAATCCACCAACGTTTATTTCAGTCGGCCGGAGAAGGAACTCATGGAATCCTGGGAAGGTTTCGAGGCCATGGTCGCCTATGCCGGTCGCAACGGATTTCCTGAAAATGAGCTGCGGGCGGCTCTCGACAAGCATCCCGGCGCCAAATACGGTACGGAGTGGATTCCGGAATTAAAGGTGCTCGAAGACGGCGATCGCATTCAGGCCGGCAATTATGATTTTCGATGCGTGGCGACCCCCGGCCATACCATGGGGCACACCTGCCTGTATGAGGCCGACAAAAAGGTCCTGGTTGCGGGGGATCATATTTTAATCGATATCACCCCCAACATTCAATGCTGGTCGGACAGCCAAAATCCGCTGAAACACTATTTGTCCAGCCTGGATAAGGTCGCCGGGTTGCAGGTCGATTTGGTTTTGACCGGGCACCGGCGCCTCATCTCGAATCATCGCGACCGCATCGAAGAGCTGAAAAAACACCATGCCCAGCGGCTGGCGGAGGTGCTCACCATACTCGACAGCCAGCCCTTGACCGCTTTTGAAGTCGCATCCCGTATGAGCTGGGATATAAAATGCGATCACTGGAATGATTTTCCGGTAGCCCAGAGATGGTTTGCCACGGGCGAGGCCATATCCCATTTAAGGCTGCTGGAGGAAGAGGGGAAGGTGCGCAGGAAGGTCAAAGAGGGGTTAACGTTATTTCAACTGGTGAAAGTTTGAGGTTTCAGGTGTCAGGTGTCAGGAATAGAATACGAAAACTATCAAACCTTTGGCCTGAGCCATAAATTTTCGGTTTAGGCACAATTACCGACATTGCCGCCAAAGTACAATTGGACAACCACTGACATCTTGTATGAAATTTCATTAAAAGCGAACCGCAGAACCGCAGAATATCGAATATCGAATGTCGAAGTGTGGAATCGCTTCGCTCAGTCTATTGAAATTGATAGAATGCATTACTTCGACATTCGACATTCATTATTCGATATTCGATATTCGCTTTTTCAAAGTTTTTTTTCGATTAGACCGGCCGTTTTTTGGGCCGGCGGCAGGGCTGACACCTGACTCCTGAAACCAAACATAAGGGAAAAAATGATCCAGAGCATTGAAAAAAGTCCACTCTATCCCATTGTCAACCCTCGCAGCATCGCTTTTTTCGGTGCTTCCAACCGATTCTCCGCCATGGGCACCAATCAGCTCAGCTCGCTCAAGTCTCTGGGATTCCAGGGGAGTGTTTATCCGATCCACCCGAAAGAGAAACAAGTTTTGGGTTACGAGGCCTATCGAAGCGTCCTGGAATTGCCGGAGGTGCCCGACCTGGCGGTTATGGTGCTGCCCACCGCGATCGTACCCCAGACCCTGGATGAATGCGGCCGCAAGGGAATCAAACAGGCGATCGTGGTATCCGGGGGCTTTAACGAGGTTGGCGGCCAGGGGGCGGAGCTCGAGCAAAAGCTCATAGACGTGGCCCAACGCTACGGCATGCGGTTTTTGGGCCCCAACTGCCTGGGGATCGCCAATCCCCATCACAAGTTCAATATGACCTTTTTGCCTTTTATTGGCCGCCCGGGGTTTATCGGGCTGGCCTCCCAGAGCGGCAGTTTCATCACTCAGATGTTCGGCTATCTGGGCCGCAGCGGACTGGGATTTTCCAGCGGGATCAGTGTCGGCAATGAAGCCAACGTCGACATTGTCGACGGCATGCAATACCTGGCGGCCTGCCCCCATACCAAAGTGATCGCGCTCTATATAGAATCCATCCGGCGGGGCCGGGAATTTATGGCAATGGCCCGCGCAATTGTGCCGTCAAAGCCGATTGTGGCCTTTTACGCCGGCGGTTCTGAAGCCGGCCAACAGGCCGGTTTATCCCATACCGGGGCTATGGCTGGGCCGGATGCGCTTTATGACGGCGTCTTTCGTCAATGCGGTATCATCCGGGCCAACTCCATTCCGGAGCTTTTCGATTTTTGCCGGGTGCTGGGATCTTGTCGCCGGCCCCGGAATAACCGCGTGATTGTCCAGACCCATTCGGGCGGGCCCGGCGCCGCGGCCGCCGATGCCTGCGGCCGCACCGGCTTGAAGCTGCACCGATTATCTCCAGATACACTTGAAAAGCTGGCGGACTTGGTGCCGCACACCGGCAGCGTTAACAACCCCGTCGATTTGACCTTTTCCAAAAACCCCATGGACTATTTTGAAGCTATCCCGAATGTTTTGCTGGCGGATCCAGCCGGGGAGGGGCTGCTGATATACTATTTGACGCCGACACGGCTTATCCGGCGATCTATGGAAAACATGGGATTTGACGCGGATCAAATTCCAAAATTGACCGAGAAGCTGTTTGACGACCAGGCCGCCTCCCTGGCCTCGCTGGCAAAAAAACATCGCAAGCCGATTATCGGTTTCACCTTTCAGAGTCACGAGAATCTGTTCATTCAAAAGCTTGTCGAACGCGGCCTGCCGGTTTTCCCCTCGCCCGAACGCGCCGCACGTGCCATGTCGGCCCTCGTCAGCTATGCCAAGATCCTCGATGAGCATTAACCAATAAATCACATTCACCGCCGACATACGCAGACATCCCGCCGACCGACAAACTGTCGCGGGCTGAGATTATAATATCCTTGATTCCGCCTGATTCCCGTCGACAAAGATCCCCAAACAAAATTAAAAAATTAAAGGTTTATAGACTTGGTTCCGATAACTCAAATAACTATTTCGATCTTTGATCTACCCTAGTCTCAATTTCTCCTTTTAAGTAGGTTCATCGGCTATGCTGAACAAAATTGATATACTGGTTCTGACTGTCATGTCCGCGTTTACCTTCCTGGCCGACCCCTTCTATGCCGGAGAAGTCAGCGAGGGCAACATCCATGCTGCCCAAAAACCCATGGACCGGATGCTGCCGGTCGAGGAACTGCAAGACGATGACGGATTCTAACCCCAAAATAGTATCCGCTTTTCCCTTTGCGCGGGTGGCGGTCCTGATCGGCGGCGGAATCTGTTTTTGTTTGTATTTGATATACCTGTCCTACTTCAGTAGCGCCGGCCGTTTCTGTGAACTCTTCGGAACGGACTGCTCCGCGGTAATACAGTCTGATTTTGGCTCCTTTGGCGGAATATCCACCGCTTCTCTGGGATTGAGTTATTTTGTATTTCATTTGTCGCTTCTCATCGGGTTTAAACGATTCCATGCCGAGCGCCCTGAAATGATAACCACTGCGGCCTTTTTCCTGAGCACTGCCGGACTGGCCTGCAGTCTGTATTTTATCTTCCTGCTCAAAGTCGTATTAAAACAAGGTTGTTTTGCCTGCTATGGCGTTCATTTCATCAATGCATTGCTTTTTGTACAATATCTAATTCGGATCATCCGAGACCGGCGTTTGATAGCAAGGCACCGCCTGTGTGCTTTTATTTTCGAGTCCAAATCCGTTGCAGCCATTGTCTTTTCTTTGCTGGTGGCGCTGAATGTCGTTTTCGGTGCCAATTTTTTGGAGGCCCGACACCATCTGGACTCCGAACGCCAAAAATTGAACGAAAATCTTCAATATTATCAATATCTTTACCATACAGCCGAATATCATGAGTTTGATATTGTACCAGCGGATGAGGTGATTGGAGAAATAGGCCTGGCGATTCATCAGATCGTGATGTTTTACAAAGATAGCTGTAATCACTGCCGCAAGGCCAAAGAAAAACTGTCTGCCATCGTACAAGAAAATGATATGGCAGTCTATCTGGTTTTAAAAAATGTGAAAGACTTCACCCCCCATCAACTCCAAGCACTCAATGTCTCCCAAACGCCGACTGTTTTCATAGACGGCAAGAAAGCCGCCGGATGGGAGGTGCCCGGATTTCTAAACGAATTCACCCGAGACTGCGGATGCTAGTGTCTGGATAATAGAGCACCAATTACATTGACATTCCGGCCCTATCTGCTATCCTGGGTCTTTCGAAGCCCATCGAAAGCCTGTTCCAATTACCTCGATGGTCCGATAAGATGTTTCAATCTTTCTGAATTCATATAGGCGCCTTAAACATATATTCCTTTCAGATCGGCAACGGTCGCCGGGGAGTAAAGCCGGATATGGATAATCGATTCATTGAAAAGCGTATCCTCAGCTCACCATATAAGTTTCGGTTTGCAAAAGCCGACCACGTCGCTAACTCTGACCTGATTCGCTTCCCCCTGAAATTGGCCATCTCCGGTCTCATGTTTTGTTATAACTCACCCATGAAAGGAGGCTTCATGAAAAACCATGCCAAAAAAGACGTGTGGATTGTATTTAGCGTATTTATAGGCTCAGTGTTGTTTTTTGCCTGTGCCCAGACGACCAAGCAGACGGAAACATCGGCCCCGGGTTCCGCATTGATAAGGCATGAGGACAAAGCGATAGGATTTTCCATTGAATATGATGCTGAAAAGCTAACCAAAGATCCTGGGCCTGTCGGCCCCTTTGTTTTCAGAAGGCAGGCGGTCGGAGGCATGCCGGGCGTGGGGGTTACGGTCGGGCCTTATCCAACGGGGACCGCGTTGGGGGATACGGCGGATCTGATTTCGAATTCTTTGCCCAGGATGATACCCGGCTGCATGGTTCACCAGGTGAACAATCAACAGCTCATCAAACTGACTGATGGCAGCCAGGGCAATTATTTTGAATTGGACTGGAATATCGGTGGAGATGAATTGATCGGCGCCTTCGTGATCGCTCAAAGGGACGACCGTCTGATTGTCTATGGTGCGGCCGATAGCCAGGATGGATCCATGGAAAACTTGACGGCTATGGTGAAATCTCTGAGGCTCGACGTCGAAGTGGATTTTGCGGCTCTGAGGGCCAGAGGTTTCGGCCAAGACGGAAAATTTGTTCGAACGAATTCGCCCGCCTTTACGTTGGAATATCCTCAGGGGTTTCAAAACCGGCCGCTGCAGGCCGATCAGATTTTCAGGGCCGGCATTCCCCAGGGGTCGCCCTCGATGTCGATTGGGATTGCCTCACTATCGGGCGGCGCTGATACGCACACTCAATTAAAGAGATTGGCCGAGGGCTATGCCATGGCGCTGCAGTCCGTCGGCACCGACATCGAAATAATCTCCCAAAATCCAATAGAAACTTATAAAGAATACGATGCCTACCAGATTCAAATCATATGGCGCTTTCGGGGACAAATCCCCCTGACCACGGTCGTTCACCTGATTGCCAAGCAGAACCGGGCGATACGGCTCGCCGGCCACACGACCTACGGTATCGATGAACTGACGGACATATTCAAAACAATTGATCTTAACCCGTGAGATTGGGGCATGGAATGATGGAATGCTGGTTCTGGCGGAATGGGTTATTTTGTGGCAGAAAAATTGGTCCTCTGGGCCAGGTCAGAGCCAGTCGGCTATGCCATCTGTCAAAGTTCTTTATGGTTTCAGGTGTCAGGTTTCAGGTGTCAGTAAAGAACGACTCCTGAGTTCAGAACCCGGAATGGGTTGAGGCTGAAAGTCAGCAGCGCTGCAAATTGAATAAATGAGCAATTCTCATCCAGCGGGTTGACTTCGTTTGCTGACACCCGACACCCGACATCTGAAACCTTAACACTGCTGGTAGAAATTGCGACCTTCATCACTCCTCTGGGGTGAAACAAGGCCGGGCCCTCCGGGCCCAAAACGTTGCTTTTAGTTGGACAGCCGGGAGGTGACATGAACGGATATGCAGGAAAAATACTGAGGATCGATCTCAGCCAAAGAAAAGAATCGATCATCCCGACCGCCAAATACAAACAGTGGGTTGGGGGGCATGGCATGGGATCGGCTATTTTTTTCGACCTGGTGCCGGACAAAACCATTGACGGTTTCGATCCGGCCAACGTGGTGACCATCATGACCTCGCCCCTATCGGGGACCCTGGTGCCGGGTGCTTCCGGGCGGACCGAAGTCCAGGGCATCGGCGTGCAATCGCTGCCCATCGGCTGGTTTACCAGAAGCAATTTCGGCGGCAGATTTTCCGCCATGCTCAAATTTGCCGGTTGGGATGGCATCGTGATTGAAGGCAGGGCGGATGAACCGGTCTGGCTGGACATTCGGAACGCGCGGGTTAAGATCAGGAATTGCAGCACATTGTCCCTGTGGGGTACGGATACCTGGCAATGCCAGGAAAAGATCTGTCAATACGTGGCCGGAAACCGGGAGTATGGCTATTGGATCCAGGCCAAGGGACACGATGGAGAACGAACCACCCAGCGGCCGGCCGTTCTGGCAATCGGGCCCGCCGGAGAAAATTTAAGCCGGATGGCCTGTTTGATACACGATGCCAGCAACGGATCGGGCCAGGGCGGCTTCGGGGCGGTCTGGGGATCAAAAAGGCTGAAGGCCGTCAGCGTCATTGGAACCGGCAGCATCAAGGTCAACAATCCGAAAGCCTTGATAGCGGCTCGCCTTTGGCAGAAGAAGCACTATGCTTTTGACCTTGCAAACCTGAAAGGTTCACGCATGACGGTGGATTTTCAAAGCCCGCCGGTGCCGGGGGTTTTCTGGCGGGGGGGTAGACCACACACCGGGCATCGTCCCCAGGCTTGTGTTGGCTGTCATTCCGGCTGCCGGGCCAGGTTTGACGACGGGTTCGGCAACGAAGCCACCTGTTTCACCACGATGGTCTACGCTGCCGCCCGGGATCAGGATGTTCAGCGCTACACCAGCGATCTGCTCAATCGATTGGGGCTGAACGCGGCCGAACTTTATTGGGGGGAGCTGTACCTCAGGGACCTTAACCTGTACGGTATCTTGGGGTCAAACAAGCAAGTGGACTGCCCGCTCAAGTTTAACCAGTACGGCAGCCAGGCCTACATCGAGCAATTGCTGAAGATGATAGCTTATCGGAACGACGGGCTGGGTAATCCGCATCCCTTTGGCGACGATCTGGCCGAAGGGTTTGTGAGGGCGGCCGCCAAGTGGGGCCGGCTGGATGGCGACCGGGGCGACCTGAAAACCGGTCGACTGCCGTTTCCAAATTGGGGCTTGCCGCAGCACAAGGAGCCCCGGTCTCAGCTCGACTGGTCCTACGGCAGCATCCTGGGCGACCGCGATATCAATGAGCACGGCTTCGACCAACTTCGAAGCCATCCAACGGCTGCCAAAATATATGGCTTTCAGATGTACGCCTCGGCGGAGGAGTTGGTCAGGATCTACACGGATAAAATGGTGCCGTTTCAGGGAGATCGGCGGATGCTGGATTTCAGCACGGAGAATATGTACTCCGAGCATATCGCGAAACTGGTGAGTTGGCACCGGTATTACACGCGCTTCTGGAAGCAATCGGCCCTGTTCTGCGACTGGCGCTGGCCGGATTTTTTGAACCGGCTGGCACCCGGAATGATCGGATCAACCGGTCCGGCGGAGCCCAAATTTCTCAATGCCGTTACCGGCAGGCGTTTTACTTTCCTCGACGGCATCAACCTGGGGAAAAGAATATGGAACCTGGATCACGCCATCTGGACCCTGCAGGGCCGTCACCGTGACCTGGTCCACTTTGCCGATTATCTTTACACCCAACCCAACGGCCGGGATCAATATTTACCGGGTCGCCGATACGGAAAATGGGATTACATCAACACCCGGGGCAGGCATTTAGACCGGGATAAATTTGATGAGTTTAAGACCAGATTCTACCAACTGCAAGGATGGGATCCGAGCAGCGGCTATCCCACCCGGCGGACTTTGGAAGCGTCAGGTCTGGGCTACGTTGCCGATGAATTGGCAAGCTATGATCGATTGGGGAAAGGTTAGATATGGGGATGGTAAAAGAGTTTTCTTTTCAAAATGCTACTTTTAATAATTGATCAGACTATTGTTAGTTATAGATTTTGGATTTTAGATTTTGGATTTTGGATTTAAGGTATTCTGTCAATTTTTAGATATGTGTCAGTAGCCGGTATGATCGGAAAAGAAACTGCGCCAAATCAACGCAGATTTCTATGAACTCATTTGCCGTTTCATCCTCGTCCTCGTGCTCGTGCTCGTCCTCGAAGCTTCTGAGCCTCTCAGTATCGAGTACGAGGACGAGCACGATTTAAAATCCCTTTCTTGGGGTTAATAAAGACGAAATTTCATAAGAGAAGTTTTCCCAAAAAAGGATCCACCATGTTATCGGCAGGTAAATTAAAACTAACCATGAGCAACATATTTTTAACGCTGATGATTGCCGTGGTGATGCATAGCTGGAATAGCGGAAAGTCGTTTGCGTCCCGAAATCTTACAGAAGCGATGGCGAGGTATACACCTCAAGGCTGGCAAATAGTGGGGGAGGTCAAACAGTTCACGCCCCAAACCCTATACGAACAGATCAACGGCCGGGCAACATTCTTCTTGTCCTATGATATGATCCGGATGACCTTCGTCAGTTTCGGATATGGCGACGAGTCGGCGAAATTTGTGGATCTGAGCATCTACGATATGGGCACGCCAACCAACGCCTTTGGCGTCTTTTCGGGCGAGCGCTCGCCGGGAGAGTCCCCACTGGGCCTGGGACGGGCCGGCTATCGCTCGGGTGCGAACTATTTCCTCTGGCAGGGCCGGTACTATATTCGGATCATCAGTTCCGGATCCACCGGCGAATTTAAGCGCATCGGCCTGGAATTGGCGCGCCAGATGACCGACTTTCTGCCGGATGCCGGTGAACCAGTTTGGGGACTGGCCGCTTTGCCGCTGAAAGACCGGGTGCCGCAGTCCGTCCAGTTTCTCAAAACCGATGCCATGGGCCTGGATTTTATGCGCAACACCTACATGGCCCAATACCGCAAGGGCAGCTCCCAGGTGTCAGCGTTTTTGTCTCGCCGGGATTCGGTCCAATCGGCCCGGGATACCGTGGTGCAGTACGCACGATTTGCCGAAAAATATGGCCGGGGAATCGAGCGCCTGCAAGTCGGGGAAGCGGAGCTGATGGTCTGCGATATGGGCGGAAGCTTCGACGTGGTATTCCACAAAGGCGATACGGTGGGCGGTGTCTCGGATGTTGAGGATCGGGCCCTGGCCATCCGGACGGCAACCGAATTGTGGCAACAACTAAATTAAAACCGGAGTAATGGAGTACTGGAGTTTTGGAGTGATGGGTGAAAACTGAACTGAGGAGGTGACATGCAAAAGAATAAACATCGCGGTTCCGTTGACCGGCGTGAGTTTATCAAGATTGCAGCAACGGCGGCGATCAGCGGCCCGGCGCTTTTGACCGCGGCCTGCTCGTCAACGAAGCCATCGACCCGGCCATCGGAGACCATCCATCGCAATGAACAGCCGACCATGACTTATCGGAGGTTGGGTCGAACCGGCTTTAGGTCGAGCCGCCTGGTGTTCGGCTGCGGGGCGGCGCTGATGGGTGGAAGATCCACGCGCCTGCTGCAGCGGGCATTTGAAGCCGGCATCAATCATTTCGATGTGGGGTCGGACATTTACTACAAGGGCAGTGAACAGCACCTGGCCGCTTTTCTGAAGGACCGCCGCGACCAGGTTTGGGTGGTATCCAAAGCGCCCGCCTACATTCCCGTCGGACACGATGCATCGATAACATTGGCCCAAGCGAAATTTGCGGCCAAGTATTGGTCGGGCCTGATGGATGCCAGCCTGCAGGACCTGCAGACCGACTATGTGGATGCCTATTACCTGATGGCCGTGGACAATCCGTCGCTGGTGCGCAGCGAGGAGGTGTACCAGGCATTCCTTAAAGCCAAGGCGGCCGGTAAAGTCCGCTATTTCGGTTTGAGCACCCACAGCAACGCTCAGAAAGTCCTGGAAGCGGCTATTGAGACGGGTTGGTATGATTTGGCAATGATTGGCATTACACCTGCCGGTTGGTATGACTGGGACACCAAAAGCCTGGTACGAAACACAGCCACCCTGGCTGACCTTCAAGGGGTGCTTAAAAGTGCGGGACAAGCTGGCATCGGTCTGATCGGGATGAAAACCGTCCGGTATCTGGCGCCTTATTGGTCTCTGGGAAAAGGCGATCCGACCGCCTTCGACTATCTTTACGGCGACAAATTCAACGCATCAACCTTGAGCCCCTTCCAGCGCGCCTATGCTTATGTCCTTCAGCACGGGCTGGACGTGGTCAACGCGGATATGCGAAATTTCAAACACCTGGAAGAGAACATCGTCGCCGCGGCCACGGCGGATCGCTATTTTGGTTGACCTGCAGCCGTTTTTCGAAAGGATTGCCCCGCAACCCATCTAACAGCGTCGATAATTGTATACGTCGTTTTGTTTGCCGATATCAGTAAATAAGCCGGAGCGCCGGATCGAATGTGGCACCCAGCCGGAGACCGGAAACATCCACACCGCCAGGGTCCCGTCTGTTTTCAATATCCGGTGCATTTCGGGCAGGAGCCGATTCAAGGGCAGAAACGGAAACGGCAGCACCCCGAACAACAGGACCTTGTCGATGCTGGCGGTATCCATTCGCGTGTCCAGCGCATCGCATTTTACCACCCGCACGTTCTGCAAACCGGCGGCCTGTACCTTTTGTGATACCCGTTTGGTATAATCGGACAGGGCGTCCATCGCCACCAGGCAACCTCCATCGCCGATGAGTTCGGCCGCCGGTATGGTGAAAAATCCCGTACCGCAACCCACCTCCAGGACCGTTTGCCCCGACTCGAGTCCGGCACCCCGCAGGGTTTTCACCGGATTCATAAGCCACTTGCGAAGCCGGCTCTCCATCATCCTACCGGCCGGTTTGAAAAGCCAATTCAAAATTCTTGAATTTCCCAGCGCTTCAGTTTTCATCCTTAATTTCCTGATTCAGCCAGGTGGCTTGGATTTAAGCATTTGACGCGACTTGATTACCGGAGGTGCGCCCCAGCGCACCGAATCGACGAGTTTGCGGGCAGGGGCTGAACATATGACGACGTGCATTACATATCACAGTCTGCCAAAACCTGTCAAAAATCCGGGATGATGGAATTCAATTGCAGTTAAGCGCCCAATTTTTTGCTTGCTTTTAATTAAATTTGAGCATAGAAATCCCTGCTCCTGAACCAACTATGGATTCAGTCGCGCAGCGCCTGATTACTGCATTAAAGTAATGGACTTTTTCTGAAGCTGCGCTGGAAAAAGTGGACCTGGCGGGTCAGCAATGGCGCAGTTTGTGGTTTTTAGGTTTCGGGTGTCCGGGAACCGACGCGGTATATCCTCGTGTGAAACTATGTCTATATTAATCCCAAAAAAGGGATTCTAAATCGTCCTCGTGCTCGTGCTCGTCCTCGTACTCGACACATAGAGGCTCAAAAGCTTCGAGGACGAGGACGAAACGGCAACTGAGTTCATAGGTAACTGCGTCGATTTGGCGCAGTTTCTTTTCCGATCAGACTGGACGCCCGCGACCAGAGGTCGCGCGCTCTTATGAAACTTCGGTGAATGACGAATGACCAATGTCGATTGACAAATGATGGAATCGCTTCGCTCAGTCGTTTTAAAATAGATAGAATGCATTATTCGACGTTCGATGTTGGACGTTCGATGTTCGACGTTCATTAGTTTCTTTTCTTTGATCAGACCGGCCGTTTGTTTGGCCGGCGGCCGGGCTGACGCCTGAACACTGACACCTGAAACCTTCCGTAACTTATTATACGTTGTCAGTAAAAAGGCCATGGGGACCAATTTCCAACCACCGGATAGGCAATTATGCAAGGCACCAGCAAACTGGATTATCTGAAAGCTTTCTGTCTCGTTTTAGCGGCCGGAACCCTCTGGTCATTCGGTGCTTTACTTGTCCGTTACATGGTCGCTGCCCAAAATTATCAGTGGCAGTATCTTTTCTACCGGGGCACGACCGTAGCCATATTACTTTTAATTTATCTTCTGGCAAAAGAGGGGCTGGCAGTCATCGCCAGTTTTAAAAGGACCGGATTATCGGAAATTATCGGTGCTTGCGGGCTGCTGGCGGCCTTCAGCGGTTTTATTATATCTATTACAGTTACAACGGCGGCGAACACTCTATTTATGCTGGCGGCAGCTCCATTCATCGCGGCATTTTTAGGCATCTTGCTGCTGCAGGAAAAAGTTCGCCTGATTACCTGGGTCGCAATGATCATTGCAATGATCGGCGTTTTGATAATGGTCGTGGAGGGTATGGAGGCCGGCAATTTAATTGGTAACCTGATTGCGCTGGTGTCAGCCCTGGGTTTCGCCATCTTTTCGGTCAGTCTTCGGTTTCGCCGGGATACTCCCAAGTTCACGACAATTGCGCTTGCCGGTATGCTTTGTGCGCTGGTCACTCTGCTTGTGATTTTTTTTGATAACGGCACCCTGGCCATGCCGTTGCGGAACGTGTGTCTAAGCGTTTTGCACGGCTTTGTCGTGGGTTCGGGCTTAATTTTATATTCTCAGGGCTCCAAAATATTGCCGGCTGCCCAACTGACCTTATTGGCGATGGTGGAGGTGGTTGGAGGCGTCCTCTGGGTGTACCTTCCAATTTTTGGTATTCACGAGGTTCCGAGTGCACTTACCGTAATCGGCGGCTTTATCGTATTGAGCGCCATCGTGATTGACTCTGTGGGGGCGGCCCAGCCGCAGCCGATAGCCAAAATTCCTTAAGTGATGAATTTGTAAAAAGTCGAATTCATCATGTGTTTGGTGTTTTGTGTTTCGTGTTTCGTGTTTGGTATGACACTACACTCGTTATACCAAAATGTTATACCACTAAACACTAAACACCAAATACTAAACACTATTGTAAGCAGGAGTTTTTGCACTTATTAAGAGACTGTCTTGAAAAAGATTAAAAACACTTGACAATAATCGAAGTTTATGTAAGTAATATTTACATACAATTTCAAAAACCCTCTTTTGCGATGAGAATTTCCGTTTGAATTGTTAACGGATCGCCTCAAAATAAGCTCGCATACAGGTTAAATATGGCCCCCAATAAGTCAAGGCAGCCAGATCCGCCCGGCAAGATTAAGATTGCCGAAGCCCTCAGATCTCTTCTTAGTGAAAAGGATTTCAATTCGATTACGACGGCTGAAATTTCCAGGACTTCCGGTGTCAATGAAGCGCTGATCTATCGGTACTACAAGGATAAGCGAGGATTGCTGCACTCGGTTTTAGCCGAATATCTCGAGGACTACATCGAAACGATGGCGTTAAACCGAAAGGGCATTAAGGGGTCCGTCAATAAATTACGAAAACTAGTCTGGGACATGGTTTATCTTCATCATAAGGATCGCGTATTCTCCAAAATTCTTCTGCTGGAAGTCCGCAATTTTCGGGGATATTGGGAAAGCGAGACTTATGAAATTGTTAAGCGGTACACCAGATCAATGCTTGATCTGATCAAGCAAGGCATCGATGCCGGAGAGTTGCGGGATGATATCCCTGCATCCCACATCCGGCAGATTATTTTGGGCGCCATTGAACATCTTTGCCTGCCGGCCGTAATTTTTGGGTACGACATTGCACCGGATAAAATGACCGATGATATTTGTGATGTCATTTTTGAGGGGATTGTGAAAAAAACCTGACCCGGACAAGCCGGAATTGAATATTGAAGAATGAAGGTCGACTGTTTTATCAAGTAGCGATTATAATGTAAGTAAGTTTTACATATTGATATTGTAGCCATTTTTTATACACTTCATATAAGTTGATTTTACCCTATCCGGGATGAATCAACCTGAACGCTAAATCTTGGGGAGATTATAATGGATTTTAACAATAAAGTTGCTTTGGTGACCGGAGGAGCCTCGGGTCTGGGGCAGGCCTGTGTGCGCCGGTTTGTGGATGAGGGCGCCAAGGCCGGTATTCTTGATGTTGACGAAGATAAAGGCCGGCGTCTGGCGGATGAACTGGGTGAGAAGGTGATATTCTGCCAAACCGATGTGACCAGCGAGGCAAGTGTCCAGGCGGCCGTTGACCGGGTAGCGGCCGAGTTCGGCGGCTTGCATGTCGTCATCAACTGCGCCGGAATCGGTACGCCGGCCAAGGTGTTGGGCAAAGGCGGGCCCATGGCGTTGGCGCATTTCAGTCGGGTGCTGGAAATCAATCTGATCGGGACCATGAACGTTATCCGGCTGGCAGCCGCCAAAATGGTTGACAACCCACCCAATGCGGATGGTGAAAAGGGGGTGGTGATCAATACGGCCTCGGCCGCCGCCTATGACGGCCAGATCGGTCAGGCGGCCTACAGCGCTTCCAAGGCCGGGGTTGTCGGCATGACCCTGCCCATCGCACGGGAATTTGCTGACTACGGTATCCGGGTGATGACCATCGCGCCCGGCTTGTTTCAGACGCCCATGCTGGAGAGCCTGCCGGAAAAAGTTCAAGCCGCGCTGGGGCAGATGGTGCCTTTTCCGAAACGCCTGGGAAATCCGGCGGAGTTCGCCCGGCTGGCCGGCGACATCGTTAAGAACCCGATGCTCAACGGCGAAACCATCCGGCTGGACGGCGCCATCCGGATGGCTGCGAAGTAGAACCTGATTGACTTCGCTTTTGTAACTCCTCTGAAGACGTATAGGAGAGATAGGAGAGATAGGAGAGATAGGACAGATAGGAAGTATAGGGCTTATAGGACTTATAGGACCTATAGAACTTATAGGACTTATAGGGCCTATAGGACGTATAGGTCTTATAGGACGTATAGGACATATAATGGCAAATATAGCATATACTTTGATTTAACTAAGGAGGTACTATGCGAGAAGTAATTGTACTGGGAGCCGGAATGACTCAATTCGGCAATTCGGAACTTTCCCAAAAAGAAATGTTCGCCCAGGCGGCCATCGAGGCCCTGACCGATGCCCGGGTGGAAGCCAAGGACCTGGAGGCGCTTTTTATCGGCAACGTGCTGGGCGGATTCGAAGAAGGGCAGATCAACATTGCCCCCTTTCTGGCAGCTGAAATCGGCATGCCGCTGAGCGCACCCTCGACGCGCTTCGAGGGCGCCTGCGCCTCGGCCACGGTGGCGATTCGCCACGGGGTGCTGATGGTGGCCTCCGGGGTCCACGATCTGGTGATGGTGGGGGGCACCGAAAGAACCACCATTATGGGGACACCTCTGGCCACCCGGACTTTTGCCATGGGCAGTCATTCAGAGTATGAGCGTTTTGCCGGAATCACCTTTCCGGGTGTCTTTGCCATGGCGGCCCATCTGTATGCTGCTAAATATGGGATTGGCCTGGACCGGTTAAAGCGCAGCATGGCACAGACAGCGGTGAAAAATCACCACAACGGAGCCTTGAACCCGCTGGCCCACTTTCGCAAGGAAATCACGGTTGAGACCGTACTGGAGGGCCCGATGATCGCGGATCCCCTGCAATTGTTCGACTGCTGCCCGTTTTCAGACGGAGCTGCGGCACTGGTCATCGGCGATGCCGCCAAATTCAAAGCCCATGTACCCAAGCCGGTGCAGGTGGCCGGGGTAGGGCAGGGTAGCGGCGGCGCGGTTTATGCCCATAAGGATATCACCCGGGTCAGAGCCCGCGAAGCGTCAAGCAAACAAGCCTACAGCCAGGCCGGCATCGAACCCGGTGACGTGGATGTCTGTGAACTGCATGATTGTTTTACGATTGCTGAAATTCTAGCTATTGAGGGCCTCGGATTTTTTGAGTTCGGCCAGGGATCGGCCGCAGTTGACCGGGGCGACACCGCCCTGGACGGCAAGATTCCGATTAACCCCTCCGGGGGCTTGAAGGCCAAGGGCCATCCCATCGGTGCCACCGGTGCCGCCCAGACCTATGAAATCGTCAAACAGCTCCGAGGCGAGTGCGGTGAGCGGCAGGTGGCCGGCGCCAAAGTTGGCGTCGTGGACACCCTGGGCGGTGATTTCAGTACGGTTTGCAACCTGGTATTAAGGAGGAATTAAATGACATCTTATCCTTTACCATATACTGCGTTTTTGGATCGAATAAAGACGGGTGAACTGCCGGGATTGAAATGCGTTGACTGCAGCGGATATATAATACCGCCCAATGCGGTTTGTCCCGACTGCGGAAGCTCAAAGCTGGAGCCCCATTCATTTTCCAAGAAGGGCAAGCTGAGAACGTTTACGGTGATTCGTGTCGGCCCCACCGGGTTCCAGGTGCCGTACATTGTCGCTCTGGCGGAACTCGAGGAAGGGCCATGGGTGCTGGGCAATGTGATCGGCCTGGACCCTACCCAGGCCGATATGGCATTGATCGGCCGGACAGTATCCGTCGGCTACCGGCTGATTGACAACCAAGCCGGCGAGGGTCCGGATGAGGGGGTGGCGTTTACGTTTGCTGTTGGAGACGATTAGGCCTTTATCCGGTTGCTTCGGCAGCATGTTGCCAGAAAGCAAAGGTTTCAGGTGTCAGAGGATAGAGGTCAGAGGACAGAGGTCAGAGGACCGAGGTCAGAGGACAGAGGTCAGATGACAGAGGACAGACCGTCGTCCCTGCTCCCTCAAGCTACCACCTCTTATGAAATGAATGACGAATGTCGATTGACGAATGATGGAATCGCTTCGCTCAGTCGCTTTAAAATAGATAGAATGCATTATTCGACGTTCGATGTTGGACGTTCGATGTTCGACGTTCATTGGTTTCTTTTCTTTGATCAGACTGGACGCTCGCGGCCAAAGGCAATGCTCGTGTGAAACTTCATGTATATTTACCCCAAGAAAGGGTATTTAAATCGTACTCGTCGTCGTACTCGTCCTCGTACTCGATACTCAGAGGCTCATAGGCTTCGAGGACGAGCACGAGGACGAGGACGAAGTGGCAAATGAGTTCATCGGAAACTGCGTAGATTTGGCGCAGTTTCTTTTCTGATCAGGATGGCCGTTTTTCAGGCCAGAGGCGACACACGTGTGAACCTAAAATATTCAATTCCGGTTGTCCGGATAGGGAACTGAAATGAATTTTGATCTGACCAGAGAACAGAAAATGATTCGGGATGAAGTCCGCAACTTTACCAAAAAAGAGATCACCCCCCGGGCGGAGGCCTTGGAGCAAAGCGGTGAATATCCCTACGACATCTATGGTAAGATGGCCGAGCTGGGACTGATGGGCATCCCGATTGCGGAAGCGTACGGCGGCATGGGTAGCGACTGGGTCAGCCTGCACCTGGCCATCGAAGAGGTCTCCCGGGGCGATTTGACTTTTGGGGCCATGCTCGATGTGACCACCAGCGTGGTGGCTCAGGAGCTTGAGGTCTTCGGCACCGAGGAGCAAAAACAAAAATGGCTGGTTCCCATTGCCGGCGGCGAGCGGATCGGCGCCTTCGGCCTGACGGAACCCGACGCCGGCTCCGATGCGGGATCTTTGCGGACAACGGCCGAACTGCAGGGTGATGAATGGGTGCTCAACGGCACCAAGCAGTTCATCACCAACATCGGCCTCGACAATGCATCGCTTGTGTTGATTGCCGCTACCGTCGCCAATCCTGAGCGGGGTGATATCATATCGACCTTTATCGTTCCGAAAGATGCACCCGGGTTCAAGCTCGGCAAAAGATATCAGAAAATGGCCTGGCACGCGTCGGCGACCCATGAAGTTATCCTGGCGGATTGCCGTATCCCTAAGGATTATCTACTAGGGGATCCCGATCGCGGATTTGCCCAGCATCTGGCCGTGCTGGAGACCGGCCGCATCAGCATTGCCGCTATGGCGGTGGGCGTGGCCCAAGCTTGCCTGGATGAGTCGCTCAAATATGCCTGGGGCCGGCAGCAGTTCGGCCAGCCGATTTTCAACTTCCAGGCCGTGCAGTTCAAACTGGCCGATATGGCGCTGGCCATCGAACTGGCCCGCAATCAATACCTGAAGGCGGCCTGGCTAAAGGACCAGGGGCGCCGGCATGCTTTCGAGGCATCCGCCGCCAAGCTCTATGCCTCGGAGATGGTCGAAAAAGTCGCCAGCGATGCCGTTCAGATCCACGGCGGATACGGCTACATGGAAGAATATCCGGTTTCGCGCTACTACAAATCCGTCAAGCTGCTGCAGATTGTCGAAGGCACTTCCGAGGTGCAGCGCATGGTGATTGCCAGATGCCTGGCGGGATCTTCCCGCCGTTGATCAGCCGGGTTGGGCCCGATTTGGAAGTCAGGAAATCCGCCCGGCAACTGAAAATGCGTCAATGATACAAATTGTTACAAATCGTTACCTCAGTGAAAAGCAATCCTGATTGAAGGTGATAGTGTAAGAATCGCTTGATTGAAAAAATTAATTTCAGGAGAGCGACGATGAATAACTGTATCGAAAATAAAATTTCAGCATCAAAAGCGATTCGACTTGTGAAACTCCGACTCTCTGCCGATCCGGTACCTTCGATCAGTGTGAAAAATCGATTTTCCGCAGACCCGGAGAAAATGATAGCGCACGTGCGCAATCGGCTAAATGGGCGACCACTCCAGGAATCCGGACAAAAATTATCATGTTAACCGGCATGACCCTGGTGTTTGGCTTGGGCGTTTCAATGTCTTCTTAGATTCGGAATTCTCTGCAAATACTTCGGTCCGGCTGCAGAATTGCCACACCGGCATCATAGACTTAAAATCTCAGCAGCTAATTTACGGCTGAACCAGAATCTTGAGCTCAGCGGGGGATCTGAGCAATGTCTTGAAACCTTTTTCCACAATATCGTCCAATGAGATGACCTGGGAGATCATCCTGTCGACTGCCAGCCTGCCATTGCCCATAAAGCCGATGATCCGATGGAAGTCCTCGTTTACAAAACCGTAGCTTCCCCTGAGATCAACTTCATTGACTGCCAGGACCAACGGATACATGGGCGTTTCCTGCTCGACGATACTGACGACCACCACCTGCCCGTCCCGTCGCGCCAGGCTCAGGGCCAGGTTGAAGGTTTCCGGCAAACCGGCGCATTCGAAAATGATGTCCGGACCGACGATGTTGTTGAGCGATCTTACTTTATCGGACAAGCCGATGCCTTCGATATCCGGATTCAACACTTCATGGGCACCGAATCCCCCGGCCTGCCCGGCTCTGGCTGCGGATTTTTCGATGACGGTAATCTTGCCGGCACCTGCCAAAGACAACAAGTTGGTGACAGCCAGGCCGATGGGACCGGCCCCGATAACCAAGACGCTGTCGCCGGGCTGAAAGCGCGACTTTCGCAGCGCATGCATGGCAACGGAATAGGGCTCGGCCAGGGCGGCCTGCTGCAGTGGGATCGATTCCGTCAGTTTGGTCAGCTGGTTGGTCGGGCGCAGAACACGGACATATTCGGCAAAAGCGCCGTTGATATCGGGCGACAGTCCGATTACGGGAAATTTGCTGCCGATGCACAGGTTGGCAAGACCGCGGATGCAGTAATAACATTCGCGGCAGGCCGCGCCGGGCGATACGGCAACCCGCTCACCGATGGCAAAGCCTTCGACGCCTTCGGCGATTTCGGCCACAGTAGCGCTGAATTCATGGCCCATGACCGTTCCGGGCGAAAACAGCTGCCCGCTTTGGTAAGCATGGACATCGGAGCCGCATATCCCGCAATATTCGACCTTTAATAGAATCTCTCCGGCACCGATCTCGGGTCGGGGAATGTCGCGGATCTCGATTTTTTGTTTTTCTACGAATACGGCTGCTTTCATCGTCGATTTCCTTTAATTTTGTCGCAGACAACCTGGTCTTATGGGCCAGCCGTTGATCCCGTCTTCGGGGATAAGAGATAATCGGCTGCGCCATCAGTTCAAGCAAATAATGGTTTCAGGTGTCAGGTTTCAGGTGTCAGCATAAAGCGAGTTTTGAGTCCTGAGCCCTGATTGGGTTGAAGCTATAAGTTACCAGCAGTGGGAAAATATCCATTTTATGATGTACTCCCGTGCTGCGGACCGTCTTCAGTTGCTGACACCTGACACCTGAAACCCTGGCATTTCACAACACGTTGCCAGAAAAAGCAACCCACGAACCACCTGAAATTACCGAGCCGATTTAACTAATCAATCAACCTTCAGCCCATCCATAAACATATGGGTCATCAGGCTGACCGCATCGCGGTCGGTCAGCACATTGATACAGGCCGGTTTACCGGATGCCAGCGCTCTTTTGACGGCCGGGACGATATCTTCGTCTTTTTCAACCAGCTCACCATAGCCACCCAGGCCCTCGACCATCTTTTCATAGGGCCGGCGGCCCAGCTCGGTTCCGAATATCTTGTCATCGCCCCCGTAGCCAAGGCGCTGCCCGTGACGGATCATGCCCCAGGCGCAGTCGTTGTTGACAACGCACACAAAAGGCAAATTGTGACGAATGGCCGTGTCAAATTCCATGGCATTGAACCCGAAGGAGCCGTCGCCGTTGATCAGCACCACGGTTTTGTGCGGCATGGCCGCTTTGGCGGCCAGCGCAAACGGAAACCCCGTGCCGAGGCAGCCGAATTGCCCACCGGCTGTGGGCAGCACGCCGGCTTTGGCAGTCGCTCTCAAGCCGGTTGCGCCGTAATAGGAAGTATCGCCGCCGTCCACGACATACACCGCGTCGTCTCCGACCACCTCCCTGACCTGACCGACCAGCCGGATGGGATGGATCGGATTCGACGGTTGGTCCCGGGCGTCGATTTCGCCCTGGATCAGCGGCAGGTAAGCGGCGGACAACTGATCCCGCCAGGCCCTGTGATCCCTTTTATCAACGGCCTGGTTCAATGCCGACAACGTTAATCCCAAATCGGCGAAGATGCCGATATCCGCCGCCCGGTTGCGATCCAGTTCGGCCGGATCGATATCCACCCGCAATAGTTTTGCCTGGGGAAACAAAGACCCGTATTGCATCAGGTAGTTGAACCGGACGCCGAGGGCGATGACGACATCCGCCTGGCTGAAGGCGGTGACGGCTGCCATCAATCCCCCGTCCCAGATGGATAGCGGGTGCTCGTCAGCCAGGATCCCGCGGCCGGCGCCCAGCAGCATGAACGGTACCCCGGTGGTTTCCAGGAAATGCTGCAGTTGCCGGTCGCAATTTGAAAAGCAGGCCCCGCTGCCGGCGATTAAAAACGGTCTTGCCGCCTCGTTGATCATGGCGGCCGCCGGCTGGATCCGGGCCGGGTCCGGGCCGGGCTTGGCCGGTACGCTGCCTTTTCGGGGCCAGACCACTTCCTGCTCGTCGACCGGAATATTGAGCACATCCGGCGGGATTTCCAGATACACCGGACCGGGTCGGCCGGAAGTTGCCTGCCCGAATGCGGCCGAAAGATATTCCGGGATCCGGCGGATATCTCTGCAGACGGCGTGCCATTTGACCGTCGACTTGATCATGTCCGCCTGACCCATTTCCTGCAGTGCGCCTTTTTCGCGATCCTGCAGCGGTGCCACACCGGATATCATTACCAGCGGTGCGTTCTCCTGCCTGGCATTGACCAGGCCGGTCAGCGAATTGGTAAAGCCCGGTCCGGCCGTGACCATGCAGACACCCGGTTGGCCGGTGTATACCGACCAGGCGTGGGCCATCATGGCCGCGGCCTGCTCGTGCCGGACGTCTATCAGGCGGATGCCGCCGTATTCCCGGATGCCGTCATAAATGCGGTCGATATGGCCGCCGGAAAGTGAAAAGACGGCGCCGACATTCTCGATTTCCTGCAGATATTTCGCCACGATGTGGCCCCCGATGATTTCAGCCATGGTGCCCTCCCTATCTGCTAAGATTTATGGTGCAATATATCATATGACAAACTAGAGGGTGCCCTGTCAATGCCAGGCCGAAAGTGGCCATGGCGTGGGTGAAGGTCGATAATCCGAGGTATGCCATGAGCAATCCGCCGTGAATAATTGAACATATTTTTTCAATCCTCACAACCGGTATTCCTCAGTTCCACAGATCACCAACTCAATAAAAAGCTTGACAAGGGAAGAAGGGGTAATATATCCAATCGTTAATTTTCTTACCTTTTCTATTCGGACAGTTTGATGGACTCCGGTATTGCCGAAGACCTTGCTGAAAGCAACCCGAGGATCCCCGGTTTTCACAAGCCCCAAGGTGAATCTTCCCCGCGGACCCCGGCGAGAACCCGAACTGCCGTTGTTGCATATTATTTGACGTTCGCCGGCGCCGTCCGTCGCGATCAGGCTGCAACCCGTCCCGGTCTGGATGAATCGCTACCTGAACACCCAAGCGATCAATGTGCTCGAATTTAATGGCGGCAATTTCATCGAGACCTTCATCTAAGCATGTATGCGCGCAAATTCAGGTACTAAACCGCAACCACAGAAAGGAGAAGAAAAATGAAAAAAAGCCTAATCATACGAGCCGTTCCGTTCATTCTGATGGGAGTGTTGATGATGACATTCCCATCAGTCGCCTTATCCGACACGCATGGTTCGCTCTCCCCTGACGAATTGATTTTGTTAAGCCACCTGCCGGACCAGCAGGTCGGGAAAAAGTACCCTACCGGCGAGACGATCAACGTCGGTTTTCTGGCTGCGCTATCGGGGCCGGATGCCGGGTGGGGACTGCCGGGGCTTACCGGCAACAACATCTGGATTGATACCGTGAACAAAACCGGCGGGCTGCTGGTGGGCGGCAAAAGATATCCGCTGAAGATGCACGCCTTCGACGACGAGGCCAACGCCTCCAAGGCGCTGCAGGGTGCGCGGCAGCTGGTGCTGGACAATAACGTCAAGTTCATCAACGCCATCGGCGGCGATCCGGCCAACGCCACGGCGCCTTTTCTCACCAAACACAAGGTGATTTACGCCTCGCTGGTCCCCACCGACATGCATCCCACTCGGCCCTATGTCGTTGCCGGCGGCGATGTGACGCCCCAGTGCAACATGTTCAACGCCCTGTTGGCCAAGATGGTTCTGCCCAGCGAGAAAGAGCTGGGAAGACCCTTGAGATATGCCCTGACCACCCAGGACGATATCATGTCGCGCCAGGTCGGCGCCTGGGAAATCGGGGCGGCTATCGCCATGGGGTTTGAAATCGTCTACGAAAAGTTTTTCTCCGCCGATGGAACCGATTTTGCGCCGATCGTTACCGCCCTGATGGCGACCAAGCCCGACGTTATCAGCCTTTGTGAGGCCTGGCCCGAATACCAGACCCTGCTGTGGGAGCAGTTGTACCTCCAGGGCTACGAGGGTGTTGTCGTGCAAAACTATGCGGATTGGGAAACGAATCTGACCAAAATCCCGGCGGAATTTCCGGCGGCCCGGCACGCCATCGACAGCTTTCCTCTAATGGATGATCCCTGGTGGGGCGAGTACTCATGGCAGGCTTCCTTCACCCGCCTGTGGAATGCCCGCTATGGACCCGGGGCACCTGAAGATGTGAAGCGCAAAATGACCGGCATCGACTGGGATCACGCCGTGTGGCTCATTCCCTGGTGTATCGGCGCCCAGGTGGCCGGCAAGGACACCCCCGGCGAATGGCCCTCCAACGATGCCATCTTGGAGGCTTTGCGGAAGCTGCCGTCGTTTCCCACCATACTTGGCCCGGGCCACATGAGCGGCAAGGATATGTTTGGAATTCAAAATATGATCGAGCAGCCGGTGCCGATGAATATGTTCGATCTAAAAGCCAAAGACAAACGTATCGTTGCGCATCTGAATTTCGAACCCTGGTATGCATCCATCAAAAACGTTGTTTTGAAAGCCGTCAAAGAACGCGGACAGTACTACACCCAGCGGAAGTAGGAGACCGCGGGGGAGGGGCAGCCTTCCCCCGTTTTGAACTTATTGAAGGGAGAACTCTGAAAAAATATTCCGGGACTGATGGAGTATTGGAGTGATGGAGTCAAATTGATTTTGGAATTAGGATTTCGGATTTTGGATTTGTCGTCAAATCCGCAATCCCCAATCCGCATTCGGATTGCTCCAACACTCCATTACTCCAGTACTCCAACACTCCGGCTTCATTGTACCGAAATTGTCGGTTGCTTGAAATTTGCCTCAATCACAAGAGAATCCTAAACGGAAAGAAAATGACCAGTCAACTATTAATCCAAACCATCGCCAACGCCATCGTGGCCAGCGGTATGCTGGCATTGATCGCGGTGGGATTGACCCTGGCCTTTGGCGTCATGCAGATGGCCAATCTGGCCCATGGCCATTTTTTCATGATCGGCGCCTATACCGTCTACGCCCTGTACGCCCTGGGCGGTTGGCCATTCTGGCTGGCGGTCGCCGCTGCGATTGCAGTGGGTGCGGTCCTGGGGTTGATCGTCGAGCGCTGCGTTTTTCGGCCATTGCAGGGGGACGTGGTCTCCGGCTTTATCGCCACGGCCGGGCTAATGTTTGTTTTTGAAGTTCTGGTGGGCGAAATTTGGGGCTGGGGGCTGTCCCGACCCATTCCCAGCCCCTATATGAAGGCCTTCCGATTTATGGGGGCTGCGCTGGCTTTCCAGCGCGTTCTCGTTATACCGTTTGCCGTCGTATCCATCGGCGGCCTCATGTTTTTTATGCGGCGGTTTCGGCTCGGACGCGCATTGCGCGCTGTTGCCCAGGATCCCGAGGCCGCATCGCTGCAGGGCATCAACATCAACATGATGACGGCCCTGGCACTGGCCATCGCCGGTGCCTACGCCGGTCTGGCCGGCGGGTTGATGTCCACAATATATGCAGTGACCCCTTCACTGGGTGGGCACATTATCCTGCCGGCCCTGATCGCCGTAGTCGTGGGGGGTATGGGCAGCATTGGGGGGGCTACCCTCGCGGCCGTTATATTTGGTTTTGTCACCACCTTCGTTACCACATTTGTTGACGGTGTCACTGCCGTGATGGTGTCGGTAACCGTTATGGCACTTGTATTAGCAATCAGACCACAGGGGTTGATGGGGCGTGTCGTTGCATAGCACAGAAAATATCAGAGCCTGGGCCTGGGTGCCCTTGGTATTAGCGCTTTTAGGATTGTGTATATTTCCGTTTTTTGCCAGGGCCTATCTGGTCGAAGTCGTCATGATGTACTTCATCTACATCATACTGGCCCAGAGTTTTCGCTTGATCGTCACGGTGCATGACTGGCAACTGTACCATTTCGTTTTGTACGGGGTCGGCGCTTACACGAGCGGCATGTTGGCCAAGAATGCCGGTATACCGGTATTCATGGCCATCCCCCTGGGTGGGGCCATGGCCTGCATTATGGCGGTGGTGATTACAACCCCTTTGTTGAGAACCAAAGGCTGGGGATTTTATATTGCGACTTATGGGCTGGCGGAATTGATCAGATTGAGCTGGCTCAAGTTCCGTGATCCATTTGGCGGTTCGACGGGCATTATCGCAATCCCCTGGCCTCCGGTCGTTTTTGGAATCGATTTCAGTGAGGGCATTCCCTACTACTTCTTCAGCCTGGCGGTAATGCTCCTCGTCCTGTTCTTGCTTTATCGCATAGAGAGATCCCACGTCGGCGATGCGTTTAAAGCGATCGCCATGGATGCGGATCTGGCGGCCTCCACCGGGATCAATATTCCCCGGCACAGGCTGCTGGCCGCAGCCATCGGCGGATTTTTTGCCGGCGTTGCCGGGGGCCTGCTGGTCCATCGCCTCAGCGCGGTTGACCCGAAACTGTTCAACCTCGTCAACATGCTTTACCTGCTCATCTGGGTGGTGGTCGGCGGCACCCGGACTTTCTGGGGACCCATCATCGGTGTCACCGTAATGCACACCCTGTTCGAACTCTCACGCCCGCTGATCGAGGTAAGACCTTTGTTCTTTGGTCTTTCCATGGTATTGGTTTTGATTTTTATGCCGGGGGGGATTGAAGGGTTGATTCTGAAAGCTGTCGCTCGTTGGCGGCGGCGCAATGATTTGGCGGCTTCAGGGACCCATACGGTGCCGGGGCAAGCGGGCATTGAAGATTGATTCAACAAAAGTTAGGTTTCAGGTGTCAGGTTTCAGGTGTCAGATGATAGAGGACAGAGGACAGAGGTCAGAGGTCAAATGACGGAGGTCAGAAGACAGAAGAAAGAGGACAGAGTTCAGTAGACAGAAGATGAAATTCTAAAATCGAATTGGTACACCTGACACCCTGTATGTAAGTTCATGAAAAGCGAAACTCAGAACCGCAGAATATCGAATATCGAATGTCGAAGGGTGGAATCGCTTCAGGCTTGGGGCTTCGCTCTTCGAGCTACGACCCCACGGGTCGCCTTCGGCTACGACCCGACACGTCGCTCAGTCATTTTAAAATAGACCGTTCGACAAAAGACTCACGACAGGCAGGTTACATTATTCGATGTTCGATGTTGGACGTTCGATGTTCGACGTTCATTAGTTTCTTTTTCGATTTGAGCGGTAGTTTGTGTGGCTGGCGGATAGGCTGACACCTGAACACTGACACCTGAAACCTTTGATTGGATGGAGATTGCGGGCTAGTGTCAATACTTGAAACAAAAGGGTTGAGCAAGAATTTTGGCGGTCTGGCGGCGTTGGATAACGTCGACCTCAGCATCAAAGAAGGCGAAATCCGGGGTATCATCGGCCCCAATGGCGCGGGGAAAACCACTCTTTTCAACGTGATCAGCGGCGTGTACCGTCCAACCGCGGGACAGATTGTCTATGGGAAAGGCAAACGCATCGATGGCTTGTCCGCGAGTAAGATAGCGGCAATGGGACTGGTGCGGACTTTCCAGCGTACCGCGATTTATCTCGATTTTACGGTTCTTAAAAATGTGACCGTTGCCCGTCATCTTCATACCCAAGCCAATATTTTTCGGGTGTTTGCCGGCTTGACTGGAAGCAGTGAAAATAAGAACGTTGCCAGGGCCCGGGAAATTGTTGAATTTATGGGGCTGGGAAATTTGAAAGATGAGTTGGCGACCAACCTGCCGCACGGCCACCAACGTGCATTGGGTGTCGCCATTGCACTGGCTTGCGAGCCTAAAATTTTGCTGTTGGACGAGCCCCTGACCGGCATGACGCCCACGGAAAAAGCCCATATGATCGATCTGATCCGGAAAGTGCATCAGCAGGGCATTACTATCCTTATTGTCGAACACGATATGAAATCGGTTATGGAATTGTGTGACTACATCAGCGTTCTGGATTTCGGAACACTGCTCGTCGAAGGGCCGCCGGCCGCGATTCAGAACAATGAAGACGTCATTAATGCCTATTTGGGGACGGAAGATATTACTTCTATCGGCACATCATGAGGTAAAAATTGCTGCTCGAGGTTAAAGATATCACGGTACATTATTACAAGGTAGCTGCCGTCAGAAAAATTTCCATATCAGTCGCAGACGGGAAAATCGTGACCCTTATCGGTTCGAACGGGGCCGGGAAAACGACGACCCTGCGCGCCATCAGCGGCCTGAAGCACCCCAGTACGGGCGAAATTCTATACGCCGGAAAGAATATCGAAAAGCTGCCTTCACATAAAATCAATGCCCTGGGCATCGCCATGGTGCCCGAGGGCAGACGAGTGTTTCCGCAAATGACGGTGCTGGAAAATCTCATGACCGGGGCTTTCCTGCGCAAAGACAAGGAAGCGATACAAAAAGATCTGGAACAAATCGTTTTCAAGCATTTCCCGCGCCTGAAAGAAAGAACCCGACAGGCAGCCGGCACCCTGAGCGGCGGCGAGCAGCAAATGCTGGCGATGGGACGGGCCCTGATGTCCGCTCCCAAATTGCTGCTGTTGGATGAACCTTCTCTGGGACTGTCGCCCATCATGTGCGGGGAAATCGCAGCTATTATCAGGGATATCCATGCTGAAGGGAGAACGGTGGTCCTGGTCGAACAAAACGCCAGACTGGCTCTGGCGCTTGCCCAGCATGCGTATGTGATCGAGACCGGCGATATCGTACTGTCGGGTCCGGCCGAGGAACTGCGCGAAAACGATGAGGTGAAAAAAGCCTATCTGGGCGGGTAGGGAACAGGTGTCAGATATCAGATGACAGAAGACAGATGTCAGATGACGGATGACAGAAGACAGATGACAGAAAACAGATGACGGATGACGGATGACAGATGTCAGAAGACAGAATACAGATGTCAGATGACGGATGAAGCAACGCGTTGGTTGTTAAAAAAAGGCTTTAGGTGTCAGGTTTCAGGTGTCAGCCCTGGCGCCGGCCGAATGAACGACCGGTCAAGCCCAGTTGGAAACTCTATCATTACAAGTGTCGAATGCCGATCGACGAATGTCGAATGAAGGAATTCAATCGATTAAAATAGATTGGGTAAACCCGCTTCGCCAATATAGCCACGCAGGCATAGTGCGATTCTATCTTTCGATAATCAATATTCTGCGGATGTGCGTTTGGCATTTAATGAAGTTTCATACAAATAAAGTATGTACTCCGAATCTTGATTACTTATTTGTTGCAACTGAAGACGATGCCGTTGAAATAAGTATATTTCTTGAGTGACTCCGGCTGCTGACACCTGACACCTGACACCCAATACTGCAGGTAGATGTAGTCAGAGAAAAACTCAAGATATTGCCGGGAAATGATTATGAGCAGAAAAATTCGCGACAGGGTGGCACAATTGGATTTCTGGTCTTCGGATGTCGATCCCGTTCCCCTGGACGGCGGCATCACCAATACGAATTTCACCGTTGATGACCGGGGGGAGCGTTATGTGGTGAGGGTCGGTGACGACATCCCCGTGCACGGGGTAATGCGCTTTAACGAGATCGCAGCGGCGCGCGCCGCGCATGCTGCGGGAATTTCGCCCGAAATCGTTTACAGCGCGGACGGCGTTTTCATCATGCGGTTCATCGAAGGAGCAACCTATACCGAACAGGATGTGCGTGAACCCCAAAACCTGGAACGTATTATTCCCCTGATACAGGCCTGCCACCACGAGATACCCAAACACTTTCAAGGCCCGGCCCTGGTCTTTTGGCCCTTTCATGTCTGCCGCAACTATGTCCATACCGCCCGGGACGGCAACAGCCGCATGATGGACGTGTTGCCCCGCTTTCTGGACATCAACGATGAACTGGAAAAGACCGTCGGTGAAATCAAACTGGTCTTCGGGCACAATGATCTGTTGGCCGCCAATTTCATTGATGACGGTGAGCGTCTGTGGCTGCTTGACTGGGACTATGCAGGGTACAACTCGGGGCTTTTCGATCTGGCCAACCTCTCCTCCAACAATGCGCTTTCTCCCGAACAGGAAGAATGGGTTCTCGAAACCTACTTTCAGCAGCCGGTGACGGACCGACGGCGCTGCCGCCTGGCCGCAATGAAGTGTGTTTCATTGCTTCGTGAAACCTTGTGGAGCATTGTCTCCGAGATCCACTCGACCCTTGATTTCGATTACGAGAGCTATACCGCCAAAAATCTCGCCCGCCTCGAGAACGCTTTGGAAGCGTTCCGACAGATCTGAAGTAAATTCGCCTGGGCGAATCTGTCAAGAAGTAATCGGAATTCCCAGCAAAAGAGATTTCAGGTGTCAGCCAAGCCGCCGGCCAAACAAACGACCGGTCAAATCGAAATAGAAACTCCGAAAAAGCGAATACCGAAGGAATGAATTCTGTCTATTTTAAAAATGATTGAGCGAAGCGATTCCACCCCTCGACATTCGACATTCGATTTTCGATTTTCTGCGGTTATACGGTTCGCTTTTTAAAATTTTTCATATGAGTGTTCAGGTGCCAGGATTTGGCGGCTGGTTTTCCTGACACCCGACACCCGACCCCCGAAACCTAACACATAAAACTTACATTTGGCGTTAATGCTGCCCCACCGGGGTCACTGTTTCCGAGTGCAGAATAGGAAAAAAATGCTTCCCCTATCCGAATTCTAACCCGAATTTAATAATGCTCAAATTTTTTAGGTTTAATGTCCTCATAATGAGCACTTTTCAGTTGCAAAATTCTGCTAATGTTTTAGAATTAGAGTTGTATCATAAGCGTCGAAATTGAAGGTCAATTGAGATCTAATTGATTAATAAAGCCCATCTGAAATACGCGTTCAGACGCCTTCTTTTCGCTGACCCACGCTGGCAAAAGCATGATTGCCCGCGACGGCGGCTTTTTTTATGCAAAAACGGCGGCTATCCCTAAACGCGATCGTGTGTTTCTGAGATGGGTTTTTTAGTTTTCAGCCTCCTTCATCGATAAGACTTAAGCAGGTAAAGTTCATCATTTTTGAGATTCTGTGCGGCTGTGACGGTTGATTTTTCGGCTATGATAGATCAATTTTGTTGAAGAGGTGAAGATATGATGCAATATACTGCTCTCCTTTCAACCGAGGAAGTTGAAAAAATTCATGACACATCTTTAGAAATTCTGGAAAATATCGGTGTTCGTGTACATCTGGAGCAAGCTCGCGATATTTTCGCAAAGCATGGCTGCCGAGTAGACCGAACTAACAGAATCGTAAAATTGCCCCGTAAAGTTGTGGAACATTACCGTCAGGCATTTGCACCGCATTTTACTTTTCGGGGACGCGATCCCCAATTTGATCGTACCATTCCGGACAATCGACCGGTTATCGTCACCGCGAGTTCCGCTCCCAATTTGATCGATCCTGTCAGCGGTGAAGAACGACGTGCCGAATCAGATGATATCGCCAATATCGCTTTTTTGATCAACGAGCTGCCGGGTTATGATGTTTTTTCGATATCGACCCTGGCCGATGACGCTCCCAAGGGACAACTCAGCCTTTGGCGCTTTTACCCGGCCCTGAAAAACTGCCTGAAGCCGGTAAGAAGCAATACTCCGAATATGAAGGAACTTCTGCGAGTGCTGGAATTGGGCGCACTGATCGCCGGCAGTGAGGATGCTTACCAAGAGCGACCGCTGATTAACCATCACTGCTGTCCGGTCGTATCCCCGTTGACCATGGATTCCGCCATTTCTGAACAGCTCATCTATCTGACCGAAAACAGGCTGCCCGTGTACTGTACGATTGCGCCCAACGGCGGTATGACTTCGCCCATGAGCCTGCTCGGCACCCTGGCGATTGGAAATGCTGAGTTTCTGGTGGCCAGCGTTCTCATGCAAATGGTTCGGCCTGAAACTCCCCTGATCTATGCAGTTTTATCTACTGTTGCGGATATGCGCAAAGGCAATTACGCACCAGGGGCGATCGAAACCGGAATCATGCAAATGGGGCATTGCCAGATGGCGCGCTACTACAATGTCCCCTGCGGCGGCTATATCGGTTTGACCAATGCCCACATGGACGACGTTCAATCGGGTTATGAAACCGGCATGGGCGCGACTTCGGCGTTGCTCGGCGGAGCCGACATGTTTAATATGGGGGGCCTATTAAGCAGTCTTCTGACCTTTGATTTCGGCAAGGCCGTTATTGATAATGAGATCGGGTTGATGCTCAAACGCATCCATCGGGGATTGGAGTTCAGCACCGAGAATCTCAGCCTTGATTTGATCTCCAAAGTCGGCAACGGCGGTTCGTATATGGACGAGGCCGACACCTTCAATCGTATGCGAACAACTGCATTGCTGCCCAGCGTCGCGTTTCGTGATGTGCGCGCCGCTTGGGAAGATATGGGAAAATCCGACGCCCATTCCAGGGCTCTGACTGAAGCCAGAAAGATCCTGACCCGTGACAATCCGGCAGTTCTGTCACCGCAAGTAGATGCCGAAATTCGTGCCCGCTTTAAAGGCCTACCAGCCGGCAACGCCGGCTGGAATTAGGCGCTTTGCGGGCTTTCACTGACATCACGTTGTCAGAAACAAAATTTCCTGCAGATATATCGCTACGCTGCGGCCTCCTGCAATTCCAGCCATTGCACCCTCCTTATTTGCTAAATATTATATGATGTTGCATACAAATGGCTAACTGCCGGCTTCAGCTGCTAGAATTTCATCCCTGGTAGGTTGAGTGATGCCGTGTTGCCGCCGTCAACCGCCAGAGCCTGCCCGGTAATGTAGCTGGATTCGTCGCTGGCTAAAAATAAAATCGCGCTGGCAACCTCTTCCGGTTTACCGTAGCGTCTTAATTCACACCGACTGCCAAGTTTGTGGGCTTTGCCGCTTTCCCGGGCGTAATCGAAGACCGGTTTGGTCATGCCGGTTTCAATCAGGCCCGGACAGACGGCATTGACGCGAATGTTGTCGGCCCCCAGGTCGCAGGCGGCTGTCTGAGTAAAATTAATTAAGGCCGCCTTGCTGGCGCTGTAGGCATTGCCGCCCGCCCCGGCGCGAATCCCGGCCACCGAGGATGTATTGACGATAACCCCGCTTTGGCGGGCCTGCATATGTTGGGCGATATGTTTGACCGCCAGCACGGCCCCCAGGAGGTTGACATCATAAACCTGGTGCCAGACACGGCTGTCCTGTTCCGTCAGCCCGGAGAGATCGCCCGTGATGCCGGCATTGTTGCATAAAATATCGATCTGGGAATAGGTGTCCAGGGCCAGACGGATGAGCGCCTCGATATCATCTTCATCGGCAACGTCGGTTTTTTGAAAGACAACCGCCGCGCCGCCCTCTGAGATCGGATCGGCCACCTTTTTTAAGCCGTTCTCATTTACATCGGCCAGTACCAGCTTGGCGCCTTCGTCGGCAAACAGCGATGCAGTGGCTTTGCCGATCCCACTGGCGGCCCCGGTAATTATGGCGACTTTTTCGTTGAGACGTCCGTTGGTTTTCATATTGATCTCCTGCAGTATTGGTTGCGCGCCGGTTCGTTTCAATCAACTGGCGAAATCCATCCACAGCATGATGGTTCACCCCGTCCGGATGGCAGTCAAATTTAGTGTCAATTGTTCGAAATCAAATCATGTTTGTGCAGGTTTTTTGCCATATCCAGATTGAATTTTTAATTAACTCCATGGCATTAGTATGACAGAGCGAAGCAAAACCATAAATCTTCAATCTTCAATTTTCAATCTTCAATGCCGGCTTCGCCGGGCTGGGCCCGTAAAATCATGAATCTGGGGCATCCCTTAGCGCCTGTTGCAATGCACTCATTCCTTCTTGCTGGACAGACCAGAGGCGACCGCCGGTCAAACCGCCATCCACAACCAGATCATGACCATTGATAAATGTGGACTCATCCGATGCCAGAAAGACGGCCGCGGTAGCGATATCGTCCACGATACCTGCCCGACGGATGGGCTGCATGCCTACCAGCGCTTGCTTCATCACTTCGGCGGTTTTTTCGGCTTGATCCACAGGCAGCCCCGCGGCTTTACCAAATATGCCGGTGGCGATTCCGCCGGGTGAGATGCTGTTGACACGCACGTTGCTTTCGCCCAATTCCATGGCCACGACTTTGGTCATATGAATCACAGCTGCCTTGGCGGCTGAATAAACTATAGACGAATAGCCGGCCAGAATTCCGGCCACACTGCCCGTATTGATAATGCTGCCGGAGCTTTGGGCGCACATTACGGGCGCTGCGTATTTCATGCCGAGAAATACGCCACCGAGCAGCACCGACATGGCATATTCGTAATTTTCAAATGGAATCTCTGCGATGCTGCCGTGGGCCGCCGGTACACCGGCATTATTGAAAAGACAGTCAAGTTTTCCAAACCGTTCGACAGTGAAGTCGATCATGTTTTTCACATCGGTTTCCAAAGAAACATCGGTTTTTAAAAAGTCGACGTTGTCGCCGAGCGCGTCTGCAAGCTTACGCCCTTCTTCTTCTCGTCGGGCGGCAATCAGCACGGAAGCACCTTCCTCGGCGAAGATTTCGACCGTCCGCTGCCCGATCCCACTTGTTCCTCCGGTGATGATTGCCACTTTGCCTTCCAATCGTCCAGACATAACGTCCTCCTTCCAATATTGGATTTTTTATATTGACCGCAAGGTACAATAGCTGGTGTTATGAAGCATATGTCAATTTATTCCAAGAGATATCGCAATTTACTTAATGTTATCAATCTTATCGCTTATCCCTATCATCGTTCGTTATATGAAGAAATAAATTTTTGTCTTGTTGACAGCAAAACCTGCTTTGGTTAATCAAATGATTATCGTTTCTCTGGACAGCCGCCCACATGCTGGATTTTAGTCGAAACCGATACGATGTCCACCATTTTCGATTTAACCGCTTTCGATTCAACTGTTTTTAAAGCATCATGTATACCAGACTCGCAATTACCAGCAGCAAAATACTCATATATATCGGTATAAGAGTATTATTTTTCACTTTGTACAGCACCGTCGTATATTTGCTGTATTACACTTTTGAAAAACACCATCTGTCCATTCCGCTGTCTATTGAGGCAATTTTAGGAACGGCCATCTCCATTCTCCTTGGCTTTAGAACCAGTGCGGCCTATGATCGCTGGTGGGAGGCGCGAATTATATGGGGAGGTATCATTAATGAGAGTAGAACACTGATCAGGCAAGCCCTCGGTTTCATAACCCCGGGCGATACAAAGGAACACGACGTTCACCAGTTAGTTCACTATCAGGTTGCCTGGTGTTATGCCCTGACATCAAGCCTGCGCAAATTGCCGCTTTCGCCCGAAGTAAAAAATCAGCTATCTGATGCAGAATACGCCACTCTATCCGACCATGCCAACGCACCGAATGCAATTTTAAAATTCATGGAAGATCATCTCGCTCGATTGTTTAAAGCAGGAAGAATAGACTCCTATCACTTTGCCGCCATGGACCAAACGCTGCGGAATTTATGTGATAACATGGGTAGATGCGAACGGATCAAAAACACGGTTTTTCCGGTGTTCTATACTTTTTTGACCCAGACGGCCATATTTATATTCGCGTTGGTGTTGCCTTTTTCTTTGATAGAACTCGTGGGAGCTTATACAATCCTGACAACCGTTGTCGTTGTCGGGACCTTTAGCATTATCGAAATGATCGCGACGTATTTGCAGGATCCATTTGAAAATAGACCGTCTGATGTTTCAATGACTGCCATTTCCAGAACTATCGAGATCAATCTGCTGCAGATGATTGGCGCCGGTGAAGTTCCTGAAAGCATTAAGCCTGATAAAAAAGGGATCCTTATGTAACCTAATAAAAAAGCAGGGGACCTGATTTTTTGGTTGCAATCGGTTTTGTATACCTGTATATACATCTATAGTATTAAACATAGATGGTAGATAACCTGAAGATTCCAAATTTCTATCATTTTTACTTTAATATTACTACCAACGTGTAAAAAATTGTAAGCAACAAATAAATTGAGAAATCAAAAATTGAAAATCGTCGATGAATCCAATCCTATCCCGAAGTACCTCCAGATCAGTGCCTGGTTAAAGGAGCTGATCCAAACCGGCCGATACAAAGCCGATGAAAAGTTGCCCTCCGAAGTCGAGCTTTCCAAAATGTGCGGGGTCAACCGCAATACCTTGCGTCAGGCCATCGGCGAGCTGACCAACGCGGGGCTGTTGAGAAAAGAAAAGGGCACCGGAACTTTCGTCAGCAGCCCTGCATCCAACGGACTCAGACACAAGCTCGAGCGCATCTCGAGTTTTACGGATATGTTAGGCCAAAGCGGCATCAAAGCCGAAACCCGCGTTATCAGCAAACAGATCGAAAATGCCGACGACCATGTGTCCGGCAATCTTTTTTTAGGTTCCAGTAAAAAAGTGGTCGCGATCCGGCGGGTGCGGGCCGGCAACGGGACGCCCTATATCTATGAGGAGAGCTACCTGCCGGCGGATATGTTCCAAGGTCTTCTCGATCTGGATTTGACCGGCTCCATGTACGACCTGATGTCCAAACACTTTGGGGTTGAGTTGGCCAGGGGCAAACAAACCATCCGTGCCGTCAACCTGAGTTCGAAGATCGCCAAAATACTCAACGTGGCGAAAAATACGGCCGCCATTTTTGCTGAGTACATTACCTACGATGAAAAAAGCATGCCCATCGAGCTGCTGCACTCCTATTACCGGGGAGATAAATATACCCTTGAAATCGAGCTCGGCCGCTACCACGCCAAGCCCAATGGCTTCAGTTTGAAGGCGGAGTGAACCACCAGGGCGCGAAGCCTGCAAATTTTTTCGAATTTTGGTGTATATTTTTAATCCAACTTGAACGTGAGTCGAATCGAAATTTAACATTGTTTTTTTAATATTTGGCTGTATATACATCTATAACATTTTAACTGTTCTCAGTGAAAATCTAAAGAGGAGGAAATCTAGCATGGAAGAAAGAAATTTTTTCGAAAGATTGGTGGATGTCAGCCCTGGCATGGAAATATGGTGGGATTCGTCCCCGGTTATTTTCGAAAATTGGTGCAATAAAGTGCTGGAACAGGCCGATCCTGCCGGTCGTGAAATCCTGCAGCGGCAATTCAAGCGGATGTATGATCCGGAAAATCCCATGAAACAATTGTTTCGCGGTGTGACCACCAATCCACCCCTGTCATTGCAGGCAATCCAGGATGATCCGGCGTTTTGGGAGAAGGAAGCCAAGGGCATCCTGGCTGATAATCCTGGGCTGGACAAAGAAGGGCTTTTTTGGGAGCTCTACAAAATGGTTGTCAAACGCGGCTCGGAGATGTACCTGCCGCTGTTTGAATCCAGCAACTATAAGGAAGGCTACCTGTCCGGACAAGTCGATCCGCGCAGCGTCTTCGACAAGGAAGCCATGCTCAGGCAGGCGGAGGAAATCGCCGCCATCGGCCCTAACGTGATGGTAAAGGTTCCCGGTTCCAAAGAAGGCTATGAGGTGATCGAGTATCTGACCGCCAAGGGCATCCCCACCAACAACACCCTGACTTTCGTGCTTTCCCAACTGGTGGATTGTGCCGACAGCGTTAAACGCGGTCTTGAAACGGCCAAGAAAAACAGCGTCGACCTGAGCCAATGGCGCTCGGTCATCACCCACATGGAAGGCCGTTTCGGCAACCTTGGCGACCTGAAAGGCTACGGCCAGGAAGTGGGCATCGAGCTGTCAGACGGGGAAGTTCGCCTGGCGGAACTGGCGATTTTCAAGAAAGCTTATAAATACCTGGAGGACAATGACCTGCCGAGCAAGATGCTGTCCTGTTCTTTGATCGTGGGACCGACGGTTGACGGAATCGATCGCATTTGGCACCTGGAGGAAAAAACCGGCGCCGCTACGGTGGTGACCTGTCCGCCCTCATTTATTACCAAAGTCCTCCTACTGCCCGATGTCGATAAGATCACCTTTGAAAAAGATCGCATCCATCAGGATATTCCCCAGGATCTGATGGACAAGCTCATGAAGATTCCCTATTTCGCAAAAGGATATGCAGCGGACGGCTACTCGCGTGATGAATACGCGACCATTCCACCCCTGCAGAAAACCGCCGAGCAGTTTTCCAAGGCCACCAATGAAATGGTGGATTTTGCCGGCCAATGCCTGGAGAAGAATTGATTCATAAACGTATTCCAATCAGGAGGGACAGCAAATGATTGTTGGCATCTTAAAGGAAATTAAAGATGATGAAAATCGTGTGGCCCTGACTCCGGGAGGCGTTGAAGTCATGGGCCAAAATGGCCATTCGGTTCTGATAGAGCAAAATGCCGGTTTGGCCAGCGGTTTCGACAACACCGCCTACGCGGACGTCGGGGCCGAAATTGTAGAAAAACCTGAAGACATATTCGACCGTTCGGAAATGATCGTGCGGGTCAAGGGACCGCGCCCCTCCGAGTATGAATATATCAAAAAAGGGCAGATCTACTTTTCTTATCTGCATCTGGCCGCAATGGAGGACACAACCCGGGCGCTGATTGATAACGGTGCCGTTGCGATCGCTTATGAAACGATTCAATCCGAGAACGGCAACCTGCCGCTGCTAAAGCCGATGAGTGAAGTCGCAGGCCCCATGGCCATTCAGGAAGGCGCCAAATATCTTGAGATGGCCCAGGGCGGCCATGGTGTATTACTGGGCGGTGTGCCCGGTGTGGATCCGGGCACGGTGATGATTATCGGCGGCGGAACAGTTGGAATTAATGCCGCTAAATTAGCCTGCGGACTGGGTGCCAAAGTGTATATCCTGGATATCGACCTGGACCGCCTGCGGTATTTGAGTGATGTGATGCCCGACCACTGTGTCACCTTGATGTCGAGTCCGGCGAATATCCGCGATATTTTGCCCGCGGCGGATCTCGTCGTCGGGGCGGTATTGGTGCCGGGCAGCAAAACGCCGACGCTGGTGACCCGGGAAATGCTGTACGCCATGAAAAAGGGTTCCGTGCTGGTCGATGTTTCCATAGATCAGGGCGGGTGTTTTGAAACATCCAGGGAGACGACCCATGCCGATCCCACTTATAAGGAGGATGGTATTGTTCATTACGCTGTCAGCAATATGCCCGGGGCCTTGCCGCGCACCTCAACGCTGGCCCTGAACAATTCAACCCTGCCCTATGCGGTGGAGATTGCGAACAAGGGGTGGAAAAAGGCCATGCAGGACAATTCCGCCATCAAGGCCGGGGCCAACGTGGTGGAGGGCAAGGTCACCTATAAAGGGGTCGCCGATGCATTTGATTTCGAGTATGTGTCGATCGATAAACTGCTGTAGACGCCATGGTTCAAGGTTCACCGTTCCGAAATCCGAAATCTAAAATCAAAAGGAGCTTATTATGATTGTAGGCATTTTAAAGGAAATCAAGGCTGAAGAAAATCGCGTTTGCATGACACCTGCCGGAGTGGAGATTATGAAGCAAAACGGCCATGAGGTTTTGGTTGAAGCCAATGCCGGCGTTGGCAGTGGTTTTAACAATGATGCATATAAATCCGCCGGTGCTGAAATAGTCGAAACACCTCAGGAAATTTTTAATCGAGCCGGGATGGTAATGCATGTCAAGGAGCCGCTGCCCGCCGAATATGACCTTATCCGCAAGGATCAGATTGTATTTACCTATCTGCATCTGGCCGCGGCAGAAGAACTGACCCATGTCCTGGTAAAAAGCGACTCCATTAACATCGCTTACGAGACGATTCAAAAATCGGATGGTTCACTGCCGCTGCTCACCCCCATGAGTGAAGTTGCCGGGCGCATGGCCATTCAGCAGGGGGCCAAATATCTGGAGATGGCCCAGGGCGGCCACGGCATTCTGCTGGGCGGTGTGCCCGGTGTCGACCCCGGTACGGTCGTTATCATCGGCGGTGGTATCGTTGGTATCAACGCCGCCAAAATGGCCTGCGGGTTGGGGGCCAAGGTGTACCTCCTCGATATGAACCTTGAGCGGTTGCGCTATCTGAGCGATGTGATGCCCAGCAATTGCTTTCTGCTGATGTCTAAACCATCGACGATCCGTCGGTTGATTAAAGAGGCTGATGTTCTGGTCGGGGCCGTGCTGATCCCGGGTGCCAAGGCCCCTAAACTGGTGACCCGTGAAATGCTCAAAACCATGAAAAAAGGGGCGGTGCTGGTGGATGTCGCAATTGACCAAGGCGGCTGCTTCGAGACCGCCAAAGCCACCACCCACGGCGAGCCGATATACACGGTTGAAGGTGTGGTGCATTATTGCGTGGCCAACATGCCGGGTGCGGTGCCCAAAACTTCCACGCTGGCACTGACCAATGCAACCCTGCCCTATGCCGTTGAAATTGCCAATAAAGGCTGGCAAAAAGCCATGCAGGAAAACGAGGAAATCAAGCTGGGCGCCAATGTCGTCAAGGGCAAAATTACCTATCAAGGTGTCGCGGACGCTTTCGGGCTCGAGTATACTCCGATCGATTCGCTGTTATAAAAATAGGCACCTGGCAGTATCTTATTGAAGCATAGACAGCGTTGTCGAAAACAAAACAAATGCTATAAATTGATATAAATGACCTCAAACTCAATGACTACTATGATAAAAATGCGGGTTAAATTTTTTCGGACTTATAAACCCAATTAAGGATGCAGTCGATCTGGTCGAATTCAAGGCGTTGGGTTTCGATCCCGCCCTCGAAATTACGGCATCAGGCAGTAGTCAGTAGGTTGGGTAGAGGAACGAAACCCAACAAATTTTTTCGGGATCTCAACCCAACCTACAATTCAAGCCCAGATTTAGCTTAATTGAGACAGCCTTACTTTGGCAGATAGGCCCGAATTTTTTACTATTTAAATTTTGAAAAATTTCATAAGGAGAAAAAAATGAAAAAGGAATTAAAAGACTGGATTGTACCCTGGCTTTATACCTCACGAGAATACAATGTCGGTATTCTGGACAAGGCCATGGACAATCCCGATAATGCCCGGCTGATGCTCAATGAAAATCCCATCCCGCCATCGGAAAAAGTCATCCAGGCCGTGGCGGATTCCCTGCGGCACGGCAACTGGTATCCGGACAGTTTTCTGCGGCTGCGGACCAAGATCGGTAAAATGTACGGGGTGGGCCCGAACAACGTCGCGCTGGCCAACGGGTCCTCGGATACCATCGATACCATGATGCGGGTATTTTTGCAGCCGGGCGATGAGTTTTTGCTTTCCACGCCGACCTTCGAGCTGTTTCCGCCCCGGGCTGAGCTGTGCAACGCCAAGGTCGTCCAAGTCCCGGTCAGGGAAGACGACCTGAATTACGATGTGGATGGCATGCTCGCTGCCATCAATGAGCGCACGAAACTGATCCTGATTATCAATCCCAACAACCCCACCGGTGTTTTTATCGAAGATGATGACCTCGAGCGGTTCTGCGAAACCGGCGTGCCCCTGTGCGTGGACGAAGCCTACCTGGACTACAATCCGGACCGGCCTTCCAAGGCGCCGCTGTTCGAAAAATACCCCCACGTGTTCCTGTCGGTTACCTTTTCCAAGGCCCATGGCTTTGCCGGTGTCCGGTTTGGTTTTGTGCTGGGCAGCGAAGAGATGATCGCCGCCTTCAACCGTGTCTTTTTGCCCTGGAACGTCAGCCGCATGTCAGCCGCCGCGGCCGAAGCCATCATCGACAACCCGGAAGAAGTCAAAGCCAAGGTCGAGCACAACAACAAATGGATGGCCATTTTCACTGAAGAACTCAAGAACCTGGGTCTTAAACCGTATCCGGCCAACGGCAATTACATGCTGATCGACGGCACCATGACCGGGAAGACGACCGAGGAAATTCTGGAGGCCGCCCTTGAGCAAAAAATCTATTTGAAAAAGATCGGTGAAATCCACGGCAAGACCGGCTATTTCAGGGTAACCCCCGGCACCGATGAAGAGAATGAAAAGTTTATGAAATTTATCCGAGCCTATTTCGGATAATCAATCCGCTAATTAATCCGCCCGGAAACCGAGTCCATACAGGGTTGTATTTTTTTTTTTGCAGACACAATTTTGTCGATTCACCAAGGTCCAGCGGATTAATTAGTTTATATGAAAATATTATTAGTTTTTTGACGAAAAGTATGGTTCTATATTAACTTTTCTAAGCAAGATTTGTCCCAATTTCGTGTTTCGAAAGGAAACAGCCATGCAAGTTTATGTGTGTGTCAAGCACGTTCCCGACACGGCGGCCAAGATCACCGTTGTCGGCGGCAACGGTTTTGCCGAAACCTGCAAATTCATCGTGAATCCCTATGACGAATACGGTATCGAGGAAGCGGTTCAGCAGGTCAAAGAGGCCGGGGCCGGTGAAGTCATCGTTGTCACCGTCGGCAAGGAATCGGCCATGGTGACGATGCGGGCGGCGCTGGCCCAGGGGGCCGATCGCGGAATTCTGGTCAAAACGGACAGTCATTTTTTGGACAGTACCCTGACCAGTCTGGCCCTGCAAAAAGCCATTGAACAGGATGGTTCGCCGGATCTGATATTTTGCGGCAAACAGTCCATTGACAGCGAGGGCATGCAAACCGCCTTCCGGCTGGCCAAAGCCTTCGATATGCCGGTGATCTCGGATGTCGTTGATTTGAGCATCAATGATGGGGTCGCCACGGCCGAGCGTGAGATCGGCGGCGGATCCCGCGAGGTCATCGACATGCCGCTGCCGGGCGTCATCGGAGCGACCAGAGGATTGAATGAGCCGCGTTATCCCAAACTGCCGGATATTCTGAAGGCCAAGAAAAAAGAGGTCAAGCAAATCGACATCGCCGAACTCGGCTTGGATCTCTCAGCACCGAAAACGGAAATCGTCAGCCTGGAAGCAGTTCCCGAAAGGGGACAGGCGAAGATGATGGAAGGTTCCACCCGGGAGATGGTGGAGCAATTAGTAACCTTACTGAAGGAAGAGGATAAGGTGCTCTGATTGCGGATTTTGGATTTCGGATGGCGGATTGATTAATGGGAATAGTGAAGAATCGGGAAGCGGGTTTTCCGGTTGCGTAGTGCAGAGTTCGGGCTGGAAGATGAAAATTTGCAGGATTCCAGTTGCTGATAAATAAAATTGACTATTTTTCCGATTTTTAACCTGTAACCCGTAACGAGCAACCCGCAACACGAAACCTTTCAAAAAACCCGCATTCACATTCATCTGATAGAGCGAGTTAGGTAAGACTATAGGAGAATCTAACCATGTCAAATATCGGCATATTGATTGAAACCGGGGACGATGGCGTAAAAGAAGCCAATTTGGGCGTGATAACCGCCGCCCGGGGTGATGGCAGCAATGATATTTGCGCCTTTGTTTTAGGGGCGGCCGGCGAATCGTCTAAAAGTGTTCTGCAGGAACACGGTGTTCAAAAGATCGTCGAACTGTCGGCATCCGAGGGCGACCTGGAATCGAGTCCTGATTTTCTGGCTGCGGCACTGACTGATGCGATTAGCCATTTTGAGATTGAAGTCATGCTGGGGCTGAGCAGCGCTGACGGGCGGGACATATTGGCGCGACTGGCCGCGTTGACCGAAGCCCCCCTGGTGCAGGATTGCGTGGGAGTCGATTTAACGGCCAAGACCGTGACCAAGTCCCATTTTTCAGGCAAAACCCTGGCGACCATCAAATTTAATTCCAATCCTTACATCTGCGGTCTGCGACCGAACGTCATCGATGTTTCAACCGCGCCCTGCGAAGCCGAAATCGTTAACTATGAGGCCGCGGTGCAGGATACCGGCAAGCTTGTTATAAAAGACGTCAAGCAGAACCCGTCGAAGGAAGTGGATCTGACGGAAGCCAATATTATCATTACCGGCGGGCGCCCCATAGCCTCGGCGGATAACTATCAAATCCTGCGGCAGTGCGCCGATCTGGTGGGTGCTGCCGTGGGCGCGTCGCGCGCGGCGGTCGATGCCGGGTTTGCGCCGCACAGCATGCAGGTGGGGCAAACCGGTAAAACCGTCAGCCCCAAGCTTTACATCGGCTGCGGGCTTTCGGGATCGGTGCAACATTTTGCGGGGATGAAAACCTCTAAGGTCATCGTGGCAATCAACAACGACAAAGACGCACCCATTTTCGGCAAGTGCGACTACGGCATCATCGGGGATCTGTTCGACGTTGTGCCGGTGTTGATGGAGGTGCTGCGGGAGCAGCAAAAATAGCTCAAAGCTCAAAGCTGGAAGCTCAAAGCTCAAAGCTCAAAGCTGAAAGCAGGAAGCTCAAAGCTCGAAGCTGAAAGCAAAAAAGCTGAAAGCTCAAAGCTCAAAGCTGAAAGGTGAAAGCTTAAAGCACAAAAGCTGAAGGCTCAAAGCTGAAGGCTTAGGGCAAAAAGGTCAAAAGCTTATACAGGAGACGATTTAGACGCCGGGGTCGTGGAGGATTGGGGTATTGGGTTTTTGCATTACTCCATCACTCCAATACTCCAACACTCCAGTTTTAATCTTTATAGCAATAACTCGGTCGGTGTCGTCAAATTTGCCAAGGTGGATTAGCCAATGGATTCTTACTCCTGGATCAAATCGGTTTTAATGGCGGTTGCCATTGTTGGGGCCTTCGGTCTTTTTTTTACCAGAGTCAAACATCTTGTTATGCTGATGCGCAGCGTTCAGGGGGATGCGGCGGTTAAGCCGGATCGGATCGGCGAGCGCATCAAGGTGCTGTTTACGGATGTGCTTGGCCAGCGCAACGTTCGGCGCAACCCCTTGCCGGGCTGGTCCCACACCCTGATTTTTTTCGGTTTTTTAGCGGTTCAACCGCACTCGCTGGAATTGATGATTCAAGGCGTCATTCCCGCTTTTCATGTGGGCTACGTATGGCCGGCCCTGTATGGCGCCTATATATTTGTGGCCGACATTCTGGCTTTCCCGGTTCTGATCGGGCTGGGATACGCGTTATACCGGCGCCTGCTCATCAAGCCGAAATACCTGACCGACGGCCTCGATGCCCGCCTGATTATTCTCTTTACATCGGTCATCATCATCACCTTTTACCTGATCAATGCCTTTTTGCTCCTGCCCGCCATCGGCGGCAGCAGATTTGACTACGGCCGCTATCTCACCATTTCAAAGGTGGTGTACTATGGATTTAACTTAAAAGATCTATCGCCTGGGGCCGCTCGCGTCGGCTTCGAAATCTTTTACTGGATCCACATGCTGACGATTCTGGGTTTTTTAATCTACATTCCCGGTTCCAAACACCTGCACCTGCTGGCGGCGGTACCCAATGTTTTTTTAAAGCCCCTGCAACGATCCAAAGCAATGCTCAAAACGGATATCGAAGACGAAGAAGCGGAAAGTTTCGGACTGGCAAGGGTCTCGGAACTGAATTGGAAAAATGTGCTGGATCTTTATGCCTGCACCGAGTGCGGCCGCTGCGAGGAACAGTGTCCGGCGGACATGACCGGCAAACCCCTGTCGCCCAAGCGGGTGATTCACGATGCCAAAATTGATCTGTTCGACCAGGCAGCTGCCGTGCTTGCCAAGGACAACGAAAAAGTCGAGCCGCTGGTCAGAGAGAATTCTCCCATAACCGATGACGTTTTATGGTCCTGCACGACCTGCCGGGCCTGCGAAGACATCTGCCCGGTTGATATTCAGCACCTTGACTTCTTGCTGGAAGCCCGCAAATACCAGGTGCTGATGGAATCAAGCTTTCCGCCGGAAATGCAGGAAACGTTCAACAATCTTGAAAACCAGTCCAACCCCTGGGGTTTCGGCAGCGATACCCGGGGTGATTGGGCAAAAGGCCTGGACGTACCGCTGATAAGCGATAACCCGGAGGCCGATATATTGTACTACGTGGGCTGTGCCGGATCTTTCGACGATCGCGGCAAAAAGATCGCCCAGTCCATGGCGCGAGTGCTCAATAAGGCCGGTGTCAATTTCGCCATTCTCGGCGAAGAAGAGCGCTGCAACGGCGATGTGGCCCGGCGCGCCGGCAACGAGTACCTGGCCCAGATGATGATTGCCGAGAACGTAGAGATCCTTAACCAGTACAAGCCAAAGATGATTTTGGCCGGCTGCCCGCACTGCTTCAACACGATTAAAAACGAATATCCTCAATTCGGCGCCAGGTACCCGGTAGTGCATCACTCTGAATTTTTACTGGACCTGCTGAAGCAGGGTCGGCTGAAGGTGAACAGGAATCCCACCGAACCGCTGACTTATCACGACTCCTGCTATCTGGGCCGCTGGAACGGCATTATGGAAGCGCCGCGTGATCTCTTAATGTTTGTCAACAAGGGCCGGCGGCTGGTGGAAATGAATCACACGGCCGATAAAGGACTCTGCTGCGGGGCCGGCGGGGCAAGGATGTTTATGGAAGAAACCATCGGCAGCCGCATCAACCACGAGCGGGCCCAGGAAGTCATGGCGACCGGAGCAAACCAGGTGGCCGCCGCCTGTCCGTTTTGCATCACCATGCTCACCGACGGCATCCGGGACAACAATGGCGATACGGAAGTTAAAGACATTGCCGAGATTTTAGACGAGGCCTCTATCTAAATTGTCAACCGCTTTGTGAATCGCTGCTAAAATATCTTTTCCAAACCGATGGATTAAACGAGAAACCATTAAATTCGAAAATCGAATTTCGAAATTCGAAACAATATCGAATGACAGAAATTGTAATTTTGTAATTTTCGAAACTTGAGAAGATTCGGTTTTTTATTAAGTTAACATCTGCTGGTTTGAAACATTAGAAAATTTGATATTAGGATTTGTTTCGGGTTTCGGATTTCGAGATTCGGATTTCCTGATTTTCGGTCATAACGCCAAAAATGTCCAAAAACTAATCATCGGTTTACAGCTTTCATAAATTATTAGAATTATGTCAGGAGAAAATCATGAAGGACAGTGCACAGGTAGTCATTATCGGCGGCGGCATCGTGGGATGCAGCACGGCCTATCATCTGACCAAAATGGGCTGGGAAGATGTGGTAATCATCGATAAAGGGGAACTCACCAGCGGCTCGACCTGGCATGCGGCCGGACTGGTCGGCCAGCTGCGCTCCGAGCGCAACATCACACGCATGCTGCAGTACAGCGTCAGCTTGTATGACCAGCTGGAGGCGGAAACCGGTTTCGCGACCGGTTGGAAAATGAGCGGCTGCCTTCATTTGGCTTCCACCAAAGAGCGAATGTATGAATTGAAAAAAGGTGCGACGACCGCGCGCAGCTTCGGATTGGAGATGAATATCATCACACCTCAGGAAGCCTATGACCTGTGTCCAATTATTTCGCTGGACGGCATTATCGGTGCCGCTTACATGCCCACCGACGGGGAGGCTGATCCCTCCGGGATCACCCAAGCCCTGGCTCAGGGTGCCCGCAGTCGGGGATGCAAGATTTACCGCAACAACCTGGTTACCGGTTTCGAGTTCGATAAGAACCGGGTAACGGCCGTCAAAACCGACCAGGGCGACATCAAGTGCGAGATACTGGTTAACTGCACCGGCATGTGGGGATATCAGGTGGGTGAAATGCTGGGCATCAATACCCCTGCCGTTCCGTTTATGCATCAGTATGCCGTGACCAATCCGGTAAAGGATCTGCCTTCCAATCTGCCGACGATTCGCGACAAGGACAATCTGATCTACTACAAGGAAGAGGTCGGGGGGCTGGTGATGGGCGGCTATGAGCGCAACGGAATTCCCTGGGCCGTCGATGGCGTTTCCAACAATTTTAACTCCAATCTGCTGGATTCCGACTTCGATCATTTTCTGCAGCTGGCCGAGCCGGCGACCCAAAGAACCCCCTGCCTGGAACAAGCCGGAATCCGCAAGCTGGTCAATGGGCCCGAAGCCTTTACTCCCGACGGCGACGCCATCATGGGGCCGGCGCCCGAACGTGACAATGTGTTTGTGGCCGTGGGCTTTAATGCTTTCGGGATTGCGGCCGGCGGCGGTGCCGGCCGCATGATGGCCGAGTGGATCATCGAAGGTGAGCCCAGTCTGGATATTTGGCCGCTGGATATTCGCCGATTCGGCCCCTACCACAAAAGCCGCCGTTATAATGTTGAAAGAACCAAAGAGATTTACGGCAAGCACTACACGATCCACTGGCCGGCCGAGGAGCATGATTCGGCCCGGGGTATCCGGCGCAGCCCGCTTTACTTCCTGCTCAAAGAAAAAGGCGCTTCCTATGGGGCCAAGTACGGTTGGGAACGGGCAAACTGGTTCGCCCCGCAGGGTGTAGCCCCGGAAGATGATCACACCTTTGAAATCCCCAACTGGTTTGAGCACGTAGCAGCCGAGCATGAAAACGCCCGGGAAAACGTCGTGCTCATCGATCAGTCCTCCTTTTGCAAATTCGAAGTGGAAGGCCCCGGCGCCCTGGCGTTCCTGAACAAACTGTCTGCCAACCAGGTCGACAAACCGGTTGGAAAAGTCATTTACACCCAGATGTGCAATGAACGGGGGACCATCGAATGCGATATGACCATCGGGCGCTTGGCCGAAGACCGGTTTTTGCTGGTCGTCGGGACAGCATTTGGACTGAGGGCTTTATGGTGGATCGAAAATCAACTGCCGGCGGACGGTTCGGTTTCAGTCAAGGAGGTGACATCGGCTTATGCGGTCATTAACGTCATCGGGCCGAAATCCAGGGAACTGCTTCAAAAGCTGACCGCGGCCGACATCAGCAATGCAGGGTTTGCATTCGGAACCTGCAAATATTTCACGGTCGGATACGCACCCATCCTGTCATTTCGGGTAACCTACGTCGGGGAGCTGGGTTATGAACTGTACATACCCACCGAATTTGCGGCCCACGTCTACGAATCCCTGTGGGAAGCCGGTCAGGAACTCGGCATTCAAAATGCCGGCTACCGTGCCATCGGATCCCTGCACCTGGAAAAAGGCTACGCCGACTGGGGATCGGAACTGACGCCGGAGTACACCCCGTTCGATGCCGGACTCGGATTTTGTGTCGCCCTCGATAAAGACGATTTTATCGGCAAGGACGCGTTGGCAAAAGTCAAAGCGGAGGGTGCCAAGTGGAAGCTCTGCTCTTTCACCATCGACACCGGTCAACCGCTGATGCTTCAAGGCAGTGCCCCCATCATTCATGGCGGAGAGGTACTGGGCGTTACCTGCAGCTCCGGATATGGCCACACGGTGAAGAAAAACATCTGCTATGGATACATACCGGCTAAGGCAGCGTATCCCAATCTCGAGTTTGAAATCGAGTCCTATAAAGAAGTCTACACCGCTAAACTGGAAGCAAGCCGGGTACTTTATGACCCGGAGAAGAAAAAAATCTTGATGTAGCCAATGACAGAGGTCAGATGACAGAAGTCAGAAGACAGAAGACAGAGGACAGAGGTCAGAGGGTTTCGATTGCGGATTGGGGATTGCGGAATGCGGATTTAAATGAATAATAGCCCGAAATAGGTGTAATGGACAGAAGACAGAAGACAGAGGTCAGAGGACGTTAAAAGCAATCGTTATTTGTTATTGGAAATTAGATGTAGGAAATAGAGGACAGTGGTCAGAGGACCCGTCTTCGCTCTTCGGGCTGCGCCGCGGCACGCAGAAGACAGATGATTGAACTTAGGAGTTGCACAGACAGTGCCTGACAGTTATTGTCAGGCATTAGCTCACCGGCACTGGGCCCGCTGCATTATCGGCCGACCTTGACGCTGAAATCAAAAAACGTTTAATAACCTGTTGTCGGGAGACTTGCAATGGAATTGAAGGATTGAAAGGATTAGATGGACAGAATACATTTAATTCCTAGATTCCTAAATCCCTCAATTCCTGAATTATTCCTCTCGTTTCCCAAATCCGTTTAATTTTAACTAATCCATAAAATCGGGAGCTTCGTGCTATGAAAACTCAAGCCCGGGTTGTCGTCATCGGCGGGGGCATTACCGGCTGCTGCGTGCTTTACCATTTGGCTAAGGCCGGCTGGACGGATGTGGTGCTGGTGGAAAAAGGCGAGCTGACCAGCGGGGCGACCTGCCATGCGGCCGGTATGCTGACTCAATTCAACACATCGCCCACCATCATGCGGATGCGGCAATACAGCAGCCAACTCTATCGGGATTTAAAGGCATACAGTCAGGTGGGCAGCGTCAATTTGGCCTCCAGCCCGGAAATGCTCAAAACCCTGCAGCGTAATGTCAGCCGCGCTAAAGGCATCGGATTGGATGTGGAAATCATTGCGCCCCAAGAGGCCATTGAGCTGATGCCCTGGATCAGTTCGGAGAACCTGTACGGTGCGGTCTACTTGCCGGAAGACGGGCACATCGATCCCCACGAAACCACTTACGCCGTGGCAAAAGCCGCAACCAATTTGGGAGCTGAAGTGTATACCCGAACGCGGGTCACCGGCATCGATGTCGCCGCCACCGGCGAAGTGACCGGCGTCAAGACCGATCAAGGCGATATTCGCTGCGAGGTGGTGGTCAATGCCGCCGGCATCTGGGGGGCCCAGGTGGCCGCGATGGCCGGTGTGGTTATTCCCTCAACACCGGTAATTCATCAGCACATTGCCCTGGAACCGGTGGAGGGGCATGCGATCCCGGGTGACAGTCCCACGTTTCGCGATTACGACTACCTGGTATACGGCCGGCCGGAAAGCGGCGGATACCTGGTGGGTGGCTGGGAACTAAATCCGCCGGCCTGCTGGATCGACGGCGTTCCCTGGGAGCACGAGGCCGCCGACCTGCCCAATGATTTCGACCGGTTCACCCCGATGCTGGAGGACACCATCCGGCGCATGCCGTTTCTAGCCGAAGCCGGGATGATACGGCTGGTGGCTCATCCCGATGCATTCAGTCCGGATGCCGGACCGATTTTGGGCGAATGGCCGGGCCGCAAAGGCTTCTGGCTGGCCTGCGCCTCATCCATGCAGGGCTTCGGCGGCGGCGGGGGCATCGGCAAATCAATGGCCGAATGGATCGTTCACGGCCAGACGGAATGGGACCTGCACGCCTACCGGGCCTGGCGCTTCGGTCGCAACTTTCGTGATCCTCATTACGCTGCCGAACGCGCCCGTGAATGCTACAAATATTATTACTACACCCACTACCCCCACGATGAAAGTACGGTCGGCCGGCCGCGGCGCATCAGTGCCTTGCATCAACGAATGCAGGATTTGGGAGCGGTTTTCGGCACCAAGAACGGCTGGGAACGGGTCAACTACTTCAATCCTGATTCCGGGTGGCAGATCGCCGGTGAAGAACAGCGGGAATGGGGCGGTTGGGTCGAGCCGGCTTTCAATGAATCTGTCGGGCGGGAGTGCCGGGCGGTACGCGAACAAGTGGGCATGATCGATATGAGCAGTTTCGGCAAAATCGACCTGGACGGCCCGGGGGCTTTGCCTCTGCTGCAAAAGCTGGCCTGCAACGATTTGGATCGGCCGGCCGGAACCGTTGTCTATACCCAATTTCTTGACCGGCAGGGCGGCATCACGGGCGATGTGACGATTACCCGCCTGGCACAGGACCGTTTCCGGGTGGTGAGCGGCTCCTCCCAGGTTGATTCAGACCTGGGCTGGATTCGAGCCCATATTCAAGTCGATGACCCGCCCGTCACTATCCGGCAAGTCACGGAACAATACGCCGTTATCGGACTGCACGGTCCCCGGGCCCGGGAGGTGCTGGCGGCCGTCACCGCCGGCGATGTGTCAGATGATGCCCTGCCTTACATGACGGCCCTGGAAATTGACGTCAACGGTACGACCGTTCTGGCCCAACGGATTTCATACGTGGGCGAATTGGGTTGGGAACTTTATGTTCCGGCGCGGGACGCGGTATTGGTGTGGGACCGCCTCTGGCAGGCAGGTCAAGACCACGGTGTACGGGCCTTTGGATATAAGGCCGTGGACGCCTTGCGTCTTGAAAAAGGGTATGCCGCTCTGGCCGGCGATATCACGGCCAGCGAGAATCCCTATGAAGCGCGTTTGGGTTTTTGCGTCAAGATGGATGCCGGGGAGTTTGTCGGACGATCGGCTCTGGCTAAGAAAAAGGCGAACGGCATCCGGCAGCGCCTTTGTACCTTGGTTATCGGCGGGGAAGAATATCTGACGCTTTACGGGGGTGAAGCCGTCATTCATGACGGTCGCGTTGTATCGCGCCTGCGCAGTGCCGGATACGGGCATACGGTCAAAAAGAATATCGGCTTTGCCTACCTGCCCCTGAACCTGGCCGCACGGAATACCCCTTTTGAGGTGGAAATATTCGGTGATACCGTATCCGCTGCTGTTGCAGCGGACGTTTTATACGACCCGGACGGGAAGGTCTTGAAAAAGTAAATTATTGTATGGTAGACAAGGTCTCTGCCGGGCCGCTGGGTTTGCATCCTGCGAGATCCCTGAATTTACAAAATTACAAGCACCAAAAAACAAATAACAAACAATAACCAAATTTCAAGCTCCAATGACCAAAACAGGCTTCGATATGCCCCAAGTCTTCGACCAAAATTCAGGTTGAAGAGGCAATGCATGGGGTCTGCACTTATGCAAAATCAAAATACTACGTATACCGAGATCTATTTCGAATTTGAAGCTTGTTATTTGAGATTTATTTGAAATTTGTTATTTGTTGTTTGAAATTTATGCGAAGTCATTTGAAAGGAGAATTTAAGAATGAAGAAAACCTCAGCGAATAAACAGCCCGCCGCCGCCGACCTGTGTATCAATACCATCCGGACCCTGGCCATGGATGGCGTCCAGGCCGCCAATTCCGGCCACCCGGGAGCCCCCATGGGGTTGGCTGCTGCGGCTTATGTGCTGTGGACCCGATTTTTAAAACACAATCCTAAAAATCCGCAATGGATGGATCGCGACCGCTTCGTGCTCTCCGGCGGACATGCTTCCATGCTGCTTTACAGCCTGCTTTTTCTGACCGGCTATAAAGTCGGGATGAATGAACTCAAGAATTTTCGCCAGTGGGGCAGCATTACTCCCGGTCACCCGGAATACGGCAATACACCCGGCGTCGAGACGACCACCGGTCCGCTGGGGCAGGGTTTTGCCAACGCGGTGGGCATGGCTATGGCCGAGCGCCACCTGGCAGCCGTTTTCAACCAGGGTAGTCAGGAGATCGTCGATCATTATACATATATCATGTGCGGTGACGGCGATTTGATGGAAGGCGTTACCGCTGAAGCGGCATCTTTGGCCGGTCATCTGGGATTGGGGAAATTGATCTGCATCTATGACGACAACAAAATATCCATCGAAGGCGGCACGGAACTGGCGTTTACCGAAAATGTTGCCTCCCGCTTCAGGGCTTACAAATGGCAGGTTCTGCGGGTCAATGACGGCAACGACCTGGCCGGCATCGAGCAGGCCATCAAGGACGCCCAGGCCGATACCGGTAAACCGTCGCTGATCGTATTACGCACCCACATCGCCTACGGCAGCCCCAACAAGCAAGATACCCACGGGGCCCACGGTGCGCCTCTGGGTGAAGAGGAAATCCGCCTGACCAAAGAAAACTTAGGCTGGCCGGCCAATAAAAAATTCTATGTCCCGCCGGCCTCCCTGAAGACATTCAGAAAATGTGTGACCCAGGGCAAAAAAGCGGAAGGCCTGTGGCAAAAGAAGTTCAAGGCCTTTGAGAAAAAATACCCGGAGTTGGCCGCACAATGGCAAGCAGCCATATCCTGCAAGCTCCTGCGGGGCTGGGATGCCAAGATCCCGAGCTTTGCCAATGCCGGTCCGATCGCCACCCGGTCGGCTTCCGGCCAGGTGATAAACGGTCTGGCGGAAAAACTGCCCAATCTGGTGGGCGGATCAGCCGACCTGGCCCCGTCCAACAATACATTGATAAAGTCATCCTTCGATTTTCAAAAAGGCTCCTATGACGGTCGCAATATTCGCTTTGGGGTGCGCGAGCATGCCATGGGCTCCATTTTGTCCGGTATGGCCCTGCACGGCGGCATCCGGCCCTACGGGGGAACCTTCCTGGTGTTTGCCGATTATTGCCGCCCGGCTATTCGATTGGCGGCCTTGATGAAAGTGCCGGTCACCTATGTATTTACCCATGACAGCGTCGCCGTCGGCGAGGACGGACCGACGCATCAACCGGTGGAGCATCTGGCGGCATTGCGGGCCATTCCCGGCTTGATCGTTATCCGGCCGGCGGATGCCACGGAAACGGCCGCTGCCTGGCGGGTGGCCATAAAAACCGCCAATGCCCCGGTGGCCTTGATCCTAAGCCGCCAGAACCTACCGGTAATAGACCGCAAGCAGTATCCGTCGGCCGTGGCCCTGGCCAAAGGAGGCTATATCCTGGCCGACACGGACGGTACGCCGGATGCGATTCTAATCGGCAGCGGTTCGGAAGTGCACCTGTGCCTGGAAGCCCGAGAGCGCCTCGCCAAAAAAGGCGTGGCTGTGCGCATGGTCAGTATGCCCTCCTGGGAGTTGTTTGAAAAGGCTTCCAAAAACTATCGCGACAAGGTGCTGCCGCCCAACGTCACCACCAGAGTGGCCGTCGAAGCCGGCATCAGCATGGGGTGGGAGCGGTATGTCGGCAGCCAGGGCACTGTTATCGGAATCGATCGATTCGGAGCTTCGGCCCCGGGCGGCACCATCATGGAGAAATACGGCATGAAGGCTTCCGCGGTAGCGGCGAAGGTTATGGCGCTAGTCAAAAAATGACGAATGAAAAATGACGAATGAATAATTATGGTATCGCTGCGCTCTGACTTTATTGAAGGTTTCAGGTTTCAGGTGTCGGGTGTCAGGTTTCAGCACGGTCGCTGGTCGCGGGCGTCCAGCCTGATCAAAAAAGAAACTTGGCCTAATCAACACAGTTTCGATGAGCTCATCGGCCGTTTCGTGCTCGTGCTCGTGCTCGTCCTCGAAGCTTCTGAGCCTCTCAGTATCGAGTACGAGGACGAGTACGACGACGAGCACGATTTAAATACCCTGTTTTGGCGTTAATGTAGAAGTACTTTCACACGAGCAACGGCCGTGCCAAGCGCTGACACCTGACACCTGACACCCGACACCCGACACCCGACACCCGAAACCTTTTTTATCACGTTCTCACATGTGCGCCGCTGCGGCCTGAAGGGAACTTATCCGGCTTCCGTCATCAACTGAATGAGCTTACCCATGCCGATAACCATTGAGGAGGTAGTCAAAAAGATTGATGTCTGGCGAGACAAACAGCTGGTCATTCAGGAGATGCCCGGGGGCATTACCAATGAAAATTATCGGATAGATGTTGACGGCCAGCCTTTTTTTGTGAGTATTCCGGGAGCCAGCACTGAATTCCTTGGCGTTTACGGAGAGAATAAATATCACAATACCGAGGCGGCCGCCGCTATCGGCGTCGGACCCCAGGTCCTGCATTATCTGCCGGAACACCACGTTATGGTGCTGGAATTTATCCATGGTGAGACCATGTCCGCTGCCACCATGCGTAATCCCGGTATGCCGGGCCGCCTGGCTCAGGCTTTGCTCGAATTGCACACTGCCCAGCGGTTTCTAAAAGACTTCAATATCTTTCGCCTGGCGGAATTTTATCTGGACATTCTCGATAAACACAACTGGCGCGTTCCCGCCGGCTATCGCCGGCGCATGACCGTGCTGGGCCATATGGAAAGGGCCGTCAGCAACCCGCCAATTGCTTCCGTCCCCTGTACGAATGACCTGGTTGCCGAAAATATTATCGATGTCGGGGAAAAGCTGCGCCTGATCGATTTTGACTACAGCGGCAACAACGACCCCTGCTTCGAGTTGGGCAATGCCTGCCAGGAGTTGCAATACAACGCCGATCAGTACACCGAATTGTGTGCCGCTTATTTTGGCGCTCCCCGCCGACACTTGTTGGCTCGCATGCATCTGTACGCAATTGCGTCGGATATCGTCTGGTCGCTGTGGGGTGCCATCCAGCACGAGATTTCGCAATTGGATCTGGATTTTTGGAGCTATACCATTGACCGTTGGGAACGCGCGCAGGTGCTGCTGAATTCCACTGAATTCCCCAGGTGGCTGGAAGCGGCCGCCAGGGAGACCTAACCAACAGACATCGTTATGCCGGTCTATTTTGCAGTGAAAGGCAGTGATTGGCGCGGGGTTGCGATGTCGACCCGTTCAACCGAAGACTTGTTTGAGATCTTGCGCGCATCGATTGAGCTGCCGGAAGAGCATGCCCGGGCCGGGATAGCCATCGAATACCCGCCGGTGGGTCTGGCGGGACAGGGGGTGCGCATCCTCACGTCTAAGGAAAAGCCGGCGAAAGCCGCATTGGCGACGAAGTATCGCGGATACTGGTTCTATATTGAAGACTCCAACCTGCGTACCAAGGAATTCTTTAGTTCCTTGAAGACATTCTGGTCCTCCAGCATCCGAAGCTCAGCCGGCGAAAGCGCGGCGCCGGTATTGACCATCCCCGTGGGCGGATAGTTGCAACGATGGCATTCTACAAGTATCGATCATTTTAGCCTTAATCTTCGGGGTTGCTGAATAATTTCTTTATCCGGCTCCCAAACCCTTCCTTTTTCTTCTTATCTTTGCCTTCTTGCTCTTTTTCCTGGCCGGTCTTTTTCGTACTCTTGGCCGGGCCTGTTCCTGCAATTTCAAGGGCGGCAGCGCATGGGTCTTGCTTGCCGGATGATGTGGTAACGAAAAGAGATGCCACCCCTCCCGGCCTGAACAGGGCCGAAGCCACGGTTTTGGCTGCGCCTTGGGGGCTGATGCCCAGCTTTGGGTTGGCCAGGGTGCCGCCCAGCTTGAAGGGCTTTGTGATCGCACTCAAGCTCACACTGACCTTGCCGGTTTCCTGAGTTCCCAGGCCTTCTTTGGGTCGGGTCTCGATGCCGAAATCCAGGGCTTCGGTCTTGAGATTGATGGTACCGGCGCTGTACAAGGTCTTGTCCGGATCATCGAGCATGATAATGTCGCTTCGGGCCAGGCCGTCTTTGATATTGAAATCGCACACAGCGCAGTTAAATTGCGCGCTTTCGATGTTTTCTTCAAATGGGTTCACGATTTTTAAGAGACTGGTCGTCAGATCAGCCCCCACAAGCTTCAAATATTTGACGGGCAGCCGGGCTTTGGTCAAAACAGCGACTACATCCCCGTCAAGGCCGGCCATCAGGCTGGCCACTGAATCGCCCCGGCCCTTTAGGTTGATGGTTACATCGAGAACGCCATCCAGGTCATGGGCGATGCCGAGTTGATTGAGCATTTCAGCCAGGTTTATCTTATCAACCGTAATATTGGTGGTCAGGTCGGCTTGATTATTTTTGGTTTGAAGATCTAATTTGCAGCTAACCTTTCCGCCGCCGCTATCGGTGGTGAGCGGTTTAACGATCAGGTGCCCATTTTTCAAGCTTAGATCCAGGTTGAATTTTTCCAGAGCCAGGCGGTGGGTAAAAATCTGATCGGCCCGCAAGCTGACCACTGCATCGACCTGGCGCAAAGTTTGAAGATCGAATGGTTCGGCGGAAAATACCTTGTCGCCCTTCGTTTCACTTTTCCCGGTTGCGGTTTGGCTGCCCTCGCCGCCGTTGCGGTCCTGTTTCAGGAACGGTCGCAGGTCCAATTTCGTGGAATGAAAATTAGCGTTGATCAGCGGCCTGGCTGCTTTCCGGTTGAGTGCAATTTCACCGCTGATCTGGCTTTGATCCAGCAAAATCGTGATATCGGAAATTTTGAAATCATCCAGAGCACGGGCGTTGAGACGAGCGGCCACCTCAAAGGGTCCCTGGACCGGCAAGGATTCACCGCCAAACTGTTGGAACCCGGCAATATCCGTGCCCTTGGCAGCCAATTTGAGATCGATCCCCTTTGCTTCCGTGATATTCATAATATGACCTGCAATTTCAAACCTCGAACCGACTACTGTAACCGTCAAATCCAACGGCCACTGTACCTGCGGATTAAGAAGTTCGGAAATCGGACCGAGACTTCCTCTGATCTGAAACGGGATTTTCTGATAGATGAATTTAAGGCCTATTTCGAGCGCGGCGCCATACTCGGGGGCCTTTAAGTTAAGTGCTTCGATCGCAAATTTCTCTGTTCGGCCGCTCTGATGGTTTTGATAGGAAACCGTGCCTTTTTCTATCTGAACTTCCTTGATTTTTAACCAATCGTGCCGGCCGGCACCAGCCGTATCTTCAACTGCTTCCGGTCCCGGTTTTGGGGGAGCCTTGAATTCCAGATTCGATTTGCCTGATTTATCAAATTCAATGAGAAACTCAGGTTTATTTATCGCTATTCGACTGATATTTATGTCGCCGCGCAGCATTGATATCAGGTCGACCTGCGCCTCCAGGCGCTTGACCCGGACCATCTGCGGGCTGGAGCCCCATGCTGTATTTTCAAACGCCACATCATTGACCACCAGGGTTGGAAACAGGCTTAACCCCAGTTCAATATCACCGCCGAGGGTCAGCTCCCGACCGGTGTACTGCTTGGCTAAATCAACAATCCGGGGTTTGAATTTGTTGAAGTCATACGACGCAATGATAATATAAGCTGTGATGATCAGGACGGCGACAATCGCCCCTGCGATGCCCAGAATCCATTTCCAGCGCATGGGATTGTTCCTTATAAAATATTGATTGATTCGTAAGATAACTTCGATTAATGATTCTGATAACATCGTGGCCCCCGTGAGGCAGCCGCGAGTGAAATAGGACTTTAATCTATCCCGCTTATCTGGCAAGAGCAAATGAAAAATTTTGAAAGTAGACCGCAACCGTCCGACCCATCAGTTGGGACACCTTCCGCAGGAACCCTCGGCACTTTTGCCGGCGTGTTTACACCCAGTGTGCTGACCATTTTAGGTATCATTTTATTTTTGCGACTGGGCTTTGTGGTGGGCAATGCCGGCCTGGGGCGGGCCCTGCTGATTCTGCTACTGGCCAACGGCATTTCGGTTTTGACCAGCATCTCGCTGTCGGCCATCGCCACCAATCTGAAAGTAAAAGGCGGCGGGGATTACTACCTGATATCCCGCACCCTGGGGCATGAATTCGGCGGCGCATTAGGGATTGTGCTCTTCCTGGCCCAATCGGTATCAATTGCCTTTTACTGCCTTGGTTTTGGCGAAGCCGTCGCAGCCCTGCTGCCGGCCAACCATCCCCTGCTGCCCCAGCTAATTGCGGCGGCGGCGGTTTCTTTTCTGCTGATTTTTGCCTGGCTGGGGGCCGACTGGGCCACCCGGCTTCAGTATGGCGTCATGGCCGTCCTGTTCACCGCGATTCTTTCCTTTTTTATCGGCGGTTTCCGGCATTGGGACGCCGGACTGCTGGCCCAGAACTGGACGGCGTCTCAAGGCGGACTGAGTTTCTGGACTCTGTTTGCCATTTTTTTCCCAGCGGTGACGGGATTTACCCAGGGCGTGAGCATGTCCGGTGATTTGAAGGATCCCGGCAAAAGCTTGCCAACCGGCACCTTTGCCGCCGTGGGGTTGTCCATGATCGTCTATTTTCTGGCGGCTCTATTGTTTGCCGCCGGCCTGCCGGGCGAGGTCCTGATCAGCGACTACAGTGCCATGAACCGGATTGCCTATTTTGGGATACTGGTCAGCGCCGGCGTGATCGCCGCCACCCTGTCATCGGCCATGGCATCCTTTCTGGGCGCCCCGCGCATCATCCAGTCATTGGCGGCTGATCGCATTTTTCCTTTCCTGATTTTTTTTGCCAAAGCATCGGGCCCCAGCGCGAATCCGAGGCGGGGTGTGGTGCTGTCCGCTTGCATTGCTTATGCCACCGTCGCATTCGGTGAACTCAACCTGATCGCATCGATCGTTGCGATGTTTTTTTTGATTTCTTACGGGCTGTTGAATTATGCCACCTTTTACGAGGCACAAGCCCAAAGCCCGTCCTTCCGCCCCCGCTTTCGCTATTTTCACAAGTGGCTGAGCTTGGCAGGGGCCCTGGCCTGCCTGGGCGCCATGCTGGCAGTCGATCTGAAGGCCGGCATTGTGGCGGTGGGGGTGGTGGTTGGCATCTTTCAGTATATCAAACGCACGGCCGGCCCCAGCCGCTGGGCCGACAGCCGCCGTTCCCATCACCTGCACCAGATCCGGGAGTTGTTGCTGGCCGCTTCGGCCGAGCTTGAACATCCGCGCGACTGGCGCCCCCAGATTCTGGCATTTTCCGACGACCCCCAGCGTCGCTCCGGCCTTTTGCAGTTTGCATCCTGGATCGAAGGCGGCAGCGGTTTGACCACCGCCGTGCAGGTTATCGAATACCAGGGGATCGGGATGCGCAAAATCAAAGAGCAAGCTGAACTGGAGCTGCGTCAGAGTATTGCCAAAGACGGCGCCCAGGCGCTATCCCTGGCTGTCGTTGCACCGACCTTGCAAGCAGGCATCCTATCCGTGGTCCAGGCCCACGGACTGGGCGATTTGAGGTCCAACACAATATTGCTCAACTGGCTGGGCCAATCGTCACACAGATTATTGGAATTGCACAATCAGGAATTTGGCCGGAATCTGCGCGTGGCACGATTTTTCGGTTGTAATCTGGTCATTCTGGATGCCAAGGCCGATAAATGGGCCTATCTCATGGAATCCGATCTTAAAGGCCATCATATCGACGTCTGGTGGTGGGGTGACGCCTGCAGCCGCCTGATGCTGATGCTGGCGTACTTAACGACCCGCAGCGACCGCTGGCGTGAGGCCCGGATCCGTCTACTGGCCGTGAAACCGGCTGACGACGGCGATCAATCTCTTGATGACCTTACCCGAATGCTGGATGACGTCCGCATCGAAGCCGAACCCGTCCTGGTGGGTCCGGCCGATGCCGACACCTTAGCTGAATATTCGAGTGAATCAGCCCTGGTGTTACTCCCGTTTCGAATACAAAGAGATCGTGTTGTCGATCCTTTCGGCAACCCTATGGCGGACACCCTGTTTCTGCTGCCGGTGGTGGCGATGGTCATGGCCGCCGAGGAATTCGACCTGGATGCGGAACCCGAAGCGGGCGAAGTCGGCGAACGAGCGAAATTGTTGGATGAACTTGACCGTACCCGTAAAATGCTGCTGCGGGCCGGCAGACGAGCGGAGGATGCAGCCGAAGCCGCGCATAAAGCCAGACGGCGGGCCCTGGAACTCAAAAGCGATCCGGAGTCCACCGATCCACAGTCGCTGGAAAAAGCCGAAAAGGCAGTCGTTGAAGCCGAACGGCAGGCCGAGGAATTGGCGCGGCGAGCCGCCAAGGCAGCCGCCAAGGCTGAATCCGCCGCTCGTGAGGCCGAGGATGCGGGGATTTTGCCGGATGAAGCTGAAAAGGAATAGGAAAGACTCGGGTTGCGGGTTATTCGATTGCGGAATGCGGATTTCGGATTTCGGATTGATTAAAGGGATTAGTAAAGAATCAAGAGGCGGATTTAACGGCTACGGGAGGCGGAATACGGATCGCGGGAAAGGAAAGCTGAAAGCTCAAAGCTGAAAGGTGAAAGCTCAAAGCTGAAAGCTGAAAGGTGAAAGCTGAAAGGTGAAAGCTCAAAGCTGAAAGCTCAAAGCTCAAAGCTCAAAGCTGAAAGGTATTCGGTGTTCGGTTTTCAAGTATCGGGTTGCGGTATTTCCCCAGTTGCGTCCTCAGTCCTAAATCCTCATTACTCAGTCTTATCCTTTTTCTCAATTCCGCATTCCGAATTCTCATTTCCAAACTCTGTCATCTGCTCCTAAAAGACCGTCAGTTCAAACTAATAACCAATAACTAATAACTGCCGTTTTTCTGTCTTCTGCGTGCCGCGGCGTAGCTCGAAGAGCGAAGACGGGTCATCTGTCCTCTGTCTTCTGTCATCTGTTGTGGAATGCGGATCACACAATTAGATGATGATTATTTACGATGCCAGTTTTCCAGTATCAATTCGGAGAACTTTTTAAAATCTGCCGAATTTCTGGTCACCAGGATTAATCCGTTTACCCGGGCGACCGATGCAATTTGACCATCCGCAAAGGTTGGTGTATTGCCTGCCGAAGATAAACGGGCGCGTTCTCTAGCATGCCATTCGGCCGCACGTTCATCATAAGGCAGAATCGTCATATTGGGCTTTATGACATCGTTAAGATAGGCCTCGAGGATCTCGCGTTTGCGTGAAAGCGGCAGACGTCGACAACCGAAAACTAGCTCATGCCAGACCGGCGCCGCTGTGACGATTTCATGTTGATAGCGTTCGATTGATTTCAGAACCGTCTCCTGAGGGGTGGTTTTCACGGGTTCTGATAGAACATTGGTATCCAGCAGATATTTCATGATTAAACTTCACCCTCTCGGCCGACCGTGGGATCTCTGAGATCTTCAAAATCCGCATCCGTAATGGTAATGTCTTCCTGCTCTATAATCTTACGGAAGGCTGTTACTGCTCTTCCAAAGCCCACTTTATTTTTCGTTAACTGTTCGTATTCACGAATGGACAGCAGCACCGCAACCGGTTTGCCGTGTCTTGTCAGTTTTACCGATGGGCCATCTTCAACACTATGAATTATTGCCGGAAGCTTGCTTTTTGCTTCAGCAATAGAAAATTGTCTTACCATTTTTGACCCTCCTGATCGATAACGTGATTGGGTTTTTCAAATATAGCTATTTTTATGGACATAATCAAGCGATTTTCCATTCCCTGTGAGGACCAATTCCCACTAAGATACGGTATCGGGGTATTCGATTGCGGAATGCGGATTTCGGATTGATTGAAGGGAATGGTAAAGAATCGGGAGGCGAGAAAGGAAAGCTCAAAGCTCAAAGCTGAAAGGCATTCGGTGTTTGGTTTTCAAGGGTCGGGATGCGGGTTTACGAATGTCGAATGTCGAATGATGAAATAAAGAATTTTATCGAGTTATAAATGGAACCCGATGATTCCAAACGCTACTCTCTATTTTCTGGCCATGAACCATGCTCTATGCGCTTTGCCGTTTTCCGACTTTGTCTCGTCTGAGCTTGTCGAAGGACGCTTTCCCACTTTCCACATCCAATCTCTGTCCTCTGCTCCTAACCACCATCCAGGACTGACTAATAACCAATAACGAATAACAAATAACTTTTATTTTTCTGTCCTCTGAATTCTGGCCTCTGTCATCTGTCTTCCGTTACGGGGTGCGAGGAGCGGGTTGCGGGTTTACGAATGCCCAATGCCGAATGCCTAACGCCGAATACCGAATACCGAACTAAGGCACGCCCACCCTGGAGCCTTCGTCGCACCATCGACTGGTATCTCCACTGAGGGGACTGTTTGTATCAATATACGTGGTGCTGGAAACCCGGATACCGCCGGTGCGGGTATTTATTCTCTTTCTCTGACCCTTTCTGACGATGCCTTTCCAAAGCAGCGGCCCTTTATTGCCGCGCCGGTCTTCTTCCCAGACTTCCACTCTAACATCAACCGTGTTTGCCTGAATATAGCAGTGAAGATCTTTTCTATCCGCTTTAAGGGGGGATATGACTGCCGAAATTAAAATTGTCAATATCACGAACATCGTTACTTTAGCTGCTCGGTGCATACTTTTTTTCCTTTAAAGGTTCTGTCTTCACAATGATTATAAAGCCATCGCGCCAATGCGGGCTGTAACCTTGGGCCGTGAACAATAGCATAGCATAAATATTGGATTTGTAAATACCGGGCGTGGCCTCGAATTATGGGATTTAGGGATTGGGGGATTTAGGTATTGGGTATTAGGTATTGGGTATTGGGTATTGGGTATTAGGTATTGGGTATTAGGTACTGGGTATTGGATATTAGGTATTAGGTATTAGGTATTGGGTATTAGGCGCTTAGCTGCGCTTTTCTGACAACATGATGTAAGAAAGTGGAGGTTTCAGCTGTCAGTGTTCAGGTGTCAGGATTTTTGCACCTCTTTTTCCTGACACCCGACACCCGACACCTGACACCTAAAATTAATGAACTTCGCTATGGCTGCCCTGCAGGGGACCTTTGTTTACGTGCGTCGTCTCGGAAAAAACTTAGACAGTTCTCAATTCAGTTTTGCGCAAAAAGTGCAAAATATTTTGACACTTCTGCCGGATTCAGCTAACCATATCGTTTTATTGTTCTAACACAATTGAAGGACAACTTTTAATCCGGAAGGAATCAATACCCAATGTCATCCATCGTTCAGCATTCCCCCAGATTTAGCCAACACGATGCCGTAAGAATAGCCAAGGATCTATTCGCCCTCGATGCCACCGCCAAGTTGTTGGCCAGTGAACGGGACCAGAATTTCCGCCTGACTTGTGATAACCAAGAGGCCTATGTGCTAAAAATAGCCAATTCAACGGAAGATGAAGCGGTCCTCGACTTCCAGAACCGGGCCATGGTGCACATCCAGCACAGATGTCCGGGGACGGAACCGGATAGCACTATCGCGCCGCGGGTTTGTTCGACCGTCAAGGGTGAGCAAATTGCAACGATCCGGGGCAATGACGGTACGTTTTATTTTGTCCGGCTACTGACCTATCTGCCCGGTAAACCCCTGGCTCTGGTAAAGCCGCATAGTGAAAAATTATTGGTCAGCCTGGGACGGTTTTTCGGCAATATCAGTCAAATCCTACAGGACTTTGACCATCCGGCCACTCATCGCGACTTTCACTGGGATTTAAATAACGCCGGCCGGATCCTGACCGAATACGCGGGCCTGATCAAAAAAACCGTCCATCGGCAATTGGTGGAGCAATTTTTATTACGCTACCGGGCTGCCACCGAGCCACAATTGTCGAACCTGCGCACCAGTGTTATCCACAGTGACGGCAATGACTACAACGTGCTGGTCGCACCCGACGGTAGGTGGAGCCATAGAGCTTCCGGTATCATCGACTTCGGCGATATGGTCTACAGCCGGACCGTTAATGAGGTGGCCATCGTCTGCGCCTATGCCATGCTGGACAAGATCGATCCGCTGGCGGCCGCTAAAATGGTTATTGCCGGCTATCATCAGGTATTTCCGCTTACCGAACCGGAACTGGCCGTGCTATTTGATCTGATTTGCATGCGGCTATGCATGAGCGTCTGCCATTCGGCCAATCAGCAACGGCATGAACCGGATAATGATTATCTGCGCATATCGGAGAAACCGGCCTGGGAACTGCTGAAAAATCTGTCGGACCTGCACCCCAATTTGGCCCACTACACCTTCCGGCAGGCCTGTGATCTGCCGCCGCAGCCCCGATCCGACAGCATTTCAACCTGGCTGCGGCACCATACGGCGGATTTCGGACCGATTGTGGATGATGATCTGCGTGCTGACAAACAGCTGGTGCTCGATTTGAGTGTGGGCAGTCTGCTGCTGGGCGGCGACGGTGATGGGGCCGATCTGGCATCTATCACCGAAAAGATCTTCAGCCAAATGCAGGCCGCCGGCGTTGGTACCGGCATTGGTCGCTATAGTGAGGCCCGGCTGGTTTATACCACCGATCAGTTCAAGGCCCGGAGCGAGGAAATGGCCGAACATCGGACCGTGCATCTGGGGATTGATTTGTTCAAATCGAGCGGTGCCCCGGTTTTTGCGCCCCTCGGCGGCAAGGTACACAGTATCCAAAACAACACGGCGCCCCTCGACTACGGGCCGACCATCATATTAGAGCATCTAACCGACGACGGCGAAGTTTTTTACACCCTTTACGGTCATCTGAGTCCGGACTCGCTGACCGGTTTGACAGCCGGTGTGACGGTGGAAAAGGGCCGGCAAATCGGCCGCATCGGCGAGCCGGCCACCAACGGAGGTTGGTCGCCGCATGTTCACTTTCAAATCATTCTCGACCTGCTGGGAGAAGACGGGACTTTTCCCGGTGTCGCCCGGCCCAGCGAACGCGATATCTGGCTGAATATCTGTCCCGATCCCAATTTGATGTTGGGCATTCCCAATAGCAGCCTGTCATCCGATGTTAGAACCGAGTCGGAAATTTTGGCCATGCGTCGGCGAAGCCTGGGCCGGAACCTGAGCATTTCCTATCAAAAACCATTGAAGGTCGTGCGGGGCATGAGGCAGTATCTGTGCACCGAGGACGGCCGGAAATATCTGGACGGGGTCAATAATGTGTGCCATGTGGGCCATTGTCATCCCCACGTCGTTGCCGCCGGTCAACGTCAGATGCCGGTTCTCAACACCAACACCCGCTACCTGCACGATAACATCATCGAATATGCCGAGCGCCTGTTGGCGAAATTTCCCGCTCCCCTGAATGTCTGTTTTTTCGTTTGCACCGGCAGCGAAGCCAACGAATTGGCCCTGCGCCTGGCCCGCACCTACACAGGACAGCAGGACATCATTATGGTGGACGGCGCCTATCACGGCAACACCCAGGCCCTGATCGATATCAGCCCCTACAAGCACGATCGGCCCGGCGGGCGCGGGGCGCCGAACTGGGCCCACAAAGTCGTGATGCCCGACGGTTATCGCGGACCGCACAAGGGCACCGGGGCCGAGACCGGGATTCGTTATGCCGCTTACGTCAAGCAAGCCGCCGAGCGGATCCAGGACCAGGGTCAGCGGCCGGCGGCCTTTATTTGTGAAAGTATGCTGGGATGCGGCGGCCAGATCGTGCTGCCCGACAATTACCTGGCTGAAGCCTTTCGACACGTACGGGCGGCCGGCGGACTTTGCCTCGTGGATGAAGTACAGGTGGGTTTTGGGCGGGCCGGCAGTCATTTCTGGGCTTTTGAAACCCAGAACGTGGTGCCTGATATCGTGACACTCGGCAAACCGATGGGAAACGGCCATCCGCTGGCGGCCGTGGTCACGACGGCTGATATCGCCGATGCATTTGCCAATGGAATGGAATACTTCAATACCTTCGGCGGTAATCCGGTGTCCTGCGCCATCGGAATGGCCGTACTGGATGTCATTGAAGACGAGGGCCTGCAGGAAAACGCCCGGCGGGCCGGCCGGCGTCTGCTCGAGGGCTTGCAGGGGCTGGCAAATAAACATCCCCTAATCGGGCACGTGCGCGGTCTCGGATTATATGCCGGCATCGAGCTGGTCACCCACCCGGAAACCCTGCATCCTGCCACGGAGCATGCGGATTATGTCATCAATCGGCTGCGGGACCATGGGATTTTGATCAGCATCGACGGACCATTGGACAATGTTCTGAAATTGAAACCCCCGATCGTTTTCGATGAAACCAACGCCGATGAGGTGGTTGCCGCTCTGGACAAGGTCTTGGGAGAGGATTGTTTACAGGTCTAATGATGAGTTAGATGTATGATATAGTGGCCGTTAAAGTGATGTCCCGGTGTTCTCCCCTAATGTGTGATTGTATGTTCTAAATTTTAGATTTTAGATTTCGGATTTTGGATTGGCGGAATCGCTCCGCTCTGTCAATTAATAAAATGGACAGAATACCTTAAATCCGCAATCCGCAATCCGCAATCTAAAATATAGTCATGGGTCATCAACGGCAGGTGTTCTTGACCTCGGCAGATTGCCTTTATGCCCTATGCGCTACACTCGCTCAGCAATACTGCATGCCGATGCCAAAGGAATAATCGGAAGTTTCATCAAACAAGGGCCGCCGCCACCTGATTTCGGCCAGGTAAATGCCATTGAGAAAAACATGACGGGCACCGTTAACTTTAATGTGCAATTTTCGGCCCGGGCGGGGGGCGTAGTCGGACTCCAGGTAGACGCCATCGGCACAATAGTTGAAAATGATACCCTTGTAGTCGAAGCCTGTTCGAAAATCTTCAAGTATGACAGGAGCTTCTATCTCAAACCGTTGGCTGCTTCGCTTGTAGGCCGGTGCCGTCATCCGTCGTCCTTTCATTAGATTTTAAATCTGTTTTGGTTTAAGAGTAAGACCTATACGTCACCTGTCAAAGGATAATTCCCTTCAGGGCTTCGAAGCTGTCGATGATGTAACGGGCACCGGCTTTTTCCAGTTCATTTTTAAGGCTGTTTCTATCGGGGGCGGTTAGCAGGATGCCGATACCCTGGCAATTTGTCTCAGCTCCGGCAGCGGCCAGCATATCATCGGGCATGTCGCCGACATAATAAAACCGATCAAACGAATCCGAGCTATTGGTTGCAATGGTATCCAGCATAAATGGGTTCGGTTTGCTCATTGAGACCGTCCGACCTTCCATTTCAGAAACTCGCTTTTCTTCGGCCAGGCAATCGTCAAGGGTTAACATTTGCGTGAAATATTGTTCCAGCCGGAAATGTTTTAAGGCATATTCCGCTTCCGCCCGGGGGCGGCCGGTGGCGATGGCCAGCACGTTTTCAGCGGCCAGTTCTCCTAACAACTGCCGGTCGATCAGTACTTTTTCCCGCAGGATATAGCCTTCGCCACGATAGACTGCCGGGGCCAAATTGTAAGTGGACCTGAAAAGATCTTCACCCAGGTAAATTTCCTGAAATATCTGCTTAATGATGTTGCCGCTGCCAACATCTCCCTGGTACAGGCTGCTGACAAACGGATCATGATAGCGGCCATGCTGTTTGAGCAAGGCGGTCAGCGGCCGTTCGGTCGACATCAAATATTTTGCCAGCGGAGCCGTCTCGCAGCGGCCGATCGTGTCATGGTAAAGACTCCAGGGGTCCGTGCTTTGTGGGCTGTCCGGCCTGGTAACCAGCGAAAATAAAAAACTGATCACGGTAAATGACAGATCCCAGTCATTGTTCAGTCCCCCACTTTGTTTGACCGCTGCCAGATCGGAAAGCTCGAAAAGGGGTGACGGCAGCCTCTCCGCGTCCCGGGCCGGTTGGAAAAATAATCCGGTCGTCTGACGAACCACATCACGGTAGGAGGCGGATACGTCTATAATCACGCCATCCATGTCGAATACAATCAGGTTTTTCTTAATCATAAGATAAAAGGTTCAGGGTTCAAGGTTCAGGGTTCAAGGTTCAGGGTTCAGGGTTCAAGGTTCAGGGTTCAAGGTTCAAGGGTTCAAGGGTTCAAAGGCTGCAAACGAATGCTTTCGGAAATTATCTTTGTGTGTTCGTGCCTCAGTGGCTTCTATGAATTTCCCCTAAAAACTCAGAACTTATAATTTAGATGCTAAATGGAATTTATTATTCCTAATATTTCAGGCAATGATCGTACAAAATGGTAATTTTTATTGACATACCGTCGTTGCTTGCGTCCGGTCCTGTCTAACAACACTGCAATTTTAGCCCAATCCAGCATGGGTATATCCGTATACCCGTCCCCCACGGCCAGGCAGCGGGATGGGTCAATTTTCCGGTCGGCCAGAAATCTGACTTTATCTTCCGGATTAGGTATGTGCAAGGTCATGGTGCTGATCCGGCCATTTACAGCTTCGAACCGGTTGCCGGCATAAATCTCAAAGCAGTCGTCAAGCCCGGCTTCAAGCAGGGTGGTTTCGCTCAAATTTACGGTCCCACAACTCAACACGATCATGCGGTGGCCCTGACCGGCCAACGCCGTTAAAGCTTCCCGATCCGTTGGTGAGATCTTAGCGGCCAGTCGCCGGCCGACCGGCTTGAATATATCGGCAGAATCCCCCTGCATAAAGCGGATGTAGAATTGCTTGAATAGTGTTCTCCCGTACTCCCTTTGGTCCGCATAAATCAGAATCCTGGCCAGGACACGGGCGAAAATGGAAATTTTCTGACCGGACTCATATAACTTGTACATCATCAGAGTTTGTTCGCTGTCGCAGGGATCATTGGGTATCAGGGTCCCGTCAAAGTCCCAGACAATGGTATACGGTTTTTTGGCAGTCATGAAAACCCGATCCGGATGAGCCGGTCGCCGCCTAGCGGTGATCCCGCTATACCGGGGAGTTGAAAATTGCAAATTGAATATTTGTGGATGTCGCTTCAGGCTTGGGGCTTCGCTCTTTGGGCTTCGCTTTCAGCTACGACCCAACACGTCGAGCTACGACCCCACACGTCACCTTCGGCTTGGGGCTTGGCCCTTCGGGCTACGACCCCACAAGACGACCCGACAGGCCGCTCCGGCGTTTGTAAACAGCCTTCCGGACTTGCTGCAGCGGTCTTTACCACAAAAAAGTGACTACCAGCAAGGAATTCTTGTCGGCGTAATACTTGGAATAACCACCCGACACTAACAAAATAAATGTAAATTTAAGGTTTCAAGAATTTATGAAATGTCTCGAACCTGGAGTAATGGAGTGCCGGAGTATTGGGGTATCAAGGTAAGACATCCGCCTCCAGACATTACTACAGCACTCCAGTACTCCAACACTCCGAAATTAATAAACAACTACAAGCCCATACGGACTCCCTATTTTTGTAACATAGATCCGAAAAACCGTATCCCAACCCGGATAAGCAATAAAATATATGCCATAATGACACTAAAACAAAAACTCCAAATTTTTAATTTGACTTTTAGATTGAAAGTTGTTTTGGTGATTTTGTTTTGCGAGATTTTAACCCTCAAAAAAAGGAGGCTGTAATCATGAAAAAAGTTTTTGCATTTTCACTCGTCGTAACTACCTTGCTGGTCTTTAGCTTCGGCAACCTGTATGCCGCCGAAGAGCTGTCCTTACTCACCTGGTCCGGTTATGCGCCCCAGGCGCTGGTTGAAAAGTTTCAAAAGGAGACCGGCATAACGGTTAAAGTCACCAAATCCAACAATGAGGAGATGATCGCCAAGCTGCGGGCGACCCGTGGCGCCGGATTTGATCTGGCCCAGCCCAGTCAGGACCGCATCGCGTCCGTTCAGGAGAAGTACAAGATTTACCAGCCCATCGATATGTCCAAGATAGAAACCGGCCAAATAATCGAATCCATGCTGGAAGCGGTCAAACTCAACACCATGGTCAATGGCCAACCTCATGCGGTGCCGTTTTGCTGGGGTACATCCGGTCTGGTGGTCAACAAAAAGTTCGCCCCCAACGCCTCCGATTATTCCGATATATTAAATGCCATGTACAAGGGCCGCATCAGCTACCGCCTCAAGAGACCGACCTTGATCGCGCTGGCTTTCGCCATGGGAGAAAATCCGTTCGCCAAATATAGTGATCCCATGGCCTACAAGGCTTTGATGGAAAAAGTCGGGCAGGCCATGATCGACGGCAAGGATTTCGTGAAAAATTATTGGACCAATGGCGATAACCTGCTGCAGTCGCTGCGCTCCGGTGAAGTTCATGTGGCCATGGCCTGGGACCAGGGCGGTTGGAAAATGAATGTTGAAAATCCGAACATTGACTTTGTTGCACCAAGAAGCGGCGCTTTGGGTTGGATCGATACCTTTGCGATTCCGGCCAAAGCCAAAAATGTGGATGCCGCCTACAAGTGGATCAATTTTATGCTGCGACCGGAAAATGCGGCAGTTTTTACCAACGCCGAAAAATACGGTACTGCTTCGGCCGGGGCGGTGCAATTATTGGATGCTGCGGTTAAAGCCAATTTCGAACGCAGTTTTCCATTGCGGGCCATTGCCAACATCAAATGGTATCCGCCGGTTCCCGCTAAGCTGGAAGAAATCGAAGGCCGCATCCTGGACAAGGTCAAGGCTGCCAAGTAGTCGAACAGAATACTTTCATCTTAAATGCCTTGATTGATTATCTGAAAGCATTTGATTCTAACAACCACAAGGAATGATGGAATGATGGAATATTGGATACTTGGGAAGCTTTAATCGGATTTGGCTGCTGAGTTTTAAGATTAGGAAAAAGAAGCTAACCGATTCCTAAACCCATTATGCCTTTATTCCACCATTCCAGTCTTCCAGATTGCCGGATTCTTATTTCCCCCTTTAATAAGCAATTATCAACCTTTTTAGTTCCAACTCTTGCGGTTAGGGGTGAGTATGCTAATCGATCTGTCGGTCCAAAACGTCACAAAAAGGTTTAAGGAATTTGTCGCGGTCGACAATGTGTCCTTCGAAGTGCCGGATGGTCAATTCTTCTCCATTTTAGGCCCGTCGGGCTGCGGCAAGACGACCCTGCTGCGCATGATTGCCGGCCTAACGGAACCCACCGAGGGCAATATCGAAATTCGCGGAAGCAGCATGCTCGGCATATCCCCGAACAAACGGCCGGTAAATCTGATATTTCAGCACCTGGCCCTGTTTCCCATGATGAATGTAGGCCAGAATATTGCCTTTGGACTCAAACGACGCGGCGAGCGTAAAGCCGTCATCGAAGAGAAGGTCAAGACCATCCTGGAGCGGGTGGATCTGGCCGGATTCGATGAGAAAAAAATCGACCAGCTGTCCGGCGGACAGAAACAACGAGTGGCCATAGCCAGGTGTCTCGTTCTGGAACCGGCCGTGTTGTTGCTGGACGAACCGCTGGGGGCGCTGGATTTGAAGCTGCGGGAACAGATGAAAGTCGAACTCAAGAAGCTGCAGGCCAAAGTCGGCACGACTTTCGTTTACATCACCCATGACCAGTCCGAGGCCCTGGTCATGTCCGATCATGTGGCCGTGATGAACCGAGGCGTCTTCGAACAGATTGACACGCCGCAAAATCTTTACAATGATCCCAAAACGCCATTCGTGGCCCAGTTTGTCGGGGACAACAACACCTGGACCGGCAGGATTCAGCAGTGCCACGAAAACACAGCGGAAGTGCAGACCGCCGAGGGCAATGTTTTTCGCACCAAACTCCGGCAGCCGATGAAGCCGGGAGACAGGGTAGATCTTTTTTTACGGCCGGAAGCCATGCTGATCCAGCCCGACACCGCCTTAAAGGAACTCAATCGTTTTGAAGTCGTCATCAAAGACATTCTCTTCGACGGTGCCAACAGCCGGCTGCTGGCCCACCCGCTCGATGCAGACATGGAACTGCTCGTTGCATTGCCGCAAACCCGTCAATTCGACTACATCCAAAAGGATGACAAAATTGAAATCGGCTGGAATGAGCGATCGGGTATCTGCTTTGCGAAAACAGAGGTCAGAGGACAGATGACAGAGGACAGATGACCCGTCTTCGCTCTTCGAGCTACGCCGCGGCACGCAGAAGACAGTTTACAGAAGACAGATGTCAGATGTCAGAGGACAGAAGACAGTAGGACAAAAGTTAATTGTTATTCGTTGTTGGTTATTAGTCTGAGATGATGGTCGTTAGCCCGCAGATGACAGATTTTGGAAGTGGGAATTAGGAATGCGGAATTTGGAAAAAGGATAGGACTGAGTGATGGTTATCTAGGACTGAGAACGCAAAAGGGAAAAACCCGCAACCCGTAACCCGTATCATTTATCCTGACACCTGAAACCCGACAACTGAAACCTTTTTCAATCGTAAAGATCCTGCACTTTTTTGTTGGGAAACCTTTGAACTTTGAACCCAGAACCTTGAACCCCTATCTGTTATGAAAAACCAAAAACGCTGGGCACTGCTTTTTTTCCTGACGCCGGTCCTGTTGTGGCTGGTGTTGATGATTGTTTTGCCCCATATCGATCTGCTGATCATGTCATTTCGCTACGAAGGCGATGATGGGCAGATGACCTGGAGCTTGAACAATTATGCCTATTTTTTCGAAGAACCCATTTACTGGCTGACTTTTGTAAGAACGGCGATGTACTCCATCCTGGTGACTTTTCTCACCTTCTTGATTGCCCTGCCGGTCGCTTTTTACATTACCAAGGTTGTGGCGACCCGTTATCAGGGCTTTTTGCTGGTGCTGCTGTTGCTGCCTTTCTGGGTCAGCGAACTGGTGCGGGTTTACGGCTGGATGATCCTGCTGCGTGAAAGCGGCATCATCAACCATTTTCTGACCGGACTGGGAATTTTGCAGCAGCCGGTTGAAATGCTTTATCGGGATACAACCATGGTTCTCGGGCTGGTCTACACGTCCATGCTGTTTATGGTGGTTCCAATTGTTTCGGTTCTGGAGAGCCTTGACGACAGCCTGATCGAGGCCGCCTACGATCTGGGCGCCAACATGTGGAGTATTCTGTTTAAAATCATCATTCCCCATGCCACGCCCGGCATCGTATCCGGTTCGATCGTGGTGTTCATGCTGACGCTGGGCAACTATCTGACCCCCAATTTAATGGGCGGCAAAAACTCGCTGTGGTTCACCGAACAGATATACAACCAGTTTATCGCCAGCTTTAACTGGAACCAGGGATCGGCCTTCGGCTTTTTGCTGCTGGTGCTGTCGTCGCTGGTGGTCTGGCTGGGATTAAAGCTGACGCGCCAGAACCTGAAAAAGGTGGTGCAATGATACGGACATTGCCGAAATCCAGAACCTATGATCGTTTTTTTAAGTTCTATGTAATTTTGTATTTCACCTTTCTCTTTGCACCCCTGCTGGTAACCTGTGTTCTGGCATTTAACGATTCCCAGTTCCCTTCTTTACCCTGGAAAGGATTTACGGTGCAATGGTTTACCGCCAATTTGCCGGAGCGAGTCGGTATTTTCCATGATCAAATCAACCTTGACAGTATCTGGGTCAGTTTCCGGGTCGCATTTTTTGTGACCATCCTGTCGTTGGCGATCGGCACCTGTGCTGCGTTTTTATTCGAGCAGGAAGATTTTCGTTTCAAGTCTCTACTGTATTTTCTCATGTTGGCCCCTTTGGTGATTCCGGGGGTGATCCTGGGAATTTCCATTCTACTGCTCAGCAACACCCTGGGAATTTATTTCGAAACCCACTGGAATTTGGATTTTGAATTGCTACGCCCCGGCTTCTGGCTGGTCGTGCTGGGGCAGTTTTCATTCATCGCGACCCTGGTCACGCTGGTGGTGTCGGCGCGTTTGAGAAAATTCGACCGCACCCTTGAAGAAGCCGCCCTCAACCTTGGCGCCAACCGCTTGGAAGTGATCTGGCATATTACGCTTAAATTTTTACGGCCGGCCATTATCGGGGCCGGGGCCGTGGCATTTCTGATGTCTTTTGAGAACTTCAATACCACCCTTTTTCTGGTCGGCCATGAAGCGACACTGCCAATCAACCTTTACCTGCAGGTGCGCGACGGCAGCACCCCCGTCATCAATGCCATCTCATTTCTGCTTATCGTCGGCACTTCGCTGATCGCCCTTGCCAATCTATACTTCAGCAAAAAGAGTGAATAGCTATCTGAATTTCAGACGAAAGTAGCATATATTGTGTTTCAAGCCCTACCGCCGGGCGTAGCTTCGAGAGAGGTTCGGTGAAATGAAATTCAGATATATTTTTCTATATTTAAAGGGCAGGCAGCAACTGATCGGATGTTATAGCGGCTAGCAGCCCTAATTACTATTCGAATCTGATCGTGAATCGGATATCCTTTTTGGTTTTGTCAACCCGTCCGGTGTCCAGATTGTTCCCGGTAATTGTATGTCTGCAGGCTACTTTGCTGATTTTACCCGCATAATACTTAGCGGCAGCTTCAATCATTTTTATTGCCAGGCTGATGCTTTCTTCCATCAAGCCTTCGAGGGTCGCCTCCCGGTCGTGGCCGGAAATGACATCCCGGTAGATTAATTTTTGCGGCAGGGTCTTTGATTCCTCAGTGAGGTTCGCGTAGAATCCGGCGACCAGCCTTTTATCAGCCAAACCCAAGCGCGCGAGCATTTTGAAAATTATGTAGTAAAGGCGGCTGTGGATGAGCCGGAAATAAAAGATTTGCTTTTTCAGGCAGTTTTGGATATCCCGGCGAGAGATATTCGGAATCGCAGGAAGGGCCAGTTCCATAATGAGCGCCGGATTGATCATATTTTCAAGAAAATTCCCTTTATTAAAATGTCGATCGATAATGGTCTCGTAATGCAGGTGCAGGTATTCGCTATTCACTTGGCTGGTTGGATCGTCTTGCGGCCCATAGCCGGATAAATAAAAAACAACCGGATGGAAGACAATATCAAGGGCGCAGTGCGTCAGGAATCCCCATGTGAAAACCAGGGTTTTTTCATCAGGCGTATCTCTGATTTGATCCAGAACATCGAAAATGAAGGCGTTGGTGGGGACCCCGGTATCACCGTGCAGAAAGTATGCGGCCCGGCTTACGCGGGGATCCCGGCTGTAATATAGTATATCCGGAAATACGGCTCCGAGGTAATAAAAGTCAGCATGGCTGCCGATCATTGCCGCAATTAAGCGATTTTCGATCCGATTTTTGATCTGTTGTGCCGCCCAGAGATGGGTATTCTCATAAACCATTCGAATTCCTTTCTATTCGGTATATATTTACGGCCCTCGACCCGTCAAGTCAATGGCCATTCGAGCTGCGTTTTCTTGACCATTAGCCAATAGTTTAGTATTTTTAAATTAATCCGTCCTGGATGATGGCCTATTCAGGGCGTATTATTATTATTCGAAAATTTGCAGTAGGTTGCGAAAAATATCGTCCGGTGGATTAATTTATCCTTTCGATTCTAAATTTTATAATATGAACCCCAACCTCGTTGCGCCATTGACGGGGTGGAGTAAATACAATGCGGAACATTCTAATAGTCATATCAATTGTCACGGCCTTGGCCGGTTTTTGCTGGATTGGAACCGCGGTCGCGGCCGATCAAACTGTCTTTGAGGCCCAGAAGAAACTCCAGGAGCTGGGATACGATCCCGGCAAGCCGGATGGAATCCGGGGCCGCAAAACCGTGAACGCCATCAAGCTTTTCCAGGAAGACAGCGGATTGCCGACTACCGGCAGGCTGGATGCAACTACCAAAGCCAGGTTGGCGGCCCAGAGAATACCTTCCCAGTTCACCCTCAATGAGGCCGTGCGGCTAAACGATATTGTCCTGGTGGAAGCGCTGATCGATGACGACACCGATTTCAACGAAGGAGACCAACTCGGCGAAACACCGTTGCATATTGCAGCGGTAAGAGGCTATGGGGAAGTTGCCTTGCTACTCATCCAAAAGGGGGCCGATGTCAATGCACGGGATGTGCGCGGCTTAACGCCGGTGCACGCGGCCGCCTGGCAGGGACACCGGGAGATGGTGGCGCTGTTGGCCGCAAAAGGTGCTGACATCCATGCGCGAGATCAAGACGGTGTGACACCGCTGCACGCTGCTGCGCGGGCAGGACGTCAACAGACCGTTGCCCTGCTTATCGATAAGGGAGCTGAGGTCAACGCCAAAAACAAGATTAATTTGACACCATTACATGCGGCAGCTCTATCCGGAGACAAGGAGACGGTCGCCCTTCTCGTTGAAAAAGGGGCCGATGTCAATGCCCGCACCCAATATGGGTTGACACCTCTGCAAAAGGCTTCTCAACAGAATCATCTGGAGGTAGTCGAATTGCTGCAGAAGCATAGATCCAAGGATTGAACCTTTTTTGTCGATGTTACCCAGCGCGTTAACAGTCCAAAGGTTTCAGGTGTCAGTGTTCCCCGCTTGCGCTTCGCTCCAGACGGGATCGTAGACAGATGTCAGGATTTGGCACCTCCTATTCCTGACACCCGAAACCTGACACCTGACACCTAAAACCTACAAACTGCGTCATTGCTGCCTTGATGGCGCCACTTTTTCAAACGCAGTCCCGGAAAAAGACCAGGTACTTATGAAAATATTGCTGTCTGCCATAACGATTTTTCTTCTCTCATTTCCACCCCTCTCCTGGGCGCTCGACCTCAGGCTGCCCGGTCGGGTCTTTCAGGGTGATTTGGTTGTCGGTCGGGTCGAGCCGGAGGCCACCGTCAAATATCTGGGCAAAAAACTGCCGGTGAGCAGCGAGGGCTATTTTATCATCGGGGTTCCGCGTCTGCAAAAGACCGATCTTCTGATCACAGCGCTGCATGGGAAAAAGAAAGTTTCCAGGACGGTTATGGTGATGGCCTATGAATGGAAAATCCAGCGAATTGACGGTTTACCCCAGCGACATGTCAATCCGCCGCCGAAAGCCGTCAAGCGCATAAAAAATGACAATAGAAAAGTTCGTAAGATCCGCCAGGCAAAGGTGCATCCGGTGCCCTTGTTCTTAAGAAGCGGCTTTATCGCGCCTGTCAAGGGAACCGTCACCGGTGTTTACGGCAGCCAGCGCATACTTAACGGCCAGCCCCGCAGCCCGCACAGCGGCCTCGATATTGCCGCACCCAGGGGCACGGCGGTTGTCAGCCCGGCCGACGGCATCGTGCGGCTGGCAGTCAACGATATGTATTTGATGGGCAATACCATGATGGTCGACCATGGTTTGGGCCTGGTGTCGATTTTTATCCACCTTGACAGTATCGAAGCCCGGGAAGGCGATCGCGTCGTCCAGGGGGAAATTGTGGCCCGGGTCGGTAAAACCGGCCGTGCAACCGGTCCGCACCTTCACTGGGGTATCAGCGTCGGTTCAACCTCGATCGATCCGGCCCGGCTGATCAACAATAAGAAATTGCTGCCACGCCCGTGAAGCCGATCCGGTAAGCTATAAACGAATGTCATCAAGGCAACAAATTGAAATTCTGTTAACCACTGTTTGTACCTTGTAGAAAATTTTGGATTTTAGATTTTGGATTTTGGATTGGCGGTATCGCTTCGCTCTATCCATTTAATAATACAGATAGAATACCTTAAATCCGAAATCCGCAATCCGCAATCCGCAATCTCCAGCCCCAAATTTATAGGGCATCAAAATCTAATATCCCTAAAAAAATAGATGGACCGATCGTCTCAAAAATCCAATTATGTTTTGGCCATCGACCTGGGCAGTGGCGGCTACAAGGTCGCGGTTGTGTCGGATACCGGCGAGGTGATTGCCAGTGCTGACGGTCCAGTTGCTACGCATATACTACCCCGGGGCGGTGTCGAGCAGGACCCCATTGAATGGTGGGAGGGAATTAAACAGGCGGCCAAAACAGTGCTTCGTGAATCCCAAGTCGCCCCCGAAGACATCGTGGCCGTCGGCTGCGATTCCCAGTGGTCAGTGGTTGTGCCGGTCGATGAACACTGCGAACCACTGATGCGGGCCATCCACTGGATGGATACGCGCGGCGGCCCTCACAATTGCATGATTACAGCGGGATTTCCCAGCATCCAGGGCTATGGGCTGTTCAAGCTGAGGAAGTGGATTAAATTTACCGGAATGGTCCCAACCCGTTCCGGTATGGATTCTTTAGGCCATGTTTTGTATATTAAGCATGAACAGCCGGAACTATACGCCAAAACCTACAAATTTTTAGAGCCGATGGATTATTTAACGGCCCGTTTGACCGGCCGGATTACGGCTACCCAAAAAACGATGGCGCCTTTTGCCGTGATGGATAACCGTCAATGGGGTTCCCGGCAATACAGTTCGGAGTTGTTGAAATTGACCGGACTGGATCCGGAAAAATTTCCGGCGCTTCTAGACAATAACGCTATCGTCGGCCCCATATCAGCCGGCCTTGCCGAAGAATTGGGGCTGCAGTCGTCCACCCAGGTGATCGCCGGTATCGGCGACTCCAATGCCTCGGCTATCGGCTCGGGAGCGGTCAGGGATTTTGATAGCATTATATACATCGGCACCTCCCTGTATATGACCTGCCATGTGCCCTTCAAGAAGACGGACTTGGGGAGTTTTATGACGTCTTTGCCGAGCCCTTTCAAGTCCAGATACTATTTGCTGGGCGAGCAGGGCACCGGCGGGAAATGTGTGGAATTTTTTTTAAAAAACCTCGTGTATTCCGCCGATGAATATAACACCGGCCCCCAGCCGGATGATGCCTATCGCCGTTTTAACTCGATGGCCGCAGCCGCGCCGGTGGGCAGTGACGGGGTGTTTTTCTTGCCCTGGTTAACCGGCAGCATCGTGCCGTGCGAGGACCCCCATATGCGGGGCGGTTTTATGAATCTATCTTTGAGCACCACCCGCCGGCACCTGTCGCGTGCGGTCATGGAGGGTCTGGCCTACAACAGCCGCTGGACCCGGGAGGCAGCCGAAAAGTTTATCGGCCGCCGTATCGGCAGTTTTCGGTTTTCAGGCGGCGGGGCGTTGTCCGATGTGTGGTGCCAGATTCATGCCGATGTACTGGGGGTACCCATCGACCAGGTGAAAGACCCCACCCGCACGACCGTGCGCGGAACCGCCCTGCTGGCGTTGATTACCCTGGGCTGCCGGTCGACGAATGAAATCCCGAATCTGGTCGGAGTCAAGCGCAGGTTCGAACCCGATCAATCCAATCGTAAGATTTACGACAGGATGTATGACCAGTATCGCGCGCTGTTTAAAAAAAATCGAAAAATATTTAAGGAACTAAATAGCTGAATTTTAAGTGTGTTAAGCCATTAGCGGGAATCAAGATTTTATTGCCGTAATTGACGTGGAACGTCGACTGTTGGTTGAAAATTCAGGTATCTAATTTTAAAGGAGAAAATCATGTCCGAAGAAGAAAATAAAACACAACCTGCCGATCCCTTTAAACCTTACAAAGGACGTTTCGAAGCGTTCCATGCGCTGCCTGCCAGAGGTCGCGCCAAGGATGATATCATCAAAGAGCTGTCAGTTATGGCCGAAGAGGAGAACGCCAAATGGCAGACCGGCCAGGTATCGGGCACCTTTTATCATGCCGGTGAGGAGCATCGCGCTTTTCTAAACCGGGTGTTCGCCTTGTTTTCCCATGAAAATACCATCCAGTTCGATACCTGCCCGAGCATGTTTAAAATGGAAAGCGAAATCATTGCCATGACGGCCAAAATGCTCCATGCGGATGCCGTCAAAGAGCACAACCCTGAAGACCAGGTCTGCGGGACGGTGACGTCCGGCGGCACCGGCAGTATACTCATGGCCATGAAAGTTTACCGTGACTGGGCCCGTGAAGATAAAGGCATTACGGCTCCGGAAATCATCATGCCGCACACGGCCCATCCGGCGTTTGACAAAGCCGGCCAATATTTCGGCATCAAAATGGTGCATGTACCGGTCAAGGAACCGGACTTCCGGGTTGATCCTGCGGCGGTGGCAGATTGCGTCAATGAAAATACGGCGGCCATCGTCGGCAGTGCCGGCAACTATCCCTATGGCCTGATCGATCCACTGGACAAACTTTCGGACCTCGCCCTGGAGCACGGCATCGGATTGCATGTGGACGGCTGTCTGGGGGGCTTTATTTTACCCTGGATCGAAAAACTGGGCTATGATATTCCACCCTTTGACTTTCGACTGCCGGGGGTAACCTCCATGTCGGCCGATACCCATAAATACGGTTTCGCCCTAAAAGGCACCTCGGTGGTGCTCTATCGCAACAATGGCCTGCGGCGCTACCAGTACTTCAATGTACCCGATTGGCCCGGCGGCATGTATGCCTCGCCCACCGCCGCCGGCAGCCGTTCCGGCGGGCTGACGGCCGCCACCTGGGCCGCCATGGTCTATCTCGGGGAAGAAGGGTACCTCAAATCCACCAGCGCCATCATGGCGGTGGCCGACGAAATCAAAGGGGGTATACAAGAGATACCGGAGCTCACATTGATCGGCCAGCCGACCTTCGTGATCAGTTTCCGGTCTGATGCAGTGGATGTATTCCATATTAACGATTTTATGAAAACCAAAGGCTGGCGCTTCAATGTGCTGCAGCTTCCGCCGGCCCTGCATTTTTGCGTCACCATGCCTCAGACGTTTGTTCCTGATGTGGCCTCAAGATTTCTGGCAGATCTAAAAGATGGTGTGGACTATGCCCGGGCCAGCGCCGGCAGTGTGGCCGAAACCACCGCCCTTTATGGATTGGCCGGCTCCGTTGAAGGCAATCAGCAGGTGTCCGAGCTGATCTTTGGGGTTTTTGACTATTTATACTCCGTATAAGGTTCAGAGGTTCCGAGGTTCAAGGATTCAGAGGTTGAGAGGATAAGCGGTTCAGGAGGGCAGGGAGTCGGGAATTGAGTCTTTGTTTGCGGCTTGGACTCCATCTCCAGGGTGTTGTGTTCTCGGAGAGAGGTTGGAAAACGAAAAACAATCAGTTAGGCTTGATTCAACAATCTGCGAAGCGCTGATGTTCGATATCAACCAATCAAATCTTCATGACATTGGAATTCCGCAATTTGAACTGTAAAAAAGGTTGTCGCGTAATATTTAATTTTGCAGTTGCTCAATGGCTTGTAGGAGAGCTTTTTGATCAAACGGCTTTCTTAAAGTAAGTGCACCAAGTGCATGAGCCATCTCAAATTCTGCATCAGCCCCATACCATTCGCCACCGGACATTACAATAAACTTTGCTTCAGGATTTTCGTCTTTTATATCCAGAGCAGTTTCCAGGCCACTTATACCATCCATGACAATGTCCGTTATAACCAGATCCAAATTATGCTCAGAATAAAGTCTGCAGCCATCCTCACCACATGATGCTTCTAATACCGTATAGCCTTTTTGTTCCAGCATTTTACGAAGCATACTTCTGAAAGGATCGTCATCATCAATTATCAGAATTCGTTTGATAACTACCGCAGTTTTAGCCAACTCATCTATCCGTTCAAACGATTCGGATACAATTTTATACAGATTCTCCAATACTATGGGTTTTGACTCATATCCGTCAAAACCGGCTTTCTCAAAATCATGCGGATCAAAGAGGTTTGCTTTTCCAGACAACGAATAGATGATCGCATCGGGGTGGTCTTTTCTTATCCGCTCACACAATTGAAATCCGTTCATTGTTTCTAACTCCAGATCAATGAATATGACGGGGATTTGCTCTTGTGCTAATATCTGAAGGGCTTCTTCAGCTCGGGTTGCTGCAAGCACGTTATACCCGGCTCCGCCCAAAGCCATTTTGAGCATATCTCGGATCAGAGCTTCGTCATCGACGACTAATATATTTCTATTATTCATATCGGTACCTAATTCATTCGGCGCTAACTGGATTATCGGTATTTGTAGCAAAAACTTTAGACCGATCATGCCAATGCTGAAGCCCTTTTCATCCTTTCAAACGGCAGATTGATTTTATCTGGCAATTTAAGGGTTTAGCGCGCACCCGAATGTTAAATCAAGTGCCTCCGATCGTAGCGCGGATCACTTTATAGCCTTCTTTTTCTATGGCCGAGGCCACCTTCTCCTGTAGTTCCTTGCCTGGGGTCAGGGCATTCATATATCCGCCGCGACCGCCGCCGGTGACCTTGGCGCCCAGGGCGCCCAATTCCAGGGCCTTGTTGCAGAGGTAAATCAGGGTTTCGTGGGATAGATCCATTTGGATCAGGATGTCATGGTTGGCTGTCATGATATCGCCGACTTTGGGCAGGTCATAATCTTCCAGGGCTTCTTTCATGGCCTGGGACTGCAGGGTAATGGTCTGAAGGCGTTTCTTGAACAGATCCGGATCGTTTTTCTCCTGAGCCTCCACATGCTCATCCAGCTTGGACGTATCCGCCGTCACCCCGCTGTTGCCCAGTACGACCTCCACCGGCTCTTTCAAATTGATCCTTTGCCAGGTTTTCTCGCCATTTACAATATGGTATTGAATCAAGCCCCCGTAGGTTGAGGCGGTGTTGTCCACGCCGCTGGGCGTGCCGTGGTAGGCAAATTCGCCCTCCCAGCCGAAATGGTTGATCTCATCAATGGAATGGCCCAGGTCAAACTCTTCGTTGAGGGCCCGGGCCAGTGAAACGCAGTGGGCGGCGCTGGCGCCGACCCCGCTGCCGGCCAACAGTGATCCGCCGTAGGTTATTTTCAGCGGAGTTTTTTCAACATCGATTTTCATCACATCCAGCATGTGATTGATCGAATCAACCTGCTGGTGCTCCTTTTTCTTTTTATAGCCCGGCACTTCAATGCGGTTGTCTTCCAATATCCAACCGTCGCCCTCTGCCAGCCGCTCGACGACGCATTCGGTCTCAAAGGGAATTGAAGACACAATGGCCGGTATCTCATATAATACAAATTGATCGCCGATCAGAATTGTTTTTCCGAAAGCGGTTCCTAAGCCCATGGTATTTCTCCTTTATTTTGTAGATGGTATTTTCGTTCTTTCAAATTATTATATTGCACTTCAAACTGCTATCCAATTCAAGACGATCGGAGAAAAGAGCGCTGCGCTTGAGGAGCGCTTCGCTTGAGGAGCGCTTCGCTTGAGGAGCGTTTCACTTGAAGAGCGCTTCGCTCGCGGATCGTTTCACTTGAGGAGCGCTTCGCTTGAGGAGCGCTGCGCTTGAGGAGCGTTTCACTTGAAGAGCGCTTCGCTCGAGGTGCGTTTCACTTGAAGAGCGCTTCGCTCGAGGGTGAAGGCAATAGCGGATCAAGCCAGAATAATTTTATCTGTAACCCCTCTTACCTTTATCCTTTCACCTTAGGCCTTTCACCTATATCCTTTCAGCTTTGAGCTTTGAGCTTTTCTGCATTGAGCTTTCAGCTTTTCAGCTTTGAGCTTTTTCCCCCTTCCGCGTTCCGACTTCCCACTTCCAAAATCTTTTCCATCTCTCCTATTAGCGCCTCTTCCTTGCCGATCGCCACGGTGGTGGCGGCAGTCAGGCTGTGACAGGCGTCGGAGAAACCGCCGAGTTTGTTGGTGGCCTCGGGCAGCAATATGTTCAGCCCCATGGATCGGCCGCCCCGGATTTCCTCTTCCATGTAAGCCGAAACCCGCATGGATATCTTGACATCACTCATCACCAGGGTACCGATGCCGGGTATTTCATTGGGAATGATCTGATAGCCGGCCACATATCGTCTGGGATCGATAAAGTCGGAGTTTTTTATGGCATCGCAAAAAACACCGATCATCTTGACTCCCATGGGTTGAAAACGATTGTCGACCTGAAACCATTGGATGTGTTCGGTTTTTTTGAGGGATCCCGCCTTGATGCGCTGGATTTCCTGCTCGAACGCTCTGGCCTGAACCGCTTTGAGCTCCTGCAGCATTTTATCGGATTGAGGGCTTGGACCATCCAGACAGACTTTAATGCCCATGTCCGGGCCGTTCTGATAGTAACCGGCGGCGCCCAGGGTGTCCAGGTAGGCGCCGAATTCATCGCAGGGTACCTGCCGTCCGTCGGCCGCATTGAGGTAATAGCGCTCCCCGAATTCCCGGGGCCGGATCTCCATTTTACCCTGGGCCACGGCTTCCAGGGCCACATCGCGGTTCTCACTGACCAGACAGCCGTCCACGAAAAATTCATCCCCCACGGCGCCGATCGCAGCCAGGACGGCCAGGTCCCGGTTGGCGGGGTCCCAGGTGCGGGCAAACGTATAGCAGGTGGCCGCCCCCGCAATGTCCCGGTCGCCTTTCAGGCCGAACAGGTCGGGGTCCAGGTTGTGGACCCTAGGGTCGGTGGATGCCTCCGCGACATGGTGATCCAGAATCAGGGTCAGGTTGCGACCCTGGTTCAGCTCCGACAGAAGGGGGGCGATCCGCCCGGCAAAGTCGGCAAAGATGATGATTTCACCCGTTTGCTCATAGATTTTATTCAGCAGGGCCGGGTAGGGCTTCTCCAGGCAATAGCGCTTGATTTCGTAGCCGGCCCTTTCAAACGTGCGGGTCAGAATCGCTCCCGAGGTCAGCCCGTCGGAGTCATTGTGATGAAATATCTGAACCTCCTTTTTCGGCCATTGCTCGACCTCGCCGATGGCGTTTTTCATTGCAGAAATTAGTAGATCACGCAATTTTGAGCTCCTTTTTCAGGCTTTTGTATTTAAATTCAAAACTTCAAATCCTCGGGCCGGGATATATTGCCGTTCGCAATTTTTCCTCAATAGCTGAGTAAAAGTTGAATGTCAATTGTTTCCAAAATCCAAAATCCCCAATCCAAAATCTAAAGTTTACAGCTGGCTGCTCATCAAAAGATATTTTATCTTAAACTGAACCGAGTTATGTCATCCATCAATCACTCCAGGGCGCCATTTTCCCTGAGCAGTTCATAAACGTCTTGGTGCTCGTTCATTTCGGCGAACTTCAAGGCAGTCTCCCCGCTTTTGGATTTCGCATTGACATCCGCACCCGCGGCAATCAAACAGGCCACATTGGCCGCATGCCCGCCCTGGGCAGCATATATAATCGCCGTCAGGCCATGTCTGTTTTCAGCGTTGATCCGGGCACCATTGTCCTTTAAAAAGGCTATGATATCACAGGTTGATTTCCGGGCATATTTGGCAGAATCGATCAGCGCCGTATTGCCTGATTTGTCGGATAGACTGACATCCGCTCCGTTGGAAACCAATAGTTGCACGATTTCGATGTGGCCTTTCAAGGCCGCATTCATCAGTGCCGTATTACCCATATTGTCCCGGGCATCAAGGTCTGCCCCTTCTATAATCAGCAGTTCAACGATATCTTTTTGGCCCTTGAAAGAAGCATCGATCAGTGCCGTGGCACCGTATTCATCTTGCGTGCCGACATCCGGCCGACCGGTTTCTATTTCCAGGATTTCGAACCGGTCGTCGATTTTCAAAGCCACCTTTTCACGCAGGATCAGCACTACGGTGGCGTTCTGAATTTCATCACCCTTTTTGTATACTCTTTGCCGGCGGGTGGCTATATCCTCGATGATTGCGTAGGAGTTGATATTGCCCCCCGTAATCGTTCCCCACAGGCGCAGCTTTAAAGTGGTTTTGGGGCTGTCGGCGACTTTGACATGGTCACTGCCCGGATACGCTGCAGTTGCCGCCAGGAAAATAATGATCAGGGCCGGATAATATTTGCTGAGAACCATGGCGATGCACGAGATTATAGCTGAGGGGAAAAAGCTCAATTAAACGTTATATGTTATTTGTTATTAGATATAGGTCATCGCAGCGGATAATTATGTTGCGATAGCTAGAATATAAGAGGCGTTAGTATCTCTTGCAAACAAATAACAAATAACCATTAACCAAAAACCCCGAATTGGCTTTTACTCAACTGCGGCATTGCGGCTACTCAAATAACGGCAGTATCCTCCCGATCCCCTTGGTCCGGGCTCGATCCAGGATTTCGGTTGCCATGTAGACATCATGGATCGCCATCCCGAAGTTAAAGTTGATGATGCGTTCGGTGGAATTCTCACGTCCCAGTTTTTTCCCGACCACAATTTCGCCCAGTTCAACATACCTGTTCGGCAAGGGCGAGTAATAGCCATCGGTGCCTCCCAGAGCTTTGTTGAATTGCTCCCAGTCGTCGACCACCAGCTTTTCCGCCTGATTCAGCAGTTCCTGGTCCCAGCCACGGGTATGAACCGGCAGTACCAGCGCACCTTCTTTTACCCAATTTTCCTGATAGACCCGCTCTTCGAGATGGCCGGTGGCCGTGACAATGACGTCCGCACCTTCGATTACCTCCCGAGCCGAGGCGCAGGTAGTGATATTCAATGTCGAAAATCCTCTGGCAGCAGACAGAAACTCCTCCACAGCGGATTGATTGGTATCAAAAATTTTTATATCTTTGATTTCGGGCAATACTTCGATGAGACTCAATAAATTATAGCGACCCTGAACCCCCGTGCCCACAATGCCTATTCGGGCGGCATCTTCGACGGCCAGGTACTTGGCTGAAACCCCCGAAACCGCAGCAGTTCGCAGGGCGGTGATGTAGCCGCCGTCCATCACGGCCAGGGGTTGACCCGTCTGGTTGTCATTGAGGACGATCAGGCCCATGATCGAAGGCAGGTCATATTGATAGTTATCGGAATAGCCGCTGACCCATTTCATCCCGGCGGCCTTTTTGCGGGGAAGAAAACCGGGCATGGCATGGATAAAGGCCCCCGGCACCGTGTGGATGCCCGGCTTGGGTGGGTTTTCAAATTCTTGCAGACCGTGTTCGGTTAAGACCTCTTCAACAATGGATATGGCGTCCTGCATGGTGAGGCCGACATCCACAACATCTTTTTGGGATAGGTAAAGAAAATCGACTTTTTTCATCGCTGCATGTCCTCCGGGATGGCTGTTTTCAGATTACGATTTTTCCTGAAAGTTTATCTGACCGAGACAGACAGGATAACAGGATTAACCGGATCTTTACTACACTCATCGACGCTTTTAATGCAAGCAGGATTTTTATTTTCGCGGACCGGTGTATTTGAGCCCCACGTTAGATGATTGTGTCTGATTTGCACGGGCCGAATAGATCTTCTCTTTTCCTCCCCGGGGAATATAACTTTACTGAAAACTAAACTTGACATTAGATACTCCGTTATATAAAGGAAAGAAGAATTAATTAATATGGTTCATTTTTTTAAATCGCTTTATTTTATGTGGTGGTACGTGTACGTCCAACTAGCTAAAAAATTGTATTTTTTGGGGTAACGCGCATAATATTTGAAAGGTAGTATTTATGACCGGGGACGGACAAAAAATTATTAAAGGTGCACCCATCAGCCTGCAATCCCTTTCCAGGCATTTCGGTAAAGTCATTGCGGTGAATGATATTTCCCTTGATATCAAAAGCGGCGAGTTCATGACGTTTCTGGGACCCAGCGGATCCGGCAAAACCACCACCCTGATGATGATTGCGGGATTTTTAATACCCACCGCCGGCGACATAAAAGTAAACGATCAATCGATTGCCACCGTTGCCCCCTTCAAACGCAACATCGGCATGGTGTTTCAGAACTATGCCCTGTTCCCGCATATGACGATTTTCGATAACATCGCGTTTCCGCTGCAAATGCGGAAGATGTCCAAAGAAGAGATCAAAAAACGCGTCAGCTGGGCCCTTGATCTCGTGCAGCTGCCCGGTTTTGAATATCGCCGGCCGAGCCAGCTTAGCGGCGGTCAACAGCAGCGGATTGCCGTGGCCCGGGCGATTGTTTTTGAACCCCCGGTGCTGCTGCTCGATGAGCCCTTGGGCGCCCTGGATGCCAAGCTGCGCGAAGGCATGCAGATCGAACTCAAACAGCTTCACGACAGAATCGGTGCCACCATTCTCTACGTCACCCACGACCAGGAAGAGGCCCTCACGCTTTCAGATCGGATTGTGGTGTTTAATGACGGCGAAATCATGCAGGTGGGTACCCCTGATGACCTTTACCGGCTGCCGCAGAATAGATTTGTAGCGGACTTTATCGGCAAAACCAACTTTCTCAGCGGCCAAGTTTCCGCCACGGACATTAAGAATTGCAGCGTCCAGCTGGAGGACGGCATCACCATGCACGGACCGCTGCGCGACTCCTTCGCTACGCCAAGAAACCGGGCCACGTTTTCATTGCGGCCTGAAAAAATTCTGGTGGGGGAAGAAATCACCGACACCCCCAACACGTATGAAGCCACGGTCGAACAGTTCCTTTACCTGGGCGAGTTTACCAAATATCATCTACGAATCGGAAAATCAGTAGAACTGATTGCCAAATCGTCCAACCGGCTGGGCAGAAGCGTTTTGGAACCGGGCAGTAAAATTCGAGTGGGCTGGGACATCGATGAACTGTTGCTGGTGGAATCGGATGCGCCGGCCTAGTGCCGCGTTTCATGGGTTCTGTCTCGATAAACGGCATTTTAAAATTTGAAATAGATGCTCTTTAATTGACCCATTTCCCAGCGACGCGGAAATCCGAAATTCGAATACCCCGCCGCGGCGGGGAACAAGCTCAAATGAACCAAATCCTAATTACCAAAACAAAAGAAACCCGGTACGGGCCCGGCCATGTTTTGAATTTTGAACATTCGGATTTTGATATTGTTTCGGATTTCGGGTTTCGGATTTCGGAATTCGGATTTCGGTCATGATTTACTCGTCTCGGAAACAGGACATACTGCCAAAATCGTTGGCGGAACTTTCGAGACAACGCACTAGGCGGGTGCTCGCCGTATTTGAACCACGCTCCGGCGTGAATAACCGTGAAAGGAGAATTGAGAATGGGAAAGCAAAAAAACTGGGTTAAATTATCATTTTGTCTCGTAATGTTGCTGGTTTTCTTATTCAGTGCCTCAACCGTCTCTGCCAAAGGGCTCTCAGCCGAGCAGGTTAAACAAGCGCTGGAAAAATATAGAGGCCAATCCCTGGTCGTCGTCTCCTGGGGCGGATCCTTTCAGGAAGCCCAGCGCAATGCCCTCTTCGAGCCGTTTATGAAAGAATTCGGCATTAAGCTGATCGAAGACAGCCCTTCGGACCAGGCCAAAATCAAGGCCATGGTCAAAACCAACAACGTTACCTGGGACGTTGTCGACCTGGGCAGCTATTACCCCGACAACCTGGGCCGGGAGGGATACCTGGAACCCATAGACTACAGTATCGTCGATAAAACCGATCTGTTGGAGAAATTCGCCGGGGAATATCACGTCGGCACCATCACCTATAGCGACATCCTGGCTTACCGCACCGATGTATTTCCGGAGGGCAAGGCCCCCACCAGCACGGCCGATTTCTGGAATGTCAAAAAATTCCCGGGCCGGCGTTCGATGTATGCCCTCCCACTGTCCAATTATACCTTTGCCATGATTGCCGCGGGCTATGACCCGAAGGATGTGTATCCACTGACAGAGGACAAGATCGCCAAGATCTACGAAAAAATGGATGAGGTCAAACCGCATGTGACTGTCTGGTGGAAAGCCGGCGCCCAGCCGGCCCAGCTGCTGGTGGACAAAGAGGTTGTCATGGCCAGTGCCTGGAACGGCAGAGTCGAGAAGGTCATTCGCGAAGGCGCCCCCATTAAGATCATCTGGAACGGCGCGGCGCTGCAGGGCGATTCCTGGGTGATTCCTAAAGGCGCCCCCAACAAGGAACTGGCCATGCTGTTTATCGCCTGGCAGGCCCTGCCGGAGGTCAACTGGCGAACCTCGAAATATATCTCCTACGGGCCCATCAACAAAAAGTCCTTTGACAAGGTGGATCCCCTGTACAAAGGCGCGCTGCCATCGGATTTTGTCGACGTGCAGGTCGAGACGGACTTCTCATGGTGGTCCCAGTATTACAGCAGAGAGCTGGAACGCTGGAACGAGTGGAAGCTGAAATAGCGAATCTAAACCCCTTGCTCCACTCTCTCGGGCGGGGCAGGGGGGAAATCGAAAAATTTTTCGGTTCTATAAACTAAAAGTAAGGTAAACATTGCATAACTTTCAATTGTCATAGATTTCGGAGTATTGGAGTGTTGAAGGGTTGGAGTATTGGCTGAAGGTCTGATGGCTTCTTTTTATACCGCCGTACTCCAGCACTTCAATCCTCCAAGATTGACATTTTTCAATAACTCCTCTGATCTTAATATTGCGTTTTAATTGGTTATAGGTTCGGAGAATATATAATACAACAGCATCACTTTAGCTTTACCACAATAATTAAAGACACATGACTGAAATGACTCAAGGGGCAAATGCGGTGGTCACGAGCCAATCTTCGTATGCCAAACATCTTGCCAAATTGGAACGGCGGGAAAAGCTGATCTACTTTGCTTTTGTGATGCCGCTTCTGGTGTATTTGGCCATTTTCTTCATCTACCCGCTGTTCAGCTTTTTACCGACCAGCTTCTATTATGAAGGGGCTTTTTCGTTTGACAAATATCTGCGTGCCTTTACCCGGCCGGTTTACCTGCGTATCCTGCGCACCAGTTTTATCATCGCGGGTTCCACCACCTTGATTACCTTGATCCTGGCCTACCCCGTGGCCTACCTGTTTACCAATGTCTCGGGAAAAATGAAAGGGGTCATCACCGCCTTTATCATTCTGCCTTTTTGGACCAGCATCATCGTGCGCATGTATGCCTGGATGTCACTGCTGGGACACAACGGTATTTTTAACCGGATGTTCCTCGAAGCCGGGGTGATCTCCGAACCGATACCCATGATGTTCAACCGCTTCGGGGTGCTGGTGGGTATGGTGCATTTCATGCTGCCCTATATGGTGCTGTCGATTTACGCCGTGATGAGCGGCATCCCGCCCGACTACATGCGGGCCGGCGCCAACCTGGGGGCCGCGCCGCTGAAGCGTTTTATCAAAATCTACCTGCCCCTGAGCATGCCGGGGGTCGGAGCCGGCTGTCTGCTGGTGTTTATTTTAGCCCTGGCTTTTTACATTACACCGGCGCTGCTGGGCGGCTTGAAAGATACCATGATTGCGCAGATCATCGATCAGGAAATGAGAGAGACCTTTGATTGGCCTTTTGCCGCTGCGCTTTCCACCGTTTTAATCATTGTGACCACCACCCTTTATATAATTTACCAGAAAGTCATGAGTGTCGAACGCATTTATGAAGGTAAGGGACAATAATGGCGGAGAAAAATCCAGGCGAAAAATCTTCAATTAAAAGTATTATCTTCTACACCTACTGCGGGCTGGTGCTGGTTTTCATGATCATGCCCAACTTCGTGGTTTTTCCGATATCATTCAGCAAGGCCACCTATCTGGAATTTCCGCCCAAGGAGTGGTCTATGCGCTGGTATTACGATTATTTCAGCCGGGAGGAATGGGTAGACGCCACCGTACGGAGCTTCGAAGTTGGAATTTTTGTCACCATCATCGCGGTTGTCCTGGGCAGTCTGGCAGCCTACGGACTTGTCCGGGGACGCTTCCCGGGCAAAAACCTCATCAATTCCCTGATCATCTCGCCCATGGTTGCTCCCATCCTGGTGACGGCGGTGGCCATCTTTATCCTGTTTACCAAATTCAGATTGAACGGGACCCTGACCGGTTTTATTATTGCCCACACCATCGTCGCAACGCCCTTTGTGGTAATCGTGATGACGGCCTCCCTGCGCGGGGTTGACATCGCTCTCGAACAGGCGGCCATGAATCTGGGCGCCAACCGCTTTACGACTTTGAGAAGAGTCGTGTTTCCCATGGCCCTGCCGGGCATGATTTCCTCCGGTCTGTTTGCCTTCCTGATTTCGTTTGACGAGCTGATAATCGCCATTTTTATCAGCAGCCCCCGCATGTCGACCCTGCCCAAGATTCTGTGGGAAGGAATCCGAACCGAAATCAACCCCACCATCGCTTCGGTATCCACCCTGCTGATCGTCATGAGCGCGATTATCCTGGTCAGCGTTGGATTGGTGCGCCGCTATTTTGAAACGCGCAATCAATAAAAAATGAATCCATTTTAGTCCGCCTTTAGTGAGTCTTGATGAAAGTATTACGATAATTATGTGTGGCGATATATTCACCGTCTGAACCGAATCCGAGAGCCGGCACATCATCAAGATTCCCCGAAATGTACCCGGTGTCCCTAAAAAAATTCCAAATGTCCCCATCTCCGCCAGCGGTCATCGCCGCTAAATGCCAAGCACCTTATCAGTGCAAACCATCTTTACATTTTCGAATGGCTTACCGTGATGTGCGCCATTCCTCCAGGGCATTGATTCTGCAAGATATCTAATTGAAATCACGAGAATAAAATTGTCCCATTTTATAATGATCTCATTATGCTACGATGTGGTATAATATTTGCTGCTCATGGTTTTCAGGATAATAAAACCGCTGAACAGAACCTGTAAAACACCTGCCCGAGCGAAATCTACTTTCAAATATCCTATTTCTTCCGTTGAGTTGACTAAAGACCTCTTCAACCGGTCAAATTGAAAATGCCTTCTAGCATTCGAGAAAGGACGGTGAATCATGACCACTGACAATGAAATTAAGAATACTATTAAAAAAAGCATGAGAGAAATATTGGATGAATATAACCATCCCAAAAAACCAAAAATAGTTGAAGTTCTGGGAGTTATATTAACTCCTCTAGTGATAGCCTCAGTCAGTCTGTTGGTCACATATAAGATCAATAAATCTCAGGCAATCAATGCCAGAATGATTGCCAATGCCCAGATCGAAAGCGCCCAGCGAATGGCCGAAGCCCAACGGGACCACAACGACCGGATTGCCAAAGCTGAGCTGGAGGTGCAACGCATCGATCAAATTGACGCCATTTTTCGAGAAATCATTAAGATTGATAAGGGTCCGGCCGATTTGGAAACCAAAAAAATGTTGATCGGCTCGTTAACCGTTCACCAGGAAACATCGCTGCCATATCTGGTAAGGATCCGGGATCATTTTGACAGTCAAGATGCCACGTACACGAAATTGTCCACGAAAGCCCGGGAAATTATCGAAGAGGTTTTAACCCGTAAACACCTGGAATTAAAAGGAATGAATTTTTCCGGCAATGGCGATGGCGAGCAACGAATTTTGCGCTATGCAAAGCTGCAGAATTATAATTTGAGCGGAGTTATGTTTGAAAACTGCAATCTTTTTAAAGCAAGTTTCACCAGAAGCTTGTTGTCGAATACCAGTTTCAAAGAATCAGATCTTTTTGGGGCGGATTTTTCGCACACCAAATTAGACGGCGCAAACTTTGACGGCGCTGACCTGAGAAAAGCCGTTTTCGTCGGCAGTAAAATTGCCGGTGCCCATTTTGAGAACGCCAAATATCTTGAGGACGCCAAATTCTCGCTGAGTTCTATTTTAAAAAACTATAAGGGAAAAAGTCCTTTTGAAAAGGTCAAAAACGACACCATGCTGGAGCTTTTGACTCAACATATCGACCAGCTGAAAAATATGGATCCCAAGGATCCGGATCTGCTGGTGTTCTTGAAGCGGTTTGAAAAGATTTTCACCTATGAAGAACTTGTGGACAATCTTGAAAATCGAAAAAAACGTAAATTGTTCTCGGAGGGGAAAAACGCGACCCAGCTAGAAAGCCGGAACCGAACCAGTTGAGCGGATATCTCCACCTGTGGAAACGGCCGATTTGGCGGGAAGGGCTAAACCATGTTGCCAATATCCATAAAGGCGTACTTTATAAACCAAGATGCTCCCGGGGCGAGCTCCGGGGGTTCGGCAGACCGGCGGTTTGCACCGTATCTGTTCTGCCCTGTTTATTTTGCCGTATTTTGCGGGTATCATTTATGGATTGCCGGCTTTCACAACTATGCTGTTGAAACCTTTAATATCAGCGTCCTGCACACCGGTTACCTGTATTCAGTCGCGGCCTTACCGGGAACATTCGCCTTTTTGATCGGTATGATTGCCAGAAAATTAAGGTTAGGGGCCTTAATGATCTTTGCCTGCAGCTCGATGGGTTTCGGGCTTATTGGAATCGGCCTAGCACCGAGTTGCTATTTCTTATGGCCCGGTGTTCTATCCATCGGTCTTGGGTTTACCTGTTTTTATCCAATTATCAGCAGTATTTGTATCCAACATAGCGATTCTCGAACCGTCGGCACCGCGATCGGCCACTTGAAAAGTTACGGCCCCCTGGCGGCGGTAACCGTATTTATACTCATTACCATTTGCACGCCGCATTTGAGTTATAGGAGTTTTTTCCTTATCTCCGGGGGACTTGTTGTAATGATCGGGTTTTGGGCATTGACAGATTCAGACCTTAGCTATTTTGCCGATCGTCCTGGTAATCTGCAATTCAAAAAGGATTTGTGGCCTTATTACTTGCTCAATTTCTTAGCAGGTTGCCGGAGCGCAGGTATAACCGCTTTTTTTCTACTGTTACTGGTAAAGCAACACGGACTATTGATGCATGAAACAGCTGCGGTTGTTTTAATCGGCAATATTTGCAGCTTCATCGGATTTCGCTTGATAGGACATTTTGCTGACCGGTATAATCCGCCAAAAGTGCTGTCTTTTTTATATCTGGGAGTTTCACTCATCTTTCTGGGCTTTTGTTTTATCAATACAAGCCTCTTTCTGATCCTCTTTTATTTTTTTGATTCCGCTCTGTTCGGAGTTTCTGTGGTGACCGACAGCCATTTGAAGCGAGTCTCCCGGGCTAAAGACACAGTTGGTGACGTGGCTAGCGGTTTTACCCTATTTCACCTCGGCAAAGCCATTTTTCCACTGGCAGGCGGGATTCTATGGAGCCATTCGCATCAGCAGGCAACCTTTCTTGTAATCAGCATTCTGGCGGCCCTGGCTGTTTGGGTCAGCCGAAAACTGATTAGACCGCAACCGGACAAACGCCATTCTGAGATAATAATAGACCGGGAGTCCACACCAATTACAGAGAGCCCGGATTTGAGCGCTTGTGTGAAAATAACTACAGAAATCTCATGAAATTGTTACTTTAGCTACCCAATAGTTGTGGTATTTTTGTAACATTATTATGAAGTCGAAGTTAGAATTAATTTAACAACTTTAATAACTTATTAATATTCCAATTAAAAAAGATTTGTGCATCATTTAGATATTTCGAGACTCTTTTGCATTTATTTTGCATCAGCTCTTTTTTGATATAATTTTATGATAGCATTTTGGCAGATGTAAACCTCCGCATGATCAGAAGCAAGAAAGCCACGGTCCACTAGTACTCATAGGGATCGAATGGACTGGTTTTTTGGGTTTTACCTTCGGCGAATTCATCCCTGGTAGTAGCCGCTACGCCCAAACAATAACGCTCGACTTCAGGTATGCCGAGAGCAATGTCTTCAATTCAGGCGAAACATTTGCCTTCTGGACCGACACAGATGCAGATTACGGCAGGGATGGGTACGTTTCAGATTCGGAGATTGCAGGAGCCGAGCTATTCGTAACCCTAAGAGGCAATTCGGCGGCCGATAACTTTGCTCCGATAACGATTCAGGACGACTACGGCTCGTCTGCTCATGCTACCTTATCCCCAAATACCACCCCCCCTATTCCCACACCCGAGCCCAGAACCTTTCTGCTGCTTGGTTCCGCCTTGGTGGGAATGGGACTGCTGGGCGGAAAGAAATTCAAGATGACTAAGAGATAGAAACCTTCGCCGAATCCGTTTACGGGTAGTGCATGGAGGCGGTCCATGGCCTAAGGTCGTAAAACACTTACGATCAATGTACGGAGTCTTCTTGGATTCTATTGACAATTAGTAAGTTGATTGTTGGAATAATGGGCCTCATGTGCTGAGGCCTTTTTTTTGTCGCCGAATACACCTGGTCTTCCGGGCCAGGTCAGTGCCGCTTAAGGTGGGATTACTGTGAATCCTGCTGCAAGTGGGACCGCAATGTTGGAATACCGGATGTAGCTGAATGAGATCCGATTTTATGATGAAGGCACGGACCAGTTTTTTTAAATTGTGGGACTTGGTTGACTTAAGCGGTGACGTAGTTTAGTATATGCCTAAACCGATTGAATGCCGAGCAGGACACTACAAAATCAAAGAGATATTTTTCATTTGGTGCGCGACCTAGCCGCATATTCAGACCGGCGACGCAAAATGGTATCGTTACAGGTATTTCGCCTATTTTTGCTCCTATCAATTTTAAGAAACACCGTCGTTGATGGAATATGGAGGTTCGTGTGAACAAGGTCATTATGGAGCCGGCTTCAGACCAAAGCAGGGAGGAACTGATTGTCGCTTATAAGAGAATACTTCAGAAATATGTCAATCAACGGCCATCCGGCGCACGTATTAAAATCGCCGAGAAATTGAATAAGAATAAAAGCTTCGTTACCCAAATCACCAATCCGTCCTATACCATACCTGTCCCTGCCCGCCATTTGAATGTTATATTCGATGTCTGCCACTTTTCGGTCAAAGAGTGTGAAACCTTTTTAAAGGCCTACACCGCCGCGCACCCTAATTATCAGTACCGGGTGGTAAAGCAGGTGTCGAAACCGAGCAAGGAGCGGCGAACGCTGTCTATTGAAATACCCGTCCTTGCCGACTCAGCGCAGCAGCAGCAAATTGAATCAATGATCAAAGACTATGCCCACCAGTTGTTCGAGTTGGTCGGCAGCAAGGTATGACCCAAACCGGGCGAGGCGTGAGGGAATTTTCAATTAATTGAAAAACACTCTTGACAGGCCGTTCGGTTTAGCTTAGCAATAAACTTGTCTATGCTCAAACAATTTAGACTAGATAACGAGGAGGTTGTAATTCAGAGACGAGGGGGGATCCATATATTCATCATAACCTTTATCAAAAGGAGGTAGCCAAATGAAAAGATTTAAAATCGGTGTACTTGTAGGTTTTTTGATCGCATTGGTTGCTATGGGCACAGCATATGCCCAGGACAAATCCATAACCTTGGGTTGGGCGGCCTGGGATCCGGCCAATGCATTGGTTGAGCTGTCCAAAGACTTTACCAAGCAAACCGGCATTAAGGTCAATTTCGAGTTTGTACCCTGGACCAATTTCGCCGACCGGATGCTGAACGAACTGAACCAGGGCGGCAAAACCTTCGATGTATTAATTGGCGACAGCCAATGGATCGGCGGTGGGGCTGTATACGGGCACTACGTCAAGTTGAATGATTTTTTTGATAAGGAAGGCATCAGCATGGATGACTTTTTGGCCCCCACGGTTTACGGCTATTCCACCTGGCCCAAAGGAACCCCCAATTATTATGCGTTGCCTGCTTTTGGCGATGCAAATGCCTGGGTCTACCGCAAGGACTGGTTCTCCAAGCCGGAGCTTCAGGAGGAATTCAAGAAAAAATATGGTTATAAACTGGATGCCCCCAAAACATGGACCCAGTTAATGGATATTGCGAAATTTTTCCAGGGCCGCACGGTCGATGGCAAAAAAAGATACGGGGTCGCGATATTTACGGAAAGAGGTTCCGAAGGCATCACCATGGGCGTGACATCCGCGCTGTATGCCTGGGGTTTTCAATATGAAGATCCTAACAAGCCCTACCACATGGAAGGTTTTGTCAACAGCCCCGAAGCGGTTGCTGCATTAGAGTTCTACAAAGAGCTTTATGACTGCTGCACGCCCCCGGGCCATTCCGATGCCTACATGGTCGCCGATTTGGATGCATATGATTCGGGCCAGGTCGCCATGCAAATGAATTGGTATGCATTCTTCCCGGGAATCAACAAGTCTGAAAACGTTGGTTTCGGCAAAACAGGCTTTTTCTCCAACCCGGACCAGCTGGTTTCCGGGGCAACTTTGGGCGGCCAGGGAATGTCGGTGGTTTCCTATTCGGACAAAAAGGATCTGGCGCTGCAGTACATTAAATGGTTTGCCCAACCCGAAGTGCAAAAAAAATGGTGGTCGCTAGGCGGATATTCCTGTCATAAAGCGGTCCTGATGGATCCCGGGTTTGCAAAATCGCAGCCCTATGCCCAGGGATTTCTCGATTCCATGGGAAAGGTTAAGGATTTCTGGCAAGAACCCACTTTCGTGGAATTGATGCTGCCGATGCAAAAACGCGTTCATGACTACGTCGTGGGCAACAAGGGCACCGCCAAGGAAGCCCTCGATAAACTGATTGAAGACTGGAAAGAGGTTTTTGAAGAAGAAGGCAAATATGATTAAGGTCTGAAAATGGACACTCCGGCTGAAACGGCGGAGTGTCCACCCGGCAATGCAGTAATGGTCATTATTTATGTCTTCCGGGACCCCTTTGGCTGACGAGCGTGCAGGATGAAATTGTCAGGTTGAGTGAAATAAGACAATGATCAAAAGAATAAACAACAAGCTTTTAAACATGTCTGACCGGGCCATCGCCTGGTTGTTTACCGCGCCGACCCTCATCCTTTTGATTTTTATAAATATCTACCCGCTGATATGGTCGGTTTATTTATCTTTTACCAATTACAAGGCCAACCGACGCGGGGTGGAAATCGCGTGGGTTGGGTTAAAGTGGTACAAAAAAATATTGTCCAATGAAGATGTTTGGGCCAATCTGCAAGTCACCGCTCATTTTCTGTTTTGGACCATTCTGCTGCAAGGGCTCATTGGACTGACGTTGGCGTTGCTCTTAAACAAACGATTTAAGGGCCACGAAGTTCTCACGACCGTTGTGGTTTTGCCGATGATGCTGTCGCCGGCTGTGGTTGGCGTATTCTGGACCTACATATATCAGCCCCAGGCCGGTATCTTTAACTACATCATTAATTTTTTCTACGACTTTGGTGAATTTTCAATGATCGGGGATGTCGCGCTGGCACCGTGGAGTATCATCATCGTCGACACCTGGATTTGGTCGCCATTCGTCATGCTGTTGTGCCTGGCAGGGTTGAGATCCATACCCGACTATCTATATGAAGCCGCGGAAGTCGATCGAGCCAGCAAATGGCAGCAGTTCATCCACATCACCCTGCCTTCCGTCCTTCCGTTTTTAATGCTTGCCGTGTTATTTCGGGGAATAGAAAACTTCAAGATGTTCGACATGGTCAATGAACTTACCGGCGGCGGACCCGGGTCTGTGACTGAACTGGCGTCGATCCATTTGAAACGAGCGGCCTTCGAGAAATGGCGGACCGGATACAGCTCGGCCTTTGCCGTGATTCTATTTGTTACCGTATTTGGTGCCGGCAATATTTATGTTAAGTTTCTAAATCGTATCAAAGAGAAATGAAAAAATGCCACCAGAGTTAGACACATCCCGATCCCCTCTTGAACCCTCATCAAGAAGCCGGAAGTTCGCAGCCGTCCTGATTGTCGTGTATGTCATGATCACGATAATACCGTTGCTGCTGATCGTTACGACGGCGTTTAAAAGCGTGCCCGATGCGATTACTTACCCGCCCAAGCTTGTGTTTCAACCCTCGTTGGAAGGTTTTGTAAATCTGTTCACGCAAAGAACCCGCCAACCCAAAGAATACCTGGAATCCCTGCCGCCCCCGGCAACCTGGTATGAAAAAATCGTCCGCAAAAGACAAATGGTCATCGCCGGGCCGTCAAGGTTTTTCCATCGGTTTGTGAATTCAATTGCCATCGGTTTTGGGTCGACTTTTTTTTCGGTTTTCCTGGGCACCTTGGCCGCTTACGGGTTTTCCAGATTTAAGATTCCAGCCAAAGATGACCTGTTGTTTTTTATTTTGTCGACCCGCATGTTTCCACCGATTGCAGCGGCTGTCCCCATTTTTCTAATGTACCGCAAGCTTGGGCTAAATGACACCTACCTGGGGATGATTATGCTCTATACGGTTGTTAACCTAAGCCTTTCCGTCTGGCTGCTGAAGGGCTTCATAGACGAAATCCCCAAAGAATATGAAGAAGCAGCCATGGTTGACGGCTACTCGAGATTGAGTGCCTTTTTTAAGATTATACTGCCCGAGGCGGCAACCGGTATCGCTGCCACGGCGATATTTTGTTTGATTTTTGCCTGGAATGAATATGCTTTCGCAATATTGCTGACGTTCAGAGAAGCACAAACGCTGCCGCCTTTTATTCCGACGATTATCGGCGAAGGCGGTCTGGACTGGCCGGCGATCTCAGCCGCCACAATGATTTTTTTATTGCCTGTCGTTGTTTTCACGATTTTACTCAGAAAGCATCTACTTAGGGGAATTACTTTTGGAGCCGTGAGAAGGTGATCTCTAAACCAAAAAGAAATAAAAAGTTCGGCTGGTTTCGCAGGGGGCCGCTGGAGAATATCGCCACTGCCGTAATCGGATTGGGCGTATTTATGCTGATGCAGCCGTTTTCTATTTTTCTGTATTCGCATTCTTTCAAATTCATTTTATTCGGAACCCTGGCATTTGTCGTCGTCAGTCACTTTCCGGATGAGTAAACTGCTATGGCTGAAATAGTCACACAAAATCTGAAGAAGAAATTTGGTGATTTCACCGCGGTGAGCAATACTAATTTAACCATCAAAGATGGTGAGTTTTTTGTATTGCTGGGGCCATCCGGCTGCGGAAAAACAACCACCTTGCGCATGATCGCCGGGCTAGAGTTTCCGACCAGCGGCCAAATTTTTTTGGATTCGGAAGATGTAACATTTCTAAGGGCTTCGCAAAGAGATATTGCTTTTGTGTTTCAGTTGTTTGCCCTGTATCCCCACATGAATGTCGAAAAAAATATCGGCTATCCCTTAAAAACCCAGAGGGTTGCCAGGTCGGAAATCAAAAGCAAAGTGCGCGAGGTCGCCAAACTGCTGCACCTTGAACATATCCTCAAATCAAAAGTGTCCGGCCTGTCGGGCGGAGACCGCCAGCGTGTGGCGCTCGGCCGGGCGATTATCAGGAGACCGAAGGCCTTCTTAATGGACGAACCGCTGGGTGCATTGGATGCGGAATTCAGGGAATTGATGTGTTCAGAGCTTAAAAAACTGCATATCGATATTGATGCAACCACGATTTATGTTACCCATGATCAGAATGAGGCCATGGCAATGGGTGACCGCATCGGCGTCATGGATAAAGGCGTCCTGCTGCAAGCGGATGATCCGCTGACCCTCTACAATAAACCCAAAACCATGTTTGTCGCCAATTTCATCGGAAGCCCGGCCATGAACCTTTTGCCAATTCCATCAGGCATTCCCAAGGGCAGCAAATCGGTGATGATCAACGGCTGCCGTTTGGCGATCCCTGAAGTCTATGAAAACAGCAAAACAGATTCAAACTATTTAGGCGTCCGGCCGGAGAATATTGAAATCGTGGATGGGGGCAACGACGGTTTTGAAGCCAAGGTATACGGAGTTGAATATCTGGGCGTGCGCAAAATAGTAACCCTCGATACATCCGTGGGAAGAGTCAAGGTCAGATCCCCCAATGATGTTGAAGTCAAAATAAATGATAATGTAAATTTGAAATTCAACTCAAAAAGCATTGTTATCTTCAATGGTGACGTCGGCAATGCAATTAAAAGCGAATTTATTACCTGATTACTGCCTGGGATAATATGTCCGAAGTCCGATTAGAAAATATTTCGAAAAGCTTCAAGCATGTCGATGCAGTGAAAAACCTGTCGTTTACCGTGCAGAACGGTGAATTTATTGTCCTATTGGGTCCGACGGGGGCGGGCAAAACAACGACTTTAAGATTGATCGCCGGCCTGGAAAAAGCGGATGAAGGCAATATCTTCATAAACGGGAAAAAGGTCACTGACGCGCAGCCGGCTGAAAGGGATGTTGCGTTTGTATTTCAGCAATATTCTTTATACCCGCGATACACGGTATATGACAATTTAGCCTTTCCCCTCCGCTCTCCCTTGAGAGGTTTGGATCGGAATAAAATTGACGAGATCGTTCATAGAATTGCCAAAACATTGCATATCGAGGATAAGCTGAAAAACAAAGCGACCCAGTTGTCCGGCGGAGAAATGCAGCGGGTGGCGATTGGCAGGGCGCTGGTGAGAGAGCCCAATATCTTTCTGATGGACGAACCTTTGTCGTCTCTCGACGCAAAGCTGCGGGAGGAACTGCGGCTGGAGTTGAAAAATATCCAGGTCGAACTCGGTGCCACCATCCTGTTTGTAACCCATGATCACATCGAGGCGACCACGATGGCAGATCATATCGGGGTATTGAAGGAAGGCGAACTGATTCAATTTGACCCGCCCCATATAATATATAATGACCCCAACTCGATTTATGTCGCCCAAAAGCTCGGCTCACCAAAAATAAATGTTATTCCTGCCGGCCAATTAGATTTATCTATACCGGATCGTACGCAATTCATAGCATTTCGGCCCGAAAATATATTTTTGGGAACCAAGGGTCTGTTTGAGGCGAAAATTGAAACCATCCAAAATCTGGGGGCAGAGCAGATCGTCTCCTTGAATTACAATGGCGAAATTATTCGGGCGCTGGTAAAACCTGACTCTTTGCTGAATTTAAAGGAATCAATTTGGGTAGATGTTCCCAAAGCGCACCTGTTGTATTTTGATAGAGACACCAGGCGAGTTTACCCATAAAACCGCGTTCAAGACCGGCCAAGGAGCAGATAACAACATGACGGAAGCAAAAACAATTCAACTTCAACAGCTGGTGCCCCCGACACTCAACGTGATCATCGCCCATGCCGACGAGCTTACCCAACTGGATCAGGCCATCGGAGATGGGGATCACGGCATCAATATGAAGCGGGGAGCTGAAAAAATTTTAGAGGAGCTGCCGGCGATCTGCGACAAACCTGCCGGTGAAGCTTTGAAAGCAATGGGCATGGCGCTGGTTATGAGCGTCGGCGGTGCCTCCGGCCCGCTATTCGGCACATTGCTGATGGAAATGGGAAAATCTTTGGGCGCGCGCGCAATGGATAAAGATATTCTGGCCGAGTGCTTTGCCGCCGGTGTCGAAGGCGTTAAAAAGCGCGGCCGGTCAGACGTTGAACAGAAAACGATGCTGGATGTTCTGGTGCCGGCATTGGAAGTGCTGCAAGGCACGGAAACCGGAACCGACCTGTATGCCAGACTGAAGGAAACCGTGGCCGCATCCGAAACGCGAACCATCGCCATGAAGGCCTTGAAAGGGCGCGCTTCCTATCTGGGTGAGCGCAGCATCGGCCATATGGATCCCGGTGCCAGATCCTGCGGATTGGCTATTCGGGAAATTTGCAATGTTTTGGAGGATTCACAGAATGAATGAAAATGTCGGTATCGTCATTGTGTCACATTCGGAAAAAGTCGCCAGCGGGACGGCGGACATGGTGCGGCAGATGGTCGGCGACGAGGTGCCGCTGGCCTTTAGCGGGGGCGATCCGAGCGGGAATTTGGGTTCCGATGTCAATAAAATACTAGCCGCCATCAACGCGGCCTGGTCGGAAAAAGGCGTCGCCATCCTCGTTGACTTGGGCGGTGCGGAGACCCATAGCGAGATGGCAATCGAAATGCTTCCACCGGAGAAACAAGCTAAAGTGCTGATCTGCAATGCACCCGTCGTCGAAGGGGCGATCATGGCGGCCACTGAAGCAGCCAGCGGCGGAACACTGCAAGCGGTTCGATCGACGGCCGAAGAACTTAGCTGTGGTTGATACGGTGATTCGCATGGCTCACAGCCAATCCAATTCTGACTCCGGCAAAAATCTGCTAACTGCGAGCGTACCGTTGACCAATAAAATCGGACTGCATGCGCGGCCGGCGATCCAGTTAACGAAATTGGCCAAAAGTTTCGCCAGCCAAATTCAGATCAGAACGGCGCCGGATTCGCCCTGGATCGATGCCAAAAGCATCGTGCAGGTCATGGCGGCCAAGGCACCGCGCGGCACCCTGCTGGAAATCGCCGCCGATGGTGAGGATGCCCGGGAGGCACTGCAGAATCTTGTCGGTCTTATTCAGGACAACTTCGGTGAAAAGCCGCTTGACGCCAAGGAAAATTCCGCTGAAACCGGACATATCGCATCCAGGGGAATAGCGATCGGCCAGGCCGTCTTCTTTCAAAAACCTGTCTTCGCCGACCGTCCGGTCGATACGGTTGACTCTGAAATCCGGCTGCTGCAAGAATCGATTCAGGCCGTCAGCGCGGCGCTCAGCGCCCTGATTGAGAATGCCGCCAAAGATATCGCGGAAGTGCTGGAATTCCAATTGTCCCTTTTACAGGATCGATCGTTGATCGACCCCGTGTTTGCCGCCATTACCAGCGGCGATTCGGCCCATAGCGCCTGGGCGCAAACCCTGGATGAGCATATTGGTCAGTACCAGGAATCCGAGGATTCATATTTTCGAGGACGTGCCTCCGATCTGACGGATCTAAAGCACCAGGTGCTTAACCATCTGTATGGTCAAACAGAAAATTTGCCATCGCTTTCTCAAGATTCCATTATCATTGCCGAAGACCTGGCGCCCTCTGATTTTGCCGTGCTCGATCAGCGCTATTTTAAAGGCCTTATTCTCCAAAAAGGGAGTTTAAACAGTCATGTGGCTCTGCTGGCCAGATCTCGTAGGATACCGATGCTGGTGGGCTTGAAAACGGCAGCGGTAAAAACGGACACTACGGTGATTCTGGATGCTGTCGAAGGTCGGTTGATCAGTGCACCCAATCAGGAAACCCTGACTAACTACCGGCAGCGAATTGAAGCCGAAGAGCAGCTGGCCGCGTCCCAGCAAAAATACCTGACGGTCAATACGGCCTTGCCAACCGGCGAGCGGATTTACATCGGAATCAACGTCGGCCGACTTGAAGATCTTAAATGGGTTTCTGCCAGCCATTGTGACGGCATCGGCCTGGTCAGAACCGAGTTTTTATTTGATGATCCGCGGGGAATGCCGGATGAAGAAAAGCAGTTTGCGGCCTACAAAAAACTGGCCCAATGGGCGCAGGACAAACCGGTGATCGTCCGCACATTGGATGCCGGCGGCGACAAACCGATCGAAGGGTTGACCGAAAAAGACGAGAAAAATCCGTTTTTAGGTATACGCGGCATTCGCCTGTCGCTGCGCCATGAGGACGTCTTTCGCACTCAATTGCGAGCCCTCGTGCGGGCCTCGGCCTACGGCAATCTAAAGATCATGCTCCCGATGGTTACGGTGCCGCAGGAGCTGAATCAGGCCAAAGAGATCCTGGATGAAGTATGGCTGCAGGAGCGGCGCAAGGATTCAAAGTTGAGTAAGCCGCCGCTGGGCATTATGGTGGAGGTACCGGCGGCGGCCATGTGTATCGAAGACTTTGAGGCCGACTTTTTTTCGATAGGCAGCAATGATTTGATTCAATATGTTACCGCATGTGATCGGGGTGAAGGCAAAATTGACCACCTTTACACGGGCGCCAACCGTGCGGTTTTCGAATTGATCGGAAAAACCATTGAGCACGGCCGGGTGAACGGCAAGCAGGTCAGCCTGTGCGGCGATATGGCCGGCCAGATCGACTATATCGATGCGTTGATGGATATGGGGCTGCGCCACTTATCGGTTGCACCGGCCGACCTGGCGCGGGTCAAATCATTTTTAGCAAAATAAGGAGCAATGAAATGAAAAAATTTATGAATGCAGTCGATGACGTTGTGATGGAAAGTTTAAAAGGCTTTTGTGCGGCCCATAGTGATCTCGTCATGCTGGGCGACGACGGGAAGTTTGTTCAACGGGTCAACCCGGTCGATAATAAAGTGGCACTCATCTCAGGCGGCGGCAGCGGTCACGAGCCCCTGCATGCCGGATTCATCGGAAGCGGAATGCTGGATGCCGCCTGCCCGGGCGCCGTCTTTACCGCTCCCACCCCGGATCAGATGATCGCGGCGGCCCAGGCCGTCGAACGGGGCGCCGGCTGCCTGTTCATTGTCAAAAATTATTCCGGTGATATCATGAATTTTGAGATGGCCGCTGAAATGTTTGAAGGCCGGGTGGAATCCATCGTCACTAATGATGACGTGGCAGTGGAAGATTCGACTTACACCACCGGCCGGCGCGGTGTGGCGGGGACCGTGATTGTCGAAAAAGTCGTGGGGGCTGCCGCTGAAAACGGTTTCGACCTCGCCCAATGTGCTGATCTGGGACGGCAGGTCAATGATCGAACCCGATCAATGGGTGTTGCCTTAACCAGTTGCACCGTTCCCGCCGCCGGCGCGCCGACCTTCCAAATCGGCGATGACGAAATGGAGATGGGCGTCGGCATCCACGGCGAACCCGGCCGAGAGCGTATGAGCATGCAGACGGCTTCCGAAATATCCGAGCTCATGATCAACGCCATCATGGACGACCTGGCACCGAAAGACACGCAGGATGCGATTGTGATCGTCAATGGCTTGGGGGCGACCCCTTTGTTGGAACTTTATCTGTTGTACGATTGTGTTCAGGACCAACTTCAAAAAAGAAATGTCCGGATCGCTCGCTCGCTAATCGGAAATTACGTTACCTCCCTCGAGATGGCGGGCTGCTCGTTCACCGTTTCTTTGGCAGATCAGGAACTGATCAAGTTGTGGGATGCTCCCGTACACACTGCGGCATTGCGGTGGAACTGTTAGCCGGTTCGAAGAGCCAGTTCTACAGTCGGTTCTTGCTATATGACTGATAATTTTGGTAAAGAGCTAGCGGTATGAAGGTTTGTCCGATATACCTTTTCGGATTTTGCCTGCCTAATCCACAGCCTTCGCAGATTACTCTGTTTTTTTATTACTTTTTGAACAATTTTTTGCGGCAAAATCCTGCAAGGCCCAACAGACCGGTACAAAAAAGAATCATCGTGGCGGGCTCCGGAACGTGTGCGACTGTGTCCAAACGAACCCGCCTTTTTGGATCAAGCTCGAGGGCGATAGACGAGCCGCTGCTTGAAACAGCTTCCCAGGCATCGATCCCTGTGGGTAATGACGAAAATTGGCCAAACAGGCTCCAGTCATTGTCCAAAGATCCGATTACATAGCCGTCGTTCCAACTGGCAACCCAGCCATGGGTGCCAGTGAACTGGTTGCTGCCAGTTGAACTGATTTCAGTTGCGTCATCCTTCACAAGCAGCTCAGCGGTATCTCCGAACAGTTCCCAGTAGGTTTGTGCATTTCCATTCATAATGCCACCAGGCGTGTCGTGTACTACCGTCAGGGCCAGGCCGTCAGAGGCTTGTACCAGAAAAAACTGCGATAGACCCGCTTCAGGCGCGGGGCCGCCGTTTTGATTGCCGTTGTAGCTGTAAAAAAGAGGGTTGCCAAAGCTGTAAAAATTAGCGGCCGTCATCGGGGTAGTGGGCACGAAGGGAGCGATGTAGCCCAACACGTTGTCGTCAAAGTCATCCGATCCGACACTTGATTCCTGGCTAACTCGAATCAGCATCGCTTCAGCGCTGGTGATTGCGCCGAATGCCAACCATATCAACGAAATAAGGACGATTACTGATAGCTTCTTCATTGGTTTCCTCCTTTGCGCGAGTTTGGTTGCCGCTATTTTAGAAGCAACCCCCCCTCGATTGTTTATTTCAAAACTTTGAATCAGATGATTGTAAGCCGAGGCGTCCACACCGAACTTCGACCGTCTCTGAGGACAATGTGTTTTGGCAGATACGCCGCAGGTACCGGACTCGGATGCTTCATGAGGAGTAACGGGCTGTTAGAACAAATCATCAGCCGCTTATTCTGCAAATATCATGCTAGATTTATCGGCTGGCCATAATTATTGTCTTTTGTTAATACAATTAGACGGTTATACGACATTGTCAGAGGGCGATAAAACGCGATTATGAACTGATTTTCATAAAATATGGGTATTGGATTTCATAGTTTATTAGTTTCCGGCTCCGTTAATGTAAAATTTTCCTGTATGTCTTCAACGCGCATGGATGTTAGATCTTAAATTCATTAACCCGGTTATCTGGAAAGAGCAAATTCTAGAAGATGTAGGCAGCGGCTTGCAGCCGCGATCATTTAAATTCGCTGCCACAAGCCGCTCCCACAGGAGTCTTTTATGGTAACTTGTGCTTTGCAGATAAGCATATTCATTAGAGCAAATATCAAAATATTTAAAATATTTGCGGTATCTAAACCCATGTGCTATTTTAAGTTATATTACAAATTCCATTTGAATATTCCTGTTGAAATAAAATTGTCTCGAATGCGATATGAAAGATAATTAGTTTCAGGAGGCAGGCCCGCTATGAAAGCTATAGGCTCATGCATGGTATCAAGCATACCAAAGTGTCTGAGCCTTTTTTATTTGGGATCATTTGAGTAACTATAAATTATTAGATACCACCTGGAAAAAAATCAGCATAAACAAAGTCTAAGTAGCAGCGCGGCAGCAGCTTTATTCCAAATCCAGCAAACGCTTTGACATCATAAACCATGCTTTTGAAAAGGAAAATGCCATGCTCAGAATTAAAACAACCCCATTCATACACCGGCCGTTGCTCTTAATACTTTTTATTTGTATTTGTTTTACAGTCGAAACTGCATATCCAGCAGAGGTCGATTTGCTGGTAATGACCGAGGAGTTTCCGCCATTCAACTACCGGAAAGACAATGCGATAAACGGTCTTGCAACAAAAGTTGTTATTAAACTATTAGAAGAGGCGCATCTATCTTTCAAAATTGAGCTGGTCCCATGGAAAAGAGCCTTATATACGGCTCTCGATAGGCCCAATACACTTATTTACACTATTGCCAAGACAGATGCTAGAAAGGATAAGTTTCATTGGATTTGCAAAATATCCAACCGGAAACTTTCAATGTTCAGGCTTCGCAGCAGGCAGGACTTGGCGAAAATGACCATAGAGGAAGCAAAAGAGAAAGCGAAAATAGCGGTCTTACAAGGCGATGCCTCAACAGAAAAAGTCATAAACATGGGATTTCCAGTTAATAACTTGACAATGATTCGTGACATAACCGGCGGTAATCTCACCATTAAGCATGTATTGGGGGGTAGATCGGATTTTTTTTTAATGAATCCCTATAGCATGAAGCATAGAATCAATCGTGGCGATATTCCGGATCTTTTTTCAGAACAGTTTGTGATTCACAATGATGACGGATACTATATTGCGGCAAATCTTGGAACAGACCCTTCTGTCCTGAAGGCTCTCGGGGATGCCCATAAACGTTTGGCGGAAAGTGGTTTTATTAACAAAATTGTTTCCGAGTATTTGAATTTTTAATGGTGGATTATCATGAGAATCCATAAATTCTTTCTTGGCTCCAGAAGCCTTATTAAGGATTTTTCCATAAGGTTTTTTGCTATTGTTTTATTTCTAAGTATTCTGGTATTTTCAGGAAGCAGCCTCACGCTTGTAGAGATCCAAAACAAAAAATTTTTGCAAGAGAGCTCCATTATATTTCAAGAATTTAAAAAGTTTATTGTTCCGCCATTGTGGCATTATGATGATGCGGAAATCAACGCGATATGCAAGACTTTCCTTTCCGGGGGTACGGTTGCTAAAATAATAATATTTTCAGATAACAATAAGCCTCTATACACCTTTGGAAGTTCAAATGAAAAAAATGTACTTTTTGAATCATTCTCCGAAGACCTATTTTTTAGGGCCAAAAAAATCGGGAAGGTGGATTTCTATACCAAAAGGGAGAAGTTCTTAGAAAGCAATAGATATTATTTTATTACCACCATCATAGCAATTGCCTTGATAAGTGTGTTCATATCAATAGCGACCTGGAAGCTGCTTCATATCTATGTGGGTAGACCGTTGGCAAAGCTCATGCTCTGGACTAACCAAATCAAAAAAGGTGACTATGAAAGTGTCAATATTGACTTTCCCCAGAAAGAAATACAGGACGTCGTGCATCATTTCGCTTTAATGGTAGATAAAATCAAGGAACGTGAGCAGGAATTGAAGGAAAGTGAACAACAGTATCGCAGCCTCTTCGAAAATACCGGCACCGCCACCTTTGTTATTGAAGAGGATATGACCGTATCTCAAATAAACGCAAAATGTGAAGAACTGATTGCATATTCTAGAGATGAAATTGAAGGGCGGATGAAAACCTCGGATTTTATCGGTGACGAAAATCTTGAAAGAATAGAACAATACCATTTCGGAAGAAGAAATGAAGCTGGAGTTTATCCGTCTGAATATGAACTCGAGCTGGTCGATAAAAATGGAGACACACGAAATGTGATTATCCAAGTCGGCATGATCTCCGGAACCCAAAAAAGTATCGCTTCCATCATCGACATTACACCCCTCCGACGAGCTGAAGAGGAGATGCGGGCAAGCGAGAAACGTTTCAGAAGTCTTGTGGCAAACATTCCGGGGGCTATATATCGATGTGACAAGGGTCCGGACTGGACCATGCATTTTTTCAGCGTGGCAATTGCGGACATTTGCGGCTACCCGGCTTCCGATTTCATAGGCAATCGCGTGCGAACCTATAAGAGCATCATCCATCCAGCTGACCGGGGCTTGGTTGATGAAGCTATGCAGAAAAGCGTTGAGAGTGGCGAGCCTTTTAAAATCGAATACCGAATTCTTGACGCCGAAAGCAAGGTGCGCTGGGTTTATGAGAGTGGAATGGGCGTGTTGGAGGAGGGTGGAAAAGCTCAGTACGTCGATGGCGCGATTTTTGACATCACTGAGCGCAAAATTTCTGATGAGGCCCTGCGGGAGAGCGAGAGCCGCTATCGAACGCTTTTCGATTCGGCTAATGATACCATCTTCATTATGAAAGACGACACGTTCGTTGACTGCAACCAGAAAGCCCTGGTGATGTTCGGGTGTGCGCGAGAACAGATCATCGGTCACCGGCCCCATGAGTTCTCTCCTCCCACACAGCCTGATGGCAAAAGGTCGAAAGACAAGGCGCTAGAAAAAGTCAAGGCGGTCTTCGAAGGCGAACCGCAGTTCTTCGAATGGAAGCATAGACGGAGTGATGGCACCCTTTTCGACGCCGAAGTGAGTTTTAATTTGGTAGAATTGAACAATGGTCTGCATGTCCAGGCCATTACTCGAGACATTACCAAACGTAAACAGGCCGAAGCGGCAATGAGGATAAGTCATCGAATTATCAATCATTCGATCGATATGATTTGCGTTGCCGGATTCGATGGGTACTTCAAGGTATTGAATCCTGCCTGGGAAAGGGTGTTGGATTGGAGCAGAGAAGAGCTGTTATCCAAACCGTGGACTGATTTTGTGCACCCCGATGACAGGGAGTTAACCAATCATACGACATCAACTATGATAGGCGGTACGCAAATTCTTCAATTTGAAAACCGATATATAGCTAAGGACGGATCTGTCAAATGGCTGTCCTGGACTGCACACCCTTACCCCGATGAAGAAATGATATTCGCAGTGGCACGGGACGTAACCGAGAGCAAACGAACTGAAAATGAAATGGCGCAGCTTCGCATCCAACTCAAGAATATCATCGACTCAATGCCCTCTTTGCTTGTGGCGGTTGACCTGGAAGGAAGGGTTAACCTATGGAACACCCAGGCGGAAAAGAAGACCGGTATCTCCGCCGAGCTGGCCCAGGGGCGATTTCTGCCTGATGTTTTTCCGCAATTGACTATCGGACTTGATAAAGTCCGAGATACAATTGCCCATAAAAAGCCCCACATCGATACGAAAGTGCCTCAGACAGTTGACCATGGGATACACTACCAAGATATAACGGTATATCCGCTCATCGCCAACGACGTCGAAGGGGCGGTCATTCGGGTGGACGATGTCACTGAAAGGGTGCGCATGGAGGAGATGGTGATTCAGTCGGAAAAGATGCTTTCGGTGGGGGGGCTGGCGGCCGGCATGGCCCACGAAATCAACAATCCTTTGGCGGGAATTATGCAAAACGTTGATTTGGTTCTGCGCCGCCTGACTGAGGACATTCCTGCAAACCTGAAGACAGCCGCAGAATGCGGAACCGATATGGCAACCATTCGGGACTATATCGAAAAACGGGACATCCCCGCCTATATGGGAGATGTTCACGAGGCCGGCGCGCGTGCTTCCGGAATCGTAAAAAACATGTTAAGCTTTGCCCGTATGGGCGAAGGCAGCGCCAGGCACCATGACGTCTCCGAGTTGCTTGACCGGACAGTGGAAATGGCGGCAAGTGATTATGACTTGAAAAAGAAATACGATTTCCGGCTTATCGAAGTCGTGCGTGAATATGATGCCGGGACACCCAAGGTACTTTGCGAAGGGAGCAAGATTCAACAGGTATTTATGAATATCCTTAAAAATGGCGCGCAGGCCATGCGTGAGACGGCAGAGAATGTAGAGCACAGAGCGAAAGGACCACGGTTCATCCTGCGGGTATCCCAAGCGGCTGAAGGGGTGTGCATTGAAATCGAAGACAACGGTCCGGGAATGGACGAATCCGTCCGCAAGCAAGTCTTCGAACCGTTTTTCAGCACCAAAGCGGTCGGTATGGGCACCGGTCTGGGATTGTCGGTGTCCTATTTCATCATCAAGGAAAACCATGGCGGCAGCATGGCCGTTGAATCCCGGCCCGGCGAAGGGACCAAGTTTATCATCAATCTGCCCTTGAAACGAAAACAGGCCTGAAATCCCCTTCAGGTTCTTGATCAGTGAAAGGATGAATTGATAAATGTGCCTAAATTCCTGAATCCCTAAATTGAACCCATGTCCAATTTTCACGCAATTTCGGCGCGAACAAAGGTTCACAGCCATTTCTTCAGACTAAATTGCGAGGTCTGGATAAAAACAAAGGATAGCAACCATGACCGAGGAGCAAATTCCTACAATCCTGGTGGTCGACGATGAAGCGATCATTCGTCGCAATTTTAAGGGATATCTTGAAGATGAAGGTTACCGCACGCTGATCACCGACGATGGGCACGAGGCGTTGGAAATGCTCGGGCGCGAGCGGGTGGATCTTATGCTTGTGGACCTGCGCATGCCAAAAATGGATGGCTTGGAGGTACTGGATCGGGTCAAAAAAATGTCTCCGGATACGCCTGTCATCGTCGTTTCAGGAACCGGTAGGCTGGAGGATGCCATTGAAGCCCTCAGATTGGGGGCCTGGGACTATCTGCTCAAACCGGTTGAGGATATGTCGATCCTGGCTCATGCCGTAAAGAAGTCTTTGGAGCGTGCCAGGCTCATTCGGGAAAATCACGAGCATCAGCATCAACTTGAGAAGTTGGTTGCCGAGAGAACCGCAGAATTGAAGGCAGCCTTCACAAAACTAAAGAAGAGCGAGAGCTTTCTCAACGCCATTGTCGAGAATATCCCTGACATGGTTTTCGTAAAAGATGCCAAAGACCTTCGATTTGTGCGTTTAAACAAATCCGGCGAAGATCTTCTCGGTTATTCCCAAGATGAGTTAATTGGCAAAAGTGACTACGATTTTTTTCCAAAGGAGGAGGCGGATTTCTTTATAGGAAAAGACAGGGAGACCTTAGACAAAAAAATTTTACTTGATATACCAGAGGAACACATACAAAGCAAACACCAAGGCCAGCGAATACTTCATACTAAAAAAATACCCTTAACAGATGAAAAAGGACAGCCGGAATATCTTTTGGGAATCTCAGAAGATGTCACCGAGCGCAAACGGGCGGAACAGAAAAATGCGTCACTCCAAGCTCAGCTCACACAGGCTCAGAAAATGGAGGCCATCGGCACCCTGGCCGGTGGCATTGCCCATGACTTCAACAACATACTCTCGGCTATCATAGGATTCGCGGAGATTTCACTTCGTGAAGTTCCGTCGGGATCAAAACTGGAGCATAACTTGAAGCGGATTCTCAGTGCCGGGATCAGAGCCGGAGATCTGGTCAAGCAGATTCTGACCTTCAGCCGTCAGACCGACCGTGAAATTAAGCCGGTTCAGGTAAAGCCGATTGCAAAAGAGGCCCTCAAGCTTATCCGGGCCTCCATACCCGCAACCATTGAAATACAGCAGGACATTGGGAGCGACTCACCCATAATGGCCGATCCCACCCAGGTTCATCAGATTATCATGAATCTTTGCACCAACGCCGCTCAGGCCTTGCAGGAAACCGGGGGCAGAATGATTGTAAGCCTTACCGAGGTGGAGCTTGGCGCAGAGGTCACAAACTCACAGCCGGGCCTGGCTCCAGGACAGTTTATCAAGTTAACCGTTAGCGATACCGGACACGGTATGGCGCCCGAAATCAAAGACCGTATTTTTGATCCATTTTTCACGACCAAAGAACAAGGGGAGGGAACCGGTCTGGGGCTGTCTGTGGTCCATGGTATTTTAAAGGACTATGGCGGAATGGTAACTGTAGAAAGCTCGCCGGGAAAAGGATCGACCTTTGAGGTTTTTTTCCCGGTGATCGACAGCGAACAAGACGGCGAAATTGCAGCCCGCGCTCCTCTTCCCACCGGCACCGAACGAATTCTCTTTGTCGACGATGAAGAATACCAGGTTGAATTGTGCCAACAGATTCTTGAGCATTTAGGCTATCGTGTAACTGCGAAAACGAGCAGCCAGGAAGCCCTGAAGGTATTCCGCACAAAACCGGAGGCGTTCGATTTGGTGATAACCGATATGACCATGCCGAAGATGACCGGCGATATTTTGGCAACAGAAATCATGACCATTCGATCGGATATGCCGATCATTCTTTGCACGGGATACAGTGAAAAGATAACACCTGCGAAGGCCATGGCTTTGGGAATTAAAGAAATGGTTATGAAACCAGCAGTCGTGGATGAAATCGCCACGACCGTTCGGAGGGTACTGGATCAGGCAATTGAAAATTGAATCCGCAAACCAACATCCACAAAGGAATGCCTAAAATGATCTAAATTGCCTAAAATGACTAAAATTAAGGAATCGCTGCGCTCTATCTTTTATAAAAAACGGCAGAATACCATAATTTTAGGTCATTTTAGCTCATTTCAAATTTTAGTTCATTTCTGTGTTTACACTGCTTGTGACCAACCGTCTTCAATTTTTGAAATTCTTCAATTGCGACTCGGCCTCGTCTCGCATCCCAGCGGCATCTCCGCTGTCAAATCCCAGATCCAATGCAGCCGAAAGTCCGGCCAATTTGCCTTCGAGCCAGGACTGCATTGGATTCCGGCTGCCGCGGGCACTGCCGGCCACGTAGAGGTCGTCTTCTACCTTCAGATGCGCGGATGTTATCGGCCGCCGGGTAAATTGGTGCGGCGAATCAAGGAGATACTGTCCCTGGCTGGTGCGTTGAAATATCAGCTCGGTAGCCGGTACTCGCGAAGCGGCAAGTCCGAGCACATCGCACGCCACAACTCGATTCTGTACGGTCATGGCGCCGGATCCTTCATCCACCGGCTTGATCCGAATCCCCTTGATATGGCGTCGGCCCAGGGCGGCCTCGATTTCGCAATGCGGGTAATAGGCAATGACCACATCCTTGGCCTTGCGGGCGTTATCGGACGCCAGCGCCTGCTCCTTCGGCCGGGTGTCGATGATCGCCGCAACCGGCACGCCGGCCTCCTTCAATTGGAGGGCAAGCCGATAGCCGTCATCGTTGCAGGTATACACGGCCGCACGAATGCCGGGCCGGACAAAGTCCCGGTGCATCAGGCGTTGCAATCCGCCGGCCAGGAATATCCCGGGCAGATCGTTGTTATCAAATACCATCGGGTTGTCGTAACTGCCGGTTGCCACGATGATGCGCCGTGGCTTCAGAGCCCAGAGTTCTCCTTCCCGCACGACAGCCAGGATGCCTTCATCATACCAGGCAAATGCCGTGGCTCCGCCCATTACGCGGCAGTTGTCACTTTGTCTGACAGCCGTTGCCAACTCCTCAGCGATTTCAATGCCGTGGCGCGGCCGGTTCGACTCCGGCATTTCATACACGGTGGTGTCATAGCGGATGCGGCCGCCCGGCTGGTCTTCTTTTTCGATCAGCCAGACCTCGGCCCCGGTTTGACCCGCATGCAGGGCGGCCGATGTTCCGGCGGGCCCGGCGCCGACTATGGCCACATCGGGACTGGCCGCCATCATGCGCGGCGGGTTAGAATTTTCAATATCGGGCAGCGACCCGATGCCGGCCATTCGTCGCAAAAATCTTTCCCAAATATGATAAACCCACCTGGGCCGGATAAACCGCCGGTATTGAAAACCGGGCCGGATCAGAAAATCCAGGTAGCCGGATATTGCGGCAACATCGAAATTCAACGAGGGCCAGGAATTTTGTGATTCGACCTTCAGCCCTGCTTGAACGGGCGTGGTGCAGATCCTAACGTTGGGAATACCATTGACCCGCATCAGACAATTGGAGCAATGGCCGGCAAGACAAAAAAGGCTGCGGGGGCGGTGATATTTGAAACTGCGGCTGAATATTCGCTGCCCACCGGCATACAGCGCGGCGGCGATGGTTTCGCCGGTATAGCCGGCCGCTGGTTTGCCGTCGAATTGAAACGTGACGGCCTCTCCCCGTTCAATCTCGAGGTGAGGGTGGTCCATTATTCGCAAATCCGTTGTCATCTTGTTCAATGCTCCTTTTTAATGATGGCCGGCTCGTTGACAAGTTCACCGGTTTTGAATCTCCGGGCGTGGAACGGACGAATCTCCGGGGACATCTTACCGCTGATAATATACTCGGACAGCGCCTGGCCGCCACCGGGGCCTCCCATGAACCCATAGCCGGCCCAGCCTACGGAGAGGATGAATCCCTCGACCTCGGGAACCGGGCCGATGATCGGCGCGTGATCCGGCGCCTGGCTGGTCAGGCCCGTCCACTGCCGCATCATGCGGACACCGGCCAGGCGCGGAAAAAGCCGAACATACGTACCGGCAATGGCACGGGTCGTTGCCAGGGAGTTCTTCATACTGGTGGAGGGAACATAATCCTCTTCTGAGGCACCGCCGATAAATTCACCCCGGGCGGACTGGTGCATATAAGCCATCAGCCCGGGGGCGGATACGGCTTTCGGCAAAAACGGCTTTAAGGGCTCGGTGACCATGATTTCAACGCGCTGGGCTTGGGTGGGCAATTCAACGCCGGCCATTTGAGCAATTCTCCGATCATGGGCCCCGGCGGCGTTGACGACCAAAGGGGTTCCAACCACGCCGCGCGAGGTCTTTACGGCGCGCACGCGGTCCGCTTCGACCAGGATATCATTGACCTCGGTAAACGGGAAAATGTCGGCTTTCAGACGGGTTGCCGCCCGGGCATAGGCCCAGACGGCGGCATCGTGTCTGGCAAAGCCGCCGTTGGTTTGCAGCAATCCCCCGGTCACCATGGCGGGATTTAATTCCGGGATCAGTCGCAGCACTTCTCCGGCACTTAAAATCTTGGTCGCCAGGCCGAATTCCTGCTGGGTCTGCCAATTTTTCTTCAAGCCTTCGAACTCCGCCTCGTTCGTTGCCAGTATCAGGTACCCGTGGCGCGTAAACATTACATTGAAATCCAGTTCCGGGGCCAGGTTTTCCCACAGTTTGAGACTTTTATCCCAGAGCCGGATCCATTCCCGGGAACCAAAGGCCGAGCGAATCATCTCGCCGTTGCGGCCGCTGGCCCCGCTGCCCAGATAGGTTTTTTCGAAAAGCGCCACCCGCAGCGAGCTGTCCCGGGCGATATAGTAGGCCAGCGCCAGGCCGTGAATTCCGCCGCCGATAATGACGACATCATAGTCTTTACGCATCTTCACCTCACTCGTCTTCGGCAGCCAGCCAGCCGAGGGGGATGGGCTCGACCGGGGGGCGCATGGTGGGGACTCTGATATCTTCTATGGATTGGCCGGTTTTTTCAGCAAACACCTGCAAAACATTCAGGGCGCACATCTTCCCCTGGCAGGGACCCATAAATGCTCCGGTATAGCGTTTGAGCAATTCCATGTGGTCATAGCCTTCTTCTATGGCCCGGATAAGATCCGCCTCGGTTAAATCCTGACAATAACAAACTATCTTTTTTGCCATATAAAATCTCCTATGGACATTTTATTTGAGAAAAAGCATACCAATTACATTTGTAGCAGATGAGGGATTATCTTAACTTCAGATAATTGTCAAACTGATGTAATATTTGCAGGCATATAATGAATCAATTGACTTTAATCATCTCTTTGGCTATTGAAGCGAAACAATCAGTTATTCGAAATCCGAAACAAATTACAAATTCGAATGTCCAAATTTTCAAAACGACCCAAACAGAAAGATGAAACCAGTGCATATAACTGATCAACGTGCTCAGCGTTAGATTGCGTATTGGATCGGAATTTGTTTTTGTCATTGGGATTTATGTGATTCGAATTTGTTTCGTGTTTCGTGCTTCGGATTTCGGATTTACATTTTCGCGTCGGTGATCTTGCCCCCTTCCAGGGGGCTTCCTGAGGCCTCCCGCTCAGCGGGAGGAGCGCTCACTCGGTCCGCCGCGGCTGGATCTATTAACATACGACATTGCTCGGGCTGGGGCCTCTTTTTCGGCCGGACCGGCCGCCCTTAAGGCCGGCGGCGGCGGTGACCCTGAAACTCACCAGTTCGGATAAAAGACGGAGACTTTGAGATATGCAACGGATCAGCGAGTCCTCCCGGTTTTTGCCTGTCACGGCTCAAACCGATGTCCTGGTGATCGGTGGCGGACCGGCGGGGTTTGGAGCTGCGGTTGCGGCGGCACGACGGGGATTGGACGTCTATTTGTTGGAATATAGTCATTCGGTCGGCGGCATCATGGCGACTTGTCCCGGTATGCCCATCGGAGCGGCCTATCCCAACGGCATGTCCGTCGGCGGTGTTTTGGATGAATTTCTCGAACGGCTGTATGCGATGAACCCACCGGCGGCCCACAAACGGGAATGCCGGCTGACGGAATTCGGACCCGAAGTGTTTTACGACCATGAGATCGCAATTTTTACCCTTTTTGAAATGCTGCAGGAAGCCGGTGTGAAACTGCTGTTAAACGCCACGGCACTTGAGCCCTTTATGGATGAGAACGAGGTAACCGGGGTGGCCTATTATGACAAAAGCGGCAGGCACACCATCGCGACCAAGATGCTGATCGACTGCTCCGGAGACGGCGACCTGGCAGCCAAAGCCGGCGTTCCATTCGTATTGGGTGACGAAGTCAATGGCGCAATGATGGCCGTGTCGTTAACGTTTTTTATGGCAAATGTTGATGCCGCTAGGATAGAAGAATTTGATGATCCTTACTTTACGCAGTACGCTCAAAAAGGAATATCTTCGGGCCGGCTGCATGAAGATTTGCACAAAATATACTGGTTTCCCGGCTTTTATGACAACACTATTTTCTTTAACGCAGTCCACATAAAAGACGTTGACGGTACCAATCCATTGGATGTTGCCGCGGCAACGATTGAAGCCCGGAAGCGGGTTCGCCAATTGGCGAATTTTTTCAAAGAAGAAATCGGCGGTTTTGAAAAATCGCATATCGAAACCATGGGACCTTCGGTGGGCGTGCGTGAGACAAGAAGATTCGAAGGTCTGTACCGTCTAAGCGGCGACGATATATATTCCGGGAGAAAATTTACAGATGGGGTTGTCTGTTGCGATAATGCGGTTGATACGGTTTGTCGGGGATCGAATATTTCAGAGTATATTTCGTTGATTAAAAACGGAATATATTACCAGGTGCCGTTTAGATGCATGGTGCCCGGGCATATTGAAAACCTTTTATTTGCCGGCCGCTGCATTTCTGCTGATTCAGTCGCATTGGCCTCCGTGCGCGGCATGGCAACCTGTATGGGAATGGGCCAGGCGGCCGGGACGGCGGCGGCAAAATCTATTAGCGAAAACAAGGCAATTCGAGACATAAACCTTGAAGAACTTGTCCAGGAGCTGAGGCGGAATGGGGTAAACGGTTTAAACGGAAGTAGAAGTTGAGACGGCGATTGCGATTGTCTCAATCGGCCGAAATGAACATGTCATCGATGGAAGATAAGATTACAGGATATTTAGAAGAACTATCCCCATCTGTTTTAGGCCTCGAAGATAAGGGCTCAATCGAGATTCTGGCCATGACACCGGGTTCGTACAACCTGAATTTTCATTTCAGGATCGATCAAAAGGATTTTATCTTCCGGGTCAACATCGAGCAGCAGAGCGGTCTGGCCAACCAGATCGAGCATGAATTCAATGTGCTTAAATTTGTCGAAGGCCATGACATCGCGCCCCGGGCTTTTTATTTTGACGACAGCCGTAAATATTTTGAATTCGACATCCTCATCGAAGAGTATCTTGAGGGACCTACATTGTCCCTGCAGGCCGATTGTCTCCCGGAAGTCGCCGAGCTATTGACGAGGCTTCACGCTTTGGATTCTGCCGGCATGCCATTCATGACCTGGCAGGATCCGCTGGCAAAGACCCTTGAACTGATCCATGGCGACCTGGTCGGCTACGTAGCTGCCAAAAATACTGACAAAAAAACGATCAACCTGGCCGGCAGGTTATTGGCCGTATTTGAAGGGCAGGTAGGGAGGCGGCGGCATCTTTTCCAGGCCGACTGTTTAAATCATACCGATTTGTGCTGCGAGAATTTTGTAAAAACAGCCGAAGGATTTAGATTGATCGACTGGGAAAAGCCGCGTGTGGACGATTGCACTTATGACCTCGGCTGTTTTCTTGCCGAACCCGCGCAATTGTATAATTCCCGAAAAGTGCTGACTTCAGAAGAACGCATCGGATTCATCGAAGCCTATGCCGGACTGAGCGGCCAAAATCCCGAACAGCTCTTTCAAAAGGTCGATATCCGAGAACCGATGATATCCCTGCATTGGATTCTCTGGGCGGCAACGATGCTGGCAAATTTAAGCGATCAACGTACATCACCGGAACTCGTGCAGGCCCATGAAGAAAAAATTGCCCGCTACAAGCGGGTTGCCAAACCGGCGAACATCGAACGGCTGATAGAACGATGCGTTTAGGATTTTTGATTGCGGAATGTGGATTGCGGAATGCAGATTGCGGATTGCGGAATGCGGATTGGTGGAATCGCTGCGCTCTATCGATTATATTGTAATTTGGTGCTTGTTATTTGTTATTTTGGATTTATTCAGGTTTAGGGTCCTGTGGACCGCTCTTAGGCAACAATATGAAATTTCAGATGTCAGGAAACCCAGGTGCTAAGTCCTGACACCCGAAACCTGACACCTGAAACCCCAATTAAATTTGATGGATTTATACCTATGCAACCAGATGTCATAATTATCGGCGGCGGTGTCATCGGAACGGCCTGCGCCTATTTTTTAGCCGACAAGGGCGCCAAGGTGACGGTCCTGGAGCGCGGCCATCTAAACAGCGGCGCTTCCGGCTGTACCGCGGCGATTATCAGTACCGGCGGCAGTTCAAGCACTCCTAAGGCACTTCATCCCTTGAGCCTTGAAAGTTACAACCTGGTCCTGGAGCATGAGCAAAATTTTGATCCCCCCCTGGAAACGATCCGGGGTGGTGCGTTATATGTGGCCATGAGCGAGGCGGAAGCCGAAGCGATCCAGCCGCTTTATGACGACCTCCGACAAATGGGCATTGACTGCTCGAAGATTGACGGTCAAGAGGCCCGTGATTTCGAGCCGATTCTGGCCGATCATGTTGCCACCGCGATTTACAATCCGGCCTGCTTTCATGTCAATCCGTTTCGCCTGGGCGAGGCCTATCTGAATGCCGCTCTGCGTCAGGGCGGCGGTGTCGAGTATGGGGTGGAGGTTCAGGATCTGGTTGTCGGCAGCGGCCGGATCGAAAAGATTGTCACCAACCGAGGCGACTACCAGGCCGACTGGGTTGTGGTTGCCGGTGGCGCGCACACCCCCGGGATCTTGTCCTCGCTTGGCCTCCAAATACCGATTCTGCCGGCCCGGGGGCAGGTCATATTAACCGAAGCCTGTCCGCGGCTGACCGACCGGGTTCTTATATTTGTCGATCACCTGTATGCCAGGCAGACGGCCAGCGGCAATTTCTATCTGGGGAGTCACACGGAGTTTGTGGGATTCGAAAACTGGATTACCCTGGAGAAATTGACGGCCTTTACCCGGTCTTATACCCAGTCGATACCGCTGTTGGCCAGGGTGCGGGCCCTGCGTTTTTTTGCGGGATTCCGGCCAATCTGTGAGGACAACCTGCCGGTGATCGGACCGGTGCCTGGCTGTTCAAAGCTGATTGTCGCTTCTGGGCATGGCCGTACCGGGGTGCGCTTCAGTGCCAGTACCGGCAAAGCCGTCAGTGAAATGATTGTAGACGGCGAGACCGAGCAGCCTATGGAAGCTTTCAGCCCGGGGCGGTTTGTGTAGAAATAGGTTCAGGGTTCAGGGTTCAGAGGTTGAGAGATTCAGGATTCAAGGTTCAGGGTTCAAGGTTCAGAGGTTCAGAAGTTCAGGGTTACGGGTTCCTGCTCCGCTCTTTTGGCTGCGATCCCAAAAGACGACGGGATGAGACGCAGGGCGGTATTGAAAAAACACTAATATTGAAGAATGCAGATTGAAAAATTGAATATTCAAGCAAATCTATCGGTCGAGAGACTCTGGGTCGAACAATCAATTAGAATAGAAACGATAGAGCGACACGCGGCGCAAGCGCCTGCGCGGCGCGAGCGATACCGTAAATCTTCAATCTTCAATTTTGTGTATTCAGTATTCAATTCCGGATTATAGCAAAGTACAAATGGTTAAAAAGAGAATGAAACACGACAAAGAAGAATTTCGGATTGAAGGCGGGATTACCCGCGGCCGGGAAATTGAGATATTTGTCAATGGGCAGCCGCTGCGAGCGTTTGACGGCGAAACCATCGGCGCAGCCCTGGCAGCCGCCGGCATCCGGGAACTGCGCCGTACCGAACAGCTAAAGGACCCGCGCGGTCTGTATTGCTGTATGGGAACCTGCCACGGGTGCCTGGTGACCGTCAACGGCCAACCCAACGTCAGGGCCTGTATCACCCCGGTCGAGGCCGGGCAGCAGATCGCGCTGCAGGAGGGCTACGGCAAAATAGACCCGGCAGCGCCCGAACCTCCGGCCGGCCGCCTGGTGCGCAGGCAGATGCCGCTGGTGATCATCGGCGGCGGGCCGGCCGGCCTCAGTGCGGCGATTGCCGCGGCCCGGGTCGGCACGAAGGTGCTGGTTATCGATGAGAACCGCCAGGCCGGCGGGCAGATTTACCGTCAGCTTCCGCGGGATTTCAAAGTAACCGATGCCGCCCGGTTGGGCGCCGATTATGCGGACGGCCAATCACTGCTGGGCCAGGTGCGCGAAATGGGCCCGGCCATTGAAATCTGGCACGACGCCCTGGTGTGGTCGGTTTTCGAGTCCAATCAGCTGGCGGTGGCCCATGACAATGAACTGGTATTGCTGGATGCTAAATCTATCATCGTGGCCACGGGGGCCTACGAACGGCCGGTGCCGGTGCCGGGCTGGACCCTGCCCGGGGCAATGACGGCCGGCGGGGCCCAGGTGCTTTTAAAAAGCCAGCGGGTACGACCCGGCCGGCGGGCGCTTTTGGCCGGTACGGGCCCATTGCAACTGGTGGTGGCCAACCAGATGCTGGATGCCGGTATGGAGGTGGTGGCCCTGGCGGAATCGACATCGATGCTGGGCGCCTGGCGGTATCTGCCGGGGTTGCTGCACCAGCCGGGATTAATCAGGCAGGGTCTTGCCTACCTGCACCGCCTAAAGCGTGCCGGCGTTCAGATGCTGCGATCTCATGCCCTGCGCAGTATTCAGGGCGAGGGGCAGGTCAACAGCGCCGTGGTCGGCCGGGTGGACATGCACGGCTATCCGGTTGCCGGCAGCGAAAAAACCTACGAGGTGGATACGGTCTGCATCGGATACGGCTTGATACCATCGGTCTGGTTGACCAGCCTGCTTGGCTGCCGGCATGACTACCATCCTCTGGTGGGCGGCTGGGTGCCGTATTTTGATGCCAACATGCAGACTGATCAACCCGGTGTTTTTGTGGCCGGGGACGGTGCCGGTATCGCCGGCGTTCTAGTGGCCAAGATGCAGGGCACCATCGCCGGGTTGCACGCCGCCGCTCACGCCGGAGACATCACGGTCGATCAGGCTGTCCAGGCCTCCCTGACCCACCTCAGGCAGCTGGACGCCATGGGGCAGTTCCGGCGTGCCATGGATCACATCTACCGAATCCGGCCGGATCTATATGCCACTGTCACCGACGAGACCATCGTGTGCCGCTGCGAATCCATCAAAGCCGGCGAAATTCGGCAGGCCATCCGGGAAGGTACCGCCAATCTCAATGACATCAAAAAGAGAACCCGCTGCGGCATGGGCTACTGCCAGGGCACCAACTGCCATCCCGCCATCGCCGCCATCCTGGCCCGGGAGTTTGACGCCGACCCGGCCGGTATCGAAATGCAGACCACCCGTCCCCCGGCCCGGCCAATTCCCTTGAATTTGTTGATGCTGGATTTGGAAGAGAAGATGGAAGTGTGATGTCGGACCCGTCGTCGTCCCTGAAGGATGGGGCTATGCCGCGGCTAAAGATGCGGAAGTCGGAAAATAGGATTAAACCGAGAAAAAAGGCAGACCTATTATTGGCTCTGCCTTTAGTTAAATAGTTATTTTTTAATTCAGTTCTTTTTCTTGAATTTTTTTCTACTAAGTCCCGCTAGGCCGGCTAATCCTGTTCCGAATAGTAACAGGGTAGCAGGTTCGGGAACGGGTGCCGATGCGGCATTTCCTATCACATCGAGTTCACGATATCCAACGTAACCGTTTTCCACATCGTCAAACGCGAAACGGATCGATGCGACGTTTGATGCCAACAATCCCGAATCATCAGATATAAATACGGCGGTGTCGTGTGGTTCGCAACCATAATCCCAACAGTACGGATCTGGATTGTAGTCAATATCGGTCAACGTCAGATAGTTGAGTGGGTCATCAATTGTTGTGTAAAATATGCTGTAATTCTGACCATCTCGACCTCCATCGCGCCATCCGGCGTAGGTATTGATATCTGTGATATCATACCCAAAAGGATTCGATATCGTATTCAGGGCATAAGTGAGGACTGCGCCACTCCAAATAGTAACGACTTCATCTAAATCTGATAAGCCAGCCGGACCAAATGAGCCATTAGTGAGCATTGCGATATCTTCAGTAGATCCCTCTATACCATTGAGAAAAATTGATTTGTTGACGTCCGGATTAATACCCTCAATTAAATCTGAGTCGGATACAGTAAAACCGGTATCACTCCACTGAGTGTCAATTCTGCCTGAATTGCGATTGGCACCGTCGTCACCCTCGTAGGCACCATCCATACCACTTCCGTCAGGGATACCGTCACCTGAATTTGGGGCAGGACCGTGACCGTCGTTGCCGGCAAGGGCCGGATAGTTAAATGCCAATGCCGCCACAATAACCAGGGCCAGTAGCATTAATAATTTATTCATCGCAAAACCTCCATGGCTGGGTGTGTGTACCATGTTTGGCTTTCCAACATGGTTTATTATAAACGCTCTATTTTTTGAAAGGTTAAGCGCCTCACTTCAAATGACTACTTTCCGCCACCTCCCCTTTCATATAAAATTAGTCTATAGTTAATTGGTATGTAAAACAAAAAGCCCCCGGGTGGTCATTCTGATCACTCGGGGGCTTTCAAAGCCACTTTGTTGATTGTATTCATTCTACCCCTCAATTATAAGTCTCAGCAAAGGGAAGCATGAAATCTTTTCTTTCTTCTTTCCTTGAGCAGATACGATAAAATGAAAAATATGTCAATACCCTTCACCAGGCGACAAAATATGTTTGATCATTGCATTGTAAGCGGCCACAACTCTTCTTGATTCTTCACCGGCAACGGTCGCAAAATCTGAATCAATTATCCTGCGCATAGTGCCTCAATTTTTAGAAAACCGGCGGCGCCGAACCTCCAACCTTTGAAACTTGAACTCTGAACCTGGAACCGATCGGTATTTTGTCTATACGAGTTGTGCCGCTTCAACCATATTGGTAAGTTTGGCCTGCACCTGTTCGCGGCTGAGCATGCCCAGGCCGCAGTCCGGTGCGGCCATCAAACGCTCTTTGTCGATATGAGCGACAGCCTTTCGCAGCCGGGAGGCAATCTCTTCAACCGATTCGATGCGCGAGCGGGCGATGCCGATTACCCCGAGAATGATGGTCTGGCGCTTAAACAGCTCCAGCAAAAACAGATCATTGGGCCGGTGGGCGTCTTCAATTGAAATCGCATGAATAGCCGCCTCGTCCAAAGCGGGGGCCAGACGAAAGTAGTTTTGCATAGGGGCTTTGAGATACTGTTCACTGTCGAGTTTATCCGGGTAGCCGCAGCAGATATGGATGGAGCGCTTCACTTCATCCGGCACACCGTAAAAGCAGCGATCTAAATTTTCGATACCGAAAGCCAGCGCGTTTTCCGGCTCCCGGGCGAATATCGGTTCATCGATCTGGATCCAGCGGCAGCCGGCCTGGGCTAAATTGCAGACTTCGACATTGATGGCTGAGGCCAGATCGGCGGCCAGTTTGCGTTCATCTTCGTAGAAGGCATTGTAGGTTGAGTCGATGATCGTCAGCGGACCCGGCAGGGTAATTTTTACCGGCTTGTCAGTGACGGCCTGCGCCACCTGCCAATCCCGGGCCAGAAACGCGTCGCCGGCTTTTATCGGACCGGTGATAGTAGGCACGGCAACCGTCCACTGACCGTCACGCATGGCCTTTTGTGTAAGGCCGGCAAAATCGATGCCGGCTAAATTTCGACAGTGGTAGTGGATGTAGTTTTCACGGCGAATCTCGCCGTCAGTGGGTACGTCGATGCCTAATTGATCCTGCTCGCGTAGCACCTCGCGGGTGGCCCGGTCCAGCAATTCCTCGACCTGGGGATCGTTACATTCGATACATTCGTCCAGGGCTCGGGTCGGATCCTTGGCAACAGTGCTTTCTTCTCCAAACCAGTCCGGTATTGGCACGTAATCTGGCTTGGGGTAAGCTCCGATGGTGGTCGTAAGAATAGTCATAACAATGGCTCCTTCCAATTTTGCAGGATAACGCTATTACAGCTTCTCTGATTATACTTTCCAGCCTAAGCTCTGCTTACGCCGCCTGTTCCAGGCTGCTGCAAAAATAAATAGGCCACGAATCCTAATGCCACCAGCGAAGCCCAAAATAAAAATGGGATACCCGGCCCGAATTTTGCCAGCCAGTTGCCGATCGGCGGTGCAAAGACATTCGCGATACCGATCGCAGACATTACCAGCCCGGTCGCCGATCCGGCAAAGCGCGGGCCAATGCCTTCCACCTCGATAATGGCCGTCATGGAGATGGCCATGAAACCGTCACGGGTGATGCCGGCCATCAAAACGGCCAGTGAAATCAAAACCCCGCCGGCGAATCCCAGAAGGCCGGTGCCGATGCCGATCAGCAGCGTCGACGCCATCAGGAAGCTGCGGCGGCTGCCGACCCGGTCGGAAAGCAGCGCCATGGGAACGGCAAAAACCATGCTGGCCGCATGAAACGATGCCAGGGTGCCGTCCGCCAAGGCCGGTTCCCAGCCCAGTTCGCGCAGGTAAAGCGGCAGGTAGCCCAGCATACCGTTGACGCAGCCGGACACCGCAGCGGTGGCGATGCAGAATACCCACACGCTGCGCACCCGCGTCACATGTCCGATGGCTTTCAGCATAGAGATACTCTGATTGTTGCGCCGGTTTTTGTCCCCGGCATTCTCCTGGGAAAACCGCCAGAATATGCCAAACAGGGTCGCCACCGCACCGTATACGAACAGCACGTTGCGCCATCCGCCCAATAGGGGCGAAAAGACGGTTGCCGCCAGAAGCGCCCCTGAGAGAAATCCCAGCGCCATCCCGACGGAGACAACGCTGTTGGCCATGCCGAGTTGTTGCTTGGAAAACCAGATCCCGCAGGTTTTGTGGACATTCATCGGAATCGACCACATTGCCGCGCCGGTCAGGAGCATCGTCCATGCCAACATTGTAAAACCATTGGAAAATCCCCGGGCGGCACCGGCCAACCCGATCAATAAACAAGCACCGGCCAGGGTGCGGCGCGGTCCGAACCGGTCTCCTATCGGTCCGCCGATGAGACCAACAAAAATGCCCATAACGGATCCCAATCCCCAGATCCAACCGACCTGAACCAGGCTCAAATTCAGATCCGTAGATATTTCATCAAACATTACCGGCAAGGACATCTGCGGTATCGCCACCACAAAGGTGAATGTAAATGCTGCTAAGGTCAGCACCAGCCATTTGTAAGATTCTGATTGCATATGCTTTGTGTTTGTAGGCCTAAGAACTATTAGAGCAATGTTAGATCATATTTAAGCGCCGCCAACGGCTGCGAGCGTCCAGTCTGATCAAAGAAAAGAAATTAATGAACGTCGAACATCGAACGTCCAACATCGAACATCGAATAATGTATTCTATCTATTTTAAAACGACTGAGCGACGTGTCGAGTCATAGCCGAAGGCGACTTGTGGGGTCGTAGCTCGAAGAGCGAAGCCCCAAGCGATTCCAATATTCGACATTCGACATTCGTCATTCCTAATGCCTGATCACCACCCGCCGGTCAGGGAACCCGCCTTGTACCAACCGGGCGGCATATTCTTTGTCGCAGGCACCATACTGTTCGCTGGTGCCGTGAATAATGATGGTTCCGTCGGAATCGAATCGCAGGTGGGCGCCGCCCAGTTGGTGCACCCGGATATCGTGGAAACCGAGACTGCGAATTTCCATCTCGGTATTGCGCAATATCTCCCGGTGCCAGAGATCGCCGGAACGCAAAATAACCCTATCTCTGATTTCCTGGCCGGATATCGAAACCAATAAGATTTTGCCGACATATCCCTCCGGCAGTATAATCGCCGGGATTAATTTGCCGATTTCATTGTTATGACTGTTCGTGACGACTTTCACGGGTACCTCCTGCAAAACGTGAATTTTGCTGAAACTAAAGAGCTGTTAGATTTTTGTCAATGCTAAATAAATTATTGACAAATAATTCAAGCCAACGCATTTAAGTCAGATTGTTATTCACTCTATTTTGTCAGAGCGTCGATTTTAAATCTTAGGTTTGCGGCATCACTGCATTTTATCCATTTTTAGATCAGGCAGAATACCTTAAATCCGCAATCCGAATTCTAAAATCCAAAATCCACCATGAAAGATAAGTAGTGGCTGACAGATGAATTTTTAATGGCAACCAAAGTGATTGCTATTCAGTAGGGTTAGGCCGGGTATGCCTCAACAGGATTATTCGTCGTTTCAAAAAGGAATGCTTCGGTTTGAAAAAGCCATGGCCGGCACACCGGACCGTGTCCCGGTGTGCGCCCAGTTGCACGAATTTGCCATGAAGGAAATCGGGGTCAATGCCAAGGATTTTTATACTAACGCGGGGATTCTGTCTAGTGGCACCTTGGAGATTCACCAGAGATACGGCATCGACGTTCCCGTCCTCGACTACGATGTTTACAACATCGAGGCTGAAGCAATCGGACAGCCAATGAAATACAGCGGCACCGCTACACCGGATGTGGACCGAACCAGGCCTCTGATTCGGGATCGGGATGACCTGAAAAAAATTCGAACCCCTGATTTTGATACCCAGGGGCGATTTGCCCACGTCATCGAGACCATCAAACAGTTCCGCCAGATGATTGGAGGCAAAACGGAAATAACCTTGAGATTCTGTGCGCCATTTAGCCTGGCAGCCAATATTCGGGGCATCGAGCAAATCTTGATGGACACCTATGCCGATCCTGATTTTGCCCGTTGTCTTTTCGATCGAATCACCGAAGAACTATTGGCACCCTGGATTCTGCGATTAATGGAGGAGTTCCCAGAGGCTGGGAGTATCAGCGGAGATGATGCCGTCAGCTCCATTCCTATTGTTACACCGGATATCATCAAAGCGTGGATTATCCCTTATATCATGCGGCTGCGGGAGCTGTGCGGGCCTAAAGTTTACGTGCCGAACTGGGTCGGGGAAAGTCATCTCAATAAACCGGAAACAATGCTTGATCTCAAACGGCAGGTTTGTCCGGGATTTGTGGAAGGCCAGGATCCGGATGTTGAAAAACTCGGCCCGGCCTTTTATAAGAAATATGCTGATAAGCATGGCCTGCCCTTAATTTTGGGGATCGGGGCCGTATTTTTAGCAACGGCCACGCCGGCGGAAGTAGCCCGGCGCGTGCGCACCTGCATCGAGGTGGGTGGTGAAAACGGCCGATTTGCGCTCTATCTGTGCAACCTGGGTGCGACCACACCGGCCGCCAACGTTCGGTCTGCCGTGGCGGCGGTGAGAAAATACGGAAACTATGTGGATATATGAAAATTCCAACTGAAAAGCAGTGTTTTTCGCTGATGTGCGAAATGAAGATGATGGATCATATCGTGGTTCATTCCATGCAAGTCTGCCGGGTCGCGGCCTTTTTGACGAAGCAGTTGGACCCGGGCGAAGACCGGTTCAACCATGATTTAATCCGGGCGGCGGCCCTGCTGCATGACATCACCAAAACCCGCAGTTTTGAAACTGAAGAAAACCATGCAATGACCGGGGGGCAATTCCTGGCCGAACAGGGCTATCCTGAAGTCGGCGAACTGGTTCGGCAGCACGTCCGCCTGGATGCATACCCGGAAACGGTCATTCTAGGTGAAACACAGATAATCAATTACGCCGACAAGCGGGTGCTCCATGACAGGATCGTCGGGCTGGATGAGCGTTTAGACTATATCCTGGAAAGATACGGCAAGGCGCCGGAACTCCAGGAGCGGATTCTCCTCTTGTGGGGCAAAACCCTGGCCATCGAAGATGCAATTTTCAGCGATCTATCCATCGCCCCGCAAGACCTCAACCGGCTGCTTAACGCCGAGGATCCATCAAAAGATTTCCCGGCCTATCACAGGCAGTGCAATACCTGAACTCCAACCCGGCGAAGCCAGAAATGAAGATTGAAGATTTATTTTGGCAATAACTTTTTGTCATTAACTCTATAATTTAAATTCCTTTGATTAGTAGTTGACGGGATCAATTTTAGAATCTATGCTCATCTTTCCCAGCTAAGCTTGTTGTACTTTTTCTTGATCATTGCATTCGAACGAGAATCTTTACCATCATTGACGGATTTCCAAACCCAGGCGGTCAGCACCCTGGGAGATACGTTTTTTTACCGAACCATAATTTCTGTTGCAGAAAGGAGGTGGTCCGGCAGTAAGCGTTCTGATGCACATCTAACCCTGTTCTACCCATCCACGAAGATCAATTCAGATCTGATTATCAAGAAAGGGGGATATCATGCATAACCGCAGATTTTCGTTGTTGGCAATCACTTGTCTCCTGACCATTTTATTTTCAGTCACCCTTATCGGCCACGCTCTGGCCCAGTGCGAAGATCCTGAAGTATTGACGTTCTCCATAATTCCGACCGAAGAAACGATACAGGAATTAACCATCTACAAACCGGTGATCGACTATTTGTCGAAAATGACCGGCAAAAAAGTGGAATTTTATATGCCCACATCTTACTCAACGGTGGTGGAGGCGTTGATCGGCAAATGGGTGGATGTCGCCGTCCTCGGCCCATATTCCTATGTGATTGCAAATTCCAAGGATCCCGATGTGGAAGTCTTTGCCACCTACGCGAAGAAGCCGGGGTATATCCAGGAAGAAGGACCGGGATACAAAGCCGCCCTGATTACCAGAAAAGACAGCAAATTTACGACCATCGATTCCCTGAATGGATCGGTGATCGGTCTGACTGATCCGGCCAGCACCTCCGGCAACCTGGTGCCCCGGGTTGTCTTTACCAAGGTTATTAAAGAACCCCTGGAAGATTACTTCAAAAAGATCGTCTACACGGGCGGGCATGATCTGTCGACCATGGCGGTTTACGAGGGCAAGGTCGATGCGGCTTTCGTGGCCACCCACCGCTTCGACAACGTGGTCGAGCGCGGCATGGTAAAAAAAGAAGATTTCAACTATCTGTGGTATTCACCGGCGGTTCCCCAGGATCCGTTCGTTTACCGGGCTTCCCTCTGCCCCCAACTCAAAGAGCAAGTTGAACAAACTTTTTTGACCCTGCAAAACGAACCGGCCTGCGCCGCCTTTTTAGAAAATGTCAAATCCAACAAGTTCGTGAAAATGACATCGGCTGACTATGATGTTATCCGTGATCTTAAAAAGGCCAAGGACGCCCGCAAGAAACAATAGAACCAGGAAAGACAGACGACAAGGGCGGCGAAAGTCGCCCTTGATTTACTACCGGACAACGACTCAAAATAATCCAATCACCCAGCGCCGGAACGTCTTAATACGAATAAATTCCAAATCACAAACATCAAATTTCAAATAAATCCCAAAATGCAAGGACCAATGACCAAAACCACCCTATACTATAATCGCCTGACTACCCTTTAGAACCCCAGATTTGCAAATTGAAATGCTGTTGGGTGCCTGCAGGTTAAGTCTTCTGTTTGAGATTTTGGAATTGGATTTTTTGGAGATTGTTTGAAATTTGAGATTTGGTTTTTGGGATTTTGTTGAGCATTCAGTTTTTACGGTATTAGTCAAATACCTGGCTAAATTGAGGGGATCAGCGTTTCAATTCAGAAACACTGTTTTTTGTTTGGAGAAATATATGGCAACACTGGAAGTCAAAGAACTCAGAATTCAATATAATCGCTCGGGGCCGGAAATATTGAAAGGCGTCAGCTTCAACGTGGAAAAGGATGATTTTTTTGCCATCATCGGACCTAGCGGTGCCGGCAAATCGACCCTCATTCGATGCATCAACCGCCTGGTTGAACCCAATAGCGGCGATGTCATCTTAAACGGGAAAAATATTACCCGAATGGGAAACCGCGATTTGAGATCCGCCCGCCGCAGCATGGGCATGATTTTTCAGGAATTCAACCTGGTTGAAAGGATGTCGGTGATGGACAATGTCCTTTCCGGGCGTTTGGGGTATGTGGGGACCTTTCGGAGTTTTTTACGATGGTACCCGAGGTCCGACATTCAACGGGCCCTGGATTTGCTTGAAACGGTTGGCCTGGGCGATTTTGTCGACAAGCGTGCCGATGAATTGAGCGGCGGGCAGCGACAGCGGGTCGGGATTGCCCGTGCGATTATTCAACAACCCCAGCTGCTGCTGGTGGATGAACCCACTTCCAGCCTCGATCCCAAAATCGCCCGGGATGTCATGGGGATGATTAAAGACATGTCCCAAATAGCGGGAGTGCCGGTATTGTGCAACATTCATGATGTGCAGCTAGCACTGGAATTTTCAAACAAGGTGATTGGGCTGCAGGACGGGATCAAAAAATTTGAAGGGCCCACGGATGCTGTCGACCAAAGCACCTTGGAGGAGATTTACGCGATGGAGGTGCTTTAGGAAAATTTCGGATTGAAAAAAACATCGAAGTGTTTCCGGTGATAAAACAAGCGGAACTGCCAAATTTTGGAGTATTGGAGTAATGGAGTATTGGAGTAATGGAGTATTGGAGTATTGGATAATCTTAGCATCGTACCATCACTCCATTGCTCCAATACTCCAGTGCCTGCTAATTCAGGACACGGCATCCAAACTACAAATTCAGCAATATTTAAACGAGATTTGATAACGTCGCAAATTCGGGGAGCATAAATGAGTCCAGCAGTTAGCGAATCCAAATTCAACCAGATTCTGGCGGCCAGAAAGAAAAGTAAAGCCATGCGTTATTTGCTTTATTTTATTGTTTTTCTTCTGGTTGTTTTCAGCATTCAAAGTACGATCATCGAGGATACGGACTGGGAGAGAATCGGAACCCTCGGGTCGGTATTCAAGGCCCTGGCCCGGTTTTTACCGCCTGACTTTTCACTATTTACCCAACTGGTGAAGCCAACCATCGAAACCTTTATGATCGCCTGTCTAGGCACCATGCTGGCCTTGATTCTGGCGATTCCGGTATCCTGGTTCGCCGCCCACAATATCACCCCGTACAAGCCCATTACCTATCCAATCGGAAGGGCGATCATGACGCTGACGCGCTCGGTGCATGAAATCGTTTGGGGCCTGTTGTTTGTGTCGGCTGTTGGATTGGGAGCGTTCCCGGGAATACTGGCGGTGTCCATGCGCTCGATCGGTTTCATTTCCAAGCTGACGGCCGAGGCCATCGAGGATATCGACCCGGGTCCATTGGAAGCAATTAAAGCCACCGGCGCCAACCAATTCCAGGTCATCCTCTATGGTGTGATTCCCCAGATCCTGCCGGTCTATCTGGGCAATGCGATTTTCCAGTGGGACATCAACATCCGCCGGGCGACGATCATGGGGCTGGTGGGTGCCGGCGGCCTGGGACTGACGTTTCACCGGCAACTGGTCATGTACAATTACGGTGGGGTGACGACGGTTATCATCGCTATTCTATTTCTCGTGGGAATCGGTGAGATCGGCTCCTACTACGGCCGCAAGGCGATACTTTGAAATGTCGAATGTCGATTGACGAATGTCGAATTAAGGAATTCTTTCTAATGAAAATTGAACATTTAACTATTATTCTCGAAATGATGTATTTTTCGAAGATCAACTCCGTCTTGTCCGGTTGGAGTTGGGAGGACATTAAATGCCGACCGAAATTGCAGAGGTGACAACCGGATCGCCGCGAACCTGGCGTCGATTCAAATATCCGCAATCGTTGATCAAGTACGTGACGATGCTTTTGATCCTGGTTTTCGTTGCCGTGTCGATAGAATATCTGAATGTGCACCTCTCGCGTTTCAGCGACATGTTCGGGCGTCTTTGGGGGCTTTTTTCCCAACGGTATTATCCGCCGGATATACCCTACGTACTGGACAGCGAATACCTGGGATATGTGGTTGAAACGATAAAAATGGCGTACCTTGGGGCGCTTTTCGGCATCCTGCTGTCTATTCCCTTGTCGTGGTTCGCCTCTTTTAACATGTCGCCCAATCGGCGTTTTTTATACCCGGTCGCCCGGTTGATATTGATGTTGTGCCGATCCGTTCATGAAATGATTTGGACGATCCTCTTCGTTACCATTCTCGGGTTCGGCATGCTGCCGGGGGTGCTGGCGCTGTCGCTTTTCAGCCTGGGATTTACCGGCAAGCTTTTTTCCGAGGAGATCGAGGCCATCAACCACGGACAGGTGGAGGCCATCCAGGCCACCGGCGCCAATCCCCTAAAAGTTTTTGTCTATGCCGTGCTGCCCCAGGTCCGGGTAGCCTGGACCGGGATTGCTATCTATACCTGGGATGCCGCCTTTCGAGCCGCGACGGTGGTTGGATTTTTCGGTGCGGGTGGCATGGGCTGGTATTTGCGAAGAACTGTCCAACAGATAGAAAGCAACCGGGTGGCCGCGATCCTGCTGTCAATTATTTTGTTAGTGCTTATCTCTGAAGTATCTTCTGCCTGGGCCCGCAATAAAGTGGCCGGCAAAACTACTTAGGTTGAACCTTTCAAGCTATTTAGATAGAAAGGAGTAATTTATGGGTAAAATCAGCATGGTCATGTTCGATTTGTCAGGAACCACGGTATACGACGACACGGGGGTGCGGGACTGCCTGTATAAAGCTGCCCAGGAGTATGAGCTCGACACCACCCCGGATGAAATTCTGCTTCACATGGGGACCAATAAAATTCATCTGTATCAGTTTTTGATCGCCCGTTCCCAGGGTCAGGACATTGACTTCAAGGATTTTGAAAAAATCCAGGATCCCAAAACCTATGATTTGGCCAAGCAGATTTTCGACCGGTACGAGGAAATTATGATCGCGCATTACCGGTCAAGCGTCCAGGAGGTGCCCGGCGCCGCCGACACCTTTCGATGGTGCCACGAGCACGGCATCAAGGTGGCCACCGATACCGGGTTTCACGGCAAGATTACCGATGCGATCATGGACGGCCTGGGATGGGTGCGTGATGGGCTAGTGGACTGCTCGGTGCATGTCGAGTCCATCCCCGGCGAAAGAGGCCGTCCGGCACCGTTCATGATTTTTCACGCTATGGAAACACTGGATGTTCAGAGCGTGCACGAAGTCATTAAAGTCGGAGACACGCCGGCCGATATGCTCGAAGGTCGCAACGCCGGCTGCCGCGGCGTGGTAGGGGTGCTCAGCGGTCCCCGCCCGGTAACTGCCTGGGGTCGCTATTGGCATACCCATGTGATTGAAAGCGTGAAAGATTTACCGGAGCTTATTGAGACCGAATTTTAATTTTTCCGTCCTTAAAACAGCAAAATCATGTTTGCAAATTGATCCAGGAGTACCGAAAATCCATCGCTTCAAAGAAATAGCGGCGGAAAAATTAATGTTTGCTTCGCATTTTTGCAATTTCCTTTTTCTTTGAAATCGATAGGGGTAAAAGATGACGAAATCCGCCAGAGCCGCCGTGATGACGGTGGCCGGTCAAGACTTGGAAATTAGAGAATACCCGCTGCCCCGGGTGGAAAAGGGCTGCATTCTGGTCAAAGTCACCTGCTGCACGATTTGCGGTTCCGACGTGCATTCTTGGACCGGGCGCCGAGCCGCGCCGACACCGATGATCCCGGGCCATGAGATCGTCGGGCAGATTGTCGAACTCGGCGAAGGGGTCACCCATGACTCCGGCGACCGGCCACTGCAGACCGGGGACCGCATTACCTGGACCATCATGGACAATTGCGGCAAGTGCTACCACTGCCGCGAAAAAGGACTGATGATGAAGTGTCTGCATCTAAAAAAATACGGACACGACAGCTGCGACAGCCCGCCTCATTTTGTGGGCGGTTTCGCCGAGTATTGCTATATCACGCCGGGCACCTGCATAATCAAAATTCCGGATGAATTAAGCGATGAAGAGGTGGCTCCGGCCAACTGCGCCCTGGCGACCGTGATCGCGGGTTGGGAGGCGGCCGAAGTCCAGCCCTTTGAAAACGTCCTGATTCAGGGGGCCGGCGCACTCGGGGTCTATGCCGCGGCGTTGGCGAAGCATTATGGATGCCGGCGTATCATTGTGACCGACATTCTGGACCATCGTCTGGATTTTATCAAGGACTTCGGAGCCACGGATGCCGTCAATGTCAACCAAATGGCCGATGACGATTTGGTTCATAAAGTCAAGGAATTAACCGGCGGGTTCGGCGTCGACTGCGCCTTGGAAGTGGCCGGTATCCCCAGTCTTATTCCCACGGGCTTAAAATGCCTGCGGACCGGCGGGCGGTATGTCGAAGTCGGCAACTCCGCGCCGGGGGCCGATTTCACCTATGATGCCTGTGATATTGTCTGGCGCCGGCTGACGCTCAAAGGCATTCACAATTACGATGCCCGGCATTTGCAGGCCGGGGTGGATTTGCTGGCCATGACCCGCAAAATATTTCCCTTCGAAAATATCGTGACCCACCGGGTCGGTCTCGACAACATCAACGACGGAATGCGGCTGGCGGACTCCGGCAAGGCCATTCGGGTGGCGGTGCGGCCTTGGTAGTTATTCGTTATTAGTTATTTGTTATCAGTTATTGGTTGTTGGAAATGAAGAAGTCCTAAATTAAGCGGTGAAGAGATTCTAATAACAATTAACTAATAACAAATAACCAATACCTTCTTAATGCTCTTATGGCGCAATGACCAATACCTCAGCAACCAATTTCCGAATCGAGCTTCGACGATGAACGGTCTGGCCCTCGCCATCGTTTTAATTGCGGCACTTTGCCACGCCGGCTGGAATTTCCTGGCCAAACGCAGCCGCAACAAACTGGCTTTCATCTGGTGGTTTCTCCTGATTTCCACCATCGGCTATTTCCCGATGTTCATCTACTTCTGGGGCGGCATGACAGTTACCCTTGCCGGTTGGGTCTGTATCGTCGCCACTGGTGTTCTGCATGCCTTATATTTCTGGTTTATGGGAGGTGCCTACGAGCGCGGCGACCTCTCCCTCGTGTATCCGCTCTCTCGGGGGTCGGGTCCCCTGTTCGTGCCGATCCTGGCCGTCATATTTCTGCAGGAACGGCTTTCGGCTATCGGGATCGGCGGGATATTCCTGGTGGTTCTGGGGATCTATATCATTCACCTGAGATCATTCACGATCGATTCTTTTTTTGAACCCCTCCGGGCCATGCGGGGCAGCGCATCGCTCTGGGCGCTTTGCACCGGGGGGACCATAGCCGGTTACTCCCTGGTCGACAAAGTGGGGGTCGGACTCGTTTACCCACCGGTCTACATTTATCTGATGTTTGTAATTTCGCTGCTTCTGCTGTCGCCCCATGTGCTGGTGAAGGCACGCCCGGCTTTGAAAACAGAATGGCAGGCCAACCGGGTTCCGATTCTAATCGATGGGTTTCTGGTGCTATTTACCTATATGATGATCCTATTTGCATTTCGGCTCAGCAAGGTCAGTTATGTCGTGGCTGCGCGCGAAGTCAGCATCGTCTTTTCAGCCCTGCTCGGAATTTTCTGGCTGAGGGAAGCGCATGCGCCACAGAAAATTGCCGGTTCCGCGCTGATCGCGCTTGGGGTGGTGCTTATTGGGATGAGCAAGTAACGAAACCTTTTTTCCACTAAACACCAAACACGAAACACATTAAAATCTAACAAATAAAACATAAAGTAGTCGCAATGATTCCTGCCTGAATTAAGCCACTCGATATAATGAAATTTTTTTATCAAAAACATAAAAAATATTATTTTGACTTATAGTTAGAATGGGTTCAAAGTTAACAGTATATTTGATTTATTTCATGATCATCAGAATTAAAATAACAAAATAATATCAGGAGGAAATAATGGATAGAGACCCAATGATGCGCAGAAAGACTGCCATCTCCTATAAGACGGAAGAAAAAACCGTCATGCGCGGCTATAATTTAAGCGATTTGGCGGAGGAGGGCTACTCCTTTTATGATGCCATGTTTGTATTGTTCCAGAACCGCATCCCCACCGAAAATGAAGAAAAAATGCTCAAATACGAAATGGGTGTTTTTCTGGAGCATTCCATGTCGCCGTCGGCTGTGGGTGCCATTGGCGTCAGTGCGGGCCGGCCCAACCTTCCGGTTTGTGTGGCCGCGGCGGTTTCGACCTTCGGCGGCGTGCACGGCCCCGGTGCAGCCCATGGATACATGTTGAACAAATATCTCGAGCGAGCCAAAAAAGAAGGCAAGACCGTGGATGAAATGGCTAAAACCCTGGTTGATGAATACATGGATGCCGGTCGACCGGTTATGGGCATGGGACAACCCCAGCATATTGACAGTGATCCCCGGGCCGAACCGATTCACCTGCGGCAGGAAGAGCTCGAGCTTGAAGGTGTCTACCTGGAATTCCAAAGGGCCCTTGAAAAGTACTTTCATGCCCGCCGCAAAGAAGCGGGACGCTCCTATGTGGGGGTTAACGTGGTGGGTTCCGGAAATACGGCTCTGATGGAAATCGGATTCTCTCCCAATGCCGGCTGGTGTATCGGCAGCGTTGTAAGGGGGTTCAGCTGCGCCGCTCATGCCCTTTTCAATATGAAGAAGGGCCGGGCCTGGGGTGCATCCAGGAACGAGCCCATGGTCCAAATGATCGATCTTTCCATGATCAAGTATACCGGACCTGAAGACCGGATTGTCCCCAAAAAGGAAGAACAGCAGGAATACGCCAGGAAACAGAAGGAAGAAGGAGAATACAAGAAATGGGTTATCTAGATAAAGAAAAGACGGATGAGCTGAATAAGATAAAAAGGGAACGCAAAATCGGAAATCTGGACAGCCCCAAGAATCCCTTTGACTATTATGACAGAGAATACGGCACCGTGCCACGCGATACGGAACGGGCGCCATTTCAATGGGTGTCCGAAGTGGCTTACAAGAATGTGCACCGCATCGTTGCCAGGGGCTATGACACCACCGAACTGATGGAAGAGGGCTACGGCGTCATCGAGGTCCTGTTTGTGGACTATCAGGCGCGGATCCCCACCGTAGAAGAAGGCCAGATGCTCAACTATGTCATGATTATGGCGTTGGAAGACGGTCTCTCGGCACCGGCGGCCATATCCAGAATCGTCGCCAGATCCAAGACCTTTTTGACCCAGGCCTGCGGGGCATCCATTATGGCCTTTGGCCATGCCTACGGCGCATACTCTGCTTTCGGCAATCGCCTCGACAATTATCTTAACCGGGTCGACAATGGCGAATTGTCTCTGGAGGCGGCAGCCGAGCTGCTTGTAAAGGAGAACCTGTATGACGAAGCTTTGGGTGTGTCCGGCCTGATGCTCAAGGATCCGGCGGCCAAACGCATGATTGCGCGGGCGGAAAAACTTGGAGTGGCCGGCAAATATATCGCTTTCACCAAGGAAATCGTCAAGGCAGCGCAAAGCGCTGTTGATGATCCCGTGGATCTGGACATGCTCGGCGCCACCGGCGCCACCATGTTGGATCTGGGCTTTACCCCTGAGGCAACCTGGGCGATTTTAGCGGTCACCCGCTCTTTTGCCGCCGGTGCCCATTATATTGAAGAAGTCGAAAGGGAAGGATCCAATCGGCTGGGCCAGGAATTGACGCCGCAGGAAGATTACGACGGGCCGGCCGAGCGGCCGGTGCCGCCCCTGTCGGAGCGCGATAAGCATGCCAGATCCGCTATCTGCCGCACCCCCGAAGAGTGGTCCGCACGGTTTGAGGAGATGAAAAATGTGCGCGGCAGCGGCTTCAGCATCGTTGAAGAGATCGAGGACCCCAGCAAAAAATCAGGCATTAAAAAGGTGGGGAAGCTTTAATACAAATCAGAGCTTAAGGCGGTCAAATTACTAATTTCGGTAAAGCTCATAAGGGCATCAGCTGGTAAGTTGTTAAGTAAAAAGGGTTTATCGTTGTATTTAAGCTTATGAACTTAACAGCTTATGAACTAACGAGCTAAAGACCTTTTGTTCACTTTAGATCATTCTTAGAGGGAGTTCATTATGGAAGTTGTCAAACCCGTCAAACGCAATGTCTTGTTGAATCCCGGGCCGGCCACCACTACCGACACGGTCAAATACGCCCAGGTGGTGCCTGATATCTGTCCGCGGGAAAATGAGTTTGTCGAAATCATGGATCAGGTGCGGCGCGATCTGGTCAAGGTCGTGCACGCCGACCCGGATAAATACACGGCGGTGCTGTTCACCGGGTCCGGCACGATCATCCAGGATGTGCTGGTGAACTCACTGGTGCCTGAAGGTAAAAAGATCTGTGTGGTCAACAACGGGGCCTATTCCAGCCGGATGGTTGAAATCGCCGGATATTATCATATCCCCTGCGTCAACCTTGAATTTCCAACCACGGAATTGCCGGATTTGAAGGTGCTGGAGGAGGCCCTTGCAAAAGATAAAGACATTGCGGTGGTGGCCACGACCCATCATGAAACGGGCACCGGGGTTTTGAATCCGGTGCGCGAAATCGGCCAACTGGCCCATGACCATGATTGCATTTTCATCGCCGATACGATTTCGACCTACGGCCTGCTGCCAATCGATTTGGAAGCGGAAAATATTGATTTCTGCATGTCCTCGGCCCAGAAGGGGCTGTGCGGCATGACCGGCGCTTCCTGGGCGGTGGGCAGAATCGATGAAATCGTCAAATCAAAAGATTACCCAACACGCTCTTATTATTGCAACCTTTTTATGCAGTACGATTTTTTCGAGCGGGTGGGCGAGATGCATTTTACCCCGCCGGTCCAGGTGATTTACGCTCTGCAGCAGGCCATCAAGGAATACTGGGAAGAAGGGGAGCAGGCCCGCTACGAACGTTTAACCGGCTGCTGGGAAGCCATCCACCGGGGATTGGAGGAAATCGGATTGGGTTATGTCATTGACAAAGAAATCCAGGGGCACCTGGTGGTGACGGTGAAAGCACCCGGGGATGACCGATTTGATTTCGGCAAGCTGCACGACTACTGCTATGATCGCGGTTTCACGATCTACCCGGGTAAGATGTTCGGGCTGGAAACGTTCAGGTTGTGCAACCTGGGCTGGATCACGGCCAAGGATATAGATGATTTTTTTGTGGTCGCCAAAGAAGCGTTTAGGGAAATGGGATTTGAGTTGCCGATAAAATAATCCAAAATTGGAAAAATGGCGCTGCTGCAGCATTATTCGATCTTTCATGCTTGCAGGTATGCAATGAGCTAAAATTATAAATGACTAAAATGACTAAAGTTAAGGTATTCTATCGATTTTACTATAACAGAATTACAATGTAGCCATAGTTGTTATTTCAAGTACAAATGCGCAATTTTTATTAAGCATTTTTAGGAATGACGGAGCGCAGCGACACCATAATTTTAGTCATTTTACAATTTTAGTTCATTTTAGATCATTTTTTATCATTGTCCCCATATAAATCGGGATCCAAAGAAATAACTAATTTCTATTATAGAACTACGGAGGAAAAAAATCATGGACGACAACATTCAGGAAATGTATGCCAAGGCCAGAAAGGCGTTTGAAGAAGTCGAATACTGGCCCCAGGAAAAAGTGGATGAGATGGTTCAGGCCGTGGCCTGGGAGTTAATGAAAGACGACGTGCGCCATAAGCTGGGGCATATGGCCGTGGACGAGTCCAACATCGGCAATGCCGAAGACAAAGTGAACAAAATCAAAAACAAAACCCTGGGAACCCTGTATGACATGCGCGATGCCAAAACCTGCGGCATGATCGAAGAGAACAAGGCCCTGGGCATTCGCAAATACGCCAAACCGATCGGCGTCATCGCCAACGTCGTGCCCTGCACCAACCCGGAATCGACCATCTGCTGCCTGGCTCTGAGTACGTTGAAGACCCGCAACGCCCAGATCGTTTCGCCCCATCCGCGCACCCAGAAAACATCCTACGAAACCGTGCAGCACGTACGCAAGGCCCTCGAAAAAGTCGGTGCTCCGGTGGACCTGGTGCAGTGCATCAAGAAAACAAACCATGCCAAGACTTCCGAGCTGATGGCCAATTGTGACTATGCGGTGGCCACCGGCGGGGCAGCCCTGGTTGATGTGGTTTATAAAGCCGGCAAGCCCGCTCAGACCGTGGGAGCGGGCAACGTGGTATCTTTTGTCGATGATACGGTCGATCTGGCGACTGCCGCCCATAAGATCCGTCTGTCGAAAGTTGCCAACAATTCGGCCTCCTGTTCTTCCGAAAATGCGGTGGCGCTGTATGAACCGATTCATGAGGCGATGATCGAGTGCCTCAAAGCCGAAGGCGGCTATCTGTGCAGCACGGACGAGCGCGAAAAATTGAGAAACTACATGTGGCCGGACGGAACCCATCTGAACCGTGACATCGTTGCCCGACCCGCGACATTCATTGCCGAGCAGGCCGGCATCGACGTCCCGGAGGATACGCGCTTTCTGATGGTATACGGCGAAAAAATCGGTTCGGAGGATCGCTTTTCGGGTGAAAAAATATCGCCGGTTCTGACCATCTGGAAATGGACGGATTATGATGATATGCTGGGTCGCCTGGATGAAATCCTGAAGTTTTCCGGCGAAGGCCATTCCGTTTCCCTGCATTCGGAAGACGATGAGAAGCGGGTCAAACTGGCGCTGCGGGCCAATGTCGGCCGGGTGGTCTGCAATCAGCCCCACGCCCACGCCAACAGCGGCGGTTGGACCACCGGCCTGCCCACTACCGACACCCTGGGTTGCGGCAGCTGGGCCGGCAATATCTTTAGCGGCAACATCAATTGGGAAAACTTTCTCAACTACACCCTGCTGTCCATTCCTAAGGAAGAGTACGTGCCCTCCGTTGAGGAGCTTTGCGGGGAGTATCTTGAAAAGTGGGGAACTGAGTAAGCGTGTTGTAGGTTGTTTGTTGTTAGTTGGAGTGTTTGATTGAGAGCGTTTGTCCCATTATTTTTCATTGATTGAGAAAAGTAGTCCTTTTGCAAACGAACTATAACCGAAAGTCAATCGAAACCCTGATCGAGTCGTAAGGCTCGGTCAGGGTTTTTCGGTGGATCGATTTCGATTTGTTCAGGGCCAAAAGCTTCAATATGGAATTTAATAGCCGATTTGACATCAGCTAATGCGGTCTCATATGTCTCCCCTTGCCCAACTACAACACCTTTGATGCCAAGCGGATAAGCAACGTACGTATCAGGATGTTTTTCGACAACTATCTTAAATTGTTTCATTTTTTTCTCCATAAATACATAACGTTATGTAATCCACTGCAATATAGCACAATATCAGGATCGAGTCTGTAGAAATTATCTATTCTCAGTTGACAACCCGCCATGACCAATAAAAATTAAAATCCCTGGTCAGGCGTTGCGACTCGATCAGGGTTTTGATTTGTCGCAGAACTCCTACATTTCAGAAGCTGAAGTTGATTCCATCCTGGGCTAGATTGTTTTTGTAGGTTGGGTTGAGCCTACTCCAGGCTTTGTTGGGTTTCGTTGCACTCAACCCAACCTACAATTTGCCGGCGTTTTGGTGAAGGGCGAAACCCAACAACAGCCGATTTCGCAACCGGTTCCCAGCAGATTCTTTTTCGATTTGACCCGCCGTTTTTCAGCCGGCGGCTGGGACGACACCTAAACACTGCTTGTAGTAGTTCCCAACTCCATCACCCCGCTCTCCGAGCTGTAGGCTCCACGAGCCGGAAGCCAGAGTGGACCAAAGCCGAGGCCTTTGGGCTCGGATCCTTACGGTCGGCCTATCAATTCGTCCTGGGTTCCTATGCGTTTATTACAGATTGAAAAATTTGAAATCCATAAAATACTAATTATTGTATATTAATCGTATTTTTGTATTTAATGTTACTGATATTGTATCTTATAAAATCTATTGATTTATTCGAATATCTATCATATAATGTCATCAAAATTAAACTTTAACCTCAATTAATCCACTTAATATGCAAAATAGATAACATTATGGAACTTGAAAAAATGTCGCCGGCCGCTATTGCGGAAGAATTGGGCAATCGACTCAAGCAGGCCAGGCTCAACGCCGACTTGACCCAGGCGGAGGTCGCATTAGGTGCCGGTTTGAATCGAAGGACAATTCTCAATGCTGAAAAAGGAAAAGTTCAGTTGGAGAATTTTGTCGCCATCTTAGTCTCTCTGGGTATGGCCAATCAACTCAATCTGTTTTTGCCGGTACAGGAAATTTCTCCTATCCAGCTGGCTAAACTTAAAGGCAAAAAGCGGCAGCGGGCGTCGAGATCCAAGAGCAGGAAAGCCCGGATTACTAAGGATAAGCCCTCATGGTAATGGACGTTGTCCGTGTCAAATACAGAGAGGCTGATGTCGGCGCCGTCAGTTTCGATACCGAAACCGGTATCGGCTCATTCGAATATGATCCTCGCTTTATCGAAACCGGTATTGAGTTGTCACCGATAAAAATGCCTTTATCCAACAGAATTTATTCATTCCCGGAGATTGATGCGGTTGCGTTTAAGGGACTACCCGGTATGATAGCGGACTCATTGCCCGATGACTTCGGCAATGTTGTGATGAATGCCTGGATTGCGAGTCAGGGCAAGTCGACCGCCGAAATCACCCCCTTGCAGCGTCTGCAATATACCGGTAAGCGCGGCATGGGGGCCTTAACGTATCACCCTGCGACCCAGAGAAAATTCTTAAACGCTTCCCAACGGGTTGAAATTGAGTCCCTGGTATCAATTGCCCAGGAAATATTGGATAAACGAGAGCGATTCAGCGTAACCCTGAATGCCCAGGGCCAGGAAGATATAGAAGCCATGATGGCGTTGATGTCGGTCGGTATGAGTGCCGGTGGTGCCAGACCCAAAGCCGTACTCGCATTTAACGATGATTTTACCCAGGTGCGGTCGGGGCAAACAGATGCACCCCAGGGGTATACCCATTTCATCATGAAGTTTGACGGTGTCAGCGAACATCACCGGGAAAAGGAAACCTTTGGTGATCCGATGGGCTACGGTGCTATGGAGTATGTCTATCACCTCATAGCGACGGCCTGCGGGATAGACATGATGCCCTGTCGCCTGCTGAACGAAGGCAACCGGCGTCACTTTATTACCCAACGGTTTGATCGGGATGGCAATACCAAACGTCATGTACAGACCCTGAATGGCATCGCCCATGTCAGCTACAAAAAAGTGGGCTCTTACTCATACGCCGAATTGTTCTCACTGGCAAGAGAGCTTAATCTAAGCCCTGAAGATGCAATGCAGTTATTCAAGCGTATGGTCTTTAATGTCGTTGGACGAAACCATGACGATCATTCCAAGAATTTTGCATTTATGCTCGACGATCGACATCAGTGGAAATTGAGCCCTGCCTACGATTTGGCCTACAGCTACAAATCCGGAAGTCCCTGGGTAAACAGCCACTGGATGAGGCTCAATGGAAAGCAGGACAATTTTACCCGGGAGGATTTATACAGCTTTAAAAAAATAAGCCCTATTTTTACGAAACGGAAAATTGACCGGGTCATAGAAGAGACAACGGCGCATTTTTCCACATGGAAACATTTGGCAGCGGAACACGATGTGCCGCAACCCTTGCTCAAATTGATCGATCGTAATTTGCGACTAACGATTTAGATAAAACCCTAAATGAGCGAAAAGCGCTCATTTGGGTGTTATTGGTTAATCGTTATTAGAATCAGTTGAGAGGTTGATTTTCTGTTTCTGCCATCAGTGAAATATAAAAATAGTTGTAGGGTGGGCTGTGCCCACTTATGCCGGATTAGTTCAGCGGTGATTGGTGGGCACAGCCCACCCTACGATTCGGGGAAGTGAAAGGGTCAATTGATTGCCAGGTAACTGCCGGTGCCGCAAAGCGTGTTCGACAAAAGGCCCAAGAATGCATAATGTAGCTAGTGAATTTTTATAAAAGGAAAATAATGAAAATGAGAGTTTTCGTAATTCTGATAATTTTGGTTGGCTGGGTTGCCGCATACGGCGGCGATACCCCACAAAACCCCATCGAGGTCGGTGATGTTCGCTGGGGACGCGACTTTGATGCCGCTTCTGAGAACAGTGCCAGAACCGGCAAACCTCTGCTCATTCTTTTCCAGGAAGTCCCGGGATGCTCGGGAGTCCGGGAATTCGGCCGTGAAGTTCTGACAAACCCTGTTCTCGTTGAAGCCATCGAAAATGAATTCATACCGGTGCTCGTCTACAACAACCGCCCGGGCGGCAGGGACCGGGAGCTCCTCAATCGCTTTCAGGAACCGGCCTGGAACTATCAGGTTATCCGGTTTATCGATGCCGCGGGCCACGATGTTATTCCGCGCAAGGATCGCATTTGGACCACCAGCGGGGTGGCATCGCGCATGATCGAGGCGCTCACGGCTGCCAATCGCCCGGTTCCGCAATACCTCAAAGATTTCGCCAAAGCCGAGGCGAAAGGAACTCAGTAGCTTCGCGAAGTGAGTTGCTACCGATCATTATTTTGACTGTTTGAATAATTTGACATAATTCTCTATTCTCGTTATAAATTTTGCAGTTGTACCTTCCCCGGCTTATCTCAATTCCATAAGCTGAAATGAACAATATCGAAATAATTCAGCAGTTTTGTATCCACTCTTAATCAACCGGAATTGGCAATGCAGATTAAAGGGAAGATCGAACCATATTTTTAAAGGAGGGATCATAGACAATGGCTGTTATCACTAGATTTATCGTTGTCAGAAATGGCGTTGAACTTGACAAGGTATTTGACGTAAAAAAAGAGGCTGATGCATATGATAAGATGCTCAATGCAGCAGAAAAATTGGCGGAATTTATAAAAAAGAGCGACCTCCAGATTGATCTTGATGCAAAGACCGTGGAGGAGATTTCCATCTGTTTGGCCAAAAATGCCCCTGAAGTGAACGCTATCCTTCGAGGCATAAAACTGATAACACCATCAGCATCAAAAATTGAAAAGTCGGCGGAACCAGCGCCCGTCGAAGAAAAAAAGGCCATGGTCAAAAAAACCAAATCAAGGCGAAAAGAGAAATAAATCGCTATTTTGCAAACTACGAGTAAAAAGGAAGCCGACGCATACGATAAAATGATCGATGCGGCTGCCGATCTTGCGGATTTGATTGAAAGGAGCAAGATTGAGTTGGATGAGTACGCACTTGAAGAGCTAACGATATTTTTAGCGAGCAATGCTCAAGAAGTAAAACAGATTCTAAAGAATTTAAAATGACAGACTTAACTTATCGGTCTTCTAAAACCGAAGTACGCATGAGTTCTATTCACGGGAAAGGTCTCTTTGCCAAATTAGCGATTGAACAAGGTGAAGTTGTTGCCGTTAAAGGGGGCTATATCCTCAACCAGCGGCAATGGGAAGCCATAGAGCCGGAACTGGGATCTGCCGAAATACAGATTTCAGAGGAGCTTTTCATTGCTCCCGTGCACAAGGACGAGAAGGACGGCGCCATGCTGTGGACCAACCATTCCTGTGATCCGAACATCGCCCTGCAGGGTCAGATCGTGTTTGTTGCCATGCGGGATATTGCCCCGGATGAGGAGTTGACCCATGACTGGGCCACTACCGACGACCTTGATTATGAAATGCGCTGCAACTGTGGGAGCGCCAAATGCCGGGGCATCATCACCGGCAAGGATTGGATGAAAAAAGAGCTGCAAATAAAATACAAGGGATGGTTTTGCTGGTTTCTGCAGCGCAAGATTGACGCGTTGGCGCCCCAGAAAACCTGGTAATTGCACCAATAATGCTGAGGATGTTCACTATCCCCTATCAATACAGGAATTGATAAGCTTGGCAAGTTATCATTGGAGTTTACCTGTAGCAATTTCCGGTAACGTTGTTGTAGGGTGGGCTCTGCCCACCTTTGACAGATGGGTTCAGCGGTGTTTGGTGGGCACAGCCCACCCTACGACATGAAATTTTCGCAACGTTCGGGTAATTGCCTTGAGCAGACGGCATGAAGACGGCGGCATTTGCTTTGTCGCAGAAAACCTGGTCACTGGGGCAGGTCAGAGACAATCGGCTGTGCCGCAAATCCTGCTGCAAACGGAAGCGGAAAGATGGAATGTCGAAGATCCGCCTGCGGGGGAATAGGTTTAGTCTGATATAAGCCCTCCATCTCTGGTGGAAGATCCAGACAGGTTATACCGATCCGGTGAGAAACAGCCGACCATTTGCAAATTCGAAATGCGAAATATAGGACGCAGATTTTGGCAGATGCACGCAGATTCAAAAAGCAATGAAACCCAACAAATCGGTCCCCTTTTAGGGGCGTCATCAAGCCACCCCTCATGTCCATATTCTGGCGCGACCCGTAAAAGCGCCATCCGCCTCGCCTGGCGGATTTGAGATCAAGCGTTTCATTAAAAAACCCGATTTGGAAAATCCGGCATCCGGGAGGGTCTACTCATCTGTCGAGAGAAACCTGGATTTGAAAAGATATTCGAGGCCATTCAATTTGATTTCATAAACGGACTGCAGCATTTCCCCCAGCCTGCCTTTGGGAAATCCTTTCTGCGCGAACCATACCAGATAAGGTTCAGGAAGATCGACCAATGGCGTCCCCTTATATTTACCGTACGGCATTTTGGCCGATGCGAGCGCCAGCAATTCGTTTTCATCCGGGTAAATGAATTGGATCATCTTTGCTCCAGTAGCCGGGCCCTCTGGGCTCGATTATCTTCCATCCGTCCTTAATGTAATCGCCAGGTCCTTGTCAAGCAATGAATGCCCCGGATCTTTTCTTGACAAATTCCCTGATCTGTCAGAATAAGATGCTGAAACAGCGCTTTTGTGAACGGCATCCTGCCTGATGCCCGGCAGGATAGTATCGACTGCAAAGGGTAGTAGGGACTATAAAAATGAGCGATTTAACCCGGGTTGCAAATCATTGCATTATCAATCTAGCGGATAATTAGACATATGTTAATTCCATAAATCTTCAAATTTCAATCTGCAATATTGACGGTCTCGTAAAAAGTCCAGAAATGGCTTTTTTCCGAGTGTGTTTACTATTTGTTGTTTGGTGTTTATTGATCTAACATATTGAAATGAAATTCGATATATCGTACCGAATACCAAACACGAAACACAAAACACATGATGAATTCGTCTTTTGACGAATTCATCAATAAACAACTCCCCGGTATAGCGGGATCACCGCTACGCGGCGGCCGGCTTGTCCGGGTTGGGAGGTCTTATGGGAAAAATCAAGACTCGGATGGGAGACGGTTTTACTATTGAAATGACTGAAAGCGAGGTCCGGCGCGATCTGGAAGCCGGAACTGAAGATGCCGCCGATCGCGGGAAGATAGACCCGCTTTCCCGGGAGGAGCTGCAATATCTTTACGACCTTTTTACAGTTCCCTATCGATTTATTAGCGTCGACACGGGCAACGAAGTCGTGCTCTCCTATGACGGCGGCGACCTCAAAATCAGGCGCGCGGCGGTAAACGTCGACCGGGTTCAATCCATGCAGATTCACGAAAAAATCCTGGGTGCCGATACGATTGAACTGGGCCATGTCGATTATAGCTTTAAACCGGTAAAGCCGATCGTGGGTACAGAGCAAACCACCCTGGAACAGACCCTGATGGCGACCCATGTGCCGTGTTTTTATGGCGCCATGCCGAATCTCGGTTTATACAGCCGGCCGGATGGCCCGCATCCCAATCCCTCGGAATTGTTGCCCCTCGGAAAGATCGCTGAAGCCAGGGAATCCTATGAAATGTCGGTTAAAGACGCCGTCAAGGACATCGTCTATGTGGCCGGTGCCATGGTTGAATCCGGCGCAGACGGAATCAACATGGACACCACGGGCGCGGCCGGTGACCCTGACTTTCTGGCGGGCCTTCTGGCGGCCGAAATCCTGAAGGAGAAATATCCTGATATCTGCATCGAACTGGGCATGGCCGGAGAATTCATTCTTGGGCTCCACGGTGAAATGGAATACGACGGAGACCGTTTGGCTGGCCTGTATCCCCATGATCAGGTAAAATTGGCAGAAAAAGCCGGCTTTACGATTTTCGGTCCGGTGGTCAATATCAAAACCAGCCGCTCCATCCCCTGGAACCTGTCGCGGACCATCACCTTTACCAAGGCCTGCTGCGAGGTGGCCAACATTCCTATTCATGCCAACGTGGGAATGGGGGTCGGCGGGGTGCCGATGACGGCCCATCCACCGATCGACACCGTCTCCCGTGCGTCCAAGGCTATGGTTGAAATCTGTCGCCTGGACGGATTGTAGGTTGGCGCCGGCGATCCCATGGGTATGGCTATTTCCCACGCGATTGCCTCGGGCATGGGCGGAATGCGGGCGGCCGGAGATCTGGTGGCCCGCATGCAAATGACCCGCGGCATGAAAATCGACAAAGCCAAAGCCTATGTGGCCGACAAATTAGGCATATCGGTCGCCGACCTGACCGATCCGGTCATCATGACGGAAGTCAGGCAGGATTTAGAGATTGGATATATCAATCCACTGCCCGGCTGCGCCAAAGGATTGGAGGCCAAGCTTCGCATTGCTGAAATCTTGGATATCGACATCAATTGCATCGGGCGGCTAAAAAACAAAGGATTGATATAGGATTGTAACTGGAAACTCGATAACCGATTTCGCGAGAAGGCAAGCGAGCTTTACATGCTATAGCTTTCAGAGGCGGAAGGGGAGCTCAAATTTAATATCGTCCCGTCCGTCTTGAATAAAAATGGACGGTCAAATATCTCTGAGTTTAAAATTGAAGTATTGGTTGAGCACGCCAGCGCTGAGCGAATATTATTTTCGGCTAGCAAACGCTGTTTTTCGCTCAAGGTAAATCCGTTTATAAAAACCTGCCGAAACATGGCCAGCCGTTATGCCTCCAGAGTAATTTTCACTTGACTTATTTCTCATTTCACCTGTAGAAAATGGGAAAGAAATTACCACAAAATAAGGACTTTTTTTCATCTTTTTGAAATATTGGATAAATTTTTTCACATTATTTTTTAAGTCACTAAGCTAAGTATTTAAAAAGTCTAAAATAAAATCAAATCCTTAAATAAGGCACTGTTTTTGCATTATAAATTCATTTTGGATAATTCGTTCTTTCAGTTAGAGCAAGTATAGAGTTTTCAACTACGACAATTTCTCAGTAGGCTTAAACTGCGACGATTTTTCAATAGGTGTATCTAATATCTGTCAGAACATGAATTACCAGAGTCGATCTAAAAATGACCATCCATGAAGACAACTAAACGTAATTGAAGATTGTTGAAAACCATGTGTTTTTCCCGTATTTATGTTCGGTGTTTTCCGTTAAATGCGGATTTTGCCTACACTTCACAGGCTGACTAATTGGCCCTAAAACAACAGGAGGGCTTTTCATGAAGAAGTATCTATTGTCGTTATCAGTGCTGTTTTTCCTGCTGGCACCCGGCGCAGATGCTGCACTCACCAACTTTCGGACCTTCACCGCAGAGGGCGCCGGCATCAGTATTGATGCGGTGGGTCTTGAAACTGGAGTAGAGGGCGTGATTCAAGCCGAAATTCCAGCCGCCGCCGTAGTTGAGGCTGCCTATCTGTATTCCGCTGCTGTGGCAGTCGTACCCTTGGCGGATGTGGATTTTCAGAGAGAAACCCAAACCTCGGACGACTCGTCCAGGCTGGATGTAGGCTCTAAGGATGCCAACTTTGGATCTGAAAACCGCTGGGATGTAACTTCAATTGTCGCCCCCATACTGAATTCTCAGGCCGGAGCAGGACCTGTTGATTTCTCAGTCAAAGAAAATGAATTTCTTGACGGCGAAATCTTGGCGGTTCTTTACAGTGTTTCAGGTGATCCTATAAAAACAGCTTTTATTTTTGACGGCGAACTGGCTACCACAGGCGATGTATTCGACATCAATCTCTCGTCTTCTTATGACGGGTCGTCTGAGGTTGTATTTTCCCTGGGAATTTCTTACGGATTACAAAATATGAACGATATGGGGCAATTCACCCAGGTCGATGTAAATGGCTCGCGGTTGACCACATCGGCTGGCGGCCAGGACGATGGTTTTGATTATGTTTTTGGAGGGCTTATCACAGCGGGCGGCATCGGCGACTCGCTTGATAATCCAATAAATCCGGATGCTAAGCCTGACGGTGACCCCCATTTGGATGATGAGCTATATAATCTGAGCAGTTTTATGGAAGCTGGCGACAATCAGATTTCCATCGCCACCTTCAATGAATCCAACGATGACAACGTATTCTTCGCTGCGCTGGTCGTAGATGGAAAAGCCAGTGTTGATACTAGTTCTGATCCTGGTTCTGGTTCTGATCCTGGTTCTGGTTCTGATCCTGGCCCAGCACCTGTGCCAGAACCCGGGACCTTATTGCTGCTCGGCACCGGACTGCTTGGGTTGGCTGCGCGATACCGGAGTACGATAGGAAAATAACACAAACTCCTTTGGGCAGCACTGCAAAATAAAAGCCGGCTTTCGCGAGAGCCGGCTTTTTTTAGCAGCAATCGATTAAACATTTTACGACACCAAAAACTGCCGCTCTTATTCATCTATAGTTGCGGAAGGGATTTGGCGAATGAACAAAAAAAAATCGAAGATCAGTTGCGTGCCCATTCTATCAATCAGCGTCTCTGCTTTAGTCTGTATCGCCATCCTGGTGCCAATGGCTCTTGCCCTGCCGATGGTCCCTTCCGAACTGCAAGCCCTTGCCAAAGATTCACCCGTCCATAAGAGGGCCGTGAATCTTTTGAAACAAGATGCATTCGAAAAAGTCATTGAAATTGAACGTCTGAACCTTAAAAACAACCCCGATGACATTAAATCCTATTTGCTTCTAACCCTTGCTTACCTTGGCAAAGGAGATGAAAAGCAGGCCCGTGCTCAGGCAACACATGTTAACAAAACTAATCCTTCTTATGCAGCCGAATTATACAGCATAATTGCAAGATCTTATCTGATTAAAAAACGATATTATAACGCTCTGCATTATTTTCAGACCTCATTGGAAATATATGAAAATCCGAAATATTTAAACATGGTTGGATCGATTTATCTCACCCAGGGAAGATTAAAGAAAGCTAAAGAGCATTTTGAAAAGGCACTGGACACCGACCCGGACTTTCTTAATATAAGCCGCATTTACCTGGCTGAAAAAGATTATCTTAATTCAATCCGATATGCGAATAAAGTGGTAAATCAAAACCCTGAACAAACTGAAGGTTATATATTGCTGGGCACCGCTTATCTTTTATCCGATGAACTCACTATGGCTGAGTCCAATTTTCTAAAAGCCAAGCAATTAAAACCCAAACTTGTTCTGGCCGACTACAATCTGGGCCTGATTCATCTCATTCAAAAGCGCTTCGGCCAAGCCCTGCTGGATTTTACGCGAATTGTCAAATTGGCTCCTAAAATTAAAGAAGCCCGTATCGGCCGGGCCGCAATCCAGCATATCGAAGGAGAATTCGATCATGCTAAAAGCGAAGCCGACCAGGCCATCCAAATCGACCCTGTAGACTTTTTAGGGCATTTGACACTGGCTAATATCCACATTTCGGAAGCGGATTTTACCTCAGCCGACAACGCTTGCCGGCATGCCGGCAATTTATTTATCGAATTCACGCTGCCTTGGTTCAACACCTTCGAGTACCTCAATTTTGAATCTTCTATAGAAGCATCCGGTTTTACCCTTGTCAATATTTACCACCGCAATGGACTATTCCAACATGGAATCGATACGGTCCGGGAGTTATATGCCGGTAAACCCACAAAGAATGTATTTATGCTCATGATGGAGGCAAGGGGCGAGGTCAGGCGTGCAAATTATAATCAGGCAATCCAACTCTATCACACGGCGATCAAGCTGGATCCAAAACTGATAACCCCTTATATGGAGCTGGGCAATTTGGCGCAACAGCGGGGTGATCTGCCTAAAGCCATCGACTACTATAAAAAGGCAACTCAAGTTGAACCTGAGCTGGGCCGGCTGTATTTTGTGCTGGGCGATTTATACATGAGTTCAGGTGATTCCAAAACGGCAGTTTCATATTATCGAAGAGGATTAAAATATACACCGGAATCAAGTTTCGGCTATAATCAGATTGCATGGGTTCTGGCTGAAAAGGAAAAGAAATTCAAAACTGCTCTGACTTTCGCCCTCAAAGCATTTAATTTGAGTCCTGATAGTGTTCCTATCAGAGATACCCTGGGCTGGATTTATTTTCGTATGCAAAGATATAAAGATGCCTTCCGAATTTATAGTGAAATCGATATTGCAGCAATCAATGATCCGACGGTCTTCTATCACCTGGGCATGGTGCATCAGAAACTCGGGAAAAAGCGAATGGCCGGGCGTTATTTTGAAGATGCCCTCAATATCACCGATGAGTTTCCGGAAGGAGCCGACGCTAAAAAGCGGTTGAATCTGCAGTAAGCTTAATTTTTCGCAATGTCGACGACGACCTCCTAAATATTCCTATCCGAAAACAGCCGGTTGCGATTAGCCGATCCAACCTTACTTTAATTTCAACATCATGAGGTGCCTTCTCCAATCTTGACTTGATAGGCTATTTATGACAAATTCGAGCTTAGATTTAGAGTATTTTATAATTATGATAGAGTCTTTACAGTAAGTATCCGGAGATGTCCAAGGTGTGACTATGAAAACAACACTTCACTTTCATCTGGTCATTTTTTTCGTTGCATTTTTCTTGTGGGCCGACAACGTCCACGCCTATCTGGACATGGGTAGCGGCAGCTATCTGATTCATATGTTTCTGGCTGGCGTGCTCGGAACATTGTTCTTCTTGAGAAATTATTGGAAGAGGGCCAGGGAAGCCCTGATTTCATTATTCAAAAACTGGTTATGGCGCAAGTAGTGATCCCACAAAAACGCTATGCTGATTGGCAAGTGGTAGTCCGACCTGGGAAAGGCTGAGGGATCGCGTCTTCATCCCTGACACGAAGTGAATAATGAAAACCCCTCAGTCTTTTCTGAATAGGCAAGTTTTTATCATTAGTGAATAAGATTTTCGTGTAGCCGACGTCCGGGCACATCTAACTAGTGACTAGTGCAAAGTTAGACAAGATAATCATGGAAAATGACATGAAAAAAGTATATGTTGGAATGAGTGCCGACCTGGTCCACCCGGGACATATCAACATTATTCAAGAAGCAGCAAAACTTGGTGAGGTTACCGTTGGATTACTTACGGATGAGGCGATTGCCAGCTACAAACGATTACCGTATCTTACTTACGAGCAAAGGAAGATTGTTGTTTCCAATCTTCAGGGTGTCAAAAATGTAGTTCCGCAATATACATTAGATTATGCAGCTAATCTGAGAGCGATCAAACCGGATTATGTGGTGCATGGAGATGATTGGCGGACCGGTGTTCAAGCGGCTACTCGTCAAAAAGTGATTGAAACGATAAAAGTGTGGGGGGGGGAATTAGTTGAATTTAATTACACGAAAGGGATTTCGTCAACACAATTCCATAAAGAACTTAAAAGTATCGGTTCAACACCAGATATTCGTCTAAAGCGATTGAAAAGATTAATCGATGCGAAACAAATTGTGCGTGGGATTGAGGTCCACGATGGATTGACGGGATTGATTGTTGAAAATTTGACGTCTCATGCCGAGGGTATGAAAAGGGAGTTTGACTGCATGTGGTCAAGCAGCTTGACTGATTCAGCAGCCAAAGGGAAACCTGATATCGGATTGGTAGATATGACCTCAAGGATGGCTATAGTAAATGATATTTTTGAAGTAACAACGAAGCCTTTGATATTTGATACCAATATAGGGGACCAATTAGACCTTTTTGGTTTCATGATAAAATCATTAGAGCGCCTTGGTGTATCCGCCATTGCAATAGGAGATAAATTAGGACTGGATACAAGCAAAAAGCCCGGAGGCAATGAAATCGCCCATGCTCAAAAATCGATTGAACATTGTTGCAACCTGATAAACGTGGGTAAAAATGCTCGTATAACCGATGACTTCATGATAGTTGTTCGATGTAATGACTTCAAATCCGAAATCGGGATCGAAGATGCTTTAAAAAAGGCTTCCGCCTGCATAGAAGCCGGAGCCGATGCGTTAATGTATCAGAGTCATCAAGAGGAGCCGGAAGAAATTTTTCATATTTGCAGACACTACAAAAAATTAAACACGCAAATTCCTTTAGTTGTAATGCTTTCAGGAGGCAATAAAGTTTACGAAGCGGATCTTGTAAAACATGGAGTAAAGGTAGTTATTTACGCTGACCATATGCTAAGATCCGCCGTTCCGGCGATGTTGAGCGTAGCAGAATCAATTCTCAAACATGGAAGATCAGTTGACTGTGAGCCTCAATGTATCAATATCCGGGAGATACAAGAGTTAATAAAGAACGACGCGCTATAAATCATTAGTGGTTCAATCACTTTCATAATTTCAGTTTTTTCTATCCTATGATCCCGGCAACAAAGTTGGCACAGAGGGAGTTCTTCACAACAAACTTCTGATATATTCTGCTCCTATCTCAGACGACTTGCCGAAGTTAAAGATATATTTATCTCGTAATTTGGCCGAAAAGTCCCGGAAATCGGCACGCTCATTTAATATGGCTCTAATCGTTTCAGATAACTTGCTTAGATGGTCGGCAGGTATCTCGATTCCTATTTCTGGTCTCAAACGCAGTTCTATAGGCTTTATTCCCAGGTCTTTCCAGTTAGGATTGTGAACTTTTTTTCGAGTGTTGATGAATAATACCCGTCTCTCGGTAGCTAAGGCGTATTTAAGGCTAATGCTTGAATAATCAGTTATTAAAACATCCGCCTCCAATAGTGATTCATGTGAAGCATTAGACAGGTCCATCTTGCAACTCAATCTGCTATAAGATGCTACCAGTTTAGGATTTCTTCTTATTGTTTCCCAATGTGGTCGAATAATTACATTATATCTTTCATTTAGCAGAGTGCCGACAATCTGTCGGCCACAGGTTTCGAGTATATTTCCCTTGCCCCATGACGGGGCTACAAGTATGGTCGTCCCGTCAGACTTCTTACGATAGTTCCGGTACTGATTATATAACTTCTCTATTCGATAGTAACCGGCTTTTACAAGCTTTTTGGGTTTAAGGCCATGAAGTTTCTCATATGCCTTTATCTCATCATATTGATGAGGTCCACAGCATAAGATTGAATCGTAATGGTCAAAAGCTCCTTCGCTGTACATCATATGTGTGCTCGCCAGGGAGTGAAACAAATAGACATAGTGAACATTCTTTCGAGAACGTTTTAGATAGTACTTCTGTAAGTCGGGTACTGTCATAATGCAAACCTTGCAATCCAAATTTGACATCACGTAGGTCAGCAACCATTTAATGTAATACCCATTAGGCTGTGATAGAATGGAATCTTTGGAGTCAGATGTTATGTAGCTATAGAATTTTTTTAACTTATGAATTACACCTTCAAAGTAATCGTAGTAATCCTGATACTCCGAGTAAAAAACAATATCTCTGTCTTGCCTTTTATTGAATCGTATTAAATCTCGTATCTCTCGCATTTCTTTGATGACTTAAAATTTTTACTTTAGAATTTACCAAATTAGAGCGGATTGCTTGTCACGAAATTAAGAGAGTGACGAAATAAGATACAGGAACACTCATCTATGTCTAAGTTGGCTGTATCAAGAATTAGTTCGGGATTATCTGACATTTCGTATGGTTCGGTAATACCGGCAACATATTCGCCTAAACTGTTGGCTTTGTCATAAATACCTTTATAATCTCTTTCAATACATACTTCAACAGGGCATTTTAGGTTTACCTCCATAAACCTTTCTATTTCTTTGCGGGCCGTCGCTCTCATTATTTTTTTATGCGATACTGTTGCGACTATAACTATTTTGCCATATTCATTGAATTGACGGGCAATCTGAATTATTTTGTTTAGAACTTTAAAACGCTCTTCAAGGCTATGACCATAAACTCTATCGAGACGGGTACGTAACTTATCTCCATCTAAAAACTCCAGATTATTGATGCCGGCCTCTGCTAACTTTTGGGTTAGTATTTCCCCCAGAGTACTCTTTCCGGAAGCCGTTATCCCGGAGATCCATATCGTTCCTGGTACTATATACAATTTTTGCCAACCCCTGTATTTGGTGTAATAAGAAGTCGCTTTTTGCAGGCAGTTAAAGAAATATTGAACTGTTTAGCGTCACCAGAGGTTCCGCCACATATGCAAATTGCGCCATCGAAAAGGGATGCCCCCCCCACTACCGGATGTCCAATTGGTTGTCAACGGGAATCTTTAATGAAGATTGCAAAAAATCCCTAATCCTGATCACATTTGATCCTTCTCCAATCTTGACCGAGTATGCCATTTATGGCATACTCGCGCCTACCAATAGCAATTTCATTGCCCCATTGAGAAACTAAAGTTGGTCGACGGAACTGAGATTTTGTTTGAGTCAGCCTTTGGACAGTTCTTCATAATAAAGGACCGTACCCCGATCAGCTTGCCTGAGAGGGCTCTTTATCTAATGGAGACTCTTCCCCGATGCCAAATTTGAGGCTTGTGCCGGTCCATCCGATTATTTTCGCGATATTTCCTTATATCAGCTTCTGTGCCCATAACGTTGAAGAGGTATTCCCGTTTGGGAATCCGCCGATCAGGCTTTTGTTTCTCCTGACCTTGGCCTCGACCTTTCTCCTGGCGCTGGTCTGGACATTGCTCCAAAGGGACTTACGTAGAGGTTGCGTGATAGCCTCGGGATACATTCTATTGTTCTTCTCTTACGGTCACCTCCTCAATTTCTTCCCGGCCTTGCTCGGGCCTCTACAACTGCTTGGTGCCTCGGCGGTTTTTTTCTGCGCGCTGCCGGGTATCGCCAAAAGAATCAAGGACCCTCAGCGAACGACCGCAGTCCTGAATCTCATGGCGTTCCTGATGATCCTATTGCCTGCATACCAGATTGTCGTGTTCAAATGGAAGCAAGATGCTTCGCCTGCGCCCGAAGATCCTTCCCTCTTCTTTAAAAAAGAAATTAGAGGGCCGAAAATGGATATTTATTACATTATTCTTGACGGATACGCTGAGGGACGGATTCTGAAGGAGGTCTATGGCTACGATAATACGGAGTTCCTGGATTTTCTTAGCGCCCACGGCTTTGTTGTGCTGGACCGGGCATTGACCAATTACGCGGTTACTCACTTTTCCCTGGCTTCCTCCTTGAACATGATGCACCTGATTCCAAGAGCTAACGAAGGAACCCCGACAGCTGCGCGTACAAGGGTTCCGGTCGGCAATCTTATTAGGCAAAATCGAGTCATGAAACTTTTTAAAGAACTTGGCTATAAAACATTCAATGTGGTTTCCTACTGGAACATCACAAGCTTTATCGACATCGCCGATCATAATGTCGAGGAACCGATTTCTCCTGAACATCTATTGGAATATGAGCGTTTTGCAGAGCGCCGGGCCGATTGGACATTGGACTATTTCAAACAAAATGAGCTCAGCCGGACTTTTCTCAGGACGACTCTGATAGGTCCTTGGTGGGACATGCACCCGAAGATTAAACAGGAGGATTACTTGATGCCCTTTGGGACCATCAAGAGTATCGCAAAAATACCCGGACCCAAAATGGTCCTGGCCCACATCGTTGCTCCTCATCCGCCATACGTGGTGGACGCAAAATGCAAATCTTTGCCCAAGCCAAAAGGCGGGTTTTACGGTACCTCATGGCACATGAAGAAAATGTATATAGATCAGCTGACCTGCGTAAATCAAGAAGTCAAAGAGCTTGTGAAATTCTTATTAGCTTCTGAAACCTCATCGCCAGAACCGATCATAATTATTCAGGCTGACCACGGCCCTGGAAGCCTTACGGCCGACATTCAGGATACAGGCCCGGTATCCGATGCGGGACCCCAGGGCATCTTAGAAAGGATGAGTATTTTGAATGCGCTGCACCTACCTGGGAAAAGTTCGTCGGACATCCCGGAGAACTTAACACCGGTGAACACCTTTCGGGTCATACTCAATCAGTATTTTGCCACAGAGCTAGATCTATTACCTAACATCGCGTTTTTCTCCACCTACGACAAAAGTGGCCAATTTATCGAGGTCAGCCCCTTGATCGATGAGCATTAGTCAACAGGAAGTTGCGGATTCTACCGAAGCCAAAATGTACTGTCGTGAGGATTTTCGCAATATAAAGTGATCACCGCTGTCTTGACACCCAATCTTCTTTCTGCCATACTCCGCTGACGAAAAAGTTAATTCTTAGAAATCAATTGCTTCTGCGGTATCGGGAGTAATTTTCGGATTATCAAGGCAAACCATCCGGCTGAAGCTTTTCGGGCTTTGAAAACGATCCGCTACGGATAACTAAGGGACACGGACAAAAATGCATGGTCTCGACGATGGGCTGAATTTGAATCCTTCGCCCGATGCTTCTCGAACATCTCCTTCCAAAGAGGATACCGATCTAGAGCTCAGCATTATCATGCCCTGCCTCAACGAAAGCCAAACCCTGGCTGCTTGCATCGGGAAGGCGCAACTGTTCTTGGCGCAGGAGGGAGTTAGCGGAGAGATTATCGTTGCAGACAATGGGAGTACGGACGGTTCCCAGCAGATCGCCGAGCAGATGAATGCACGTCTAGTTATACTTGAGCAGCGAGGTTATGGGGCTGCGATTATGGGGGGCGTGTCCATCGCTCGTGGGAAATACGTTATCATGGGTGATTCTGACGACAGCTATGATTTTGCCGCGCTGATGCCGTTGTTGGAAAAGATGCGTGAGGGCTATCAGCTTGTAATGGGCAATCGCTTCAAAGGTGAGATTAAGCCCGGTGCGATGCCGCCTCTTCATTATTACCTTGGCAATCCCGTGTTAACGGGAATCGGACGGCTTTTCTTCAAGAGTCCCTGCGAGGATTTTCACTGTGGACTTCGCGGGTTCAACAAACAAGCAATAGACGGGCTCGAACTGCAAACCACCGGCATGGAGTTCGCCAGTGAGATGGTGGTTAAAGCTACACTATACGGATTGCGTATTACCGAGGTCCCCATCACCCTGTATCCGGATGGCCGGAGCTCCAGACCCCACCTCCGGAGTTGGCGCGATGGGTGGCGTCATCTGCGCTTTCTGCTCATGTACAGTCCGAAATGGTTGTTTTTCTATCCTGGTGCGGGCCTGATGATACTTGGTTTGCTGTCGGGCTTATGGTTGTTGCCCCAACCGCGGACGGTCGGCTCGATCACCTTTGATATACATACAATGCTATACTCGGCCATTGCAATTATTATCGGGTATCAGGCGGTCTTGTTCGCGATTCTCACCAAAGTATTCACGACAACCGTTGGGTTAGCCCCTCCCGATGCGCGAATGGAAAAACTATATCGAATCCTCACGCTCGAGGTTGGACTCCTTGCAGGAGCGCTAATGATTCTTGGCGGGTTGGGTGGCACGATATATGGGTTTATTTCATGGAGTCTGACGATCTTCGGCCCCCAGGATCCCAGCCGGTTGATGCGTGTCGTCATTCCATCCGGCCTTTCACTCGCCCTTGGCTTCCAAACTGTGCTGACCAGCTTCTTTCTGAGCATACTGGGCCTCAAGCGTCAACATCGATTCCAGAAGAGGCCGGATGCGCGATGATTGAACTGCTCAGTAAAGGCCGCCTGACTAAATTATTACACATCCTCCTGCCCTACGAGCCCATGCTTCGACGGTCGATCCTTTTGATCGTCATGTTCGCCATACCTCTGGCCGTTTCCATAAATGCAACATCGTCTAAATTCGATCCGGACGGATGGTGGCACCTTCGCACCGGGCAATGGATTGTTGAGAACAGAATGGTCCCGCTCACCGATTCGTTTTCTATTATGGACGGCACACGCTGGATTGCCTATAGTTGGGCTTATGAACTCGTCCTTTACGGCCTTTATAGCGCTTTCGGACTATCCGGCTTCGTCATTTATGGGATCGTCATGTCTTTGACGATCACCTTTGCATTGTACTCTCTTTTGCGAGCAATATCCGGTCGCATTGTTCTTACAGTCGCCCTAACCTCTGCCGGAATCCTTGCCCTGTTGCCCATGCTCCACATCCGTTCGTTCATGTTCAGCATTTCGTTTTTAATCCTTGAGATGTGGGTCCTATATCGGGTGAAAGCGACCTCCAATGTCCGGCTCCTGCCTCTACTCCCCCTATTGTTCGTATTATGGGCAAACATCCACATCCAGTTCGTTTTCGGCCTTTTTGTTTACGTAATGATGAGTCTCGAAATCATCTCGGATGCTCTCAGATCAGGGACGCTGCAGCGCCAAAATCAAAAGAAAAGACTCATCTTGTGGTTAGTGGGCGTCGGGCTCACCTCCGGCTTGGCAACCCTTGCCACTCCTTACCACTTTCACATTTACCTGCATCTGTTCGACATCGTTCGGCAGCCTGAGTTCTATAAATACATATCGGAGCTGCAATCACCCCGTTTCCGGTCCATAGACACCTGGGCCATTCTTTTTATTACTCTGAGCGCCGCGTTTGCCATTGGGTGGCGCAAGAATATCCGCCCTTTTACTTTGATATTGTTTGGCGTCGCGACTATTATCGGCTTCCGTTCTCATCGCGACGCGTGGTTCACGGCAATAATCGGAGTCGCCATCCTCACCCATAGCTTGGCCGGGCAAGGGGAGGCTGAGGAGTCCGGGCATAGCAAATCCCTGGTGTTTATATGCCTGGCGGTGATTATTCTGCTATCATGGTTCTATCGTGGCGTGACAAATGAAAACCTAATAGAACGTGTATCTCGTCAGTACCCGGCGGCGGCAGCGGAATTTGTGGTAAAACAGGGGTACCCGGGCCCGGTTTACAATCATTTTAATTGGGGTGGCTACTTAATCTGGAAATTGCCACAGCGGCTTGTTTCTATGGACGGCCGCGGTTATCTCTACGGCAGCAAGCGGTTTGTGAGAGGAGCCAGGACATGGTTGGCCAAGCCCGATTGGCAAGATGACCAGGACTTGAAGGCGGCGCGGACAATTATAGCGAGCCCGAAATGGGGCCTGACCGCCGTCCTGCGATTGCATCCACGATTCCAAATGGTGTACGAAGACTCGATATCCGTGGTTTTTGTCGCTGTAGCTTCGGATGAAACGTTCGCGAATTCAAGGGAAGATGAACTTCAATGAACCCGGAACCCGGATCCCGGTCAAACTCTCGGTATGGAAAGCACGGTGAGTTTGGTCACAAGCAAGGTCGTTGGCCGGCTTTGCTTGAAAAATTGCATGAAAGGTTTGTGCTGGAGCGGCGTGTTAGACGACTTGCCGGATCCATCGCAGACCTGCTGCCCGAAACCGCTACGGCCGTTGATTTGGGCTGTGGCGATGGCAGGATCGCAAAATCAATCAGCAGCCTAAAACCGGGGATCGTTTTGGAGGGGTATGATATCCGGGTGCGACCGGAAGCCGTTTTCCCGGTTCTTTCTTTCGACGGCCTGCATCTGCCGTTGGAAGAAAACGCGGTCGATGCCGTAATTATAGTAGATGTTCTGCATCACACCGATGATCCCATGTTATTAATGCGCGAGGCGTATCGTGTAACCCGCAAATTCATTATCATTAAGGACCATCGCCTCAATAAACCAGGCGCCGAAACCTTGCTCAGGCTAATGGATTGGTTTGGCAATTGGACCCGCAGCATTATTTTGCCTTGCAACTACTGGCCGGAGGAACGATGGCGAGCGGCCTGGTCCGAAATTGGATTGCAGGTCGATAGCTACCAAACTGAACTATTTCTGTATCCATGGCCGGCAAATTTGGTGTTCGAGCGCGGTCTGCATTTTCTTGTGCGGCTAGCCAAATGAGATCAAGGCCCATCGCAAATAGCTTTATTTATCAATTTTTTTGCCACTTTTTATAACCCTGAGTGGCATTCATGTCAATTTGTTATTCACTGTATTGACAATAATATATGCAGTCGCAGAATCACTATGACAGCCACTTTCGTTTCAGCCCTGGCCATAAGTGTTAACAATGTTTACAGTTGATCTGCGGACGCCAATTTTTCCCGCAATTGCCCGTCCAAACAAGTTGCCAGAAAGTAATTTCATATCAGTGTGTTAAGCTATTTATTCTCGACATGTTGAAGCTGTAACCCTTTTGGCATGCCGTTTGCTGTTTTATGTATGAGGTTTGCAGGTCATCCACGCCAGGAGGCAGAAGAGCGGCATGCTGGTAGATCAGGCAATACATCGCAGCAATTTACCTCTTTCACAATGAAACGCCGAAAAGGGGGAATTTCCACTTTAATCGTTTCGCTGAGACCGGTCTGTCCAAAGTTTGTTTTATCTTGACATTGTTATATTTTTTGTGGTATCGGATCAGTATTATCACAAAAGTAGGGCAACCTACCAAAATTATACAATAAATTTGGCAGATTCTATTCCGGTAAAGCCGTCTTTTTAAATGAAATTCGCTTTCACCGGTTCACAGGGGAAGGATTATCCAAAATAGTTATTTTATAATTATGCTGAGGGAGGTATGAAATGAAGGCACTGATTAAGTTTTTGAAAGATGAAGAGGGTGCAACCGCCATTGAGTATGGTTTGATCGCAGCTTTGATAGCCTTGGCGATTATATCCGGTGTAACAATTCTTGGCAATACTTTAGGGAATGCATTCAATGCCATCGGAAACTCAGTCTCGAACGCCATAGGACCCTAGGATAATCACGCGATAGACCGTTAGTCAAAATGGCAGATTACATATCACCCCATCAGCTATTTTGTCGCCTCTTGGCGAATCGCACCCATCATTATGGTGTGGAGTTTGCGTGCGTACGAGATATTGATTGCTAGAAGATCAAATACAGGATTAAATCGGCGGGGACATAAAGGTGGTGATTTTCATATGGTAGAGGGAAATTTTAAGTGACAGAGGTGGTATATTTGTATTCGATTTCATCCCGAAAAATACCGTACTCTCCGATCCTATCGCGTCAGATAAAACGTTTCGATGATGGACATCCATTTGATTATTTTTTTGTCAGTCGTTTTGATCATCGCAGCAACATTTGATGTGATTTTTCACAAGATCCCCAACCTGCTCACCTATCCCACCATGGCTTCAGCCTTAATTTATTATTTCATAATCATGGGATGGGACGGCGTGTTCTTCAGCGTCAAAGGCCTGGCCTTTGGAATAATTCTGTTTATCATTCCTTATTCAATGGGAGTAATGGGGGCGGGTGATGCCAAATTAATGGGGGCGGTGGGCTCGATTATAGGTGTTAAAGGCCTGCTCATAACAGCCGTATGCACAGCAATAATCGGCGGTTTTTATGCGGTGATTCGTCTGCTAATTCACCCTCGATATCTCAAAGAATTCCTCCATAGGCATTTCACCTCCATTAAAACATTTATTTTCACCGGGCAGTACATCTCGATACCGGCAACGGAACCTGATCGCCAACCTAAATTATATTACGGCGCCGCCATCGCTCTGGGAACATTTGTGTATTTTTTTTTAAATTACTTGGGGTTCACCTAAGGTGATGATGATCACTCATAGCGTGGCATTTGCTTTCATCGGGTGTTTATACCGCTATACCAGTTTTTTGGTGCAATAATGGATTGCGGATTGAGGCCCTCGGCCCGTCGGGTCACATGGACCTGCAACCCGGAGAGATTTATTGTATTACTTTGCTCTATGTTTTTTATTAAATTGATCCGCCAGAGGCTGATTTTAAAGAAAAATTCTATGAACCAATATGCCAAATCCATGAGGAACAAAATATCGCCAATTTTTTTGGACTTAAATGTATAGCAATTTTAGGTAAAACATACCTTAAATATATGAAATAAATTTCACATTTACGAAGATCGCATTTGCAATGGTTCTTGTAAAATGATGAATTGATTAAATAAATTTAAAATCATGTTTTTTCATGGTTCTTGCACAGATAACTTATTGAAACCTTCAATCAGTACAAACATGAATATTGAGAGGTAATCCGAAATATTTACAAATTAGCGACCACCAGCAAAGCGCGGGCCCGGCCCCTTAGAGCGGCCTTCTTCGTGCCCCCACCCCAGTTCTGCTGGTGGTCGCCGATTTAGGTGCAATTTCGTGAGCGGACCAGAAAGTAAAGGAGACTAACCATGGGAAGGTGGCGGGCCCTTATCCCTATCACAATAGCTTTAGTGATATCATTGGTTGCCAGTCTTTATCTATACAAACGACTTAAAGAGCCTGATGAGGCAACCGTCAGAAAGAGCAGCGAGTATGATACCGCAGACGTTGCTGTGGCAGCTATAAACCTGGCGTTGGGTTCAGTAATTCAACCAGAAATGATAAAAACTGCCAACTATCTCAAAAAAAGTCTTCCCCCCGGCTCTATTTTAGACCGTAAAGATTTGGCCGGCCGAGTCGTCATTTCACCAATAGAGGAAAATGAACCAATCCTAGAGCATCGGCTGGCCCCCACCGATGTCACTGTCGGGGGTGTCTCTGCCATAATTACGTCAGGCAACCGGGCGATTGCGGTAAGAGGCGATAAGGTTATCGGAATATCAGGATTCATTCGCCCGGGCAATCGAGTGGATGTTCTCGTCACGGTAGCCGATCCAGGCAGGAAAATGGACGTCACCAAAACTGTTCTCGAAAACCTACTTGTCCTTGCAACCGGCACCATAATGCAAAAAAGCGAAAAAGGTAACAATCCCGTGGATGTTTACACTTTGGAAGTTACCCCCAAAGAAGGTGAAAAACTGGCTCTGGCAGCCGCTAAAGGCAGACTCCAGTTTGCTTTGAGAAATCTTTCAGACTCCCGAAACGTGATGACTGAAGGGGTGACCATTCCTCAACTTTTATCCTCTTTTGGTTGGTCCGAACCGAAGCCGAAAGCTGAAAGCGTTGTTCAGGGAAAGGAAAAATCCGCCAAAAATATAAAACGGGCGGTCCGGCGACGCCGGATGACCATGGAGGTTATAAAAGGCGGCAAAATTATTACACACAAATTTAAGCGCTGAATTCAAAGAGGAAAGTATTAATGTCCCGGCTGAGGATAGGCAAAAAGGGGGAATTTGCCCTAATCATTTCGATTGTAACCCTACTGATCGTTTATGGGGAGGTCTCGGCGGCAGATTCAGTTTTCACGGTGACGCGGCAGCCCAGGACACTCAAATTGATCTCGGGAAAATCGATTATTCTCAAAAGTTCCCAGCCGGTTAGCCGCATATCCGAGCCCACCCCGACAATCGCTGAAGCCCTCCCCCTGTCTCCCCACGAAATATATATCAGTGGGAAGGCCGCCGGAACGACCACCCTGATCCTGTGGCAAAAAGAAGGTATTTCAGCTATTTATGATATTGAAGTCGCTTATGACATTTCGCGTTTAAAACTGAAGCTAAACCAAATTCTCCCTGCTGAGAAAGACATTCTCGTCCTTGCAACCCACGATTCGATCACTCTTGCCGGCAAGCTATCGAGCGCATCCAATATATCCCATGTCATGGCATTGGCGGAGGCGTTTGCACCCGAGGGCAAGGTTCGGAATCTGCTCGAGGTTGGTGGGGTCCACCAGGTCATGCTGGAGGTGCGGGTGGCGGAAATGGCGCGGTCGATCACGAAAAAGTTAGGGGTCAATTTCAGCTATGTTAACGGAGAAGATTTCGCTGTCAATCTGCTCGGAGGATTGACTTCGGCGACTGTACCCGGACTTGGCGTCGCGGCCTCACCGGCGGTCAATGCACTGTTTCGCTTCCAGAGCGGCAGTTCGACTTGGACCTGGTTTATCGATGCCTTAAATGAGGAAGGTCTGATAAAAATTCTGGCGGAACCTTCGCTCATGACGCTAAGCGGGCAGACCGCCCATTTTCTGGCAGGGGGTGAATACCCGGTACCGGTTGCCCAGGGGCTTGGAACAGTTGCGATCGAATACAAGCCCTTTGGCGTCGGCCTCTCTTTCACACCGACCGTGCTCAGCCCAAACAAAATCAGTATTCAAGTTGCGCCGGATATTTCCGAACTCGACTTTGCGACAGCGGTTCAGCTCCAGGGCTTTTCGGTTCCCGGCCTGCGGACCAGAAGGGCCTCAACCATGATCGAGCTGGCCGATGGACAGAGTTTTGCCATTGCCGGCCTTCTCCAGGAGAACACCCGGGATAACCTTTCCAAATACCCGGGCCTAGGGAATATCCCGATATTGGGCACGTTGTTTCGCAGCCGCCAGTTTCAAAAAAACGAGACGGAGCTCATTATCATTGTAACTGTCCACCTGGTAAAACCAATTGATCTGGATAAGCAGCCGTTGCCCACTGATTACTATATCGAGCCGAGCGACGCTGATATTTACCTATGGGGAAGAATGCAGGGCAGTGAAAAAAAAAGCCCGGTGACCATCAGGGGAGAAATGGACGGGGAGTTTGGACACGCAATCCCCAAAATCTTTGGAGAATAATATGTTGACCAAACGGTTTATGATCATCGTCGGAATTGCCGCTTTGTCTCTGTCGAGCGGCTGCGGGAAGCCGTTTTATGCCCAGAATGAAACGCCTTTGGACCGCAATTGGGGCAGATCCATTGAAGCGGCCAAGTATAGTCAGATATTCAACCCAGACGCTCAAATAAGTACGGCTCCAGTGGCTGGTCTCCGGGGGGAGGCTGCCAAGCGCAATCTGGAAAAATACGATACCAGTTTTGAACAAAAGCCTCCGAAGCCATCTTACAGAATAAGCTTCGGTGGTATTGGTGGCAAATAAGGAGGATTAAAGAGCATGAAAGGCCAACACCAGGAAGGTGCGATAGCCGTTGAGTTCGCATTAATCCTGCCGGTAATGGTTCTGATGCTATTTGGCATAGTGGAATTTAGTCTGCTATTGTTCAATAAGCAAATCCTGACCAATGCCAGCCGAGAAGGCGCCCGATTTGGTATTGCCGCCAGAAACCCAAGATACAACGACGGAGAAATTAGAACCGTCGTCGAAAATTACTGTGCTGAAAATCTCATTACCTTTGGGACTCCAAATCTCAGACTTGAGCCCCCGCCAGATCGAGCTGGAACTGATTTCGGACATAATCTAACCATCTCTGTAAGAATTGATTACGACTTTTTGTTTCTATCCGGTATTGGATTTGACCCGGTAGTATTAACAGCCAGGACCGTAATGAAAATGGAGTAAGTGGCGCTGTAAATATTGGGGATTGCGATTAAATTATGAAATCCACCAGAAATATAATCTCAACAATGAACAATCAGCAAGGGGTAATTGCCGTATTGGTCGGCATCGCAATGCTGACATTGATTTCCTTTGCCGCCCTGGCGGTTGATATCGGATATATTCTAACGACCAAGAGCGAACTTCAGAATATCGCCGATGCCGCGGCTTTGGCTGCTGCCGGGAAGCTGGGAGACATTTATGATAGAAAAGAAGATTTGACCAGTGGACTAAACGACAAAGATCGTACCGATATCGTGGCAGAGGCTACTTCAGTAGCTGCTAGCAATTGGGTAGTTGGAAAAACCGGGATTATTATCAAAGATGGTGATATTAAGATTGGAACCTGGAATGGAAATTCGTTTGATCCTTCGGGTATACCATTTACAAATGCTGTCGAAATTGTCGCCTGGATGGACAACACCACTGCAAACGGCCCAATATCCACGTTTTTCGCAAAATTATTTGGAGTTGATTCGGTAAGGATGAAAACGTCGGCCATTGCGGCCTTATCCGGGATTCCGCTGTCAGGTGGTCAACTGCCAGACATCAATGATCCTGTGAAATATGTGCGGGGAGATCGTGTTTTCCCGTACTCTGGGATCTGGCATTGCTGCCCTTTCAGAGAATTGGCCAGCATTCCGAGCTTAGTTAAATAAGCAGAATTTAAAATCATTAGATTGAAACAAGTGTTGTATCGCAATCATTTAATTTGTTCGGGTTTTCCAGATTTATGCCGAGAAGGACAAAGATCACATGCAAACCAATAGCATCAAAGTCAGACTTTCGATAAAAAATGCGAAGACAGCGCAAATGCTGGAGAATATTATTACCTCCTTGAGTGAATACCATCTTTTGAGAGGAAATGAGAAAGATCCTGCCGATCTAATGATCTTAGAACTCGGCGGAGATCTGGATAAAGATTTCCAGAATATACGTTCTCTCATTGAACTGGGTGTTGCCGGTGACGTTTTTCTGACCTCGACTGATTTTGCTCCCGAAGTTTTACAGCGGGCCATCCGGGAGGGAGTTAAAGATTTTTTTTCTCAGCCGATTGATGCAGTTGAAGTTAAGCAGTCATTAGAGAGATTCAGAAATCAAAGGGGAGCATTAAATCCGGACCCGAAGCGTCCTAAAGAAAGCAAAATTTTATCTGTCATTGGAAGCAAAGGGGGCATCGGAACAACCACCGTCGCTGTTAATGTGGCCGTTAGCCTGGCTGAGGCTGACTCCGTTGATTCGGTAGCCCTGATAGACTTCGACTCGATGTTCGGTGAAATACCATTTTTTCTGGAAATCAAACCCACTTACACCTGGGGCGAGATTACGAAAAACGTTGCGCGGCTGGATGCTACATTCCTGAATAATATTCTCGTCAAACATTCTTCAGGAGTCTATGTCCTGCCATCCCCGAGACGTTTGAATGGATATGAAGGGACGACTCCGGAAATAGTCGAAAGTATTCTGCAACTCATGAAAGAGTTATTTGAATATGTTGTCATCGACCTGGGAAAAATTCTGGACGTAAATTCCTTAAAAATCATTGAAATGTCGGACGACCTTCTACTGGTATCCGTGCAGAGCATTGCATGCCTATGCAACTCCAAGGAACTTCTGCGATCGATTATGGATCGGAGTCCTTTGGCGGAAGAAAGCATCAAGATTTTGATGAATCGTTATATGAAAAACTCCGAAATTTCCCTCAAAGATGCTGAACGAAGCATAAATAAGAAGATATTCTGGACCATTCCCAATAATTATCGGGCAACCTTTTCGGCAATTAATCAGGGTAAGCCTCTTTCAGAAGTGGCCACGAAGGCCAAAATAACCAAAAACTATAAACAATTGGCCGATAGTCTGATTTGCGGTGAAGTATGCCACCAAAAAAGAAACCGCCTTCTTAAATTAGTGGGCCGATGATGACAGGAGCATAATTGTTTCGGAATACCTGTTCAGCCGCCAAGACTTCGAATCACAAGGAAAAGAAACTAATTTTAAGAAAATCTAAGAAAGGTGCTGGTGATGCAACTTGAAAGACAATCGGAAAGCCTCATACCGAGCGGTGTGGGGAAATCTATACCCGATGAATACTTCGAATTCAAGACCAGGATTCATGATCGTCTGCTGGACCTCATGGATCTTTCTCTTATCGAAAGGCTTAAGCCCAATGATCTCAAGGCACAACTTAAAAATCTTGTGGGTCAGATAATTATGGACGAACCGGGCAGCTTGCCCCTCAACAAAGTAGAAAAGGACAGGCTTTTCAGCGAGATTCAGGATGAAGTGCTGGGGCTTGGTCCTTTGGAACCTTTTCTCCAGGATCCCACAGTTAATGATATTTTAGTCAATACTTACAACCAAATCTACGTCGAAAGATTTGGTAAACTCGAACTGACGGACGCCAGGTTCAAAGATGATGGTCATTTAATGAAAATCATCGATAAAATTGTTTACTCGATAGGCCGGCACATCGATGAATCCACTCCAATGGTGGATGCCCGGCTTGCTGATGGTTCCAGGGTGAATGCCATCATACCTCCGCTGGCGATCGACGGACCCATTTTGTCAATTCGGCGTTTTGCGACAGATCCACTGGAGTTACACGATTTAATTGAATACAAGTCATTGACTTCTGAAATTGGCGAGTTGCTGAAAGGAATTGTACAAGCCAGGCTGAACATCATCATATCGGGCGGCACCGGAAGTGGCAAAACCACCCTGTTAAATGTCCTTTCCCGTTTTATACCTGAGGACGAACGGATTGTAACGATCGAAGACTCCGCCGAGTTGCAGATCAAACAGGAACATGTTGTCCGGTTGGAGACCAGACCACCCAATATCGAAGGCAAAGGTGAAATCGTCCAAAGGGACCTGATCATAAACAGCCTGCGGATGCGCCCCGACCGAATTATTCTGGGCGAGTGCCGTGGCAAGGAGGCTTTCGATATGCTGCAGGCCATGAACACCGGACACGACGGATCCTTGACAACGGTTCACGCCAACTCGCCGCGCGATGCCCTGATGCGCTTGGAAACAATGGTGGCCATGGCAGGTGTAGACATACCCAGCGAATTTTTAAGGAGATATATCGGCTCTGCCGTGGACATTATTATTCAGGCCGCAAGACTGGCAGATGGAAGTAGAAAACTTATCAGTTTCCAGGAAATCGCCGGGATCGAGGGGAATATTATTGCCTTGCAGGAGATTTTTTCTTTCGAACAAACCCAGGTGGATCCCCAGGGAAAAGTGAGGGGCAGATTCAAATTCCATGGCGTTCGACCTCGTTTTTTTGATAAATTTAAGGTCGCCGGGATAGAGACTTCCAATGCTATTTTTGATCCGACAAATATTGTGGAAGTTTAGTATGCTAGCACCTGGGGCACGCGGTACGCTTTTGCTGGAATAGGGGCAACTGTATGAACATTTACATTTTCAGCGCGGTGATTTTTTGCCTGTCTTTATTTTTAATCTATATGCTGCTTTATGCCTATAGAATTCTACGATATCCGGATTACGGCAAAGCACGCAGAAGGCTGAAATCCATTTCATCCGGCGAACTGGAGGAGAAACCGCTTGACATTATTCGGCGACAAGTGCTCAGCCGTGTACCCTTGTTGAATAGATTACTTTTGCGTATTCAACTTGCCTACCGTTTAGACCGATTGCTTCAACAGGCCAATGTCAAACATCCTCTGGGTGTCTTCGTTTTACTTTCAATCATCCTGGCGTTGACTGCATTTTTAGGCTCTTATTTAGCCACCAAAGGCAATGGTATTTCCGGAATAGCTGCTGTCTTGGCCGGCGGAACACCTTTTTACTATCTTCTTTTAAAGAAGATATTGAGAATAAAAAAATTTCAGAGGCAATTTCCGGATGCCCTGGAATTTGTTGCCCGTGCCTTGAAAGCCGGACATGCGATTACAAATGGTGTCAAGCTGGCCGGCGATGAGTTTGAAGATCCCATCGGCACTGAATTTAACAAAATCATCGATGAAGTTAATTTCGGGATTAGCTTTTCCGATGCGATGAAAAATATGGCCAATCGAATGGATACCCCTGAAGTGAAATATTTTGTCGTGTCTTTGATAATCCAGCGGGAAGCGGGCGGCAATCTGGCCGAGATTATCGAGAAGCTTGCCTATATTATTCGCGAAAGATTCAAACTTGAGGGTAAAATCAGGGTGTTGGCTTCAGAAGGTAAATTCTCTGCCATGGTTCTGATTGCGCTGCCATTTCTCGTGGTTGCCGCTATTGGGTTCTTGAATCCTGACTATCTGAGTACATTAATTACTGTACGGGCCGGTAGGATAATGGTTTTCATGGCCATTGGCATTATGATTATAGGAATCATGATCATGAAGCGGATGATCAACATCAAAGTCTGACACTTGGCGGATAAGAAATGGGAACTGCCGTTGAACATATTCCGATTTTCATTTCAGCACTGACGTTTCTAACAATGTTCTGTTTATTCTTGTTGGTAACCATGTACCTGCGCCAGTATGCCAGAAAACGCGAGTGGGTCGCAAAAATCAAGAAAAGCGGTAATGAATGGGAAACGGCTGAGGCAGAGACCCCCGAGTATCCTTCCTTTAAAACGGAAAATATCATCCTGAAGCAGGTTTTAGATTTTATAGGCAGCCTGGGCAAGCGTTTGACGCCTGAAAAATCATCAGATTTTCCTCAACTACGATTGAAGTTTTTGAAGGCCGGTTTTCGTAGACCATCCGTGCCGCATATCTACTGGGGCATCAAAGGTATCTTAGCAATTTGCTTGCCACTGATTTTTTTGGCTGGACGGTTTTCGGTATTTGAAATTTCAAGCTTGCCTTTGACAGTTACGATATGCCTATTTTTTGGGTTCGCCGGCCTCTATTTGCCTGATCTATGGCTGCAGTTGAGAATAGCTAAACGCCAAAGAAAAATACTTGAAGCGCTGCCGGATACCCTTGATTTACTGGTAATCTGTGTGGAAGCGGGACTGGGGTTGGATGCAGCTATCTTCCGGGTGGCGGAAGAAATCAGCTTGACCAGCAAGGAACTCGGGCAAGAACTCAAACTGTTAAACCTGGAAATGAGAGCCGGGATGCTGCGTCGGGATGCGCTCAGAAATTTGGCAAAACGGACTGATATTGATGCCTTGCACAGCCTGGTAACTGTATTAATCCAAACGGAAAAATTCGGCACCAGTATTGTACAGGCCCTCAGGGTTTATTCGGATGCCTTTCGGACTGAAAGATTTCAGAGGGCCGAGGAAATCGCGGCCAAACTGCCGGTAAAATTATTATTCCCAATGATCCTTTTTATTTTCCCTTCATTGTTTGTTGTGATTATGGGCCCGGCGGCCATCCGTGTTTATCAAATACTGACACAGCCGTAAGGCACAGACTGAATTCGCAGAGGTTATAAATGATTACTTTGAGGCGAATAAAAAAAGCAGAAATATTCCTGCTTGCGACTTGTTTGCTTGTGATGACCAGCAGTTTAATCGGTTGCACCGCAGAAAAGTCAAATATGCCGGCTGCGGAAAAATACAATCAAACATTGGAATCTGCCAATCAAAACACGCTTCCCAACAAAAGCATTGCTGAATATGAGAGAGCGGGGGACCAATTTTTAAGCACAGGTGATCTTGCTCAAGCTTTCCTGCAGTATGAAAAGGCTCTGCTGCTCGATCCTGATAATTTGAGTGTGCAATATAAAAAAGGGCTGTCACTGGTTGCCGGGAAAATTTATGAAGATGCCATTAAAGAATTTCAGGCGGTGATCAAAAAGGATTCCGGCTATGCGCTAGCCTATGAAGGACTGGGGATGGCTTTTTTCCACCTGAAAGAGTATGAAAAATGTGAAAAAAATTTCAAAAAAGCCATCGAATTTAATCCAAAGCTTTGGAAATCTCACAATTTTCTGGGAAACATTTACGATCGGCAAAAAAAATATAAGAATGCTATCGAGAATTATTACACGGCCATTGTCTTGAGACCCGATGAAAAGATCTTGTACAATAATCTTGGCGTATCCTACTACCTGGCGGGTGAGTATAGTCGCGCAGTTACTGCATTTAACAATGCGTTGGAACACAATTATGTCGAAGCCAGGACCTACAATAATTTAGGGTTGGCGCTAGCCCGGTTGGGAAGATATCGGGAAGCGCTGGTTGCCTTCAGAAAAGGCGGAAACGAGGCTCAGGCCCATAATAATCTGGGCTGTATCTATTTAGAACAGGGAAAATTTAAAGAGGCGATCGATAGTTTCACAAAGGCCATCGAAATCAATCCCTTATTTTATTCCAAGGCAAGCGATAATTTGCATAAGGCCAGGCGTGCCTATCGTGCAAGAACCCCGTCACTGAAATCCAATGGGACCGGTGATTGAAAATGGTATCAGGCCCGCCGCTGAGCTGCACAGCGACGAGAGTCGGTCTTTCCATAACGACATCTCGAAGTGTTCGAGAACGGTGAGATCGGTTTCCTGGTGGGAGCGAGTTGGCCGCAAGGAGTTTCGATATCAGCAATCTGTCGCACGCAGTCAGTTATGATATGACGGACATCCCAGCCGCATCTATTTTGCCGTAGCCTCCAGTAGATCGTATATGAGCGCCCTTGCTATTTTACTCGTTCTGCTTTCCGCGCTGTTTCACGCACTGCGAAGTCTGTTTACCAAGGAATCCGGCGATAAACAGGCTTTTCTCTGGCTATACTCCCTGGTGGCACTGCTCTTTTTTTTGCCCCTGTTTATGTATTTCCTTCTGCGGGTCGGCATCACCAACCCCGCGGCCTATGCCTGGTGCGCGGGTTCCGGCTTCATTCACTTTTTATACTGGTTGTTTTTGACCCATGCCTACAAACAGGGCGACCTCTCCCATGTATATCCGATCATGCGCTCCTCACCGGCGCTGGTCCTTCTGATTGCCGTGTTTTTTTTGGGGGAGCAGGTGTCGCTTCAGGGGGCGGCAGGTATCTTGCTGGTGGCCGGCGGGGTTTACATTATCAATATGAAGCGTATTTCCGGCGCCGAGCTGTTGGTACCCGTCAGAGCCATTGTCCATGACCGCGCCACCCAGTTTGCATTTTTAACCCTGATTTCAGTGGCCGGCTATTCGATTGTAGACAAAATTGCGGTCGCCTATATTCATCCGATCCTGTTCGCTTTCTTTCATCTTTTTTGTGGAATGTGTTATTATACGCCCTATATTGCGCTGACCAAGAGTAGAGATATGATTCGATCTGAGTGGCAGCGGGGCCAGGGGCGGATCATCATGGCCGGCGTGATCGGGATAACGGGATATTCCATGATCCTGATTGCCTTTACCATTGAGCGGGTATCCTATATTGTTGCTTTGCGTCAGATCAGCGTTGTATTTGCCGTTTTGATGGGAAGTTTCTGGCTCAAGGAAAAGCATACCGGTATACGGTTGAGCGGAGCGGTGATCATTTTTGCCGGTTGTTTTTTGATATCGATGGCAAGGTGATTTAAGGGCGAGAAGGTGAGAAGATTAGAAGGTGAGAAGGTGAGAAGGTAAGAAGGTGGGAAGGTGAGAAGGTGAGAAGGAAAGGAGCTCAAAGCTCAAAGCTCAAAGCTCAAAGCTGAAAGCTGGAAGCTCAAAGCTCAAAGCTGAAGGCTCAAAGCTCAAAGTTGAAAGGTGGAAAACCACCTAAAACCTGATCAAATCTGATCTTCTGATCTTCTCATCTTCCCATCTTCTCGCTTTCCCACCTTCCTTGCTTCCAAGCCTCCCAGCATTTTTAACTATGAAAAAACGTGTACTATTTATCGGCAACAGCCACACCTATTTGCACTATATGCCTCAGATGCTGGAGCAGCTGGTTTTGGCCGGGGATTGCCATTTCGAACTGGAGGCAGATCAAAGCGTCGGTGAGGCTGTCAGCCTGGAATGGCACTGGAACAGTGCGTCCACGCGCCGCAAAATGCGCAGCCGCAACTGGGATTTCATCGTATTGCAGGAGCGCAGCGGCGGGCCTTTGGAAAATTTGGAATCGTTCCGGGAGCATGCCCGGCTGCTGCATTCGGAAATAGACGAGATTGGCGCAGCTACCATTTTATATATGACCTGGGCCAATCAAAATCGGCCGGGCGACGCCGGCCTTCTGGCAGATGCCTACCGGAAAATGGCCACCGAACTCAAAGCCGGATTGGCGCCGGTGGGAATGGCATGGACCGGTGTCCATCAGTCTTCGCCCGAATTGGTCCTGCACCACCAAGACGGACGTCACGCAAGCCCGATCGGTGCCTACCTGACTGCCTGCGTGTTTTATGCAGTATTGACTCATAAAAGTCCTCTAGGATTGCCGGCTACCTTTGACATAGAAGGCAAAAAGCGTCCGGATCAGGATCAAGCCCAGGCGCGACTGTTGCAGAACGCGGTATGGGAAACACATAGGATTGCGGATTTCGGATTTCGGATTTCGGATTGAATATAGGAAATATTGCCGTTTTAATATATTAGAATTGATTAAAAGCCTTTACCTTAGGCAAGCCAGGTGGAATAGGAAGCTGGAAGCTCAAGGCTCAAAGCTCTAAGGCGGAAGCAGAAGGTTGAAGCTCAAAGCTCAAAGGTTAATAGTTTTGGCTGAAGGCTAAAATGGAATCTAATCCTTTTTTTACTGACACCTGAAACCTGACACCTGACACCTGTCTACGATCCCGTCTGAAGCGAAGCGTAAGCGGGGAAACCTTTTATCCATGGAACTTGCGGTGTATGCTACACCACCAAACACCAAACACTAAACACCAAATACTAGTACCATGATCAAAGCTGTTATTTTCGATTTCGGACAAACCCTGGTGAATTCGGCTGATGGATTTCGAGCGGCGGAAAAGGAAGCCCAGGCCAGACTATTTTCAGACCTGGGGCTCACTATCCGGGAAGATTTCATGAATATTTACCGCCGTCTGCGCAAAGAGCTTCATGGCCAGTCCAACTTTTCCCGCAAATTTCTCTTTCATGAAGTTTATTACTACTATTGTCGCACACCGGATGAGCCGATGCTGGAACATTGGGAAACCGATTACTGGGAAACGGTAAAGTCTCATACGTCGTTGTTCCCGGAGGCTATAGAGGTGCTCCAACGCCTGAATGATCACTACCAGGTAGCGTTAATCACCAACACCCAGGGCCAGAAAACTGCCGGGACCCATCGTATCAGTCTCTATCCGGAGCTGGAACAATATTTTGCCGCGATCATCGTCGCCGGGGAAGGCGGAATACCGCCCAAACCCGACTCCGATCCGTTCCGCCGATGTTTGGCGCAACTGGGCGTCGCCCCCGAGGAGGCGGTATACGTGGGCGATGACTGGCGCATCGATGTTTGCGGGTCTGAGAATGCCGGCCTGCGCCCGATATGGCTCAAGCATCACAGCGTGAAGCGAAATTGGCCGGATATTCGGACTTCACTGCCTGTGATTACCGACCTTGAGCAACTGCTTGATCTGAAATCCTTATTGTCGGTCTAACAATCGCTGCATCTTCCGACACAGCTTCTCGGGACCGGTTGATGGTGATGAGGGCTTCGGACAAGGTATTCATCAACATGCGGTGTCAAACGCTCTATAAAAGCTGCCAGCGAAAAAGGCTTTTTCAAGAATTCGTGTATACCCGCCTCAACTGCCCGGGCGATGGCTTTTTCATTGGCATATCCGGAGATGAGTACTTTTACGGTCTGGGGGTGTGAGTCGTTTACCTGCCTGAAAAATTCGACGCCGTTCATCCCGGGCAATTGGAAATCACATATTATGACATCAAAATATTTCCCTTCCAAGGCACGCAGGCCCTCCTCGGCCGTGGCAACCGCTTTAATGGGGCAATTGTAGAACTCATAAACCCTGGTCAGGGTATTTCGGATTACGGCGTTATCGTCGATGAGCAGGGTGTTTAAATCCGCTAGCTTCTTGAAAGAATCCATAGCCACCGCCTTTCTGTAAATTTATCCCCCATAAAATTGCAATATCAGGGTTGGAAAATACACATTGGCTTAGCCCTACAATTCCTGTTGCCGCTGATCTATTCTCTGATAGTTTACAATAAACCCCATGACGATGGGAAGATCAACCCCGCAAAATCCCGTAATAATCACTTAGCTTCTCTAGGGGGTGTCCTTTTATTGAAGATTGAAGATTTAAGATTGAAGATTGACTATTGATGAATTCGTAGTAAATCGAAATCATCATGTGTTTGGTGTTTCGTGTTTGGTATTTGGTAAAACCCTTCGCACGTCATATCAAGATGTTATACCACTAAACACTAAACACCAAATACTAAACACTGTCGTAAACAGGTCGTTCTTCGACTTTTTACGAGACTGTCAATCTTCAATCTTCAGTCTTCAATCTTCAATAATTATCACCTGAGTGACAGAAGGTGGGTTCTGAGGCTGGTTTTGGTATTGGCGATTCCGACCTTTTTGCGAATATTCATGCGGTGAACCTCGACGGTCTTGCCGGATACGCTGAGCATATCTGCGATCTCTTTGATGCTTTTGCCGAGTTTGACCAGGTTTGCCACTTCGACCTCAGTCGTGGTGAGATTGGAGTATTTTGTTGATATCTTGCGATAAAAGGATGAGGTGATGTTATTTAAATTGTGTTCAAGTATAACCAGATACTCTTTTTGCTTTTTATTGTCCGCCTTTTTTTTAGCCCTTGCCAGATATGGCATTACAATATCGTTGATATTGCTCATTACCGTATCTTGAAGTTCGATTTTGTCCCGCTCCCTTCTTTCCAGCAGAACTTTTAAGGCCGTGTTGAGATCCTCGAGATCTTTGGTTTTTATTTCCAGCTCCTTTTCTCTGGCGACCAGGGTTTCCATATGTTCCCTGCGCTCAGTGATATCGCGGGCGATTCCCATAAATCCAACCGGCTTTGAATTCAGGTCTCTCTTCAAGGTCACCGACACCTCGACATAACGCCGGGAACCGTCTTTGGTCCGCAGTTCCCAATCGATCGCTTTGGTCGCCATGCCGGTTTGATAGACATTGTGGAAAACTTTATAAACCAGGCCGGCATTGTATTCATCCATGATGATGCGGTTGTTCATGCCCATCAGCTCATTGCGGGAGTACCCGGTAATCTTCTCCAGGGCCGTGTTGAAAAATGTGAAGTTGCCGGCAAGATCGACCTCATAATAGCCGTCCTCGATGTTTTCGATTATGGCGCGGTATTTTTCTTCACTTTCTTTCAGAGCCTGTTCGATAAACCTGCGATGCGTGATATCGCGTGCGATTCCTAAAAACCCTACGGGCCGGGAGTCCTGGTCTCTCTTTAGCGACACGGAAACCTCGACGATGCGTTTGGAGCCGCTTTTGCGGATCAACTCCCAATCGACGGCCTTGGCGGCCATCTCGGTGTAGTAGACTTTTTCAAACACTTTAAACGCCTGTTCTCCGTGGAATTTGTCCATGATGTCGCGGGCATTCATGCCCATTAACTCTTGGCGGGAGCGTCCCGCGATACGGGTCATGGCATCATTGAAATCGGTAAAATGGCCTTCCAGATCCACTTCGTAATAGCCGTCTTCAATATTGTCGATAATGGCCTGACATTTTTCTTCGACTTCGCGCAGAGCCTCCTTGGCGATGTCTAATTCCCGTTTTGTCTTTGAGGAAGTTTTTGGCTTTTTTTTAGAATTGTTATTTGAGGACTTGGCAACCATCATTCATACCTTTCTGCCGTTCTGATAGTTATTCAGTGAAGGTATAACCAATAGAGGGGAATACTGTCAAACAGAATTGGGTCGGTTTAGGCGGCACTGTTTGGCACAGTACTTTTGAATCTTCGGCTGTCTGGCGAGAAAAAAGCGTTGGCAGGTCAGGCACTTTTTCAGATGCGCGATATTTTTTTCAAATTTTAAGAATTCAATCAGACAAAAAGCAACGATGCGCTGCAGGGCCCCTTGCCATGCCTGTATTCCTTGGACGGCAAAATCCGTGTGTTCATCAATCGGAAATACCGTTAAAAGGCGGTTGTCAGACCCGATCACCAAGCGGTGTGGTCCGGCCTGATTGTATATCGCCAGGAATTCCACCAGGGCCGGAATATCATGAAAAGGCCGGCCCTGGGTGATCATTCGCAGGATATCGCTGCAATCGGTTCGAATGGCGGCAATTTTTTTGTGCAAATTAAAAATCTCGCTTCGCTCCTTGGCCAGCGTTTCTATTTTTTCGTATTTGCCCTCGCCAAACTTCGATACGAATTCCTCGATTTCATGGCCCGACCTGATGAGGCTGCTGAGCTGGCCCGCCGCTATCGGTCCGAGAAATTCCTCAATCTCTGCTCTGATGGCATCGATTTTTATGGCAACCGGCCCATCAACAATGGATAGTCCCAACAGCTTCAATGTCTGCAGAAATCCTCCACCGAATGCGGCGTTCGGTCCGGATCCCATCTTTGGTGTGGTGCCGGCACCTTGATCGCACTTCAATTCCAGGCTCTTCAAACTGATCGTCCTGGTGCGTGGATCATAGTGATCGATACCATAGTCGATCAGTCTTATTTTTTCGTTTAATTCGGCGACTATTTCGTTCTTGTCCAGGATAATTTCCAGGAGCTTTTTTTCGTCGTCACTCAACCCGCCGGCAACAGCACCGGCAGATGGAAACTGCTGTTTCATTCTATCGTAGAAATCATATGAAAAGGAAAAGCAGCCCTGAAGATTTCTCAAAAAGGTCAAGACCGCATCATCGGTACTGCCGGCGTTTACGAAATCAACAACCAGGCGTCCATATTTTTTTGCAAGGTCGTTTTTCATATGATACACCCGCCACCTGAAACCAGATTACAACTGGTAAAAGTTGTCACCTCAACCAACCCTCTGGAGTGAACCAAAGCTTGGCCCGTTAGACTCGTATCCCTATTCCGCCGACCAATTCAAGATAACCTTGCCGGAATTGCCCGACCGCATGACTTCAAAGGCTTCCTCATATTCGGTAAAGTGGAAGCGGTGGGTGATAATGGCGTTGATATCCAACCCGGTCTGAATCATGACGGTCATCTTGTACCATGTTTCATACATTTCACGGCCGTAGATCCCCTTGATGGTCAAGCCATTAAAAACCACATCGTCCCAGTCTATGGCAGTTTCCGGCGGCAGGATCCCCAGCAGCGCGATTTTTGCGCCATGACACATTTGGGGCAGCATCGATCGCAAGGCGTCCGGGCTGCCGGACATTTCCATGCCAACGTCAAATCCTTCTTTCATCCCCAGTCTTTTCTGTGCGTCCTCGATTTTCTGCCGGCTGACATCCAAGGCCAGGGTGGCACCCATTTTCTTCGCCAGCTTCAAACGGTAGGGATTGATATCGGTCACGACCACATAGCGCGCACCGGCGTGACGAGCAATGGCGGTCGCCATGCATCCGATGGGACCGGCGCCGGTGATCAATACGTCTTCACCCAGCACGTCGAAAGAGAGCGCCGTGTGGGTGGCGTTGCCCAGGGGATCGAAACAGGAGAGAATATCTCTTGGGATGGCGGGATCGCAGTACCAGACGTTGGTCACCGGGATGCTCAAATACTCGGCAAAAGCCCCGGGCCGGTTAACCCCCACGCCGCTGGTATTCATGCACAGGTGGCGGCGGCCGGCGAGGCAGTTGCGGCAGCGGCCGCAGACCAGATGACCTTCACCCGAGACAATGTCACCGGGTTTAAAATCATGTACGTTGTCGCCGATTTCCGCCACCGTACCGACAAATTCGTGACCGACGTGCATAGGAATCGGAATCGTTTTTTGGGCCCAGGCATCCCAGTTGTATATATGAACGTCGGTACCGCATATGGAAGTTTTATTGATTTTAATCAGGACATCGTTGATACCGATCTGCGGCACGTCAACATCCTCCAGCCAGATGCCGGGTTCCGGTTTTGCTTTGACTAGTGCCTTCATCTTCATCATTAATGTCCTTTCGTGATGGTTGCTGCAGATCAATAAAGCTTCGATCACAAAACCGGATATTCGAAGCACGAGTTTCGTATTTCTATTCAGTCAGGAAAAGTCCTTATGAACGTTGTGGATTTAAACGCTGATTTTAGAATTACGAGATGACATCTAACTCACGTCCTACCTTAACAAACTTCTCCAGCGCAAATTCCAGATCCGCCCGTGAATGGGCGGCCGAGATCTGAACCCGGATGCGGGCCTGGCCCTTGGGGACCACCGGATAGAAGAAGCCCACGGCGTACACTCCTTCATCAAGCAGCCGGGCTGCCATTTTCTGGGCCAGTCTGGCATCTCCCAACATGATGGGAACAATGGGGTGGCTGCCGGTTTTAATGGTGAAGCCGGCCTGGGTGATCTTATCCCGGAAGTATTTGGTATTTTCCTCCAACGTCGATCGGGCGGTGGCCGAGTGCTCCAGCAGATCGATGGTTTTCAGCGCGGCTGAGACAATCGGGGGCGCCAGTGAATTGGAAAACAGGTACGGCCGGGATCGCTGTCTGAGCATTTCAATAATATTCTTGCGTCCCGTGGTAAATCCACCCGATGCGCCTCCCAGGGCTTTGCCGAGAGTCGAGGTGATGATATCGATCCGCGGCAGAACGCCGCACAGCTCCGGTGTGCCGCGCCCGGTGGGACCGACAAAACCGGTGGCATGGCTGTCATCCACCATGACGAGGGCCTCGTACTTTTCCGCCAGGTCGCAGATCGGCTCCAGCTTGGCATAGTCACCGTCCATACTGAAAACGCCATCGGTGGCAATCATGCGGATATTTGCGCCGGCTGCCTTTTGCAGGCATTGTTCCAGTGCCTGCATATCCGCGTGATCATAGCGATAACGGGCCGCTTTGCACAGGCGAATGCCGTCGATGATCGAGGCATGATTCAGGGCATCTGAAATAATGGCGTCCGCCTCTCCGAGCAGGGTTTCAAACAGACCGGTGTTGGCATCGAAACAGGAGGAGTAGAGAATGGTATCATCGGTGCCGAAAAAGTCACTGATTTTTCTCTCCAGCTCGTGATGGATGTCCTGGGTGCCGCAGATAAAGCGCACGGAAGCCATGCCGAAGCCGCGTTCATCCAGCCCTTTTTTGACTGATTCAATGATCGCCTTGTTATCGGCCAGCCCGAGGTAATTATTGGCGCACATGTTCAGTACCTGCTTTTCATCGACCCGGATGCGGGCCTGCTGGGCTGAAGTTATGTGACGTTCGGATTTCAAAAGTCCGGATCGACTTATTTCCTCAAGTTCTTTGGCTAGCTTATCACGATATTGGCCGTACATAGCAGACTCCTTTGAAGTCGGAAATCGGAATGCGGAAGGCGGAAAACGGATGTCAGATGTCAGAGAACAGATGACAGATGTCAGAGTTCAGATGACAGATGACCGAAGAGAAAGGACAAATTAGAGATATCAGAAATTCGATCATCCATGTTCTTAAATTCCTTCTTTCTTATTTTCTGCCTCCCAGCTTTTATTATACATTTATAATATCTTCCCAAGAATTTATCAACATCAATGGTGCCTTCTGTTGATCAGGGATAACTTATTTAATGAATAACTTGATTAAATCGCTTCTCTTGCTATTATTGCCCCTTGACGATTGAATTATAGACCATGTACGCAATTCACATTTCTCAATTACAGGTAAAATGACAATGTCAGCACAACGTCCCATTCAAAAAAAGGCCAAAGTCCATCAGGTGAATCCGCACTACCAGGGTAGTCTCTTTTCTTTTGTGAGTGAGGACGTAACTTTACCCAATGGTTCTCGAACCGAATTGGCCATGGTGCGCCATCCGGGATCGACTGCTGTCGTCGCCCTGTTTGACGATGATACGGTCTTGCTGGAACGCCAATATCGCCATGCTGTTAAAAATTATCTTTTGGAAATTCCGGCCGGAACTATGGAACCCGGCGAATTGCCCTTGGACTGCGCCAGGCGGGAGTTGGAGGAGGAAACCGGCTATGCAGCCGAAAAGTTTATCGAGCTTTCCCAAGTGCTGATTCTGCCGGCTTACTCGGACGAAAAGATCTGGGTTTACCTAGCGCATGATTTAGTCAAGACCCAACAGAACCTGGACTCGGATGAGATCATCGATATCATAAAATACCCGCTGGAAGACGCCCTGAAAATGATCGATGACGGCTGTATAACCGACGCGTTGTCTATTCTGGGCCTGCAGATGGCCTGGTTGCATTTGCAAAACAAGAAACCGGGCATCTAAGATTCGGCGTTTCAGGCCGGCCACCAGCGCATTTGTCCGCCTTGATGTCCTTTAGATATTAGGTATTGGGTATTGGGTATTAGGTATTGGGTATTGGGTATTGGGTATTAGGTATTGGGTATTGGATATTGGGTATTAGGTATTGGGTATTGGGTATTGGGTATTAGGTATTGGGGATTGGTGATTAGGTATTGGGTATTGGGGATTGGGGATTGGGGATTAGACAGTCACCAAATCAGTATTGTGCAAATTGTGGAAAATCCTTGTTGGCATCTTTGTAAAGCACTAACAAACAAACTTTTACAAATATTAGAATTGAAATCAACTTTGTCACGACGGTAACTTCGTTTGAGACATTTGAATTTTGGAATTTCGGATTTGTTTCGTTTTTCGATTTTCGAGTTTCGTATTTCCGGTTTATCCGGCTCGGGTTAGACCAGTCGTGTACTCCGTGGCCCATTCGAAAACCTCATTAATAAAGTGTCCCAGAGATTCGGACAGGTATTTATCCTTGTGGTGGATCATGTAATATTTGCGGGTCATGGATGGGTCGGAGAGCGCGATGGCTTTCAGCCGGCCGGCTTCGATTTCTTCCCGGGCTACTTTCCTGGATATCAAGGCAATACCGATTCCCTCTTCGACGGCCCGCTTGATAGCGCGATTGCTGGACAGCTCCAGTGATATTTTAACCGATAAATTGGTTTTGCGAATATAATCCTCAATGGCTTTGCGGGGGGCGGAGCCCTTTTCGTGCATGATCAGCGACTGGCCTGCTAAATCCTCCGGCCTCAGCTTTTTTATGCTGGCCAATGGATGATTCAGGGGCGATATGATCACCAACTGGTCCTGAAGCACTTCCCTGACCTGCAGCTTGTTGTGTTCGACAGGATACGAAATGAATCCCAAATCGTTATTCAGGGTCGCTGTGTGGCGCACCACGTGTTCGGTCGGCAGGATATTCATGGTAATTCGAACCAGGGGATATGTTTTGCTGAATGGGATGATAATCCGCGGGAGGTAGTAATCACCGAAGCTTTCGCTGGACAAAATCCGGATGTGGCCGCGTTTGCGCTGTTGGAAATCACGGATGCTTTCTTCGGCCTGGTTCTCCAGCTCAAATATTTTTTCGGCTATTTCAAACAGAACTTCACCGGCATCGGTCAGGACCAGTCTTTTTCCCACGTGGTCCACGAACTTCATATCATAAAACTCCTGCAGCCGCTGAAGCCCCTTGGTGACTGCCGGCTGGGTAATGAAGAGTTCCCGGGCCGCCAGGCTGAGGTTGCGGTTTTTGGCCGCCATATAAAAAATTTTTAACTGGTTGAGATTCATGCTTTCAGATCTCGTCATTTAGTTTGAAAAAATTTCAAACCAAATGACTATGTCTTGATATATAACCCCCAGTAAGTTTATATCTCTAATCCATTATATTTGTTTATTGCACAATCCGCTGTTCATGTCCATCCATTAGTTTGCATGGCAGAAAGTACGTCTACCAGCCCGGCCAATGGTCTGGAGAGAAACTTGTCTTTGCGCTGAATCATATAAAAACTGCGGGTGACCGGCGGACCGGCCAGGGGAATGGCGATCAGTCTACCGGTTTGAATTTCTTCCGCCGCCACTTTTTCGGAGATGATGGCAATGCCGTCGCCTTCTGCAACCGCTCTTTTAATGGCCTCATTGTTGGAAAACTCAAGGTGCTTTGAAAGCCGGATATTCTGATCATCGGTAAATCTGTCGATGGCTTTTTGCAGCGCAGACCCCTGCTCGTGCATAACCATGGCTTTATCTGCCAAATCGTTCGGGGTCAGGGCGGCCTTATTTGCCAGACGGTGTTCGGGTGCGACGATAATGACAAGCCTCTCCTCCAGCACTTCCTGCAGGATCAGTTTGGCGTGCTTAACCGGATACGAGATAAATCCGATGTCGTTTTGCAGGGCGAGCGTGGTTTCAACGACTTTTTCGGTGGATAAAATGTCGACTTTGACCTTAACGGTGGGGTGTGCGGATGTGAACCGATGGAGGATGGCTGGAAGATAATAGGCTCCGAAGCTTTCACTGGTGTGAATGATGATCTGCTGGCCCTGTTCGGCCTGAAAACTGCGGATGCGCTCTTCAGCCACTTTTTCCAGGCTGAATATGCTCTCCGCGATATCATAGAGCGCCTGGCCGGCCTTGGTCAACGTCAGCTTTTTGCCGACGCGTTCGACAAACCGGATCTCGTAATACTCCTGCAGACGCTGGATGCCTTTGGTGACGGCAGGCTGGGTGATATTCAGCTCAGCCGCCGCCGCGCTCAGGCTCCGGTGCTTAATGGACAGATAGAAAAGTTTGAGTTGATTGAGATTCATGAGATCTGGGCATTTTGTATTTGGTATTAGGTAGTGGGTATTAGGTATTGGGTATTAGGTTTTAGGTTCTGGGTACTGGTTGCTAAATATTCGGCGCTGGGTATTTGTCACTGGTTGCGTGTTACGGGTTACGAGCTTACCGGTTTCGGGTTGCGGGTTTAAACAGCCGGTATTCGGTGTTCGGTATTCGGCATTCGGTGTTCGGGTTTAAACGGCCGGAATTCGGTGTTCGGTATTCGGCATTCGGGTATCGGGTTGCGGGCTTACAAATGACAAATGACGAATGTCGAATGTCGAATTATGGAACTCTAATGAATTATAAATTGAACCCGGCAATTCAAAACTCTATCATCTGCTCCCAAAGAACCATTGGCTAAAACTAATAACCAATGATCAATAACAAATAACTGCTTTTTTCTGTCTTCTGTCTTCTGTCCTCTTCCTTCGGGTTGCGGGTTTCGAGTTGCTGGTTTTTCCCAGTTGCGTCCTCAGTCCTATCCTATTTCCCACTTCCGCCTTCCCCCTTCCAGACTCTGTCCTCTGCTCCCAAAGAACCATCTGTTCAAACTAATAACCAATAATCAATAACAAATAACTGCTATTTTTCCAAGATTCCATTATTCCATTAAATATCCAACTACCAATATCACCCGCCCGGAGTGAGAAAAACCGGCCCCGATAGAACCATGGTTAAAATATAAACTGAGGTTATATGAAAATACAATTAGTTTTTTGACGAAGAGCTTGATTATATATTATTTTCAAACCTAGTTATTTGTACTGTTCGATTTTTTTTTTAAAATACACAAAATGTTATAAAGAGGATATTTTCAATTGTTTCAAGATCGAACTTGTTTTTTTTTGTCCAAGTCAGCCATCACAATTTAAAAAATATTAATTAATCCGCCCTGACAAAATCATAACATGCTAATCGAATTCTAACGGACTACGATGTATTATCCAAACGGTCATGGCTATTTTTCAGGGCGGATTAATTAGGGAGACTACAATGAAAGACCAGGCGCAAATTGTCATCATCGGCGGCGGAATCTTCGGAACCAGCATTGCATATCACCTGGCAAAGGCCGGCTGTACCGACGTTGTTCTACTGGAAAAAGGGGAATTGACCAGCGGCACGACATTTCACTCCGTCGGATTGGTATCCCAGTTTCGCACCTCACCGGCGCTGATGAAGGTCATGAATTATTCCATCAATCTGTATAATCAATTGGCCCAGGGGGAGGGCGGCGACTCCCTCGGCTGGCATACCGTGGGAAGTTTGAGGCTGGCGAGCAGCCCGGACCGTCTGAAAGCGCTGCAGCGCGAAGTCAGCCGCGCCCAGGCGATCGGGCTGACGGCGGACATTATCAGTCCGGCCGAAGCTCTTGAAATGTACCCTGAGCTGTCGGGTGAAAGCCTGTATGGCGCTGTCTACGTGCCGGATGACGGTCATATCGATCCCAGTGGGATAACCTATGCCTTCGCCAGGCTGGCCCGCCGGATGGGGATTGAAATCTGCACCAAGGTGCGGGTGACGGATATCGAGCTATCTGAAGGCCGCGCGGTGACCAAAGTGATCACCGACCACGGAGACATCAGAACCGAATGCGTTGTCAACGCCGCCGGTCAGTGGTCGCCGCGCATCGGGGAGATGGTAGACGTCCATATACCGATTGTTCCCATGATGAATCAGTACCTGACCACCAAACCGATTGCGGGCCATGAACTGCCCGCCGACACCCCGGTCATCAGGGATCCGGACAACCTGTTTTATTGCCGGGAAGACGTCGGCACATTCCTGTTCGGCGGGTTTGAAACCAATCCCAAGCCCTGGTCGGTGGATGGCGCCCCCTGGTCTTTTACCCAGGAATTGCTGCCGGGGGAATGGGAAATGTTTGAAGATATCATGGCCGGCGCCATGCGGCGCATACCGATTCTGCAGGAAGTCGAGGTCATCGAGTTGATCAACGGACCGGATGCGTTTACACCCGACGGCTATTATGCCCTGGGTCCGGTACCCGGTTTAAAAGGCTTTTATGTGGCGGCCGGCGGCTCGGACAACGGGATCGCCGGCGGGGGCGGCATCGGCAAACTGATGGCCGAATGGATTCTTGAGGGAGAAACTTCCATCGATACCCACGAAATGAATGTTAAGCGTTTCGGGCCGCACTTGACGGATAAAGCCTTTTTAGTCGAACAATGCCGCGAAGTGATACGCTATTACTATCATCTACGTTATCCCTATGATGAAAATGAATGGGGTCGTCCCCTGCGTACCAGTCCTTTTTATGAGCGTCTTAAGACGCGGGGGGCCGTCTTTGGACTTAAGAACGGCTGGGAGCGGGTCAATTATTTCGATCCCGGCCGGCCCTGGCGCCAGGCCGGCGCTGACCAGAAGAAATGGGGTTGGCAAAGACCGCCCTATTTCGATCAGGTCGGCGCGGAGGTCAAGGCTGCCCGCGAAAAAGTGGCCCTGTTCGATATGACCTCCTTCGGCAAAATCCGGGTGCGTGGTGCGGACGCCTTGAACCTATTGCAAAAATTGGCGGCCAATAACCTGGACAAACCAATAGGCCGGGTCACCTATACTCAGTTTATCAATCACCACGGTGGGATTGAGAGTGACGTTACCGTCGCTCGATTGGCGAAAGACGAGTTCAGGATCATTTCAGGCACCTCTTTTGTTTCCAATGATCTCGGCTGGATTCAGCTGCACCTGCCGCCTGACGGATCTGTCAAGGTTGAAGATGAAACCGACAGACTGGGATGCCTGGGGCTCTGGGGACCGGATGCGCGGCGGGTGCTGGAAAAGGTCACCGACAGCGATTTATCCAATAATGGATTTCCTTACATGACCGGACGGCAAATTCAACTCCACGGCGCTGCGGTTTGGGCCCAGCGGGTCAGCTATGTCGGAGAACTCGGCTGGGAGCTATACATCAATCCTGAGGATTGCATCGGAGTCTGGGATGCGCTGCTGGAAGCCGGCCAATATTTTGAAATTCGAACCGCCGGATACAAAGCACTGGATGCCTTGCGCATCGAAAAGGGCTATTTGTATTGGAGCGGAGATATTTCACCGGAGGACAACCCCCTGGAAGCCGGTCTAGGCAGGTTTGTCGATCTGGACCAAAACGACTTCATCGGCCGACCGGCGCTTTTAAAATTTAAGGAACAAGGGCTTCGTTCCAAGTTGATGGCCCTGACCATGGACGCCGGCGGCAACCTCTACGGCGGCGAATCGGTCCTCAGCAACGGTCGGGTCGTCGGGCGCATTCGATCCGGCAATTATGGCTATAGCATCGGCCGGGATATCGGGCTGGTGTATTTGCCGCTCGATCTGGCAACTGCCGGAACCGAGATGGAGGTCGAGGTGCTGGGCGAGCGTATTGACGCCCGGGTGGCCGAAACACCGCTGGTTGATCCGGCGGGAGAGAAGCTGAGGGCTTAGAGGGAAGCTGGGAAGCGAGGAGGCTAGGAGGCGGGGAGGCTCGAAGGCTGGGAAGCGGGGAGGCTGGAAACGGAAACTAAAGGGACGCCCATAAAATTATAATATTAATGGCAGCATTGACAGAAACTTATAATTATATGAGCGTACCTTTAAATCTGAATTTTTGAACCTTCGCAAATTGCTTGGAATTATGGGTTATGAATATCGGACCGTATACGATTACCAAGTTATGATATAAGGAATCACTGTGTTAAGGATAACCACTCCTTAGGCCCTCATACATGTCATCCCGGTGGTTAATTTCTGATCAGCCGCTGTTTTGGGGCAAAATGCTTGAAACTCAAAGTCAGAAAGGATAAGATCCAGATTGAAAGGCAACCTGGGAAAATGAAACCGCTTTCTGATATAGAAATCAAAAACCTGCTTTCACGATTATATTGGGATGTACACGTGGACCCGGAGCAACTCTACAGATTGCTTAAAGGTGAAATTGAAGTCATCGGTCATGTTGACATCCTGAATCTTTATTACAGGATGTTAATGACTTTTGATTGGTACACGATTTTAAGAATTGTACCGAACAATAAACTTGGCGATTTGCTGAGTGACTTGGTACTTGCTAAAATTCGATTCAAAGATTTGAAAGAGAAGTTTTTGTATGCCAGACAAGTCATACTACAATAAACTTTATGCCTTTCAGGACGAAATATTGAAGATCATTCCAAGGCAGAAAGTCGATTTTTACTTAACTGGCGGCACGGCATTGAGCCGATGCTATTTGAATCATCGCTATTCAGACGATTTAGACTTGTTTATCAATCAAGCCTCAGATTTTAAGAAACAAGTCCAAAAAGTAGTCACAGCTTTCCGGCAGGGCCGTATAAAACTTGAGGTTGGCACCGCGGCTGATTCTTTTCTCAGAATTACGGTCTTGAAAGATCGAATGCATTTGATTATAGACTTCGTCAATGATTTGGAGTTTCACTACGGAGGTTTCGAAACGGCAGAGTTCTATCCTAAAATTGACAGCTGGAGAAACATCTTGTCGAACAAACTTTGTGCCGTGAGTCGTTTAGAACCTAAGGATTTCGCCGACCTCCTGTTTATTGCTAAAAGCTATACTTTTGATTGGCCCGAAATCATCGAAGAAGCTAAGAGCAAAGATCTCTGGGTGAATCCGCTTGATGTCTCACGAATCATTAAAAAATTTCCCATCAATTTGCTTGATTCCGTCAAGTGGGTGATTCCGGTAGAAAAGAAAGCTTTGGAATTACAGCGCCTCCAGATGCACGATGACATTTTTTATGGCCGGGCGAATTCGTTGGTGGAATGATAGCAGTGACGTTTTTCAAAATGAAAAGGGAGGACATCTGAGCTTTCAGACTATCTATTACCTCCAGTTCGGCACCTTATATGAAACACTAAAAGCGAACCGCAGAATATCGAACAAGAAATATCGAATAATGAAGTGTGGAATCGCATCGCTCTATCATTTTTAGCAAAAGCCGATAGGATTCCTTACTTCGACATTCTTTATTCCTTGTTTGATATTCGATATTCGCTTTTTCTATTTTTCAGTCCAGATTTGACTGGACGCTCGCAGCGAGCGGCGGCGCTTGTATGAAATTGTATAGGGCGAAAATAACTTTGGCAGGGTTTCCAAACCTTCCTGAGTTAGTTGCTTAAATCGTACTCGTCGTTCTGCTCGTTCTCGTCCTCGAATTCGATAACGGTTCAAAGCTGCAAGCGCGGATCGGTCGAGCGGATCGTGACCGGCCGACCCTCAATAATTTCCTTGCAACGTTCGAGGGTTTCAGACTCCAGTCGATCCATGGCCTCTTTCGTATAGAAAGTCAGATGCGGCATCAGGATCACGTTTTCCATCAAGTATAAAGCATTTAGTGGGTGGTTCTTCCGGTTAAGTGGCTCCTTGCTGAAGACGTCGAGTCCGGCACCGGCGATGCTACCCTCCTGCAAAGCGCGCAACAAAGCATTTTCATCAACCAAGCCACCACGAGCTGTGTTGATAAGGATGGCTGTTGACTTCATGGATGCCAGCTCATCAGCACCGATGAGATGCCGTGTCGAATTGCTCAACGCCACGTGAAGCGATACGAAATCACAGATAGCAAGCATGGCATGCAGGTTGGCGTATGGCTCAATGCCTAGGGCTTGCATTTCATCAGAACTCTTATTGGGGTCGTAGCCGACTACACGCGCACGGAAACCGGCACTGGCCATGCGCGCCATGCTTGAACCGATTTTACCACAGCCCACGATACCCACTGTTTTACCCGCTATGTCAGACCCTAGCCAGCGGGCTTTTGGCCAAGCCCAACCTTCAGTACAAAGCTCTTTTTGCAGCGGCATCAGCTTTTTCGCAAGGGCCATTAACAGGGCGAAGGCGCCTTCAGCGACGGTCTCCTCGGCGTAGGTCGGGATGTTGACCACGGGAATCCCACGTTTGTGTGCAGTTGGTATGTCGATCGCATCGATACCTACGCCATACTTTACAATGCCCCTGAGACGCGGTGCCGAGGCGATCACCCGCGACGTAATCGGTGTATAGCACATGAGCAATAATTCGCACGCGGCCATCGCCGCACAAAGCTCGTTCTCGTTGATGCTCTCGGGCATCAGGGTAAGCTCGTGTCCCCACTTACGTAGGGTTTGATCGATATGCGGAGTTTCAAGTTCCCTATCGCAGCGAATGATATTCATAATAGGCGCTTAGCGGCGTCGTATCGACGATTTGTTGTCGATGTTAATTGAGTTATTGTACTTTAAAGGTAGCAATGAGCTAAAATTTAAAATGACTAAAATGAACTAAAATTGTGGAATCCTATCATTTCAAATAGACAAAATACATTAAATCTTCAATCTTCAGTCTTCAATTCCCCGGTGTTGAGGGATCACCGCTACGCGGCGACCGGCTTGTCGGGTTGGGTTATAGTTGCGTAATCTTAACCGTACACCGATCACCTTCGACACCAAAAACCTCAATCCGGACAAGCCGGAAATGACTATTGAATTATGGATAATTGTGGTATTCTATTTTTTTATTACGGCTGCGTCGTCCTAAGATAAGGTGCGTCGATATCCAGTCAGGACAATCTGAAATTGTAAAAAAAAAATAACAAGGTGAATTCAATTCCAATCTTTGTAAATGCTTGTTTGTTAGTGCTTTACAAAGATGCCAACAAGGACTTCCCACAATTTGCACAATACTGATTTGGTGACGGTCTAATACCCAATACCCAATACCCAGTACCTAATACCCAATACCTAATACCCAGTACCTAATACCCAATACCCAATACCTAACACCTTTCCACCTCGTCAATACACTCTTCGATTACATCCAGGGCCTGGTCCATTTCTTCTTTCGTGATGATCAGGGCCGGCGTGAGGGTGATGATATTACCCATGGTCAGCTTGAAGCTCACGCCTTTGGAGAGTGCGGCATACATCACGGCTTCGGCTTCATTATTGGCGCGCTCACGGGTCTGCCGATCTTTGACAAGCTCGATCCCTAAAAACAAACCCAGTCCGCGAACATCGCCGATCAACGAATGGCGGTCCTGCATGGCCTGCAGGCGTTCGAGGCTATACCGGCCCAGTTCACGGGCATGGCTGACCAGATCGTGTTTTTCAATATAGTCGATCGTGGCCAGGGCGGCGGCGCAGCCCACCGGACTTTTTTCGTGGGTATAGTGGCCCAGGGCTCGATGGGCGGCGACATCCAGTTCCTGGCGTGCGATCACGGCCGCCATGGGGAAAACACCGCCCCCCAATCCCTTGCCGATCACCACGATATCCGGCTGAACGGCAAAATTTTCGAAGGTGAACATCGCCCCGGTTCGGCCGAGACTGTGGGGGATTTCATCAAAAATCAAGAGGGCACCGTACCGGTCGCAGGCCTGCCGGATTTTCTGCCAGTATTCAGGTTTGGGGATGTAGGGGGTGCTGCGAATGGGCTCGGCAATCACAGCCGCAATGTCACCTTCCTTTTCCAAAATATATTCAACGTAGTTGGCGCAGGTCATATCACATCCGCCGCGTTGCCCGCAGCCGAAGGCACAGCGATATTCGTCGGGCGGCGGAGCATGCTCGGTTCCCGGCAGCAACGGGCCCATGTCCTGGCGGAAAATGGCCTCACCGCCGATTGATATGGTGTCCAGGGTGGCGCCGTGAAAGGAATCCCACATGGACACGGTCTTGTGCCGGCCGGTTGCCATCCGGGCCAGCTTTAAGGCAATGCCGATGGCTTCCGCACCCCCCGGGCAGAATAAGGATTTGTTGAGATCACCGGGGGCGATTTGGGCCAGTTTCCTGGCCAGGGCCACGGCGGTCCGGTTGGTATAGCGGCGGGTGCAAAAGGGCAGCTCATCCAACTGGTTCTTAATGGCAGCGATGACATCCGTATTGGCAAATCCGACCTGATGCACGTTGTTGCCGTGAAAATCCATATACCGCCGTCCCTGCATGTCTTCGATGTAAATACCATCGCAGGAACGCATGGCGTTGAGGCAAGGCGTCGACAGCGACTGCTGGAGAAAATATTGAGTGTCTTGCTCCAACAACGCCCGATCGTCTGCATCGATGTAAGCTTTTTGCCACGCATCGCGGCGGGGAGATATGTTGATGTCACCTTCTGATTTATGGAGTTTCGGCATTGTCGTTCACCTTCTTATTTACTTCAGCATCTTTATACAAAAAGCTGATTTGACAGAATAAAAGAATGACTAAAATGATCTAAATTGCCTAAAGTGACTAAAACTGAGGAGACGCTGCGTTCTTTCATTTTATATAGAATAGACAGAATACCGCAATTTTAGCTCATTTTAAATTTTAGTTCATTTTTAAATTATAATCATAACCTCATGAAATTCGATAATATGATCTGCTATGCTAATGTGACAAAGTTGAATTCATGACTGGCTTTTTGCTAACTAACTCCGTCATAATGTTCAAGTCAATCGATAATTGCCTAAAATTTATGAATTTTTCTCATGGTTTGAATTACAAAATTTAGCTTGAGCTGCTGGCACTTTTAAATTGAGCTCATTGCCATATTGAATTTTATTGAATTCTCGGGGAAATCCCCCCTAACCCCCCTTGTCTTAACGGTTCTGAGCGCCGCGCTATTCCCCCTCTTTTTTTAAATGGGGACTGAGGGGGATTTATTTTCCCCCTTTTTCTAAAGGGGGACCAAGGGGGATTTTAAAATTCGAATGCTTAATTTAAAGCGATTGAGGAAGGAAATATGAAAATCGGATCGATGTAAAAAGATTGAATGGTGGCCAAATGGTGCAATGGAATGATTGAAACGAATAAAGGTTTCAGGTGTCAGCCCAGCCGCCGGCAAAAAGACGGCCGGTCCAATCGAAAAAACATTTTGTAGTTTTGTATCAGCTATTTTGGAATGTGGGAGCGGTTTTTAACCGCGTTTTACCCGGTACGGGTAATCGTGGCCGAAGGCCACTCCCACCAACCATTAACATCTACCTAAATGATCCTGAATTTTATGAAGTTTCACACGAGCAGGGCCTCTGGCAAAAAAAACGGCCAGTCTGATCGGAGAAAAGAAACTAATGAACATCGAACGTCCAACATCGAACATCGAATAATGTATTCTGCCTGTCGTGAGTCTTTTGTCGAACGGTCTATTTTAAAGCGACTGAGCGACTTGTGGGGTCGTAGCTCGAAGAGCGAAGCCCCAAGCGATACTATAAATCTTCAATCTTCAATTTTTCAATCTTCAATTCCCCGGTGTTGCGGGATCACCGCCACGCGGCGACCGGCTTGCCCGGATTGGGAATTTGGGGATTGAAGGCATCCTGTCGATCTGATTTCTGAATCTTCGAATTCCTCAATCCCTGAATCCCTCAATTATGAATCCCGTTTATTTCTTAATCCACCGCGGCACCTTGAATTCGGAACCCGGGTACGGCGTCAGGGGCGGATCGGTAAATATCGGCTGCAGTTCGCCGCCCTGCACTTGGTAGTGCACCACCGGCGCGCCTTTTTGCGCGCGCAGAACATTGTCTTTATCCCATTTGATAAGACCCATTTCGCCTTCATAGCCGTTTTCCTGAATGTAAGCATTGACGGCTTTGAAATCATAGGCGTCGCCCACTTTTTCCACGGCATGGGCCCAGGCCTTTACCGCGGTGTAGGCAATCCAGGCACCCGCCGGGACTTGATGCTTGTTGAGCTTGACAAATTTGTCCACCCAGGCCTGTCCGGCGGCATTGGGGGCCGTGGGCCCCGGCAGTCCGCTGGGCATCTCGCCCACAATACCGTCAGCAGAGGTCCCCAGAGCGTCCACCACCTCGCGCGGCGTAATGCCCCAGCCGAGGCTGATGATGGCGTTGGTCGGTTTTTTCAGAAACTGCTGGATAAAGGTAATATTCTCCTGGCCGCTGGGAATTTCCATATGGATGAGGGCCGGTTTGATTCTGCGGATCTGGGACAAAATCACCCCCCATTCATTGGTCCCGTAAGGAACCGTCTCGCGTTTTTTGACATCCCAGCCGGATTGCTTGAAGTTCTTCTCCAGCGTATCACCGACCTCAAGTCCCCACGAATCATCGGTGTTGATAATTACAACCTTCTGGTTGGGGTATTCATAAGGCAGCGCCATCAACGCCCGAAACATGCTCTTGGCCTGCTCGACGCCCACGTCGGTCGTCTGATAGATGTTGTAGTATTTCTTAGGATCTTCTCTAAATACATCGACCGCCGCCTGGGATCCATCGTCGGCGAAAAAGGGCGCGTCGTATTTACCGTAGGCCCGCACATCCTGTCCCCAACCGGCCCAGCCGGCGTGCACGGAAGCCACATTTTTCTGGCCGCAGAGATAATCAGCCGCCTGCATGACTACCTCGGGTTCAAACCCTTTGGAGTCGAAGCGGATAATTTCAAGCTGTTTGCCCAACAGACCGCCGGATTCATTGATTTCGTCAATGGCCATCTTGATGCCCTTGAAATAGTCTGAACCGGAACCGGCCGCCCAGCCGGTCATCGGAATCGGAACACCCACCGGAATGGTATCGGCGGCCATAACCGCAGGAGTCCAAATCAGACAACCCATTGTAACCAAAGTCACTAGAATGATTCTTTTCACCTTGCACCTCCTTTGTGGTTTTTCACGATGATTATAGATTTGACATTTAGAACCGAAATTAAATTCTTGGCTCTATCGAAGACCTAAATCCGGAGTGCTGGAGTACTCCAGTTTCTTACTCCTTTCTTTGTACTGCTTATGTCTTCGCTTCTGAACGTTTCAAGAACAGGCCCATCACCCCGTTGGGCAGCGCCAGCACCAGAACGACTACCAGGGCACCCATGGTTACGGCCCGATAAGCCCCCAGCGGAGCCATCAGTTCGCTGCCGGCGACGACCAAAAAGGCGCCGATGATCGCGCCGGGAAAATGACCCAAACCTCCCACCAGCATCATGACCATCAATATGCTGAACAGATCCAGATCCAGCATGCGAAAAGATAGCACCCCGTAGAAATGTCCATAATAGGCGCCGATGATACCGGTCAAAAACGAGGTCAGGGCGAAAACCATCAGCTTGTACTTATAGGCGCTAATGCCCAGACTCATGGCGAAATCCTGCGAATCTTTGAGCGCCAGAAACGCAACACCCCAGTAGGATTTAATCACGAACATAATGATCAGCGCGCAGGCCAGGGATACCAGCAGCGTCAAATAGAAGGTGGGGACGATATTGGCCGAACTGAATTCATAACCGAAAATGCTGATGGGTGGTATGGTCAAAAGCCCGACCGAGCCGCCCGACCCTAATGCAATGCCGATTTCCCCCCTTAGAGTCGGCTGCAGGGCCATGTGTACCCCGAAGGTAACCAGGGCCACATAAGGCCCGGCCAGTTTGAGACAGGGCAACCCCACCAAAATGCCCATACCGGCGGCAAAAAGGCCGGCCATGGGTATGGCCAACACCGGTGTTACATTGTGTTCGATGGCCAGGATGCCGGAGCAATAGGCGCCCATGACGAAAAACGCCACCTGTCCGAATGAAAAGATCCCGGCAAATCCCATCATGACATCCCAACAAGAGGCCACCACGGCCCAGATAAGGCACATGATCATGATGTTCATGATGAACCGAATGTCGCCCACAAAGATCGGCAGCAGCGCCATGATCCCATAGCAGACGCCGATGATGATCGCCATGTGTTTTAGCTGCATACGTTACTCGCCTTTTCCCATCAACCCTTGAGGCCGGAAAGCCAGGGTTGCCAGCAGGAGAACAAACAGCGCAATGATGCCGTAGCTCATGCCGAACAACCAGCCCACAAAAGCCTCCAGCATGCCGATAATAAAGGCGGCGTAGAGGCCGCCGCGGATGGATCCCATGCCCCCGAAAGCAGTTACCACCCAGGCCTTCACCATGATCGTGCCGCCGGAGTTGGGATTGATGAACCACTTTTGACTTAGCAGAATGCCCCCGAATCCCACCATTACCGTCGATATGGCAAAGGTGGCGGCAAAAATACGCTCCTTTGGAATACCGACAATTTTAGCGCCGACCGGATTCTGGGCCACCGCCCGTACGGCCATGCCGAGCCGGGTGTTGTTCAGCAGCCAACCAAACAGCAGGATGCCTCCCAGGGACATCACGAAAATCATAATGTCCTGGTAAGAGAACACCAGTTGCCCGACTTCGAGAATGCCATCCAGAATGGGGGGCAATGATTTCATGCGGGCGCCGAATACCACCGTGTAGAGACTGGTCAGAAAAAGCGCCAGGCCGAGGGTCAGCATCATGACCTTGTTTTCCCAATCCGCACGCTTTCTCAAAGGAGCAACCAGGAGTTTTTCCAAGCCATACCCGACCGCGAACATCAGCGGCATGACAATGACCAGAACCGTCAGGTAGCCGCCGAATTGAAAACCGATCCCAAATATCAGGATCCAGGCAAAATATCCGCCCATGTTGAAAAAATCTCCATAGGCGAAATTAAAGGCCTTGGTGACGCCGTAGACCAGAGTCATGCCCACCGCCATGAGGGCATAGACAGACCCGGTGGACAGACCGGCGATAATCACGTCTGTAATTTCGTACAGCAATAAAATTGTGTCTTCGTCCATGTTCATCGCGTCTCAGCTCCAGTCGCGTTAGATAGCACTTGAGACATTTAGGTATTTTAAGAGATAATTTTAGATTTTAGATTGCGGATTTTGGATTTATGGTATCGCTTCAGGCTTCGCCTTCGGCTACGACCCGACACGTCGCTCTATCCATTTTAAAATAGACAGAATACCTTAAATCCGCAATCCGCAATCCGCAATCATAGAAACTCCGTATCAACTAAATCACGACTGACACGGAAACCGCTCTACATACCTAGAAACACCTCCTTCAAATGCTCATTGTTCAGCGCTTCATCCCGGTTGCCTTCAAACGAAATGCGTCCTTCTTCCATGACGTAGATCCGGTCGGCCATCTCGGCGATTTGCGGGATATTTTGCTCTACCAACAGCACGGTTTTGCCTTGTTGGTTGATCCGTTTGATGGTGTTGAAAATTTCAAGCCGCAGGCTGGGCTGCAGTCCCAAAGAAGGTTCATCGATGCACAGAAAATCGGCGTTGGACATCAAGCCCCGGGCCACGGCCAGCATGCGGGCCTCGCCGCCGCTCATGGTAGATGCAAACTGCTTTTTGCGGTCCACCAGGCGCGGAAACAAGTTGAAAACCCGCTCCAGGTTTTCCTTTTCATGGGCGCGGGCGTTTTTCGAATATGCTCCCAGTTTCAGGTTTTCCAAGACCGTCATGTTTGGGAAAAGTTCACGATTTTCAGCGATGTAGATGAGGCCCAGGTTGACGATGCTCTCCGTCGCCAGGCCGTTGATGCCTTGATCCTGGAAGGTGATGCGGCCCTCGGTCCGATCAACCAATCCGCAGATTGACTTCAGCAGTGTACTTTTGCCATGCCCGTTGGGTCCCAGCATGACCACCACCTCTCCCCGGTTCACGGTAACGGAAACGTCCCGCAGCACATGCGACTCGCCGTAATAGGCGTCTAAATTACTGACTTGCAGCATCGACATCACCTAAATACGATTCAATGACCCGGGGGTCATTGACGACTTTCACGGGTTCATCGCAGCAAACCATGCGGCCGGATTCTATGATCAACAGAATTTCGGTCAACTCCGTCAGCACCTTCATAAAATGTTCGATGATGATAATAGTGACGCCAAGGTCCCGGTTGATTCTGACGATTAAATCCATCAGGCTCTTTATTTCCAGGGGATTGCAGCCGGCCATGGGCTCGTCGAGCATTAGGATTTTGGGCTTGGTGGCAAGGGCTGCGCCGATCATCAATTTTTTTTTGCCCAGCAGGTTTAAACGCGCGGTATTCTGAAGACGTTCTTTTTCCAGATCGACAAATCTGATCATCGCGGCCACGTGGTCCGGGTCCAAGCCACCCGCGGCCCCAAAGCGACATCCCACGGAGATGCTTTTTTGTACGCTCAGACTGGGAAAGGTTTGGGGGATCTGGAATGTCCGGGCAATGCCGGCCTTGGCGATGCGGTAGGGCGGTTTGCCGGTGATCAGCCGGCCGTTGAATTCGATGCGGCCTTCATAGCTGTAAAAACCGGTGATCAGGTTGTATACGGTGGATTTACCGGCTCCGTTGGGCCCGGCGATGCCGAATATTTGACCTTTTTGCACCTCGAAGCTCAAATCGTTCACCGCTTTCAGTGCGCCGAACCGCTTGGTGACATTAAAGGCCTTGAGCATCGAACACCCCTCCACCTAGTCCATAATCTGATACCGGTCCCAATGATCCAGTTTCGTTCTCCATGCAAAGGACTTATAAATAATCTTAAGTGTGATTGAATGTCAAGATCCGAATCCACCTCATCAGAGTAACGTCAACGTATTTGTGGATGCAATTGTCAGCAAACGATAATTTAGAGCGTCGGCGCAAAGGCGCTGAGGATTCGCAATCTTTTATTGCGTCTTAGCGTCTTTGCGAGAGAATATAAAAATGCAGTTTAAATTTCATAGTTTCAGGGATATGTTCAAAACAATGACTTAATCCTGTCCTCCGCCCGGATTAACTCAAATTCATGGCAGCTGAGCTTGTTTGGCATTTAATTATTACTTTTGTTCATAATTCATATATTAATAATTCTTTTGACTTATTTATCTAATATTCTTATTAAAACTAATGGCAATCGGAAATTGATTTCAATGCATTAGAGAATTCTGACGTCGCCCGCGATATACTTTATCCCATCACTACGGAGGCGAATCCGCCATCGAATTGATATTTTTCATTCTGCTGGGTGCCGGAGCTTATGTCGGCTGGAATATCGGCGCCAACGATACAGCCAACTGTATCGGCACGACGGTAGGCTGCGGTCTGATCTCTTTCAGACAAGCAGCTTTCCTGGTGGCCGTTTTTGCCATTGTCGGTGCAATGCTGCAGGGTGAGCATGTGATGAAAACCATCAGCAAGGGCATCGTCAACACGGAGTTGGAATATCTGGCGGTGTGTGTCGCTTTGATCTGCTCCGGGTTCTTTGTCACCCTGGCCACTTTCTATCGCATTCCCACTTCTACGTCCCAGGCCATTGTGGGCGGTGTGGTCGGAATCGGCCTGGCGGTCGGCGCCGAAGTGAATTTTGCTAAATTCATGTTGATCGCCGAGAGCTGGATTATATGTCCGGTACTGGTTATGATCCTGGCTTTTGGCTTTATGCAACTGGTCGTGTTGATTTTACGCCGCTTTAAATCCCGCACCCTTATTTTCCAGCACGCTTTTGGCTGGCTGGCCATTTTATCCGCCTGTTATGTCGCATATTCAATGGGGGCCAACAATGCCGGCAACGCGGTCGGCCCCATCGCCAATCTTGGCATCTTTCCCCCGAAACTGCTGTTGCTCATCGGCGGGGTTAGTATTGCCGTGGGAGCAATCACTTTCGGCAAAAAGGTCGCGGATACGGTCGGGAAAGGAATTACGCCGCTCGATATCCCGGGCGCTTTTGTAGCTCAGGTATCGTCGGCCTTCGGCATGCATTTATTTTCTTTCTTCGGCATTCCGGTGTCGACATCCTCCGCCGTGGTGGGGGCGGTGGTGGGTGTCGGATTGGTGAAAGGGGCCCGGGCTATCAGCAGAAAGACCATCGTCACCATTCTGGTCGGGTGGGTGCTGACACCCACGCTGGCAGGATCTTTTTCATTTTTATTATACAGAGCTATCAAAATTTTATGGGGCGGATAGGAGCAAATCATGGTAACATAAAGATGTTATCCTTTGTGGACTTGAAATAATGGTTCGCATGTGTTAGACGCACGTTGCCCTATCCGATAAAAGGCTCAGGCTAAAGCGAGGGAGAGCTTATGCTACTGTTTAAAAAAGAAAAACAGGTCATCGAATATATGTTGAAACATCTGGACCTGGTTGAGAACTCATTGAAAACCGGCATCGATACCATTGAAAAATATCTTGAGGACAATATCAGCGAGGCCAAGGTATTGGCCCGCAAAGTCAGAAGCCTCGAGTCAGAGGCTGATATCGTGCGCTATGATATTCGTGATAAACTATATTCGGGGGCCTACCTGCCCCTGCTCAGGGAGGATATTTACAAACTGATTGAAAGCATTGACAAGGTGGCCAACGCCGGTGAAGCCTGCTGTGACTTTTTTCTGAATCAACGTCCAATGATACCGGATGAATTGAAACCCGCCTTCCTTGAAGTTGTCAAAGAATCTCTAGGGATTATCGACAACCTGAAATTGGCGGTGTTGTGCTACTTCAAAGGCGAATGCAAAATCGAAACCGTCCGTGAGCACACCAAAGAGGTTGGGCTGCAGGAATCACGGGTTGACAAACTTGAGTGGGATTTAACCAAAGCCATCCTGACTTCCTCCATGGACCTTGCCCTGCAACTGCACTTAAGGCTTTGCCTGGAAAATATAGTTGAAGTATCCGACCGGGCGGAAGATGCCGGCGATCAACTGGAACTGGCGACGCTTAAGTCGATGGTGTGACAATGATAATGGAGCGCTGCGCTTAAGGAGCGTTTCACTTAAGGAGCGCTTCGCTTAAGGAGCGCTTCGCTTTATGAGCGTTTCACTTGAGGAGCGCTTCGCTTTATGAGCGCTTCGCTTTAGACAGAAAAAGATCATACCATATTACTTCTTTTTCTGCCAAAACCTTAATCACTTTTTAAAATTTGCTCTTCCGCCACAGATTACATAGAGCGCAGCGCTCCTTAAGGCCGAAGGCCACTCCTCAAGCGAAGCGCTCCTCCAGGCCGAAGGCCGCTCTTCAAGTGCAACGCTCCTCCAGGCCGAAGGCCACTCCTCAAGCGAAGCGCTCCTCAAGGCCGAAGGCCGCTCTTCAAGTGCAACGCTCCTCCAGGCCGAAGGCCGCTCCTCAAGCGTAGCGCTCCAATTTATCTACCGATAAATTTTGGTTTTCTTTTTTCCATAAAAGCCGTTACCGCTTCAACGACGTCTTCGGAGGGCAGGGCGGCCGTATTTTTTTGCGCTACATATTCGAGGCCGGAAGCGATGCCATGATCCCGGCTGTAAAGAATGACATCTTTGACTCCCTGTACGGTGAGCGGCGGGCACTCGGCAATCTGAACTGCCAGCGCTTTTGCCGCTGCATACAGGGCAGCGCGATCCTCACATACTCTGGTTAACAATCCCATCTGCAGGGCTTCGGCGGCGGTAAAATCCCGGCCGGTCAAGGCCAGCTCGCGAAACCAGCCCTGACCGATAATGTACGGCAGGCGCTGCAGGGTGCCCAGGTCGGCGATGATACCCATGCGGGTTTCCCGGATGCTGAAAACGGCATCCTCGGTTGCCAGGCGGATATCACAGGCGCTGATCAGATCAACACCGCCTCCGATGCAATGGCTGTGGATCGCGGCGATCACGGGCTTGCGGCATTTCTCGATTGCGGTCAAACCGGCCTGGAGGGCCAGAATTTTGATGCGCGTATTTTCACGCTGATCCGCGCCTTCACCGCTCAGCAATGAAGCGGCTTCATTCAGATCGGTGCCGGCCGTAAAGCTCTTGCCTTCCGCTTTGATGACCACCACCCGCACTCCGGAATCGCGATCCAATTCCATCAGAAGTTGGGACAATTCTTCAAAAAACGCGGCTCCCATCACGTTGCGTTTTGCAGGACGGTTCAGGGTCAACCAGGCGATGTGATCTTCGTGTTCTACATTAAAATGATCTGTATCACTCATCGTTATCTACCTTTCGTAAAATGTAAGTCGTAGGGTGGGCTGTGCCCACCAAAAATTGCTGAAATAAGGCTGTCTCAGTTAGGCTGAATTTTCGTTTCAATAGTAGGTTGGGTTGAGATCTCGCAGGATTTGTTGGGTTTCGTTCCTCTACCCAACCTACTTATGACTGTCTGATATTGTTATTTCGACGGTGGGATCGAAACCCAACGCCTTGTATTCGAGCAGATCGATAAATCTTCAATCTTCAGTCTTCAATCTTAAATTCCCCGGTATAGCGGGATCACCGCTACGCGGCGACCGGCTTGTTCGGGTTAGGTACGTAGTGGCTTTTTTAAAGCTTGTATCTTTAGAATAATGTGAAATTGCAATTAGCGGGCATCCTGATGGTCCTCTCTGTAATGCAACTGCCGGGTAAAGTCAATAAGTGCTCCGGCGAGTTATGGTTTCACATATTTCCTTACAATATTGTGATAAAGGGTTTAGATTATATTATTGGCAGCCATAAATCCAAAATCAGCAATCTGAAATCCAAAATCCACTTTCCTGTTGCCAGCTTTTAACGGCGCTTGAAAAGTAAAATGCCTGCCGACAGATACTACTGCTGCCGACAGGCATTAGCCAGGGGAGGAAGGCTATGGCTTAGGTTTAGGTTTGTTCGACCGGCTCTAACTGGCCGACCGCGTCACCGGTGGCAGACGGTGAGCCCGGGCCCATGGTGGGGCCGACACCACCATAGGAGGAGATTTCAAAATCCGGGTAGGCGTTGCCGCCGTGTTCGGCCAGATCGAGTCCCTCCAATTCTTCTTCGGCCGAGACCCGCAGGCCGACGGTTTTATCGATTATTTTAAACATCAGAAATGCCGCTGGAAACACCCACAGGAAACAGGCGCCAATGCCCAGCAGCTGAACGCCGATAATTTTGGCCGAGGTTCCGCCGATGTTGAATATTCCGGCGGCCAAAGTGCCCCAGGCACCGCAGACCCCATGTACCGAAATGGCCCCGACCGGATCATCCACTTTGACCTTGTCAAAGAAAAGCACCGAAAGTACAACGATGATGCCGGCAGCCATACCGATAATTACTGCACTCAGCGGGGTAACGGATGCACAGGGTGCGGTGATCGCCACCAGGCCGGCCAGGGCCCCGTTTAAGCTCATGCCGACTTCGGGTTTGCCGAATTTGATCCATGAAGTAATCATGGCCAGCACGGCACCGGCCGCCGCGGCCAGGTTGGTATTGACAAAAATCATGGCGATGTCTTTATTGGCAGCCGTCGTCGATCCGGGATTGAAACCGAACCATCCCAGCCAGAGAATGAAGACACCCAGGGCGGCCAGGGGCATATTGTGCCCCAATATCGGTTTGACGGCTCCCTTTTTGGTATATTTGCCCATGCGGGGACCCAAAACGATGGCACCGGCCAGGGCCGCCCAGCCGCCGACCGAGTGCACCACGGTGGAACCCGCAAAATCGATAAACCCCAGCCCTTCCAGCCATCCGTCGCCTCTGAACAAACTGCCCCAGGCCCAGCTGCCGAAAATAGGGTAAATAATGGCACTCAGCACGGCACTGTAAATCAGGTAGCCGGAAAACTTGGTCCTCTCCGCCATAGCGCCGGAAACAATCGTGGCGGCCGTGGCGCAAAACACCACCTGGAACATCCAGAAAGCCAGCACCCAGGGATCCCCGCCGATCTCGAAGTCGGACAGGAAAAAACCGGAGGTACCGAACCAGCCGGTTGAACTCGCGCCGAACATAATCCCGAAGCCGATGGCCCAGAACGCCAGCGATCCCATGGAAAAATCCATCAAATTTTTCATCATGATGTTGACGGCGTTTTTGGCCCGGGTAAATCCGGTTTCGACCATGGCAAACCCGGCCTGCATAAAAAACACCAGGGCCGCGGCCACCAGGGTCCAGACATAATCGGCGTGGGACTGTACCAGGTCGATCAGGTGTTTATTGGATTCGATAGTCGCCGGTTCGTCGCCCGCCCAGGAACGTGAAATGCAAATTAAAGCAAACAAAATTGTAAGTCCGAATTTCTTCATGATAATTTTTCTCCTCCGTTAAAATAACAAATTTAAGCTAGATTGCATTGACACCCGTTTCACCGGTCCGGATGCGGATGGCTTCTTCCATGGTTGAAATGAATATTTTGCCGTCACCGATTTTCCCGGTTTTTGCCGTATTTTTTATAATATCGATTACCCGGGGAGCCAGGTCGTCGTCGACTACCACCCGCAGCTGAATTTTGGGAATGAAGTCCACCTGATACTCGGCGCCGCGATAGATCTCTTTATGCCCGCGTTGCCGGCCAAAGCCTTTGACTTCGCTGATGGTCATACCGTTGACCCCGATGTCGTTCAGCGCCCCCTTGACGTCGTCTAATTTAAAAGGCTTGATGACTGCTTCAATTTTTTTCATCTGTTATTCTCCTAAGCTAAATTACTGAATTTTTGGTTACCCGGGATTCGCAAATTAGTCTGAATAGCAGCAACGTCTGTGCCATTTTACGAGGAGTGATTCAGAACATAGATAACTATTTGTAATTTATATATAAAAACTTTAGTATGGCTAAAAATGCGTTCTATAATAAAATAACAATTTTGTAGAATATATATTAATAGTTAACAATTATGTAATAAAAATTTTCAAAATTACTGTTTTGTATATTTTTGGTTTGTGTCTAAGCTTCGGTTTGTCCGTTTTGGGGCGGGAAAGGCTTTGTCTGCGGTTAGGGCAGGGATAATCGTCCGGCATTTAGGGGCCACTATAGACAACGTCTCTATCTTCAAGTGGCTGAGCTTTAGACAAGTTAAAGTCGAAGGGAATTGACGGTTATCTATGAATGGAGTATGTTACCGCCTGCAATTCTCCGTTAAGTTATGGCACATAATGAGCAAAGAGAAATCATCTATACCGGGAACCGATCCAATTGTCGGCGTGTTTAGTGCTGGATCTGCTTTTCTTATCTGGGGTCTGGGGCCGATTTATTGGAAAGCCCTGATTGCCGTTCCACCGCTGGAAATCATCGTGCACCGGGTGGTATGGGCAGTAATCATCCTATTGACGGCCATAATTATCGGGCGATTCTGGAAAGATTTTGTCGTCGCTTTGAAAGATCTGCGGGTGGTCCTGACCCTGTTGTTGACTGCTGTGATCCTGGCCGGCAACTGGTTGCTGTATGTCTGGGCCATCAACAATAACTACCTACTGCAGGGCAGCTTGGGGTATTACATCAATCCCCTGGTCAACGTCTTATTCGGTGTATTGTTTCTGCGGGAACGGCTGCGGCCGGCCCAGACGGCGGCTGTGCTGCTGGCAGGATTGGGAGTTGTTTACCTGACCTTTTCATATGGACAATTTCCCTGGATTGCTTTGGCCCTGGCAACATCCTTTGGATTTTACGGTCTGATTCGAAAAGTCGCGCCGGTCGGTCCGTTGGTGGGTCTCAGTATAGAGATTTTGCTCCTGACCGCACCGGCGGCAGCCTATTTGATATACCTGGGCGCCAAGGGCAGCGCCTCCTTTCTGAACGTCAATGCCCGCATCGATTGGCTACTCGTGGGAACATCAATGTTAACCGTTGTTCCCCTAACCCTCTTCACGGCCGGCGCCAAGCGCATCAACCTGTCCACCCTCGGTTTGCTGCAATATATCGCCCCCACCGGTATGTTTCTGTTAGCAGTCTTTTACTACCATGAGCCCTTTTCCATGGCCCAGGTCTGGACTTTCGTCATAATTTGGACCGCCCTGATCATCTATTCGACGGATTCGGTACTCTATTATCGACATCGATGAAACAGCCGGCGACAGCCGGCCTTCGGCTACAGCCGGTATTCGGCATTCGGCTCCAGGCGTTCGGGACGCGGGAAAGATAAGCTCAAAGCTTAAAGCTGAATGCTGAAAGGCATTCGGTCTTCGGTTTTCAAGTTTCGGGATCACTAATGTCGAATGTCGAATTGAGGAATAATTGAAAAAACGATTTAAATCTGCTATAGGCCCATTGATTTACGTCGCGAAAATCCCCAATAAATTAATGCGAGGAGCGCCAGAAATGGATTTCCGATTCACATCCCAACAGGAAGAATTTAGAAAAGAGTTTGTCTTCTGGGTGGAAGACAATTTGCCGGAAAACTGGGGTCAAACCGGTCTTCGGTATTTTAAAACCCAGGAGGATTTGAAGCAAGGTTACAAGGACTTTCAAAAACGACTATTCGATGCCGGATATACGGCAATGCACTATCCCAAAGAATACGGCGGGCAGGGCAAAACACTGATGGAGGAGATCATCGTTTTACAGGTCCTTTCAGCTTACTGCATCGAACTCCGCATGCCAGGGGTGGTCACCCACGGCATGGCGGTTCCGGTTATCTTCACCTGCGGGTCGGAAGCGCAGAAAACTAATTATTTGCCAAAAATTCTGGATGGCACCCATATCTGGTGCCAGGGCTTCAGCGAGCCGGATGCCGGTTCCGACGTGGCCAACGTTTCGACCATGGCCATCAAAGAAGGCGACCGTTATGTCGTCAACGGGCAAAAGGTGTGGACCAGCTATGCGCATATGTCGGATTTCTGCCTGTTGCTGGTGCGCACCGATCCGGAGAGTGCCAAGCATAAGGGTTTGAGCTATCTGCTCGTTGATATGAAGGCCCCCGGCGTGGATGTGCGGCCCATGACCCAGATGACCGGCGAATCAGAGTTCAACGAAGTCTTTTTTGACAATGTAGTGGTGCCGGTGGACATGCTGGTGGGACAGGAAAACATGGGCTGGCAGATTGCCATCACGACCCTGATGTTCGAGCGCGTGATGGGAGATGTCGTTATCGGGGCTGCCTACGAGAAAAATATCGCCAGAATGATTGCAATGGCCGGACGCACCAAACGCTCCGGGCAGCCGGTGATTGAAAACCCGGTCTTTCGCCAGCAACTAGCCCAGTCTTATATTGAAATCATGGCCTTGAAATATCATGGCTTGCGTAGCTTCAGCCACCAGCTCAAGGGCGGCATTCCGGGGCCGGAAGGCTCGATCGGCAAGCTGTTGTGGAGTGAGCCCAACCAGCGTCTCACCGAAGCGGCCATCGGTATGCAAGGACCCAACAGCCAGATTATGAGCGGATCGGACTGGGCCATCGACGACGGGCTGTGGCAATATGCCTACTTGCGATCCAAAGGCAACACCATCGAAGCCGGTACATCCGAAATCCAGCGAAATATTATCGGTGAACGCGTCTTGGGTCTTCCCAAAGATATGTCCCGAGCAAAGATAACAAACGGTTAGAATTATCTCACTTTAAAGATAGCAAGGGAGCCGGTAATGGATATAAGTTTGACTAAAGCGCAAAAGGACATCGCCAAGGAAGCACGCCGATTCTTAACCAAAGAATGTCCTTTCGACTACGTGCAGGAAATGTATGCGGACGAAAAAGGATTTACCGATGATGTCTGGAAAAAAATGACCGAGATGGATTGGATGGCCATGCGCATTCCGGAAGCTTGGGGCGGATTGGAAATGGATCAGATTGACATCAACATCGTATTGGAGGAAATGGGACGGGCGGTGATGCCCGGTCCTTTTTTCTCCACCGTAATGCTGGCCGGCGAAGCCATTATTGAAGCCGGAAACGATGCGCAAAAGGAGCACTATCTTTCCGCAATTGCGGATGGGGATTTACGTGGCACACTGGCCCTGCATGAACCCGATGGTGGTGCCGATCCGGAATTCATCGGATTGGAAGCCCGTGCAGACGGCGATGACTTTATCCTGAGTGGTACGAAACTTTCTGTTCCGGATGCCCATGCGGCTGACATTATCGTATGTGTCGCACGGACCCAAAAGGAAGACGACGCAACCCGCGGGATCACGCTCTTCCTGGTTGACACCGGAGCAGACGGTGTATCCGTTTCACTGTTGCCCACCATGGACGGCACCCGCAAGCTCTGTGCCGTGGAATTTGCCAAGGTCCGTGCCGGTGCAGGGTCGGTCCTGGGCGAGGTTCATCATGGATGGGCACCTCTGCAGCGGATTCTCCAGCGTGCCCAGGTGGGATTGAGTGCAGAATGTGTCGGCGGTGCCCAGCGCGCCATGGAAATTGCATCCGATTATGCCAAAGTTCGTATCCAATACGATCAACCCATAGGCGCCTTTCAGGCCGTCAAGCATCGCTGCGCCCAGATGTTTGCGGACTCGGAAAGCTCACGCTCGCTGCTTTACTGGGCTGGTTGGGCGCAAGACCATGGCGATGAGAACGAAGCCGCCATATCGGCATCGGTGGCCAAATCCTACTGCGCGGAAGCGTTTACCAAAAATGCCGGCAGCGGAATTCAAGTCCTGGGCGGGACAGGCTTTACCATGGAAAACGAGATGCACTTATTTCTGAAACGGGCCAAAGCCAACGAGCTGGCTCTGGGTGATCCGATCTATCATCGTGAACGTATTATGCGGCTGCTAATAACCTAAGTTTTCTCCGAGACAAGGCTCGGAAAAATGGCCCCTGCGGGCAGCAATAGCGAAGTTCATTGGTATTAGGTGTCAGGTGTCAGGTTTCGGGTGTCAGGGAACTGAGGTGCTAATACCCGACACCTGAACACCCGTGTGAAACTTCAATAAATGACGAATGACGAATGTCGATTGACGAATGGTGGAATCGCTTCGCTCGGTCGTTTTAAAATAGACAGAATACATTATTCGATGTTCGATGTTTGACGTTCGATGTTTGACGTTCATTAGTTTCTTTTCTTTGATCAGACCGGTTGTCCTTTAGCCGGCCTGCGACGAGCTCAGCCGAATCGAGGCCGCCGCTCTTATGAAACTTCGTCTTTTTTAAACCCAAGAAAGGGATTTTAAATCGTGCTCGTACTCGTGCTCGTCCTCGATACTTAGAGGCTCAAAAGCTTCGAAGACGAGCACGAGGACGAGGACGAGGACGAAACGGCAAATGAGTTAGTCAAAACTGCCTTGATTTTGCTCAATTTCTTTTCCGATCAGACCGGCTGTCCTATAGCCGGAGGCTGCCGCTCGTGTGAAACTACATTGAAAGCGAACCGCAGAATATCGAATATCGAACCGCAGAATGTCGAAGTGTGGAATCGCTTTGCTCAGTCTTTTTAATAAGATAGATAGAATACATTAAAAGCCTTTTCATAATCATTGAAAAATTTGATTAAGGCTATGATATTGTTAGAATGCTGTAAAATTGAGTTGTCTGATTTAGCATATGGCTTTCACTGCAAATGAGCTATAATCTAATTATAATACTGCCGGCGACTGCGAGTAGAACGTTGGCAAAGGCGTATGCACCAACATACCCCAAGGTGGGTAGTGTACTTTCCGCGCTGGCATTTACCTGTTGTAAAGCGGCGGTGCTGGTCATCGAACCCGTTATTGCGCCCAGCAATAAAGCGGCGTTCATCCCCAGCAAGTAACGACCAACGGCGAAACAGACTAACACGGGAACGATCGTCACCGCTGCTCCGGATAGCACCAATTCGATACCGGCCCCCTGAAACGTTTCCACAATGGTCGTACCGGCGTTGACCGCGACACCAACCATAAACAGCAACAAACCAAGCTCCATAAGTATGTGGCGCGCGGCAGCCGGTAAACGTCCAACGATGACAAAACGAGAGTGCAGCATCCCGAAGATAAGTCCTGACACCAACACACCGCCGGCCGAACCTAGCCCGATTTTAGTGCCGCCAAGGGTAAAAGCGGGAATACCAATCAAGAGGCCTAAAGCGATACCAAATGCGAAAGATTTTGGGCATGAAACTAATGAATAAGATTAGACCGGCCATGCCGAAAACATAGGTGATTGCGTATGCTGCAGAAAGATTGGCAGAAACGTCTTGTTGCGTCAAACCCTCTGAAATGGTTACCCCTTGAGTTAGCGCATCCTGAGCCGCAACAAGCGTGGGGGTGCTGGTAAGTGCGCCTGCCAATAATCCCGGTGCGAAGCCTTGTGAAAATTCAAAGACCCGCGAAAGCGCTAACACAAGGATAAAGGCCGAGCCTGCCGTAACAAAAACCAGTATTAGGTAGCGCCCGCCATCCTGTTTAAAAGCTCCCCAGAAGCGAGGGCCGGCCTGGACACCGACACAGTAGATAAACAGAATAAACCCCATGCTGAGGGCAGCTTTGGGGACCGGGAGCCCTAAGTGACCGGCGATCAGACCGATAAAAAGGACACCCGCCACAGAACCCATAAGGGTGCCCCCAATCTTAATTTTTCCAACAAGCACACCCAGGCCTAATATTATAAAAAGGTTTAAAACCGGTTGCGTTTTTAGAAATGTGATAATTGTGTGTTCCATAATTTTACAAACAATCTTCCTTTAAATATTACAATATTTGGAAATGATGAACGAACCGTCTTAGGGGATTAATTGGAACAGTAATAACGGCATCTATTTTATCTCAGGTAAATTTTCAGCATTTTGACTAAAAAAGCCTGCTTCAAGTAATTCCTCCAACACGAAAAACTGATACACTTTTTTAGGAGGCAAGAGCCGGTGACGATACCAATAGGGTCAAAATGATTACAAGTATTGCAAATGTTTTCATCCCTTTCCTCCTTCTACGGCAGCTTTAAGATCAAAAATTTTCACGTTCAGCCTGTAACAGCTCAATCTATCCCAATGCACCACCAACCAGAACTGTGTCGCTGAGTTTGCCTGGGTCTCAGTGATGCCTTTTCGGTTTCGGCTACCTTGGCCGTATAACCAGAGATGAAATGATACATGGCTTGTTCAGGTAACATCCCGAATTCCAGTGGATAAAACCCCCAATCCGCAATCGATCTACACCAATTGTCTCGGTTGCCCGGTAGAGGCTAGCACACTATTCCACAGCCATCCATTGGAATCGATCCTCTTTCGGTCGGACACAGCAGCTTGGATTGGCACATGCGTAAACTCGTTTTTCCAATAACCCACCACCATGTTGGTCCGGCCTGCCATTCCCGCATGTACGGCGTCATGTCCCAATAATAAGCAGAACGCCGAATCGTGAGCATTTGCAGGCATACTGCGGATATTGTAGCTGGGATCGATGTATTTCAGTGTTATCTCCGTTCCCACATTCCTGAAATAGCCTGTTATTTGATCCTTGAGAAACGTGCCAATGTCTCCAAAGCGGATATTTCCGGATGCATCTCGCTGCTGGGCTATCTCCATCAGCTCCTGTCCGGCACCTTCACCCACCACAATAACGGCATGGTGCCTGTGTTCGAGTCTTTGTTTCAGGGCTTTGTTCAGCCCTTCGAGGGTAAATTTCACTTCCGGTATCAGGCAAAAATTTACAGAGCTGTTGGCCAGACACGCATAGGCGGCGATAAATCCGGACTCACGTCCCATCAGCTTCACCAGCCCGATACCGTTGCGTGCGCCTTCTGCCTCCGTGTGGGCCGAATAAATGGAAGTGGTCGCTTCAGATACGGCGGTGACGAAGCCAAAGGATTGTTCAACATAAGAGATGTCGTTGTCTATGGTTTTAGGAAGGCCGATAACGCTGATTTTCAAATTACGATTATCAATTTCCTCAGCGATGGCCTGGGCACCTCGTAGCGTTCCGTCTCCACCAATGGTAAACAGAAGGCCGATATTCATGCGATCCAAACAATCGACCATCTCGGAGACATCCTGGGGACCACGGGATGATCCCAGGATGGTTCCGCCTTTCTGATGAATGTCCTCAACGACCTCAGGGGTTAGTTCGATGGGTGCGTGGCCGTATTTGTAAGAGAGCCCCTCATAGCCGTAGGGAAAGCCGAAAATCGTCCGCACATCATAATGGTAATGAAGCGCCAGAACAATTGCTCGAATCACATCGTTGACACCCGGACATAGGCCACCGCAGGTCACAATCCCGCACTTTAGTTTTGAAGGGTCAAAGTAAATCTTTTCCCGGGGCCCGGCTTTCTCGAATACAGGCGGTCCCTCATCCGATTTAAGCAACTGATCGATTTCAGCTAAGTTTGAATGGTAGAGCACCTGTTCGTTTTCACTTATGAAACGAAAGTTGGATATCGGCGATGGAATACGGCATTCGCCCAATCGCTGTACCTTGAAGTTCACGTTCTTATCTTCCACTGACGGTCTCCTGTATAGTTGAGATGTAAAAGGTGCAATGTTTACATTATATCCGCCGTCACGCGGCAGTCGGGATCATTGATCGTTTCATATTTTGCCGGTCCGGCCTTCAGATTTTCGCCAAGTAAAGTAATGCCATCGCCCAAGTTCTTTACTGGCTTTTCTTCTGGCCATCCCTGTAGCCTTTATTGTACGCTTCTTCCTGAGATTTTTGGTGCCGATCGTAGATGTAGCCGCCGGCAGCACCGGCAGCCGTTCCGATGGCCGCCCCCCACCCGGCATTGCCCGAAACTGCGCCAATCGCAGTGCCGGCCGCGGCGCCGATGGCCGCGCCGCTCAAGGTGCGCTGCTCGGTATCCGACATGCCGGCACAACCACCCAGTGCGAGGCTGATGACCAGTATATTTGCTACAATGATTTTTTTCATGGTTTGCTCCTTTCTATGAACTGAAGGGCTCGGTTCAGTCTTCAATCTTCAATGTTTTAATTATTGCACGGCCACTTCTCGATCAGGAACCTGAACTCCGTTTCAACGGGTGTCTCCCCCCAATATTGCGGATTGGCCTTGGCCCATTCGATGAACATACTGATGGCTTCATTGCGAGACGGTTCCGGATCGGGCATGCAAACAAATTTAATCCCTTTGGGACCCGACGACATGGCTACATAGTAATGGTATGCGCCCACCAAATACCCGTGACAGAAATTTATGGCCTGGTGGTATAAAGGATCGTCAGCGGATACCGTGCAGAGATCGACAAGGTCCTCGGTCGTTTCAACTTCAAAGTCCTGCTCGGTCACTGCCCCGGTAATGCCGGGCAGCAAAAATACCAGCACCACTAGCAAAACAATCGATCTTTGTGTCATAATATTTTCCTCCGTTCTTTCGTTTAAATGGAATTGGCATTAACCACGACATTCTAAAAATGGCTCTATCCTTCGATAACTAGGTTGCCATCTCATAAAAATGTCTCAAATTACTAAGACGAACATAAATCTTTAGACATTATTTAAAGCGTAAAGACAAAACTCAGCCTTCACCGAACGCCGAAAGCCTAACACCGAAGGCCATTTCTTGAACGGCACAAATTTGTTGGTGAACCCAGGCAGCTTTAATGTCTACTTAATTTTGGCCTTCTCCGTATATGGTATTGTGAACGCTACCCGGGAACCCGTTTGCCGGGAAAAAATGGGCCTAAAACCTCACCGGCCGTATAAACCCATTTTTTCCGGCATATTTCGCTTCGCTGCCTAGATCTTCTTCAATACGTAACAGCTGATTATATTTTTCAACGCGTTCGCCCCGGCAGGGTGCGCCAGTCTTCAAATGGCCGGTATCCAGCGCCACCGTCATATCAGCAATAAAGCTGTCGATGGTCTCACCGCTGCGGTGAGAGACACAAGCGCCCCAACCGACCTCTTGGCACATCCGAACCGCTTTAACGGTTTCCGTCAGTGTCCCGATCTGGTTGAGCTTGATCAGGACCGCATTGGCTGACCGTTCTTGAATACCCCGCTGAATATACTCCACGTTGGTCACAAAAAGGTCGTCCCCGATCAGTTCGATACTGTCTCCCAGGTGCTGATTGAGGACCTGCCAACCGTTCCAGTCATCTTCCGCCAGTCCGTCCTCGATTGAACAAATCGGGTAGGTGTCGATGAGTTTCTGAAGATAATCGACCATCTCCTGCGAACTGCATGTGCGCTTTTCAGTGCGCAAGTTGTAGCGGCCGTCCTCGTAGAACTCGCTGGAAGCGGGATCCAGGCAGATGCCTACATCCGGCCCCGGTTTCAGGCCGGCCTTTTCAATGCCCTTGACAATAAGCTGCAGGGGCTCTTCGTTGGAGGAGACATTGGGCGCAAATCCGCCTTCGTCGCCCACGCCGACATGGTGACCGGCTTCCATCAGCACCGCACGCAAGGCCTGATAGATCTCACTTGACCAGCGCAGGGCCTCCCGGAAACTATCAGCCCCATACGGTGCCACCATATACTCCTGAAAGTCAGACCCCTGCCAGCGGGCATGGGCACCACCGTTCATAATATTGAGCATCGGAACCGGAAGCCTGACGGCGCCGTCACCACTCAGATAGCGATATAGGGGTACGCCTGAAGCCTGTGCTGCTGCCCGGGACACTGCCAACGAGACCCCCAAGATGGCATTCGCACCCAGCTTACCTTTATTGGCCGTACCGTCCAGACCCATAATGATGTTGTCAATTTCCGCCTGATCGGTGGCGTTAAGGCCCGTGATCTTCTCTGCGATCACCCCGTTGACGTTTTCTACCGCTTTGAGAACGCCCTTGCCGTTAAATCGCGTTTTATCGCCATCGCGCAGTTCGATCGCTTCACGGGCGCCGGTGGAAGCTCCCGATGGTACTCCGGCCCGGGCTTTTACACCGCCGGTCAGGCTGACCTCGACCTCTACGGTCGGGTTTCCGCGGCTGTCTAAAATTTCTCTTCCAAAAACTTTTTCTATCTTTGTACCTGAATTTGTCATTTGTAAAATCCTTTTATTTTTAACAATGGTTATTTCAGCTTTTGCCGTTTAAAAAAACAAAACGTTTTTTCATAAATTCACCAGAAAGTGAACGCCGATGCCGGCGGCATAGCCGAGCGCAATGACCGGCGTCCATTTGAGGTGACTGGCGAAGGTGTACTGTCCTTTGGCGGTTCCTAAAAGAGCCACGCCGGCAGCTGACCCAATCGCCAGTAAACTGCCGCCAACGCCGCACGTGAGGGTGACCAGCAGCCATTGAAAGTGTTCCATCTCCGGTCCCATGATGAGCACTGCGAACATGATGGGAATGTTATCCACGATCGCCGAGGCCGTTCCTAAAACCACGTTCGCCGTGGTCGCCCCCCACTGGCCATACATGGTCGCTGAGGCAATTTCCAGATAACCGATGAAAGCAAGACCGCCGACACTGAACATGACACCAAAGAAAAACAATAGCGTATTCCGCGCTAATCGAACTTAAGCCGGATCACAGCTCAATAAGCTCTGTCTGAAGGCCTCAAAAATATCGCCAAACCTCAAAACGCCGGTAATTTCATTGTCATCGTTTCTCACGATAAGCGGCTGATGAACACCCATGACATAGATATGCAGCGCTCTCTCAAGACTATCCCCTTCCTTGATGTATTCTACTTTTTCAGGAACATGCATCACATCGGCAACTTTTAAATGGTTGGCTCGCTCGCAAATGGTTTTGGTCGGTTCCATCCACAGATTAAAATCTCTGGCAATCTCCATAACCGCAGCGGTCGAGAGCAGACTCGCCATTTTCTGTTGCTTTTCGACTTGACGATATCTGGGCTCCAGCGACCTGAAAATATCGATCATAGTTACCTTGCCAATAAAATCACCGCTTTCATCCATTACAATCGAGTCTTTATGGGGAGCATCGTTATCTGTTGCCCGGTTTTGATCCAAAGCTTTAAACACTTCTATCAGGCTGTGATCTTTACGAACCTTAAGGCATTTCGCAATCGGTATCATTATCTCGTGCACTTTAATCGCATTCATATTGCCTCCTTGGAATAGATAATCGCAAAACCCATAATTCTCATCGAAGCCATCGGCGAGAAGTAGATATAATGTCCCTCATTTAAACCAGCCTCGAAGGTGGAAATAAAACAACATTGCCAACGCAATAACGAACATTACACCCAATACGATAAAATAAGAGTAATGATCATCAAGCTCCGGCATATATTTAAAGTTCATGCCGTAAATACCGGCTATGTGAGTAAGCGGTAGGAAGATGGCCGAAATGATGGTCAAGACTTTCAATCTGTTATTTGTCCTGTCTTGAAGGGTGAGCATGTAATGCTGATGTAAATCATTCACACGAGCATCATATCGATTTTCAATCCTCATTTTTTCAGTTTTCAGGTTTTGTCCCCTATCTGCTCACTCCCACCTTGCATTATCATTATCTCGATTTACTCGAAACATGCATGCCCACCAACCAGGCCACCACCACGACTAGATAAAGCTGACCTATAACAGCTTCCAAGACTGAAAATGCCTTGGCCAGTTCGGTAACCGGCGTTATATCGCCGTAACCCAGTGTGGTTATCGTTACGAAGCTGTAGTACTGAAACACCAATAAATAGCTCTGGGGCTGGTCAAGGTTGATGTTAAACGATGCCGGATCGACGAGTTCAAAAAAGGTGTAGAGGAATGCCCACAAAAGTGCCGCCAGCAAATACAGGAGGATCGCCTGGTATATGATCTCACGGTTAATCATTTCAGATTTGAACATGGAGCCCAGGATGCTCGCAATGACCACCGCGGTAAAAAGAATGCCGCTGATCATGGCGATGGCTGCTATGCCCTTGCTCTGAAAAAAGTATTGCAGCCACAATGAGGCCAGCATCACGATCGCGAACAACACACCTCCAATGACATACCGCTTTTTATGGCCAATCGTGTACACCATGGATGCAACGATGGCGGTCAGAAAAATATCTAAAAAGATGTGGACCGCGACAAACCGGTTCAGGATTGGAACCAGAAGAAGTAGACCCAGAATCAGGCAAATAAGGATAAAGAACCGCTCTTCGGAGCGCATTAGACTCGTGAGTGACATATACTCTTGCGTCCCCTCGTATCACCGGGATTGAAAATTGAAGACTGAAGATTTATTGTATCGCTCGCGCAGCGCAGGCGCCGCGTGTCTCTCAGTCGTTATAAAATAGATAGAATTCATTATTCGATGTTCGACGTTGGACGTTCGATGTTGGATGTTCATTAGTTTCTTTTCATTGTTCAGACTGGACGCTCGCGACTAGAGACATCTCTCTTGTGAAACAGCATATTCAAAACCATTCAGATATAAGTTAAAGGTTTGTGGGAGTGGCCTGCGGCCACGATTACCCATCTGGGTAATCGCGGTTAAAAACCGCTCCCACCATCTATGAACCCACGATTTGCGGATTGAATCTCTTTTCTTTGATCAGACTATCCGTTTTTTGGCCAGCCTGCGACGAGCTCAGCCGAATCGAAGCAGCGCTCTTATGAAACATCTACATAAACCCTAAAATAGGGATTTTAAATCGTCATCGTACTCGGGTTTGAAAGCAGCTCAAAAGATTCGAGGACGAGCACGACATCGCATCAAACGGGATCCAGCATCGATTTACAGAACATCGGCAACGAATTGTCAAAACGACGCCGCTAAGCGCCTAAACGACCAACACCGAATAACGAATAACAAATAACCAATTCCTGGGGTCTTATGCTTTTTCCGGCGACGGCACCTTAAACAAAATTGTATACAGCACCGGTACGACAAACATGGTCAGAAGGGTCCCGAAAGTTAATCCCGCCATAATGGTCACCGCCATGGACACCCAGAAAACGTCCTGCAGCAGCGGTACCACACCCAGAACCGTGGTGGCCGCGGCCAGAACCACCGGCCGCAGGCGGGAGACACCGGATATCACCACCGCCTCGTATCGGCCTTTTCCGGCGGCCATTTCGATGTTGACCTGATCCAGCAGCACAATAGAGTTTTTAATCATCATCCCCGCCAGACTCATGGCTCCCAACAGGGCCATAAAACCAAAAGGCGTTCCGGTTGGCAGCAGCCCGGCGACGATGCCGATAAGTGCAAAGGGAATCGTCAGAATGATAATCAACGGCGGCCGCATGGCGTTAAACAGAGCCACGATAATCGTCAATATGATGGCTACCGCCGGTATCGTCCCGGGTATCAGAGAGGATCGGGCATCGACCGTACTCTCGTCTTCACCGTCTAAAAAGATCTCGTATCCCGGGGGCAAATCGAGCTGTTCAAATGCTTGGATGACCTTGCTTTTCAAATCCGGATAGGTCGTGTTGCGCGGCGAGGCCTGAATGGTGACGCAGCGCCGGCGCTCCCAGCGATTGATGATGGGATCTTCCCATTCGACCCGAATCTCCTTGGTGACCTGGGCCAGCGGCACGGTTTTGGTATAGAGGGCCGGCTGAACCTGCAGCGTATCCATTTCGGTTGCGTTCTGGCGTTCCTTTTTTGTCAGCCGCAGCAGGATCGGATACAAATCCTTATCCTCGCGGTACAGTCCGACCTGGATACCGTCGTGCGCCCGTCGCGTCGCAAATCCGATATCCTCACGGCTGACGGATGCCCAACGACCCCTGACCTGGTCATAATCGGGAACCAGCTTTTGCACCGGGTTCATCATGCTGGTTTTGATGTCCTTGGCATAGGGGCTGTCTTCGAGGATAGCCACCGCCCGGTCTCCGATTTCTCGAAGGGTTTTAAGATCGGCATTGGCCGGTCCGCTGATATGCCACTCCAGCTTCCAGTTTTCGCTGACGCCCACCCCGTATTTGCGGACCCGGATGACAGAACCGCTGTACTTTGCTTGCAGCCAGGGCTCGATTTCGGCAATCAGCGGGTCGATGTCTTTGAAGGTGTGGGTGTTGACGATCAGCTGGGCGTAGTTCTGGTATGGCAGCTCCGGGTCCACCGGCAGATAAAAGCGCGGCGGCCCGGCACCGGCAAAGGCGCTGACGTTTTTAATCCGCTTATCCTGCATGAGATGCGCTTCAGCGGCTTTAATCTGCTCGGATACATCCTGGATGCGCGTGCCCTCCGGGTACCAGAAATCCACCATCAATTGGGGCCTGGAAGAATCCGGGAAAAACATCTGCCGCACGTTGCCGAAACCGGCTGCGGAAACAATCAATAATCCCACCATGGCCGCCATAAACAGCCAGCGCCCGCGGATGGCGGTTTCAAGCAGTTTCCGGTATCCTCGGAAAAATTTACCGCCGTATTCATCCGCCTCCTCTTCGTCCGGTGCCGATTGGGGAACCTTCAGCATCTGCATGCACTGGATCGGGGTGACCATCACCGCGATCAGCCAGCTGAGCAGCAAAGAGAAGGCGACCACAATGAACAACGTTCGACAGTACTCGCCCGCATCGGCCACGGAGGCAAAGATGGGGTAAAACGCCATCACGGCCACGACGGTTGCCCCCAGCAACGGCATGGCCGGTTGGCTGGCCGCCTCGATGGCCGCCTTTGCGGGATCCATGCCCTGTTTGAGCTTCACCGCAATGCCGTCGGCCACCACAATGGAGTTGTCCACCATCATACCCAGCGCAATGATCAGCGCCCCCAGGGACATTCGCTCCAGGTCGATCTTAAAGACCGCCATTAAAATAAACGTGGCCAAAATAGTCAAAACCAGACCGGAGCCAATGATAAATCCCATGCGCAGACCCATGGGCAGGGCCAGCACGACCAAAACAATGGCGACGGCTTCGACCAGGCTGATCATGAAGTCATTAATGGCGACCGTCACCAGATCCGATTGCCAGGCGATTTTGGTCAGTTCAATGCCGACCGGCAGCCGGGGCATGAGCTCTTTCAACCGCCGATCGATATTTTTCCCGGTATCAACCACATTGCCGCCTTCCACATTGGCCAGTTGGATGGCAAGCGCCGGTTTCCCGTTAAACCGCATCAGGCTGAAGGGCGGATCCAGGTAACCGGCCTTGACCTCGGCCACGTCCCGGATGCGAATCAGTTCCCGGGCGACATCGAAATCCCGGGTTCGCAAACTCTGGCCGGGCTGGACAATGTCCTGGGACTTGGGTGTGGTGACGGAGAAAGGAATGTTGAGGACGTCCAACGGGTCCGGATGAATATAGAGATCCCCGATATCCTCCGGTGACGTAAATTCCCCGGTCGGGGCCACCCGAAAGCGGCGTTGCTGCGCATCCACATAGCCGGCGTCCACCACCATGTTCTGTCGGCCCAGGGTTGCCATAAAATTTTCAGCGGTAATTCCCCGCTCGGTGAGTTGCTGCTCGGACGCTTCTAAGTAGACCACTTTGTCCTGCACACCCCACAGCTCCACCCGGGCAACACCCTTGACCACACTGAGCTCTCTTTTGAGCTCGTCGGCATAGTCCTCCATTTCCTTGTAAGAAAAGCCGCTGCCGGTCAGAGCCAACACAAACCCGTAGACAAAGTTAAAGTCATCCGAGACCTGGGGGATTCCGGCCCCGGGCGGCAATTGCGGGGTCACGTCCTGGATCTTTTTGCGCATGTCCAGCCACACCCGCGGCAGGGTATCCGACCAGTATTTCTGCTTTATATCGACCTTGATGATGGAGACACCGGGGCGTGATATGGAATACAGGTGTTTGAGCTCAGGCAATTCCTGAATGGCTTTCTCGATGCGGTCGGTGACTTCCAACTCGACTTCGGCAGGGCTGGCACCGGGATAGGGGGTGACCACGACCGCTTTTTTGATGGTAAAATCGGGGTCTTCAAGCTGACCAAGCTGCAAGAAGCTGGCAACGCCGCCGACAACGATCAGCGCAACGACGAAATACGTCA